>Ga0065711_1004456_pt1 | contig 34457 bp, 27 predicted proteins | sample Hoacrofraction12_FD_59098 | JGI IMG/M metagenome (GOLD analysis project Ga0065711, IMG submission 59098) | Hoatzin crop microbial communities from Cojedes, Venezuela - Epithelial fraction 12 v2 (version 2) | ecosystem: Host-associated > Birds > Digestive system > Esophagus > Crop | place... | reverse complement strand
GCACCGCCGCAGCCTCCCCGCGCAGGCCCCACGCCGGACCCGGCGCAGGCCCGGCACCCCGGCGCGGAGCGGAGCGGCCTAGGGCCGAGAGCGGGACTCACTCGGGCAGGTAGGTGGAGGAGAAGCTGCTCCAGCGGTGCAGGGTGTAGCCCAGCACCCGGCTCTCGGGCCCCGCCGGCCCCGCCGCCGCCATCTTGTTGTCAGCAGCGGCAGCCGCGGCCCCGGCAGCGCCCGCGGGGGGCGGGGCCGCGCTCTTAAAGGGGCCGCGCGAGTTTGGGGGGGGCCTTGAGGTGGGGCCTGGGTGGGAGGACGGGCCGCGGGGCTGAGGTGGGACTCCAGTGGGGCTGTGAGGTGACACCCCCCCCGGAGCGGGCTGCGTGGGGCTGGGGGGCTCAGGGGGCTGTCTCAGGGGGCTGTGGGAGGTGTCCCAGGGGGCTGCGGTGGGGCTCGGGGTGATGCTCCGTGGGGCTGAGGTGGTCTGTGGGGCTCAGGGGACACACCATGGGGCTGAGGTGGGGCTCAGGGGGATGCCCCGTGGGGCTGAGGTGGCTGTGGGGCTCAGGGGACACACCATGGGGCTGAGGTGGGGCTCAGGCGGATGCCTTGTGGGGCTGAGGTGGCCGTGGGGCTCAGGAGAATGCCCCATGGAGCTGCTGTGGGGCTCAGAGGGATGCCCCGTGGGGTTGAGGTGGGCTGTGGGGCTCAGGGAGTCACCCCGTGGAGTTGCTGTGGGGGTCAGGGGGATGCCCTGTGGGGCTGAGGTGGCTGTGGGGCTCAGGGGACACACCATGGGGCTGTGGTGGGGCTCAGAGGGATCCGCCATGGGGCTGAGGTGGCTGTGGGACTCAGGGAGATGCGCTGTGGGGCTTAGGGGGATGCCCCGTAGGGCTGAGGTGGCCTGTGGGGCTCAGGAGAATGCCCCATGGAACTGCTGTGGGGCTCAGAGGGATCCGCCGTAGGGTTGAGGTGGGCTGTGGGGCTCAGGGGAAAGCACTGTGGGGCTGGAGTGGGGTGTTCATTGCCAAAGGGGCCGTCTCCTTTCCCAGCCCCACAGCAGCCTCAGCAGTGGGTGGATGCTTGCAGAAGGGATGTAGGAAAAGCCAGTGGGCTTTGATCCCGCGCCGGCTCCTGCACCAATCCCTGTCGTGGGTAGCACATTTATCCTCCCTCACTCCATTTTATCAGCTGAATATTTGACCATGTACTCTTACACTTCGCAAGAAGCTTGTTTTGACACTTCTGACAATTTTTGAATGCTGGGTGGGTTGGGACTTTTTTTTCCAAGAGGAGTGAACGCTATTAAAGTCACCATAAATAATAGTAAATAGATAAATAGAAGTAAATAATAAGTAAAATGAAGATGCAGATGATCAAGTGGAACCCAGATTTAGCATTTGACCAACAGTCCCTTTTGAAAGCAATTGTAAATTGAGCATTGGGTGCCAGAATTAGTCAGGGGTTTTTTTTCCCTTGGGTCATTTTTACAGTCCATACAGCGGCTCACCTACCTGCTTCATGGAGAAGCAACCTGGAGGTCCAGGCTGTGGGAAGGAACCCAAGTGGTTTCACACGTCTTGCATGGTGTTGTATTTAATAACTTGGGTTTTTTTTTTTCCTTTTGCTGTGGATTTTAGGGAATAACTTGTATTTAATCATTTCCTCCTTTGCAGCTGATGCTGCTGAATCATTCACCGGCAGCACTGGTACCTCTCTGGGTCTGCGGTGCCGTGCTCAGCTTGGAGGGAAGCTCCCGTTGGGATCTGCAGACTGGCACCAGGGTATTTTTCAGTGCTTTGGCTCCGTGCGTGGCTGCGCGCCAGGAGGCTGACTCTGAAACCCCAAACGCCTACAGGACCAGCACACAAGTTCGGTGTTCTTTGACAGGTTTCTCTGTCTGAGGTTGTTGTAGGGCTTTTCATGGAGAAGGGAGATGGTTTCACCCAGAGCCCCGACCAAAGAAAGGGGGAGGCTTGGGGCATCCCTGGGGCAGCTCTGGGGCAGCTCTGGGCTGCCTGAGAAAGCAGAGGAGAGATTTCAAGACCGGGGAAAAAAAGCCAAACAAATAAACAGCTGTCTGTTGGAAATGACAGATTGGAGAGATATTATCAGGCAGGACAGCAAGATGCCTGGCTAGATTAAATTAGCACAAGGATTTTTTTTTTTTTTTCTCCCTTTATTTTAGGAAAGCAAGTGAGAATGCGGCAGCAAAATCTGCCTGCGGATGAAAAACTTCTTCAGCAGCCTTGAAGACTGAACGTCAACTGGGTATTTCAAAAGCAGGGGGGGGCAGCAAGCATTTCATCTCAAGATGCCTTCCCAGGAGGGGTATTCGCAATGTTTTCGCTGGTATCAAAGCCATGCAGCTCTGCAACGGGGCAATAAAGTCCATGCAAGAGGCGCAAGCATCCACACCTCCCTGCACTAACGAAGGTTTTTGAAGTTTGTGGCCTTTCTGTGACACAACATACTTCACTTCTCCAAACTTCTGCGTGTGGGCATCCCCCTCCCAAAATTACCGTGGGATTATTGAAAGGAATAGTTTACTAAGGATCTAGCTAATGATATACTCCCAGCCCCGGAGGAAGAGACGCTACCTTGTCATTTGGAGCCTGACTAACAACCAGCCCGAGAGGGGCAATGCCGTGTAAAACCTGTGGTCTTCGAATATAGAATTTAGAGGGTTGCGAACGAGTGGTGGGTGACAGCCCTGCAGCAGCTGGGAGGAGGAGGAGGAGGAGGAGGAGGAAGAGCCAGCAGACCCCTGCTTGCTGCTGCACAGTGCAAACCACCCCAGGAGTTTCTCTGCCCAGTGTCCAGTTATCACTTGAATCAAGACCTGGATGCCAAGCCAGCTTATTTTTAGCCTGTTTTGGGCTTAAAGTGAAGCGAATGCTGGTGAAATACGCGGTACTGACAGCCCTGGAAAATCTTCATTCATCTGCAGCATAGGCAGCAGGGAAGGCTGCGAGGAAGCAAAGCAATCCCGAGCTGCAAACCGAGCCCCCTGGTTTCTCCGTCTCAGCGTGCCCAGCGCTGCGCAGTTACCGGCGGTCGCTGGAAGAGCGTTTTTCTGAGCAGACCGAGCGCGGTGGGGAGGAGCGCGGCGTGCAGGGGAGCGGCAACGCTGCAGATTTGGATAGCGTGCGAGCCTCCAGCTGAGCTCTCCGCATCCCGATCAGGGCGGCTGCTGGAGCTCAACTGCGGCAGCGGTGCTGCCATAAAAATGGGAGAGACTCGGAAAACATGAGTGTCTGAACCCGGCTCGGCTGGTCCAGGGCCATGCTGTGTTTGCTGCGCTAATGCGATGCCGGATCCGTGCAACCCGGGGAGCCCAACGGCACCGACGCTGCCCGTGCTGCCTCCAGCAGCAACTCGGACCCACTGCTTTAGGGAAAAACCTCAAAGAGGGCAATTAGGAAGCAAATACCGTGCAGAACAGTCCTGTTTCTGACCCCCTCGCTTGGGACCTTGCTGAAACCCTCCAGCACGACTTGGTGCTGGCCGGGTTGATGTGTGCTGCTGGTGCCTGGCTGCTTTGTGAGAATGGGGCCACGGAGGGGAAGCGACAGCTTTCCCAGCAGCAAAACCGGCTCCCTTTGACATTCAGGGCACAGCCTGCCACAGAGCCAGGAGGTTCCTGGATGGGTGCCTTGGACGGTAGCTGGAGTTGCTGGGAGAGGCCAGGGTGACCACGAGAGATGTCCCCTGCATCTCTTTGCCAGGAGGATGCGCGCACGGTGTTCACAGGCTTGTCGTTAGTAAGCTTGAAGTCTAACCACGGGCAGCTTGGGGATTTGACAATTGTTTGTGTCTGCCTCGAGACAAATATCTCATCTCCCCCCCCGTCACAAACTTGCTCCTCTGCTGCGCGTGTGTTTCGAGTTTCCTCATGCAAAACCCGCGTGGGTGTTTGGATATGTAATGAGCACATAGTTCAGGATGAAAACAAGTTGCGTGGAAGAGCCAAGTAACGCCAAAAAAATGAAAGCAATACAAACAACAACATGGCACATGGCCATACCAGCCAGATCGTGGGCCAGCCGGATCTCACGTACTCCCCGGAGCTGCAGAGCCGATCAGCTGTTGGAAAAAGAGACCTTTAAAGACAAGCGAGAGGAAATAGCGTTGGCAGCGCAGGCCACAGCGTGTTTCCTTCCAGAGCAGGACAGAGCCAAGGACATTAGGCAGAGCTGTAACATTTGGGGTCTCGTTGCTCAGCCGTGAAGTAAGGCGAAAACCTCAAGCGGGCTGCAGTTGTGTAAACTCCTATTGTTTTCTGAGCGGAAGCGGAGCGCTGGCCTGACGGGGTATTGTCATACCAGATTTTGGCGATGCTCACCCACCTAACCGAGCTCGCTCTGCAAAGCCACTGCTTCATTTTAACTCAGTAGGTGGTGTAGGGGGAATAAACCTGCCTGTCTGCTCTGGACACGGGCTGGAGAGCATCTTCCCAAGCCAGACACGTGCTCCGTCCCGTAGCGTCTTCAAAGAAAATCCCCTCTAACCTGTGGGCAAGGCTGGAGCAGGACTAGAGGCAATTCCAAAAAAAATCATCATCTCTCATTTTGATGCCACGATGGGGAAAAAAGGTGGCAAGGCTGAGTAAGAGACCCATTTTCTGTGGGGCCTCAAGGCATTTCCACACTGAAAAGGGGTGAGAGCAGGCCTCAAAGACAGGTTTCTGAATTTTTCCCCCATTTGGGTAGAGGGATCGTCTGTGCCTCCTTACGATGTAGCAAAACGATACCTCCTTCACTGTTATAAAATCCCACTCCTGATCTAGGCCCCGATCCAAGCATCTGCTCCTAGGCCACGCACTCAAATACCTGCTCAAGTCCTCTTCACCACCTCTTACCGTATCCATCCTTTGGTTAAAGGCTTAAATCAGCGAAAGAGCTCGCTGGCAATCCAGAGGATTGAAAGGGGCCTGAAATACCAGCCCCTCCATGCGCACATTGGCGTAGTTCTTTGCATAAAAGCCAGCTTTAAAAGGCTTGTTTTACAAAGCACAAGCCTGCTTTTATTTTTTTGTTTTTGGAATCAAGGTCAGTAACTCAGCTTCATTCACCAGTCTCCAGCTGCAAAACAACATGCCCCGGACAACGGAGGAGAGTCTATCTGAGTCAGAAAATGCCTTTTAAGGGATGCAAGTGGCTCCGAGCCACGCTGAGGAAAGAAGATCTTCTTGGTACCCTCGCATGCTTGGCCCCATCTGAACTGAAACAGGGCACCCAAGGGCAGGAAAAGCTGGTGAGACGGGAATTGTGTCAGAAATCATACTCGCACTCTCCATGCTTTGGTAAAATGCGCTTTTCCAATGTCACCCCCGTGCCACCCTCTCCGTGCCCACCAGTGCAGCGTGTCCCCGCTCTCGGCGCCACGATTCAGCAAGGGCTCGTAGGAAGCAGATGAGATGCTCGCAGCTGCACCACAGGCTAAAAATATTTGCTGGTCTCTACCCCTGGGGCAGGTGTGCTCACCCTGGGCAGGGCTGCTCCCACGGGGATGGCACTCGGAGGCCAGGCGCACGCTGCTCATGGCACGCTGCAGTTCAGCGCTTCTCCCTTTTCCACATGGAGCGCTTGGGTGTTGCCATTATTTCTCTGAATCACCCAAAGAGGATGCTCTGTCCCGTGTTTCAGTTGCAAAATGTGCCTTGGAATTCAATAGTTGCTATAGTGCCGTAATTACACATTTTATGGAGTACTTAGTCACAGTGGCTAGAGCTTCTCTTATTAGGTTTGGACTCCTTCTGTTGCTTTATTTTAAAGACCTTTCTGCTAAACACTTTCTCTCTGCGTTAAAAATAGTTTGTTTCAGCGTTTTCTCCCTCCGAAGATAGCCCCGATTCATGGCTGTGATGGAGCACAGGTCACCAAATTGATGGTAGGAAGGTCGGGGCTTGCAGCCCGCTTTCCATCACGGCGCTCTGAGATGCACATCAAAGTCAGCTTAGATGACACCAGCAAAACATTTCCCAGGATCCTGGAGCTCTTCAGCACTGATCCTGACCACGTTGCTGCCTGCGGTTTGGAGATGATTTGCACTGTCTGCTTGGGGCATCCGCACCTTCCCAGGTGTCCTTCCCCTTGGCAGCACAGAGAAGGTGGACTCCTTGGTGCTCTTCCTAGAGGATGGTTCAGCCTCCCTCAATGGGATACGTCCTGGGTGAGGATGAATCGCCCTCCCAAGGTGCTAGTCTTTTTATGCCCACTCTAGATGCAGCTCAGCTTTAGTGCAGACGGCTGAGCTAGGTAGGACCAGCCCCAGTGCTCAGCATTGTTCCTCCTGATGCTCTCCACCCTTTGCAGCAGGATTGGCCTTCTCCCTGCTCACCTCTTTTTGTGCCTGGGTTTCCCCATCTGGAGAATGGAGCTAAATACTCAATTGCCTACTTTCTAAGGAGTCAGGCAGGATAATTAGCTAATGTTTGGGTAATGCGTCATAGGGTAGGAGCGCTAAGTAGTATTGCTGTCAGCAGCACAGTGGGAAGTGAAGGAGTCAATCTTGTTTTTCAGTCAGGAATGTCACGGTCTCCCCCAAGTTCATTGTTCCCATTGACTGCTTTGCTGAGGGCAGGGGACTTGTGCGAAGTGTTTGAAGGAAGAGGATGCCAGGGACAACAGAGAGCTGTTTGCAATCCAGGAGAAGAGCTGTGAGAATAACGGGGTTTATTCCGGAAAGAGAAAATTGCCAGTGAAGACAAAAGCAAGGAATATGCCTGGGATTGCACAGAAAGGGCTTACGTCTGTAACTGTCATGTAAATATTCAGTAGCAACACCCTCTGAGTCACAGAAGTGCGTCGAGGAAACTGTTCTTGTGCCGCATTTATTGCATGCATGCAGCACAGCGGGAAGCGTGACACAGAGACTCGTCTAATTCATCCCGTGGACTGAACTAGACTCAACCTAAAAGTGATTTCACATCTTTAATTCTTACTGTTCTGCAAATTACATTGTGGATGAACTTCAAGCCCTTCTCATGTCCGCTGATCGTAACTGATGAGGTTTCAATCATGCCTCGCTGAAGTTAAACATCTGAGAGACACCTTGGTTAATAGTTTGCCTTTCAAAGCAGTGCATTAGCTCTCTTGTGCTCCTGTCCGCTTAATTTTGAGCAAGTGGCCAAGAGTGGTGCAGTTAAGGAAGGAATCTGGGGCTGAAGCTCTCGATGCTTTCAAATGGCCAGCAGACCCTTCAACACCGGCTTGTTTTTACAGTAGCTCGAACAACACTTTCCGTGACTCACTACTAATTATACTATGGATTCACAAACAAATGTTTTTAACCTTTTCTTGTTGTGTATAAAAATTATTAAACCGTCAGTGCTGTCCCAGTGCCCTCCTGGCAGCGCTGCTGTGATCTGCCATCCCACCCCTGCAAGCCTGGCTCTTTCACCTTCTGGCCAAGCCAGGGAAGCACATTCTCCCTTTGCCTCTTTTCTAAGCGAGATGGCTTTTCTCACGCTCTCTATTTATTTTCTCGTCCTGCAGACAGTCTTCTGCTTTGATCCATGCAAAAGATGACTTTTCCAGTGAATTTGCTGGGCTCTCCCTGTTTCCTGTTGAGTGTCCAGCCACAGGCCACGTGGAGATGATGCCAGCTCCCGTCTCTTTTCCCCAGCAGTGGTTAGCCAGCCACAGATCATCTCAGCAATTTCTGCTAGCTGCTCTGCACCCTTTATGGATGTCTCGCTCGGGATCTCCACAGCCAGGAGCTGGGAGAGGAGGAATATGGATAACCTGGAACTGATCCTCTCCACCACGTGCATTCTCCAATCTTTGCAGAGAGGTCCGTAAAGGAGGAGTGGTGCCTGACCCCTAGAAAAGGAGAGCATCCTTCCACTTGCCAGGCCAGATAGAACTAAAATCTGCAGACACACTGTCATGGTGCATTGCCCGCTGCCAGACAGCCATGTGCCAAACCCACCACCCCATCCCGGTGCTCCCTGGGGAGGGGTTGTGCCCGATCTCTGAAGCCTCAGAAAGGCTGCTTTATTCAAGAGAATCTCTTCCTGTCGTGTCTATTCCTGGTTTTGTACCAAGCAGGCAGAAATACTGGCAGCAGTTCTGGGAAGGGCAGAGCTTGGGGAAGGATGTACCTATTCAAGATCACCCTCCATGCCGTGGCTAGATGCTCCACTTCAGGCCCTCTTTGGCACTCAGGGTCAATGGGAAAATAAGTGGGACACTGCTCCTGTGAGGAGGGACAAAATGTTCCCTCCACCAAAGAGAAAAATAATATTGCATGAAAGAATAAGCATCTTCTCTCAGTGCAGGTCATTTGGTGGTTTGCAAGTTGCAATTTCATTTTCTCCAGAGGTTGCCCCAGCCGCAAATCCACCCAAATGGCCTCCTCTGTGCTGCCCAGAGCCCAACTCTAAGGGGTGTCCCCCGCCCTGAAAGGCTGTTGGGGAGTCTGGGGAAGGGTGACATGAGACAGGGCTGTTTTTTCCTATAGATCCTGGAGTTTTCAGTCCATTGCAGGGCAGAATTTCAATTTTCTGGGAAGACAGGAGGGCCGCATACCCAGCAGGAAGCTTCATTTCTCACCACGCTCAGCTTCTCCCGCCCTGTAGGAAGCAATTTCCCAGGAGCTACAGATGGGCATGGACTGTTGCCTGAGCCCATGCTACTCTCTGCGGTTACATGGTTTTGCAATCTGCTTCCTGGGAAGAGAAGGGAGACAACGGTCCTGTGACTGCTGAAGGCTTGGGATGGACTCGTGCTTACGGGCAGTCATCTGCGCAGGCTTGGCAGCCAGAGCTCAGAGGTTTGTGGGTGGTGTGAGTGCCATCCATGCTGCTTTCCCGACTTGTTCATACATCCATGGAACGGCTGTGGGGCTGAGGGGCCTCCCCACGTAGCTGAGAATGAAGGGTCCCACTCCAGATGTGCCAGAGGAGGAGGCTACCCTACCCAAAGCCAGAGGAGAAGAGAGACAGCAGAATGACTCAAGTCACCATGTCCTTCAACATGGGTACCTGGAAAAGCCCGATCTGAAGAGTATCAACCCAACACACGCTGGAAAAAAACAAGCTCCCTCTTTCCCAAAAGAAGCATCCTAAGCCCACCCAAACTGGGTTTCCCCTTGGTGGTCTAGACTGGGAGACAGGACAGTGTGCAAATCATGGCCTGAAGTGGTGCTGCCCTGCTACAAGCCAAGCAGATCCCAGTTTCTCCTGGGCGTGGTTGAAACAGGATGGACACCCCAAAAGCCAGTTTGCCCTTCTCCAGTCTGGACACCTAGTAAGGGATTTTGCTTCTGTCATGGTTTAACCCAGCAGCTGGCAACTAAGCACCAGACAGCCGCTCGCTCACCCCTCCTCTTCCCTCCCAGCAGGATGGGGAGATGAAACGTACCAAAGAGGAATCTCATGGGATGAGATAAGGACAGTTTAATAAGACAGCAAAGGAAATACTACTACTACTACCGCTAAAAATAATAACGAATATGCAAAGCAAACCATACACAATACAATTTTTTTCTCACTGCCCAATGACCAATTGCATAGCCAGTCCCTGAGCAGCAGTTGCAGAACACAGAACTTGCGGATTTCACAAGCTTCATGGAACTCCCTCCCCAAAAAAATGAACTCGTGGAAAAGTTTGAACTCCCGGAAAAAGAGGAATCATGGAAAAAAAGAATCCTGCCCCCTGGCCAGCCCTCATTCATAAACTGAGCATGATGTCTATGGTATGGAGTATTTCCATTGGCCAGCTTGGGCTATCTGTCTGGCTGTGCTCCCTCCCAGCTCTTGTATACCTTCTCATTATCTGAATATGGGAGACTGGAATAAGTCCTTGATTTCTGAGCAGCAACTGAAAACATCACTGTTCTCAACATTCTTCTGATACTAAATCCAAAACACAGCACTTATCAGGAGGAAAGCTAACGCTATCCCAGTTGAAACCAGGACAGCTTCCTGCACAGGTCATCCCACTTACCTGCATCAGGTTACCTGCTGATGTATTCGTGTTCATCCAGACTTAGCTGTGGGAAATTCAAGGTCTTTGGTCTCTGCAAGGAGCAAAGGAGTTTGTTCTGCAGAAGCCCCAAGGTAAGAGCCTTTATGGGGGCATTTTGTTCCCGGGACTTGTCTCAGTGGGGCCTAAGGCTGCCTGTTCACTTCTGCAAGGTGAGGCTCTCGGCCTGTAGGAGCTCTCCAGCTCACCCTCTTATCTTTCCCCAAGACCCTTATTTCTGCATTTGCCATGAATCTGGTCATCTCTGTCGAAGATGGGAATTATGGCTCCATGCAAAACTGGAGGAATCATAGCATCATAAAATCATTAAGGTTGGAAAAGACCTCTAGGATCATTAAGTCCAACCATCAACCCAACACCACCGTGCCTACTAAACCATGTCCTGAAGTACCACATCTGCATGTTTTTTGAACACCTCCAGGGATGGGATCTCCACCACTGCCCTGGGCAGACTGGTCCCATGCCTGGCCACTCTTTCACTAAAGAAATTTTTCCTAATGTCTGATATAAACTTCCCCTGATGCAACTTGAGCCCATCGCCTCTCGTCCTGTCACGAGTTACTCGGGAGAAGAGACCAACACCTGCCTCACTACAACCTCCTTTCAGGGAGTTATAGAGAGCAATAAGGACTCCCCTCAGCCTCCTCTTCTCCAGACTGAACAGTCCCGGCTCCCTCAGCTGCTCCTCAAAAGACTTGTTCTCCAGACCCCTCACGAGCCTCGCTGCCCTTCTCTGGACACACTCCAGCCCCTCAATGTCCTTCTTGTGGTGAGGGGCCCAAAACTGAACACAGCACTCAAGGTGCGGCCTCACCAGTGCCAAGTACAGGGGCACGATCACTGCCCAGGTCCTGCTGGCCACACTATTCCTGATGCAAGCCAAGATGCTGTTGGCCTTCCTGGGCACCTGGGCACACTGCTGGCTCATATTCAGCTGGCTGTTGACCAGAACCCCCAGGTCCTTTTCCACCAGGCAGCTTTCCAGCCACTCTTCCCCAAGCCTGTAGCGTTATATGGGGTTGTTGTGACCGAACTGCAGGACCCAGCATTTGGCCTTGTTGAACCTCATACAGTTGGCCTTGGCCCATCAATCCAGTCTCTCCGGATCCCTCTGCAGAGCCTTCCTACCCTCACGCAGATCAACACTCCCACCCAAGCTTGAGGGTGTGCCATAACCTCACCAAACACACCCCTGCACGTGCCCCAAAGCTGGGCTTTTCTCGTGGTTCTTGACTCCCTGCTTGCCCTGGGTGTCTGGAGAGCACCTGCCACCCATGTGGCGCCCTAAAAATTAGCTCAGGGGAAGGAGAACAGCCCTACCTGCCCTGCCAGGGCAGCAGCAGCAGACATGGCTCACTCCAGGAATACGCAGCTCTGAGGATGAAAATAACTCATTGTGGAAATGGAAAAGGGCAAAGCAAGTGAAGAAGAAAGCATGAGTCAAGCCAGGTTTGCATGGGAAAAGGGAAGGTGGAGGGAAGAACAACAACAAAAGACTGAGCTGGGGGATCGATGCTACAGAACAGTTAAAGGGGGGCAAAGGGTTTGCAAAAATGCCAGCCCAAGATGCACCAGAGAGACAGGTCTGTCTGTGGAGGACAAGGGCTATAAGATTCATACCTGCTTTGCCTGACATTGCCTGAGCATTGCTGGAGGGGATGGCCACAAAAAGCACATCCCCAGGGGTGCTCTGAGCTCTGTGCAAGGATTTCCCCTCACGGTACCAGCCCCACCAAGCTTCTCCACCCCGAGCACCTACCCCAGCTCCCCATGCAGCTCCTTCACTGCCAGGCCCACAGCCGTGAAGAAGGATTTCCTCCTCCTAAGCCGGCTGAGTTGCCAACATCCAACCAACAGAGAAAGTGGCTGGGTGACATCAGGAACCGATGGAGATCATGATCATGGGCAGCCTGGAGATGCCAAATCTGCCCACGGCGAGTTCTGGGGTGTCTCATGTCAGGAGTGATTCAAGCCACCCACTGCTCCTGCCCGCTTAGACCTTGGCTTCACCTGCTGCCAGCAAGAAGCAGTCACATCTCACTGTGTAGGCATCTAAAGTACATGACTGAATGCGAAACCAGCTAGCGATTAAAAAGAAGGTAATTCCAAGAAAATGCTTGCATGTATTAGGCAAGGACAGCATGTACTCCAGACTGCAGAGAGAGGAAAAGAAGCAACAGCGGTGACCTTTTTTAATTGATGGAAAACCAGGGAGATAGCTGGGAACTTGGAAGAGAGGTCAGGAAATGGAAAGAAGAGCAATCTTGGAAATTTTTACCTGGCAATTCTGACTGTGGTCCCGAATACAGCAAGGGGAAAGGCAGAGCACGACATAAATCTCTGACCATCTGAAGGATGATGAAAGAACAGAAGTTAAGCTGTGGAGCTATCAAGAACACATAGATGGAGAGATTTACAAAACGAGTGGATGTGGGAATACCGTAAGGCAATATATCAACTCATTTGTGAAGAATTTGATGCAGTCTCTAACAAAGCCCCCTTTTTTTTGAATTATTTCCTCTTGGCTTGGATCTGAACATTGTCACACAGGCTGAACATTGCAATTTAAAGGTCCTCTCAGATGACCACAGGGTATCTTGATTCCTCCCAGACAAGGTTAAAATATTTCTGTTAATGACCCCATCCCTCCGTTGAAGCTGTCACTCCGCAGACATGAAACCACTGCATTCATCTGCCTCCTCCAACCTCAGTGCGGATAAGACTCAACAAAACACCGCATCCTCCAGGACGGAGGCGGGAAAGTGAGAAAGCCAGAAAATGAGTCATCCCAGCCTTACGGGCAAGATTTGCCTGGGATCTGCACCGTGCAGGAGGAGAAGAGCCGTGCAAGGGGCTTGCAGGAAGCCGATGCTGGTCCTGCAGGGATCCTGGACCCTGCCCAAGGACCATCCTGTGTTATATCACTCATCACTAAGACCTTAATGAAAGTCTGCACCAGCCCCCGACATGTCCTTGTCTCCCTCTCTTGTCCTGCTGGTCCATCTCTGCTGGCTTTCCATCAGTGGAGAAGTGCCTTCTTCTGAGAGCAAGCAGCAGTGGTTTGTGGCCAAAATCCTAAGGGATGTAAATTTAAGCCACGATGCAAGAGGAATTGGCTTTCCAACTGTGCGTGGCAAGAATGGCCCCTCATTAAGGAACCGAAACGCCATCCGTCGAGGCCACCTCTTGCAACATGCCGAAGACCTGATTATGGTCATTTTCTTCCCTGCTTCCACTGCATGCCTGGGAAAGGGACACAGTAATTAAAGTTTGAATCTCATTAAAACCCAGAAAGTGCTTGGCTTTCTGAGAATCCAATTATCACAAATGCTACGTAATGCCAGTCAGGGCACGGTTTGTTTTTTGGTGTTAGGAATTATTTTTTTTAAACATACAAATACAGCGTGAAATCAAGTTTTCCAGAGGATGTTGAAAATCTGAAGAGGGCACAATTATAAAAGCAGTTCAAGGCCTGGAGAAAACACCCTGGGGAGGGAGAGGCTGGAAGGACTCCCCTCGCCAGCAAGAGGACAGGGGAAAACATAGCGGGGTGCAGAACGGAGCAGGGGTGCCCGGGCAGCAGGGATGATGCTCATCCTGCCACAAGCCCCCCAGGGCCAATCTGCATGGGTCCGGACCAGCATCTCTTCGAGGCGGCAAGTCCCAGCTCCTGGCTGGTGACCCTTAGGCACAGGGCAGTGGCCTGACGTGGCTCAGACGCATCCCAGCCTGTGCTCGCTCGCTGCATGGCTGCTTGGGTTTCGCAGGCAGAAAGTCCTCAAGTTAACGGGCAGCTTGGTCCAGTGAGTATCCATGGGACAGGCATGAGCTGGAAAAGTATTCGAGCCCAGCAGCAAGAGACGAAGCCACTCTTCCTCTCCCTCCTCACTTTAGCAAGCCCTATAAAAATGCGCTGCTGGAAGCAGAAGTCTGCCACTTTCAAAGGAAATTGGTCTTTCTAACAAGCGGTTGACCATGGAAAGGGAAGAGATGGGCTCTCCATCCTTCATTTTTTCCACATCTAGCCCGGGAGCGTTTCTGAGGGGACAAGCCACTCCTCTCCGCACACATACAACCAGCCCCCCTGGCCATGCACCGACCCAGTGGTCCCTTCCCCACGCACTGGCAGGTTGCGATGTCTGCAGACCCCATCCAAAATCCTCCCCTCTGCAGTTGCTCCCAACTTGTCCCCGGGCTGTGACCCCAGAGTTTTGCCGACAGTGAGCGTGGCAGCAGCCATGCAGCCAGGGGTTACGGAGTGTCACCCCTAATCGGAGCCGACGGTGGGACTTGGGACGCCCGGCTTGGCTGCGCCGCTCAGCTTCTGACTCACCAGAGGAACGGGGACAAGGCGCTTAACTGCTCTGTGCCTCAGTTTTCTCAGCTGTAAACATGTACTAAAACAATAACCTAATCTGCCGGGGTGCTGACAACCTCCAGCAGCGATAGCGAGGAGCCCTGCCAACCTGGGGTAAAAGGTGCTAGTTAAGTGCAAAATAGTATCATGCTTTTTGTGGCACAGTGTGTCTGCCATACATTACACTTATGTAACGTTACTTAGCACTTAGTCGGCACTTCACATCTTTAACTAATTACACACAATCGAGCCATTTACCAGCGTGAGCAGAAAAACATCCAATAATGACTGATCTGGAAGCGTTGGACTGATTTCCAGACTCCTCCAAGAGTGAGAATTGCAGAAGATGGGAAATAGGATTTTGAGACAGAAAGGCCAAACAAACAAACAAACAGATGCATTAAAAGAGAGAGAAAAAAAAATCAAACCGTGTGTCTGGATCGAAGGACTTGCAGGGCGGAAAAGCCCATTGCATTTTCTCATGGAAACAACCAGCCAGAACTCAGACTGCAGCACCTCCAAAGTACATTTGAAATTCACCTCCTCCTTCTTTTTGCAATTAAACACATATTCTTATGCACCTCGACTTTTAAAATAAATAATGACAATTTTTAGCGCTAGCAATTAAAAGCGACGCTGTTTACATTTTAATTAGCTCCTTCAATGTGACTAGCTTAGCTTCCTTCAATCAGAAGTGGATGCATTTAGAAACAAGACATCTTTAAATGCTCTTCGGTTTTCTGTAAAGAGTAGCCCTGCTCTGCTTTCAGGTTCTTGGGGTAGAGGGAAGAGAGAGGCAATCTGCTGGATAGAGAACTCCACACAGCTTTTCTTCCCGGTGGCGACTCTCTGTGGGAGTGCAGAAAAGGAAGTTTATTTTGGAAGTGAGAAAAATAAAGCAAGGTTTTGTTCCAGGAAAACACAAAGATAAGTAGCGTCTGTGCAGCTGGAAGTGCTGTATGTGGCTGTGAAGACCGTATTTACAGCTGCAAAATGCCAGGTACGTTTTCACATCCTGGTAAGACTTCAGAAGGCATCAAAGTGCTACCAAGCTGGTTTCCAAGATGCATTTTCCACCCACCTTTGGCTTGCGCCTGCAAAATCATCAATCATGTTTCGGCTCAGTGCCATCTGTAGGCCTCGGTTCAGCGTAGTGAGAGTCGATGAAAACTTTACCGCTGATTTCAGTGCCAATAACCGTGGTGTTACAGCCTGGAGAATACAGGTGGGGTACCTTGGACCCTGGGGCTCTACATATCAAAACTGTTTCGTCTGAACCTCCTTCAACATCTCACCGTCTGCAGGCAGTAGGTTGTAGCCGGCACATCTGCATCTCACATGTGAACGTCTTGGAGAAAAAGCAGATGTCAAAGCACCACTAGGAAAGCTTTTGCTGCTAAAGAATTCTATCAAATAAACAGCAACTGTGAACGTGTTGATAAAGCACGCGAAAGAGAAGCAGGTTCAGAAATCCATGGTTAACAGGAGCGGAGTAGGTTTTTAGCGCTGCTAAGCAATATTCTCCTTTCTGCATCCTGACGCTGCTAAGTGAAGAGGAGTAATTATTTCTGACTCACAAATAAACTCGGTGGCTTGCCCAGGGCAGCGGGGGAAAGTCTTTGGAGGTAGGACAAGGATTTCACACTTATTTGGGTAAAGTTCTCCCCAGATATCTCTGCTCAGCCCTGGCAGGCTGGCAGAGGGAAAAGGTCTGGAGGACCCAAAACTCCAGAGAGTTCTAGCACTGAAAAATCCATTTACCTTGTCTCTCTGCCTCAGTTTCCCTCTGTATAAACCCCTACAAACAGAGCTCCCTGGCATAGGGTAAATGTAGGGAAAATGTCCTGTAAGGACCAACTGTTGTTATGGAGTTGGGAGAGAAGATGCAGATCTCTGTGACTTGAAAGATAATAGAGCATCCCTGCCATGGCTGAGTTTGTAAGGAGAATGGATGAGGTGTTTGTCTGGGGTATTTCCATGGGAAATGGCTCCCTTGTGCAGGAGAAAAAGGCTGCAGAGATCTCTCCTTGGGCGATTTCTGGTGGTCCCTGCCCCAGGAATGGCTTCTGCAGAGCTGCGCCCAGGGTGGAGGTGAGCGAACCTCTAGGCTTATGCCTGCCATCCCCAGGATCCCCTAAGCCCATGACCTTCCCTCGCTGCTTAGCCTCCTCTAGCTACGTAACAAGCAGATAAAGTGGTAAGACCTTCAAGGGCTTTGCATTAGGTCGTGCCCATCATGCACTAGGATCTTCTGGGTGCACGCTGTTGAAATCACACCCAGTTTCTGAGTTACTTTCAGAGAAACCCATTCCCAGCCTGACACTGGGGAAGAAGAAAGACCTGGAAGCTAAGATAGATGAGAGCCATCCTACAGGGGAATGCAGGCTTCCAGGCTGACATCGCCGCTCCCGTTTGCCCCACGAGGCGATGACCATCAAGTCCATGTGATTTACCCATGGCAGGGCTGCAATCTGATACTAAATCACTGTAGGTTCTAAGTTCAATCACGATGATGGTTGAAGTGGGATGGTTTATCTGGTTTTTGTGCTTTCTGTGTAATGGGAGTGGTGGTTCATGCATGAGACGGGGCCCCCCAAAATGCTTCTGCACTTGGAATGCTCCTCCATTCCCCGCTCCACAGATGCACATCTGGATGGTGAGTGCAGAAACATGGGCACAAAGTGTGTCCCCCGCAACAAGGCCAGCGCAGGGGATGTCTGACCCAAGCTAGGAGCCTCCCTGCTGCCCCACACCTCCCTGTAACCCCCTGCAACACTACAGGCTTGAGGAAGAGTGGCTGGAAAGCTGCCTGGTGGAAAAGGACCTGGGGGTGCTGGTCAACAGCTAGCTGAACATGAGCCAGCAGTGTGCCCAGGTGGCCAAGAAGGCCAACAGCATCCTGGCTTGGATCAGGAATAGTGTGGCCAGCGGGACCAGGGAGGTGATCGTGCCCCTGTACTCAGCACTGGTGAGGCCACACCTGGAAGTACTGTGTTCAGTTTTGGGCCCCTCACTCCAAGCAGGACATGGAGGGGCTGGAGTGTGTCCAGAGAAGGGCAGCGAGGCTGGGGAAGGGTCTAGAGAACAAGTCTTGTAAGGAGCAGCTGAGGGAGCTGGGTTGTTTAGCCTGGAGAAGAGGAGGCTGAGGGGAGACCTTCTCGCTCTCTACAACTACCTGAAAGGAGGGTGTAGTGAGGCGGGTGTTGGTCTCTTCTCCCAAGTAACTAGTGATAGGACAACGGAGCAAAGGAAAATGGCCTCAAGTTGCATCAGGTGAGGTTTAGATCGGATATTAGGAAAAATTTCTTTACTGAATGAGTTGTAAATTATTGGAACAGGCTGCCCGGGGAAGTGGTTGAGGCACCATCCCTGGAAGTATTTAGAAGATGTATAGGTGCGGAGCTTAGGGACATGGTTTAGTGGTGGATTGATGGTGTTAGGTTAATGGTTGGACTTGATCTTGACAGTCTCTTCCAACATAAATGCTTCTATAATTCTACGATTCTATTTTGGGAGCAGCCCTCACCGGCGTCTCTCGTCAGGCCACCAACATGCCAGCAGCCCAAGGTGATGAAGCTGTCAGCAAGGGCTGATTCCTCCGGGCAGCGTAGCAGAGCCTGGAGGCAGCACGGCAAGCGCAGGCGAAATCGAAGCTGTCACAGCTGGTTACAGCTGCGTGGCGTGAGGTTGAGTCGCTGGTTCCTTGGAGCCAGAGGATGACATAATGCTTTGAAAAGGAACCCGTGGCTAACTGGCACCATCCGTTGCAGCGTCAGGGCTGGGCAGCCCCCAGTGTAAGGCTGAAGGACCACCCCAGGACCCCTGCAACTATCAGGTCATGCTATCTTGCCGTTTCGAGACCACACTGAGCTTTTGTATTTTTCCAGCCAATCCTCTACCCCCTCTCCACTTCTCTCCAACTCAGCTGCTCGTCCCAGTGCACGAGTCCACCACATGCACTCGTGTGATGACTTACACATTGGAAGACCTTCCTAAACCTGCTTCTTACAGACTGGGAATGGATGGGAAACCTTGGACATGCAGCTTGTGAATGGAGTTCAGCAGGGCAACGAAGAGGATTGCATAGGGCTATGAAGAAAAACAGGGGTTTGGGGGTTTTTAAATCTGTGCTTGAAGGGACAGTAAAAGCCAGTAGTGAGGGAGAAGACTGGAAAATCCCAAGCAAGGCTCTACCCTGGGCTGAAGGCCAGGAGATTGTCCAACATGAAAGCTGGCCAAGGCTGAGTCTCAAGAGGGTCCTTAAGGATGGGGAACCATGGACAGATGTGCACTCCTGGATCCAGCTGTGCCACTGGACATGCTCCCCCTCCAGCTGCTTCTCCCCACCCACCAGCTGCTCCAGCCCGCTTAGCACGAAGCAGCATCACTCATAGGAGCGGACACGGCAGGTCTGGGGTCAGGATGATACTTGCCGTTGACAGAGTGGTGCAGACTGTCCTTTCCAGCTGAGCACGGTAGTAATTAGCTGGAGCGCGATGACATTTCCAGCTGGCACAGCCCTCTGCAGGGTGTATATCTGCCCGTGACTGGAAAACAGAGAGAGGTAACCAAGCAGGAGCCTTTTGAGACGGTTAAGTATTGCTGGGAGGGGGACAGCGACCCAAACAGCAAAACTAGTTGGACTTCATCGAAGGATTAAGCAGGGCTTTTACACCCAAAAATGTAGCAGGGGTGTGAACGAGGAGGAAAACAACACTATTGACAAGCCAAAAGGGCCAATGCTCTGAGCACTCCTTAAAATCTTGTGCTCTGAGTGCCAGGAGAAGGGAAGGAAGAATGATGAAGAGGAAAAATGGGTTCTGGATATCTTATATTTCAGAAATCATCTGTGTAGGTTGCAGACATCGTCCGGTATCCATTCTCAGCTGCTAATAACGGGATTACTTAATGAATATATTGATCCTTGGATGGCTATACTTTAAAATCTTTGGACAGTATGATCCTGAGAGGCAGAAGAATGGAAAGGCAGTGATGATGTAAAACAAAAAAGGCGAGAATATAATTCTGGCAATTACCAGCCTATAAAAATAATAGAACGAATATTTATGAAAAAATCATGATGAAATATTTAGAGCTTGGTTCTGTCCACACAACAGTGACAATGGGGAGAAACTGCAGAAGCCAGATATTAATAAAATTACCATGAGGCAAGAGTCAGACTCAAAGGATGATGGGCACAGAAAACTTGTCAGGTTTTCTTCTTTTCCAGTTCTTTTTGGTGCAGAGGAATGCTGTCAGAGAGTGGCACAGCCAGAGGATAAAGACAGCACTGCCTTTACAAACATGTGTTTTTATTTTGACTAATGTATTTTGCTTCTTTGTCTTAGGAAATAAAAAAATTAGAAAAAAATGCATCGGTCTGAAATGTGGTTTGTACAAACTGAAAACACATTGACATGCAGTAAATAATCCTAAACAAGAGTGTGCTACATTGAACAAGGCACACTGATCAGGGTAGAACAAGAGTCAGGGCTGAAGATCAAGTTTCATTAACATCTTTGCTAATGATCTGGAAGGACGATGCCTTCCAGTATAAAACGAGGTACACAGATGTGCGTAAATTTGAAGCAGTTTGCTAAGTCATAAAGAGTTTTCTCTGGTTTAGGTCTACTTTTGTTCCAAACACCTGGAAAATTCCATCCAATATAAAGCGGCATTGAATACACTGAAAGATTTCATCTTGTTGAGTGACATCTTCATTACTCACCGCTTAGCCCACTCAGTGTCTCTTTTTAACCCTCCAAATACACTTACGGGTGTCTTTCACAGGCCTCTCTGCAGACCCAGCTTCTCCTCATGCTTAGTTGGTCTGATATCTAGAAATACGTTTCTGAAGAAAACACGGCAGCCCAGCGCACGCAGCCACCTGCTCCAGGTTTACTACCTGCCTCCTTTTCCCACCTGCAATGAAAACCGCTTGGAAGGCTGTTGATGAGCATTGTGCCTTCAAACGTGTGTCCCATCTCCACCTTCAGTGCTCCGACCTGCTAACGTGGCTTAAACTGGTTCCACCAGAAACCTCCTGGGTCTGTGCTTGCCTACACGCTCCTCTGACTGCCTCCTCTTTGCGCTACTTGGGCGATTCACGGCTCTTGCTCAAGACCTTTCGATCCATGAGGTCTTGAGCAACAGGCGTGAATCACTCGAGTAGCTGAAGCGCTGAGCCGAGCTCTCCTGGCTGTCAGGAGAGAGGGAGCAGCAGAGGACAAGGACCTGGGAGCATTCGTGTCTTCTGTAAGCAGGCTAGCATGACACAGGCTGTTGCTGGGGCTGATTTCATGGCTTTTTGTCTTTCCTCACAGATAAAACTGAACGGTGCAAGGAAATGAGGCTGGCGATGGGAAGAGTGTTAGCCTCAGTTGAGGGAGCCAGGAGCCACCATGGGAAGCGGAGACCTTCATCTGTCAACCTTCTAAGGATCTCTGGGGATGGAGGGTGGAGGGAGAGGAGGAAGAGCTGGAGATAGCAGGAGATGTGCTGTTTTCACCTGCGGTTTCCATGGCAGGTTCCAGCACCCTGTACTCTCTTGGCTGTGTCTGTCCTTAGCAGATGCACCGGTCGGGACATCACCAGTTGTCCTGGTGACATGATACTGGTGTCTGAAACCAGCACGACACCAGGAAAAGGAGGCCTGAAGAGGGGAGGCAAGTATGGTGGTGACACCCAAGAGGTCTGGAGATGCAGTGCGATCCGGTCCTCAAGCAGCTCATTTTGCAATTCCCAGTGCTTTTGTAAAGCCTTAAATAGGGGGTGTGGGTTGGAAACTGTAGGACCCTCCATCATCACCCGCTGGAAGTCCTTCCCAGGGGTCTACAGTGCCCCTGAGACGGAGCAGCAAGAAAGCTGGAGAGGGCAGAAATAACGGATGCAGTGACTGATGAGGGGACCAGGAGCAAAATTACCGGGGATGGCGTCTGGGTGGGTCAGCCGTGGAGGCTGAAGGCTGCGAGGGGCAGGAGCAGGCGGCGTGGGGTAAAGCCTTTTGGAGAGAGACAATGTTTATCCATTTTGCTTTGTGGCTGCTTGAAGCCTGCTGGAGAATTTGCTCCCAAACAGCCAAACAAACAGAGGAAAAAGACGTGCATGTGAATGGATCCAAATGTCTCCTTATGGCGTTTTGGTTTTTTTTTTCCTTAATGAAATGTGTTGATTTTGCATTTGCAGCACATCAGGGCTAATTTTAGGAACGTGCAATTATTTTCTTTAAAAAAAACCCGAGGGGTTGCAAAAACCCTGTGGAAGATAATAGGTGGTCTTCAGCCCCGAAGGCTCAACCTTTTGCTTTCCTGCCAGAGAAGCAGCGATCCCCGGGGTGGAAGGGCAGGCTGTCTGCAAGGCCTTTCAACCAAACTGTGATCCTCGAGCAGGGCTGGAGACCAAGGAAAACTGCTGCCTCCCAGCACGCGAAGCAAACGCGGGGTGGCCTGCTCGGGGAAAGCAGCTCCAGGACTGCCGGGAGGCAAGCAGGACCTGGTGTTCGATACCTCCTCATCCCTCCTAGCCTCCAAGGGACCTCCCGGGTCAGGGGGGGACAGCACGAGCCACAGATGACCCTGTCCCCTCCCTTTAAGCTGCTCTTCCAGGCCACGCTGGAATTGGCCGCAGCCGCCTCCTTCTCTGACTCAGCCGTTATATCTGGGGAATTTATGGCCTTTCCTTCCTGCCAGCCTTAGTAAATAACCCTGTCATCTGACTGGGTTTTGGGAACTGACCAGGAGCAGGAGCCTCGCAGGCGGGCTGAGATGAGGACCTGCATCCAAGCAGCAGGCAGCACTGCCAGGGCCAGGGGGGGACCTCGGCAGGACCCTCGTGTGCAGCATCTCCATCCACAGCAGGACCCTTGTCCATGGCATCACCAGGGCCAGGGGGGTCCTTGGCACGACCCTTGTGTGCAGCGTCTCCATCCACAGCAGGACCCTTGTCCATGGCATCACCAACCCCAGTGGGATCCTCGCCTGCAGCATCGCCATCCCCAGCGGGTTCCTTGTCCATGGCATCACCATCACTAGCAGGACCCTCGCCCACAGCATCACCAGCCCCAGAGGGACACTTGCCCATGGCATCACCACCCCCAGCGGGACCCGGAGCCAGGACCAGGGGGGCTAAGCCAGACCATGTCCTCACGAAAGGAAATGCCGGGTACAGAAGTGCTCCCACACCTGCAACGCATGGCTGGGATCTGGCTTTGATTTTCCTTTTTTTTGGAAGGCCATCCACGACACTGGGAGGAGGGCGGACTAAGACCACCGAAACCCCAGGTCTCCATCAGCAACGTGCTTCAACACTGCCATTACCTCCTCTATTTGCTTCTTTACCCTGTGGGAGATGCCCAGGTAGGGAGATGCTTTTGCCCAGAGCACCCCGTAGAGCCAGGGGCTGTGTCAGGCTGAGCAGAGCAGGGAGACTTTGTCTCTGCTGGGGATACCTCGCTGCTCCTGGACAGACTGAAGTCACCTATACAGGTTCCCTATAGCTAATTTAGGCATCCTGGCTTGCCCCCTGGAGGCAGCCCCACGCACCGTTGGTGGAGGTTATAAAAACGGTGATAGTAGTGAGAACTGTGCGGATGAGTTGATGGAGAAGTTCAAGCATGTCTGAAGGACTGCAGGGAGAAATCTGCCCTTTTGGGGTGTTGAAGCAGCTCTTTTGGGTAGATGGCACCATCCTGGACTGGGGATGGGATGAAGCAGAGCCTAAATTCAGTGTCTAAGCTGAGGTCCATCCTGGTCCTCCTGCGCTTGTCCATCATTGGAGTGCTTTTACCACTAGGCATCGCTCGGATACTGCAGGGATAACAAGCTCTGTGAGCAGGTAGATTAGAGAGGTGTTGTAGTTCCCTGTGATTAAGGAGGTCAGGCTGAGCCTCGGTAACTGCTGTGGAAACTGCGACCTCTGTGCCAGGAATTACGCGCTGCATCCTCCCAGCATGGGCGCGGGGAAGTGCCTCTTCCTTCCTGGCTTTCCTCTTCCCCATCATCAACTCTGCGGGTGTCGAGGACTGCTCCAAGACAGGGTGTCCACTCCCCATGGTGCTTCTGGAGCCTGGATGCCCACAAAATGCCGTCAGGCAATGGGTGCCATCTCTGTGCCCCTGCTCCAGGCGCTTACCCTTATGAAGGGTCTTCCAAGCAGCCTCTCCTTGCAAGAAGACTTGTCACTCATGCCTCCTGTGCCAGCCAGTGGCCCCAAGACCCATCCTCACGCTAGCTGTTGCTAAAGCTGCCTTTCTCTATTTAAGAGCCACACAGCCCCCAAATGCCTTGCCTTGGTGCTGTGGGGCTGTGCAATGACACGAGCTGGGGAGCTGATCCAGCACAAAATAACCTTGCAAAGAAAAACCCTCTCCAGGCCATGCTCGGACAGCACAGCTGCCAGAGAAACGCTCTCGGAGCCATTAAGAGGGGGACTGGTTTGGTGACCAGGCACATCCCTGCATCCATGCGTTGCTCCTAGAAGGCTTCAGAATGTGGTACATTGGAGAAGTGCTGAGGAATAGTATTAAACCACATGAGAGATGATCTCCAGGCCGTGGAGTACCTGCGTGTACACTTACTCCTGGGAGATGGGCTGCAAAAGGTGTAAAGTATCCTCTGTCTTGTGGCCGAGCAATAATTTACCTTCTCGTGACGACTGGCTGCAGATAGCATATAATTAGTTTCATGTCCAGCGTGCACTTATCTTGTCTATGTGTTCAGCGCATTTGGTGGCGAGTTCATAAATCGAAAGCTCTCAAGAAGTCTTCTGCCCCGAATCGTTTTTGCGGGCAAGCAATCCCCAAGTGGCCCCATAACAGTGATTAATAACACCCATCTCTCTGTTTGGGCTGGTTTAGGGCCGCGTGAATTACTGTTCTCGCTAGATCGCTGAGAAATTTGTAGGTCGGCACAACTTCTCATCGCCAGAAAGCGCAAGGAACCAAATCCAAACCCTGAGAAACACAGGAGTCAAAAATAAATGAATAAATAAAGAGGGCTGCTGGAAGCCTGGCAAAGACCCCGCAAGACAAAAATCGTAAAGACAATCAGCAGATTGCCACTCCGGCCGAAGACGCGGAGGCAGTCTCTAATCACCATCCTGATGTAGGGCTGCCTTAGTCATACTTTATTGATTCCCTTTTCTGGGGACGTGAATCATCAGCTCCTCGTGGGGAGGAGCTCTCCAGCTCCCGGCTCGGAGAGACACAAATTACCGGTGTGCACGTAAGCAGGCACCGGAGAGCTGAGATGCCAAAGGAGATGATCTCGGTCACGTGCCCGGCAATTTGGAAAGGTGATTAGTGCTGCTAAATGATGTGACCAGAAAAAAATAATGGGTGACAAAATGAGCCAGCCGAAAGACTTGGAGGAGGCTGCTGGTTTTCTCCAGGAGATAAAGTCATCTCCTGCTCACCTTCAAGGGAGCAGCCGGGAATGGGTTTCTCCCTCTGACTGCGCACCCTCTGCTCTTCTTTGATCAGGCGAGAGGCTCCTTGTGTCTTCACCCACGCTGAAGCAGCCAGGAGCTCGTCAGGAACAGTGGTTTGAGGATGTCTACATCATTCCGACCTGCTTTAAAACCCTTAAAACCACCCATGCCCTTTCACACCTGACCCATTGACCCATTCCCTCTCCAGCTCCTTCCCCCCACAAGAGCCAAAATTTCCACTCCTCGCCACGTGGCCATCCCTGCTCTTACTGGGACATCTGTGCACCGAGTGAGGGCGAAAAAGCAGAGAGGGAAACTAAGGTTGGGTTTGGACCTTCTGGAGAGGATTGCAAGGAGACCAGTCCTCGAGGTAGCTCTCTTCGGGCTCTGCCGGCTGCAGGCTGTGAGCACGACTGGCTTCGAGAGCGGCTGCAGAGCATCCTCGTCGCTTTGCAAACACAAACTGCAGCAGAAACAGAGGTGGTGGGTGGAGGAACGGGGGCCGAGAGCCAGCTGAAAACCTGGGGGGCTTGCTAAATGGGCAGGGTTGCCTCTCAGCAATTAACCCCCGGGGCACGGGAAGGCGCATGCGGGCTGGAAGCCATCCCCGCTCCCCTCTGATTTTGTTAGCGTGCCTTAGCCGGGGAGACAGATGCCGCTGCAGGAGCAATGCAGGCGGTTCCTCTGCAATCCAGAGCAGAGCGAAGGCGAGCAGGCGCTTCCGCTGCCAGGGAACAAGCTTGAAAGCAATCCAGAGGATAAAGAGATATTCAAAGTTCAGCTAATGAGCGAGATGACTCACTGGCTCAACGAGACAAAGGTTAGGCTGGAAAATAAAAATTCTCGCTGCGAGGAGCGGGGCTGGTGGGGATGTGAAACGCAGAGGATGAGGCGTAACCGAAGGCAGCAGTGCTGTCATGGGCAGAGGGGCAAAGCAATGGCTGTGGCTTTGATATGACCCCAGATTTGCTCCAGATTTGTCCCAGGCTGGGTACATGAGGGCTGCGATGGTGGCCGTGGATGTTCGGGCATGCGGCAGCTATACCCGCCTGCTCCCTCCGGCAGGCAGCCAGCCCTCGTGCAGCCCTAACTGCCCCTCTCCTGGGTAAAGCACATTTATCTGGTAGCCCAAGGAGATGCCGCTTGCAAATGAACAGAAATGGCCCTTCCTTCACCTCGTTCACCAGCTGGCGCTGCTGAGAATGGACCAGCTACAGAGGATGGTCAGACCTTGAAAAATGTAGTAATTAGCCACCAGGAAACACCAGCCTGCTTCCAAAGCTCTCGGCATTACCGCTGTGCCCAGGGAAGAGAAATACTGCAGTAAACGTGGGTCCTCCTCCAAAGCATCCTGAAAATGAGGGCTGGAAAACCATCACCTTCCTGCTCTTTGGGGATGCTGCCTGGCTTGGGGGTACCCGAAACTTCTGTTAGAGCATCCCTGTGTCAACGCAGAGCAAAACAGAGGAAAAGATTTTCACTCCCCCTGGTCTTCATGGTCCAGAAAACAAGGAGCTGCAGCCTGGGAGCCTATAGACAGCACAGCATGGGCGCACGTGGAACAGAGCAGGTGCAGTGTTGTTAGTGAGGGATCTTGGGACTTCAATTTTGGATTTGCTTTTTTTTGCTTCACTACTGGGCTCAGCCCGGGCCAGCTGAGATGCCACCTGAACTGCCGAACTGAGAAAAACCATTCCCTTCCTCCCCGAGAAGCAGAGAAAAAGAGAGATGGGGAGGGATGGAGCGGCTTTCAGCAAAAGCCGGGCAGGAGGTCAAAAAAGAAAAGTGGGGCATGGGTGGGGAAAGGAGAGATGCAGCAGGGAATCGCTGCACGCAGGGCTGAAGGAGCTCGGAAATACAGATGCAGGAGCCAGCTGGGTGTTGCTGCCCGGCTGACCGAGGCGATGCTTCCATTCCACGGGAGATGCCACATGCAGTTATTGGGGATGCTACAGCAGAGCAGTCGATGTCTCATCACCCACGCTCAGCTCAGGGTTTCAGCAGCTTTGCTCTGTACGGGGTGGAGTTGCTCTGCAGCGCTGGATGCTTGTGGGTGATGGTGGGATCGTGCAAAGCAGGGGCATGGAGACAAGGAAGAAGTGAGGTAGGGTTGGAGATGTGGGGCTGGAGGACAGAAATCGCCTGCCCTGATTTTCCCAGACACATTTTTTCCCTGATTTCATAGTCTCATCCGTGCAGCTTCATAAGCAGCAAGGTCTATCGGTACTGGGAGAGCTGCCAGGGAGCTGGAGCTTTGCTTCTGAGCAAGATGCAGGCAAGGAGGCACCTCAGCTCGAAGGGGCAGTGGGCAAGGATGCTCACCCTCTCCCACAGCCCCCTGCTTTCTCTCCAGCTGCCTTTAATTTCCATGGCTGAGGGTTGGCTCCTCAAGCACAGGCAGAGGGGAAGGGATGAAAACCAAAGGCAGCATGATCGGCTAGAGATGCTGATAGAGGACCAAGAGACTTTCTGTTCACTCCTTTCCCATATCCACCCTTGCATCTCTGTGTTGGGAAGCAGGCTTGGCTATGGCCNCCAAAATCCTCATGCTATCCTTTAAGGGATTTTTTTTTTCTTTGANGNTGTACTGGAAAATGAACAGCACGGGAGGGAAGAGAGCGGCACAGCAAATCGTAACCTGCTCCAGCATCTCTTCTCCCAGGGAACCATGGCACAGCCTGGGCTTTCCTGAGCTAGCTGCATAAAACCCCTGGAGCTCTGGAGCTCAGGCACAGCACCCAAGAAACGGGGTTTCCAGAGTGGGCAGGACGCGCTGGGTCCTGCACCCAGACCCTGTGTGCCTGCTCTGTGTTTGGGTGCTGATCTCACCCTCCCCAAGGGGAGGAGGCAACAGACCTGTTCCTAAAAGTGTGAGGTTGCTTGTAGTTTATTGCAACATGGGATGGGGATCATTCCAAGGGAAGCAGGATGTCATGCAAATATTAAATTGATGGCATTTGCAGACTTTTATGGTCTTCAAGATACTTTACAAGCTTAAATTAATCGAATATTAGTTTTGCACATTCACACTGGCTCTGCTGTTGCAGGTAGCTCTGCCATCCCACCAGCCAGAGGTTCACCAAGACCTGTCGGACAGGCTATAACCAGTGGGACGTGCATGCAAATCCTTCATCCTGGGCAGTGGGCAGCTAAGAGCAGACTCAGGTGTCAGGACATAGAATCATAGAATCATAGAATGCTTTGGTTTGGAAGGGACCTTTAGAGATCATTTAGGGCCACTCCTCCTGCAATGAGCAGGGACATCAGTATGACCCAGGAGGATTCTGAGTGCTTGTGACAAGGGGCATTGCCTTGTCCTGGTTTTGTGCAGCACCACGGGGGTCTTGTTCCTTTGTGTTGCTGCCTCTTTGCAAATCATAAACCAGAATAAAATGGCGTGCAGGATAGCAAAGGAGGCTTTGGACAGCAGAGCAGATTGCCCAGCCTGTCTTCTTCGTTGAGCTGGGTTGCTGTACTGCTAATTGCTGATGCTCGGAGCTGGAGCATTAGCGAGACTCCAGGATCCCTCTTGCCCTTTGCGTTCAGGGCTCAGGACAAATCGATATGAGAGCACGTGCTCTTCAACAGCAACCGGCTGCAAAAATTACCCAGAGAAGAAACACAGCCCGGGTTCAATGAGGCAACCTTAAATAGCAACAGTCACCGTCAGATCGAATGACGGACTGGATATTGCTTCAGATGGAGGAGCAGTCACGCTGGTCCATGGGATGCCTTTCTACTCGGCTTGTGTGGCCACAGATGAGGGCCAAAATCAGCTTGGACTTGCCAAAGGGCAGCTTTCGGTGAAGGCAGAAGTTGCACGGTTGAATTGAATTTGGAGCTTGGCTGAAAAATATAATTTCAGAGGTAGATGTGTAACTGGGGAAGGAATGTCTGAGCTGGGCTTCCCAAAATGCAGTGCCTGCATCGGCAGCATTGGAAAAGCTGACTCAAAGAGGTCTATGGCCTTATCCAGCCCCAGATGCTGTCACTGCCAGGAGCTGGACATGCTGTTGTCACCAGAGCTGATGGAAATGCCTTGCAAGATGTGAGGGAATGAGTGGGTTGAGTAGAGGCAAATGGATCGAGTCATCAGTATGTTCAAATAAAATGGTGACAAGTCGAATTGTTTTTAAAAATTATTTCCATTTTTACGGTCAAAGACTGCCATGGATTTCTCTCAAAAGACCTACTGAAGGAGAGTGACTCAAAATAATTCTTTCTGGTAACAAAAGCGTCGGCATTTCTAAGGCTGCACAAAGAGGTCCAGCCTGCCATGAAAAGATTTTGATTAAAATAAAACAACCCCATGACTGATTGATGTTTACAAAACAGAGATGTGGCTAAAAGGGACCAGGAGGAATAGGATCAGGCTCCTCGCACCAAAAACCCTCAGAGAAAATTCATCCCTTCAACGTCACTGAGCAGCACGCAGGGGAATCAAGCCTACAGCATGGAGCAAGCCATGTTACACCAGGCTCAAGTCCTGGCCCCACCTCTGGTCCTGTGCCCCCATGACTGTCATGAAAGCCTATCTAACAGCTGGAGACTGCAATGATTTGGCTATTTCGGTAACAGTCATACCCAGGGCTTAAACAAAGTAGTAGCTGGCAGAAATACACGTGCAGATGGGGCTTGGAGAAAGGATTCCTTGCAACAAAAAGTTTTGCCTGTGCGTATATTCTTGCGTGTCTTGAGCTAATGCTTTATCAGGGCAGTGCTGAGGAGCTTATTAATTTTACAAGAGTGAAAAGCTACTGAAATATCCTATTTGCTTTCATCTATTGGCCTGAGATGCACGTCATTAAAGCAAAAGCAAAGGATCTTCCGCAAAAAAGCAATGCAACAAAGTCCTCAGCAGCTGGTGGTGCCTGAACAGCATCATCTCAGCTGCCAAAGCCAGGAGCCCCCCAGGGACACCACGAACAAAAACCACCTTATGAAAGCTTTGAATAAAATGCCACTTGTAAAGACGTGAAATACAAACGGTTTTCTGTCCGCACAGAGTAAAAATGAGACGAGAAGGCAAATGAGAATAAACATATTGAGTTTAAGAACAATTTACGCCCAAGGGACCTGGCCGCTGAGGTAAGGGCTCGACTTGGAGAGTCAATGCCGCGTTTTCACCAGGGGCTTCCGAGCAGCGAGCGTTTCAACAAACATTTACCCTTTGCATGCGTTTATCACACTTTTTCCTCCTTCAAGCCTAACCCGGAGGGGACTGGCCTCGATCAACGGTGGGTGAAAACCCTATAAGCATGCCCTGGCCGAGCAGAGAGATGCGAGGAAGGAGGGGACCTCAGGCAGGGAGTCTGCTCTGCATCAGCTCAGGCACCTGGGAGCATTTGATTTACCCCGGCGATGCTCCCAGGCCAAACAGAGGTATTAGCACAGTCATCCCTTTAACATGACATTATCTTGTTGCTGCTGTAACTCCCCTGTTATTAGCTTGGAAACAAGCTTTACGATGGATTGCCAAGAGGATAAATGGGAATAAAGGGGAGAAATGAAGACAGCAAGTGTTTAGGTTAAATGCTGAATTTTCTCCTGGTAGATACGGGAAGCTGCTCGCAGCATTTATGCTTTGACAAGGATGAGAACCAGTAAATGCACAGAACAGCCCCACGCTGGCAGGGGTGAGGGCTGGGTGACCTGTTACACCTTTCCTATCTCTACACTCCAAGCAAAGATTTTGCTTTAATTGGCTTTAAACCATCTATTTAAGTCACTTCTATGGCTCCCAGTACTCTAGGACCTGAATGGCACCCAAGCTTTTAATGTACTTCTCCTCATGCTGCTCTGCAGAGGTACGAAGATACCCAGACATTGGAAACTGAGGCAAAAAGAGACCAAGGGCCTTAGCCAGAGCTTACAAGGTGGAAACAGGCACAGAGCATTGGTACAGTTGTTGCTCTGCTTGGCAACCAGCAGCAGTTAGAAAAAATCAGTTTGTTCCTCTCCTAGGAGAAATCAGATTTCTCTCCTAGGTGAATGCTTGAGTCACAAGGTGAAAACTGAGCTTTTGTGACTCTAGGAAATACAATCGCCATGGGACCACTTCACCATCAGCTGGGCACGGTGTGCTTTCCAAAGAAATGGCCAAAGAAGTCACATGCCCCTGGGAGATGTGGAAAGTGGGCAGAGAACGGCATGGACTGTGGCCAACCTGAAGCAGGTGCTGGACCACTGTGCAGCAAGAAGGAGGGGCATGTAGAGGAGAGCATTACATCCCCAACCGTCCTTGGAACAGAAAACAAGATACCCCCGTGCATTATAAAGGCAAAGCATGAGGGCACCTAACTCTGCAGGAAGGTTGGGGCTGTGAACATGAATTGAGTGAAGGCCACAAATCTCCTCCTTCAAGCTAGCTACTTGGACCCTTCTGAGATACTTTGCCCTTCCCCATTATCAAAGCAGGCTTCAAAGCATATTTGTCAGGCTTGGAGGACCTACTGCGGACCCAAGAGCCGTGATGAAGCTCAACTTCGCAGGACTGCTTCCCAGAGGGCACCCAGGCAGCCTGTAGCAGAGGAGGGAACTGAACCTGCATGTTCTCAAAGTGTGGACACAAGTGCCAACCACCAGACCAGCAGCCTCCCTCTGACCATGACTTAGCCCTGAAACTACTTTCTGCTGGGGTTATGGGCATGTTGCTTAAATGGTCTCCACTGCAGGTTCTTTGTTTGCCAATTAAGTGTGCCATGTACACCCCCATCGCTGAGTTCTGGTTGTGACGGCCAGAACCATGGGGCCAGGATGCAATCTCCATGAATGGCTTTGTCTCGGATCTTTGACTGGGGAAGGCAACGCTTTGGTCATTTCCTTTTTTTGGAATCTGGCACATGCAAGGTTGAGCACAGTTTTTCAACTAGGCTGGGTCTAGCCTGGCCAGATGTCAGTGGTGAATTTTAAGGTGTTGTCTACTGTGTGGATTCACCCAAACATGCCACATGTACAAGAACGTGAATCATTGCTCCAACGCCTGCATAATGCTGCCTTCTTCCAAATCCTGAAATGTGCTTGACTTCACGCAATTAACCAATCATACTCTAGCACAGCAGAAGAATAATGTTGGCAACTTATATGAAATACCTTGAGCACCTGTGAGTCACTTCAGTAGCATCTCTCTCTTGGACATATGTAGTAGCACAGTTGGATGCAGGTCTATCACTGCTGGATTTCATGTCAAGTTACAGCTTGTATTATCCCCATACCCTCCTCTGCAAGCCCATCAAGGACATTGCTCTACAGCACATCCAGCGAACACCTGCCTGGAGAGCTCTGCTCCGAGCTGAGATAAATACATTCTTCAACTCCCTCAGCAGAACAGCTATTCACTTGGATGTTCTGCATGACTTGTCCCGCTGCCAGATTTTAGCTTTGGTCTTCATCCAGGAGCAACAAGAGACCAAGTTTGGCGGCTTTTGCCTCAAAACATCCAAGCGCAGATTCCAGGTGTTGTGCTGACTAACCAACGGGAGCCACATCATCTGCAGAGCCAAGTTTGGTGAAGGTCGCTCCGCCACCGCCAGCGACTCCTGAGTGATGCATCAGCTCTTCTTGAGCCAATGGCACCGCACAGCGGCATGGGGAATGACAGTTTTCCAGATGCCTGCTGTATGTAGAGCCACTGCCCCTTGCCCCTGGTGGCCTCTTCCCTTGTAGCTGCATGAAGGCAACTTCTCAGTGAGATCCCAAGGCGATGGAGTCACACCAAGGGGGAGGACTTTACTCCTGCCCTGTCTTTGCAACTAGTCCAGAACAAGGTTCAGTGTCCAGATGTGACCAACTGGCTATGAAACAGGATTGTTCTAGGCAGTCTTTGCAAGTCAGCAGTGGCTGAGTTTTGGCAAAGATCATGGGGGCAAGGACTGGCGCAGGAGCAGTCAGTGACATGGTTGGTCAGCACCTCTTGCAGCCTGATGGTTGACCTTTTCCTCTGCACAATGAGGAAGAAATATCCCTCCTCCATCCCAGGAGGGCTACACCAGCCCCCAGGCAAAGGGGCAGAACTCATCTCCCCTAACTTAGGTGTCAACAGCAGGCATCTACTGCACTCATCACCCTCAGCTCCCTGCAGTCACCTGCTAAGGGCGAGACATAGGCACATCAAGAGATTGGTCTGTCATGTTTGATGCCAACCTTAAAATGAAGCAAATCAAGCCCTACTACTGCAATTGCCATTTATAATGCTACGATCTTTGTTTCTTGTGAATTATAAAGGGTCTTCAGGGAGACACTCCACGGCCCACCCATGGAACCTAGCCTTTTGCGTGAATGGGCCTACTTGTCCTATAAACATCTACAGGTCCTTTAACTTGTCAAAGCCTATCCCACTTAAGGGATACCATGCGCCTGTTGAGTACAGGGGATAATACCATGTTAATATCTACAGCAGCTTTTCATTGCTGGGGGAAGTACTTCCACTTGGGTATTATGGCAATGGCCAGTTCAAAAATCCATTGGTATGGTACTGTAAATCAGAAAGTCCACCAGCCAGTTCTACCCTGGCTCACCACTGAGCAATGTTCAAAGCAAGGCTCATGGCTTCATTTATGATTTGCCCCAAATGCTTCTTACAGATCTTGAATATCCTTCAGGACTTTGTTTTTTGCCTCTAGCAACAGTGGACATGATGTTGCTCAACCTCCACTGTGCAGTGGAAGATCACAAAAAAGATGGTTTTGTCAGCAGATGCTCTACTGGCATCTCTCAAGTTGGCCAAGGCATCTTCTGCGTTGCAGTGATGCTGTTCTGCACTTCCACATCACGTGGGGGAGGGATGGGATTGTGTTGAACGAGGGAGGCCAGCAGGACCCTCACAGGCCACATCCGACGTGCTGGGAAGTGCTTGAAGACTATGGTTTGTATTATCAAGTTTTAGAGTCATAGCTGACATGGCAGGTTCTAATGTCTTTATTCAGGCAAGCTATAATACATCAGTTGCCCTTTTCATTCAGGTTTCTTTTTCTTAGCTAAGGTCTTGATGAAAGCCTCGCCCCCCGAACAAAGACTTGCGCTGGTGGGATTGTAAGGGGTACGGAAAGACACAAAGCATTTCTGTACTATAGCAGGTATTTCTAATTTCAGTATTTGCTTGTTGTCCTTCATCTCATCAGGCTGAGGTGATGATTTACTGGCATTTCTGTAGTTATTTTTGTCTCCTGAACTCTTCAGACACCCTAAAAAACCTGAATGCTATGATTTTCTGGTGTCTTTGATGGGTTGTTTGTTTAAAAGACAATCAACCCATCAAAGTTTAAAAGAGCTTTTGGGGAAGAACAAGGGAAACATTCCTGAGTCTAATCTGGAAATTGGATCTTTTGAAGTGTTCCCCTTTCTGTTTGGCAGTAAGATAAGCTAAGCTGCCCTCTCCTTTGGAGCAGTTAACGCTATTGAGTGATAGAGACTTATGGTTCTTAAATTCTAGGCAGAACTTCAGAATGGGTTAGTAAATCACCCAGAACTTCTCATTAGAAGATGCATCGTCTTGCTTTTAATGTTGCGAACTCTGAAAAAATTGGGCAGAAGTTTTCTACACTTCTTTGTCCTACTTCTTTGACCTGGATAGGCTGGAAAGCTGGGCAGAGAGGAACCTGATGAGGTTCAACAAAGCCAAATGCAGGGTCCTGCACCTGGGGAGGAACAACCTCATGCACCAGTACAGGCTTGGGGTGGACCTGCTGGAG
>Ga0065711_1029894_pt1 | contig 34461 bp, 28 predicted proteins | sample Hoacrofraction12_FD_59098 | JGI IMG/M metagenome (GOLD analysis project Ga0065711, IMG submission 59098) | Hoatzin crop microbial communities from Cojedes, Venezuela - Epithelial fraction 12 v2 (version 2) | ecosystem: Host-associated > Birds > Digestive system > Esophagus > Crop | place... | reverse complement strand
GAAGGGCCCTCTGTGGGTCATCTAGTCCAACCCCCCTGCCGAAGCAGGGTCACCTACAGCAGGCTGCACAGGACCTTGTCCAGGTGGGTCTTGAATATCTCCAGAGAAGGAGACTCCAGAAACCCTCTGGGCAACCTGTTCCAGTGCTTCATCACCCTCAGAGTGAAGAAGTTCTTCCTCGTGTTCAGGTGGAACTTCGTATGCTTCAGCTTATGCCCGTTGCCCCTTGTCCTGTTGCTGGGCACCACTGAAAAGAGTCTGGCCCCGATCTCTTGACACCCACCCTTAAGATATTTATAGGCATTTATAAGGTCCCCTCTCAACCTTCTCTTGTAACATTAATACACATTACTCAAAAGTTCGGCAGGTGCAATCGGGACTCTCAGGTGTATGTTCAGCCCCACCAGGGTAAACAGGGTGCAGGACTGGGAAGGCAGATCTGGAAGGGCTGGAAATGCCATTGCACTCTGCTCAGCTGCTGGCCTGCAGAGGTGCCTTAAGTTGGGCTTTTTCAGCAGCTCTGCTCGGCTTCCTGCCCCACCATCTCTCTTGGTCCTGCTGTGGATGCAAGCAGAACCTCGGCCCATACATTCACACAGCACTTGGTGCTTTCTTGTGGAAGGAGTCCCTGAGTGAAGCTTACTGAAAAGAGTAAAAAGCAAACAAGCATTGGAATAGTTTTGCTTGCCTCCTTTTTTACAGTGTCTTCATTTTCCCTTGTGCCTGTGCCCTGATGAAATTGGCCTGATTCTCTGCCTCCTTGTACAGTACTCTCCTTGTGGTTATGGAAAAGGAGCACCAAGGGAGCTTTGGTGTCAACACAATTTTGATGTGGACAGATATACTGTAGCAGTAGTAGCGATTTTTTTTCTGTATTGGTAAGAATTTCCTGTTATTTGCTGGAGAGCAGGAGAATGGCTCTCCCATTGAAATCACGAGGGCCCTGAACTCATGAGTCCAGTCCTGCTCTCATTTGAGACTGAGAAAAGGATCAGAAGGAAGAGCAGCAGTGTGGGGAAGGAAAGCAAAGAGCAACTGCAAAACAGCTAACAGTAGCAGATGAAAATCCATGAAGAGGTGAAAGAACATTAGGTTATAAAAGACGGTTTTAATGTTGGAGGGCTTAAAATAAACTGCATTTCACCATTGTTTTGTATTTCTTTCCTTTCCTTCCTGTATCCCAGGAGGCTAGATGACAGAAGTACTGCAAGAACAATTAGCTTCTCTGGTAGATCAAATAGGAAGCGTAATTCCTGCAGGCAAACCGAGAACAGTATGTGCACATATGATTCCTGTGCTCAGACTTCAAATGTCAGGGGTTTGCCCACCCACCTGCCAGGGCAGTGTCAGGAGGCTTAGGGGGACCATGATGAGAACAAGCAAGATGTTCTGTTTTCTCTGTCACGAGAGAGTATCTCTTCTTCCCTGTTGGTTGGTTTCTTTAATTAATCTTTAATGATAGCAGATGTTTTGCTTTTGTATGTAAAGCTAAAGCATGTAGAAAGTTGTTGGAGTCTTGTAGAGCTATAAACAGATATTTACCTGTCAATCTACTCGTCTTTCTTTATTACATGTTCATACTATTTAGGAACAAAATTAATAACACCAGGCCCAGAAGTGGCTGCTAAAAAGACATTTTCCCAACACTGTTAATGGGTAAGTGTGCTATGGGATGTGGTAACATCCCAAATAATAACAAAAAAATAATAGCCTGTTTGCATGGATTTCATTTGCTTGCCTTTTGCTTGATTGGGCAATTTGGGGGCCAAGATTTTAGGCACAACTTCAGTCAGCTAAGAATAAAAATAAAAACTCCTATCCAGAGGGCAAGAGCAATTAAAGACAACTGTGGGAAATGTCATTTGCAGAAGAACATTTCCTTTCTTTATAAAATGTGCTGGCGATGTGAAAGGGCACCATGTGAAAAGACAAAAGAGTCAACTGACTAGAGACTCGGTGTGTGTGCTTCCTCCTCCAGGTGAAGAGCCTCTCTGGGCATCTCAGGGCTCCCTCCTGTTCCCCTTGGTACCCTCAGGTGCTGGCCCTCATCATGGCATGTCTTGGCTGTGTCGGCAGGTACCTAGAAGAAAAGGGGCTGGTGAAGACAGTCTTCAGCTACCTTTGCAGCTTTCTAGCTTGCAGGTAATGGGCAGGAGACTGAGCACTGCGATGATCTGCATTTCAGGGCATTTGCCCCAATGTCACAAGGCAGTTTTGACAATGTGATGCCCTATCCATCTGCCTTTCTTCTTGAGAGGAGAGTGCACTGGTAATATCACATCATTCCTTCTTTCTCCAAGTGGGGACACCTGTTCTTGCTACTGAGGACATGGTACCCACTGCTGGGCCCTGTGTCAGCTCCTCTTGTAGGGGGTTGCCTCCTTTCATAGAATCATAGAATCATGGAATGGTTTGGGTTGGAAGGGACCTTAAAGATCATCTGCTTCCAACCCCCCTGCCATGAGCAGGGACATCTTCCTCTAAACCAGGTTGCTTTCCTGAAAGCAGAAGACGCAGACATGGCTTGGGGACATGCTGGGTAGTCCTTGTGCCTCTCCTGAGCCTTTGGGAAGCCTTCACTCCCCTCTGCTTTTACTCCTGAAACCTGTCCCTGTGCATACTGCATGTTAGGGAAAACATTCAATTTATTCTGAAGTGCCAAGAGATGAAGGAGCTTTGCAAAACATTGTGTTGTCAGAAGAGGAACAAAGTCAAAGAGACTCCAAACATCCAGAGACAGCCTCGGGAGGGAAAAACAGGAATGAGGAAATCCTGCCTGCAGCTCCCTGAAACAGCTACTGGCTGGAGGGGAGAGCTGGTGCACGGGGGTTAGGTAAATGTACTCTTGTTCAGAGAAGGAGGCAAAAAGTGGACATCAGAAAGCTGTGCAGCCCATGAGACTGGTGTCCTGTTGTGGAGAGCGGTGTCTGGCACACCAGCATCCTGCAGTTTAGCCGTGCTGTGGTTCCAGGATGCAGCTCTATTCACTAGGGTGGTTGGCAGGTTTCTGTGCTGTTTTGACAGGACTGGCAAAACAACCCCTCCACTACTGATCTCACTAGACATGCACACTGCCCAGGCTGCCTCGCTGTGCACAGCTGAGTTATTGTGCATCTCTTTTCTTGGCTCAAAGCCTGAGAGTGCTGCATTTCATCTCTTACCTTGTAACATTTGCACACCACATGAGTGGATGAACGTATGATTTTAAGGAGTTACGTTTATTTCAGAGTGGCCTGATGCTGTGTTTTAAAGACTTTTGATGGATGCAATCAAGTGAGCTTTCATAACATAAGGAAACATGGCTTGAGATCCTTCTTACATTACTGAAGTAAAAAGAACTGCTTTGCTATCGTGTCGCTTCAGGAGGAAGAGAACAAAGTCTTCTTGAGTAAAGAATACATCCTCCAGGTAGGTCTGTCTTGTTGTTAGATTAGTCACTTGGAACGCCATTCCTCTCTGAGGCTGGATTCCTCCTAGCATTGCAGCGCAGAATTTTTATTTCTCTGTGAGAGAAAATTAGTGCTTGCCATGGCAAGGTTTTTTCTTTGTTTGGAGAAAGAGGTCTTTGGAATGGTCTAAAGCAAACCAGTGACATATCACCCGTGATACGGGCTGAAATTGTATGCTAAGTAGGAGAAACTGGTTTGTATGAAATAAAGCCATGGTATGTTCCTCCATAGACTTCATAACTTCAGACTAAACCTAAACTTGTTTTGAATTCTTCTGCCACTTTGTCTTCTGCTTTCTTATATCTCTGGATCCTTCCTGTGAGCTGAAACCTATGCCATGCTGGAGAAAAGGGGGCTGGTACATCATCTCTGGACCATCTTCAAGGAAAAGTCTCACAGGAGAAAGTGCATCTATGAGATCTTCAGGCTTCCTTTCGTTCACATAAGACACTAAGGCAGTTTCAGTGAAAGTTTTGAGCCTTCCCCTTCTGAAAACAGAGTAGCTGAAGAATAACCCTTGGAACTGAATCCAGGCAACATGGAAGTTTTTCTGGTGGTATCTTCCTGACAGAGAAAATGAGCTGATGAATAGTTTGCAGTTTCTCTTGGTCAAAAGGGCTTACCTTCTTTAGTGTAGGAGTGTTCCTGATTTCCTCATTCATTGCTTCTACCTGGTAGGTAGAACCCTTGAAGGAGGTTTCAAAGAGGAACACCAAGTCAAATTTCTTTATCTTCAGGGCACTCCCTGACCTGGACACAGGTTTTCTAAATGTTCATTTAAACCTCTGGGAGGCAAACAGCTATGAAGCTCTTTGGGAAGATGGAGACTTTTGCCATGAGCTGTCATTTACGTTTTTTTCAGACACTCGTCTGAGACTTCAGGACAAACCACTGCAAGAACTCAGAATGATCCTGGGCTTCACTGTCTTTAATTCTAGTTATCTCTGATGTGCCTTCTCCAACTTAAATTTAAGTTGTGCTGATATTAATCCCAATAAAACGTTGCAACAGGTTTAAAAATTTTTTGTGTAGAGCTGATAGGAGCAAGAACAAGCTACAGGTGTCAGGTGTCAAACATGACACAGAATGCTCTACATGTTCTAATACCTTGGTTACAAAGCTGGACTCAAAATCATATATGCAATAGAACAAAATATGCACACTAGAAGACCAAAGCTACTGGACTTCAGGCAACTATTTTTGATTGAAGGAACGTACGATAACAAATGATAACAAATGATAACAAATATGATTTTTAAAGTTATGGTTTAGAAATCCTGTGTAATGAGGAGTTATTGCTTTAATTCTATTTTCTGGCTTGCTTTCTCAAGGACAGATCCTGGAACCATGCTGCTTGTCTGCCCATACTGGTTTTGGTTAAATGGCAACACTGCCTTAAATATGAGCAAGTTTCACCTAAATTCGTGGAGGAAGTTAACATCTCAAACAGAAGCTGTTCTGCAGATATTTGTGAAAATTGAAGCTTGGGTGGAGGAGGGAGATCTCTTTTAGTGCCCCCACTGAGATGAGGGGCACAGCACAAACTCCATGGTTACATGCTGTTTGGATTGCCAGCTTCCTGGTCAACATAGTTCAGGCTACGACCCCTGACATATTGTTGTCAGTCAGTAATTACATCTTAGGGAGAGCAGATGAATCTAAGGTCTACTGGCATGGAGGGAAGTTACAGATGTGACAGAAGGAACAAAGTCAAGGAAGAGAGGAAATGCAATGAGAAATTACAGGGAGCTGTAGGGATAGAGGGCACACATCTATAAGAAACCATGATTTATTAGTTCATCTGATCAAAAATGGCTTGTGAAATGAAATGGTGAGAGTCCAAATCTTGCATATGAGATGTTCAAAGGACCCTAAACGAACTGAGCATCGTAAACTCATAGAAATTCATTGCGTTTGTAAACTTCTCAGGATCTTGTATCAATCGCAGTCAACAGAAGTGCTGTTGGGCTAGAAATCAAGGAGCTTGCTGAAGACATTACTACAGATAATCCTTTGGGTAGCATTTTAGTAGACGACTTCTTCTCAGACTTAGTGAGGTCAAAAAATGGGAAGGTGAAAACTCTGGGGAATTAAATATAATTAAATAAGGCATGGTTCAACCCCCATTAAAGCAATAGAAAGACTCCCAGAATTTCCCTAGAGAATGGCTAAACTGGGCATGCAAAAAAATTTATAGCAGGTCTTCTGAAAATTTTTTCCAGCATTGATGATTCTGGTCACATATGAGCTTTGCTGATTGTTATAAGTCGCTTTGAAAAGGAGAGGAGAGTAATCACTGCTACCTTCCTAAGGTCTGTGGCGGATCATGGCCTCTTCCACTTCCATGCAGGACAGCAACCCACTCAGGAACTGGGTTTGCACTGTCACTCTGCCTGTCCCAGGCTGCTTTTTCTACAGCTTTAGTTGTAAGACTGGAAGGAGAGTAGTTGTGTTTTAACTTTCTTATTCCTCCAATTGCCTATAAATGAAAAAGTATGAAAGGAAAGTGGAACGCAATGGTGTTTTTTTTTTTATCATCCGTAAAAGCGAGATAATGGAGAATCAGGCCTCACAATATCGTGATATGAATATCTATGAAAAAAGTGAAAAATAACAGTTCATGAGGCAGAATTTCAGGATGTGCAAATCACGGAAGCTTTGTAGTACTCAACAGATCTTCATTCTTTTCACCTCCTTTCAAGTGATTTGTATAGCAGAGTGGCAGACACTGCAGCATGCAGAACTTTCTGACCTATCCCTGAGATATTTATCTTGCCCTAGAGTTGTCTGAAATCAGAGATACAAAGAGCTGCCGAGTCTGGAATTTGGATTATGTTAAATCCTGTATTGTTCCCCTTGCACGGTGGTGTGATTGCTATGTTCTCCTCTTCCTTTTACACACCAACAATTTGTAAATCCGTTTTCACAGGAATGGTAAGTTTAGCTTTAGCCCTGAATTGGAAAAAGTATTTTTCTGCTCAATCTGTTGCATTCAGTTTCAAAAACCTGTGGAACTTTGCCTCTGTCCACACCTCCAACCTGGTCTGCCATGCCTCCCCTTGCGCCTACCAGACTGCCAGCACCAAGTGGTGTGACGGCACCACCTCCTCCCTCTCTGCCCCTTCTGCCTGGCCATCATCTACAAGGTTTTCCACAAAACTCCTACGGGTTTCTATGGCTCCTTATATTCTCCATGTTCAAATCCATCCCAGAGGTGTACTACTGCTCCTGTTAGTGATTCACTGCTTGTTTTTTTCCCTTGTATTTTTCTGCTTGTTTTGATACTTGTGTGGAAGTCTACACTAGGGAAAGGGTAACTGGAAAAACATAGAAAACATACATCTGCTTCTTAAGGGCAGAGCAGTAGGTGAAACGCTGGAGATGAAAAATAATCTAGAAAAATACATTCTGAAGAACGAAGTTCAGAATCTCAAACTGAGTTTGCATTGATGTTTCTCCAGAGAGAACAGTTGTTAGAAACTTGGCCTGCTTGCATGTAATTTTAAAGTATGATCTACTGATGTTTATCATCTGCTAACATGATTCTGTAATTCTGAGACCTATTTTAAGAGTTAGGATTTATTAACCACTACTGAATGTTAGTCATTTGGTTAAGGTAAGAAGTCAGGATCCTGTTATGTGAGATTTAGTATGATTTGACAGAAAGACTACTGGTGTCCACGATGCATGGATTTCCTACTCAGATATGACATGAAAAAAGGGAGCTGTTTGTAAAATGGGTAAGTGGTATTCCTTACACATTGCAATGGTGGTGTTACCATATCTCATAGTCTTTGTTTCTGAATTTTCTTGAAGTAATGCTGGTAGGAAATCTCTGTTAAAAAAATGGAGGCATCTCTGTCAAGGTGTTATTCAATCCAAGTTGTTACCTTCTAAAGGCTAACAGCTTTTCAAAACCATCAGAATGAGCTGGATTTATTTTCCTTTCTCTTATTTTCTTCATTGGGCATTGAAATTTGTTAGGTTTCAGTGACCAGTGCGAACAGAAGAAATCTTTCGCCACAAAACTTTATTTATTACTTAAATAGTTACATTAGTGTGTCTCAAAAATCTCATAAGGATTCATATGTCGTGTTATGATATTTTTATTCTCTTTTAAAACAAATAAAAAGATGGCAAAACATTTTAAAGTTGTTATTCTGGTCTTTTTTCTCCTGCAAAATAAAATATTTTTAAGAAAGTCTAATATAACAGTATTGGGGATGGCCATTTTTCTGTGTAATAGAAAAGATACAGTTTCTAGAACTGCTGACTCCTTGTATCCGTATTTTAACATGCATTGGCTATGTATGGTAGGTTAGAGACTGTAATTAGATGGCCCTGGCCCCAGCTGCATGACATAGGTTTGAAAAATGTTGAGCATTCATACTTTTAATAAAGTCCTGGATAGGTCTGTCAACATGAGCAATTAAAGATTAGAACACCTAAAAATGGCTTGTCATTTTACAAAACAAGGATATAAGATCAGTAGGAAGAACAACCTAGTTATGCATTATAGTATGAAAACTGTGTTTTTATGTCACCGGATACTGTTGTATATTGACTGAACTGAGATTTTGTTCTGAAAAATAATTGTTGTTACAATGTTCATAACATTCCTGGGTTTATGCAAGCAGTAATTTCATGCTGAAGGGGATCAGAAAAAGTGTTTTTGTATGATATTGCTTGGGATGTAACACAATTTTCTTAAAGCAAATATGTAAAGACAGAAACATTTGTACCGTATCTATCCCTGGGGCCCAATGTTCTAAAAAGAGAGAGAGAGAAATATTTTGTGGTGAAGTTACCGTGTGAATTCCCACCCCCATACACGTTAAGCTTTTCAGTCATTTGTGCAGTATGGGGAAGCCTGAGATACAAAGCCCGTGAAAAAACTTGGTCTGTGTAGTATTTAGTGTTTTACAAAACGCATTATTTTTGACAGTGGCAGTGTTGCAGGCATGGTGGAAGAGAGAGGAAGAAAGTGGATTTCCAGTATTTTCACCCATCAGTGGTTTTGCTCCAAAATTGTTGCCATGTGGGGGAGAACAAAGGCAGAGAGACATTTGTATCCTGAAAAGATAGGTGCACACGTTAGTGACGTGATCCATGACATCTTAAGAATTGCTTTCAGCCAAAAGTAACCTTTAAAAATGAAATCTAGCTATTGATTTAGATCAATGCTCTTTATCGCTTGGAAAGTGTTTGAGTAGATTTCTTCTTGTTCCTGAGAATTCAAGGTTTCCAGCCCAGTGTGGGTCAGAGCACACTGATCTAGCATTTTAGTATTAAATTCATTGTTAGCTAAGATACGGACAGAGGTGCTCAGCTCCCTGTCCAGCAAAATAAAAGTTCTACAGCATCAAATTTGGAATATGGCTAATTAAGCTGGTAGAGAGAAGTTATTTACACTAATGAAAAAGTGGAAGATTATGGGATATAATGCGAAAATATGGGCAAAATATGAGTTTGGGTTGAGATAATTTATCCGAAAAGGGAAGAAACGTATGGAAAAAGCTGGCAGACAAAATTATTTCACAAGTGTAAATCAGTTAAAGGGGTTGCCTTGATTTGATCTGAAAAAAACCAAAGGTTAAAAACCATGACAATAAACTAAGGAAGCTGAAGTAAGATATCCAGAGCACGGCACCTCTGAACGGCACTTTTTGTGCCAGCCTGGGTGCAATTGGCTTTGTATTTTTAACAATATGAGCACAGTACACATTCACCTAATACAAAATGATAAATCTTTACAGAAGACTGCTGGCTTAATTATTCCATGAACAAAGAACAAAAGCAATCTAAATTGTGTGACTGGTTTGCTAAGCTAGGTCAAGTCATATCACTCTAAGGCTGTGAATTCAGTGGTCCAGCTTTCAGAAATTTATTCTCCTGCTACTTGAAATGAATTATATTTTGATAAATGAGCCTCCATTTATTGTTACATACATCTGAATGATGCTTTCTGTGAACTTTTAGGTGAGCAAACTGGAAGATTCATTAAAATCAAACAGCTACTGCCTGTATCAATATCAGTTTGAATGTGCAAATAACAATACAAATACTTTTCCTTCTTAAAAGCTTGACCCAAAATGTTCTTATATGTTTGATTTTTCTGTCCAGATCAACAGATATGTTTCCCATTGGGTTCAGGAAGTTTTGGGTAGGGCCTTTTCATGCTCAACTTTCATTTTCTGGTCTGCCTGAAGGTATTTGATGTAATGTGCTGCTTCTCCCTTCCTGGGTTGTAGTAATGCTGATGGTCAGAAAGTGAAGCCTTCCCCAATGTTGTTCATTCTGCCCCCTTCCTGTGACCCCTCCATACAGGAGAGTTGCAGAAACAGCACTCGTGGGTGATGTTCTACTACTTCAACATAAATCATGTAAAGGATGGGGTACACAACTTTGCTAAATGCAGCCAGTGTGGGTTAAAATACCACTGCAGGCAAGATGAGTTCCCAAATTGAAGTCACTGCCTCCTTTCAGTCATTAAATTGAGCTGCTAATTGGAGTGGTCAGAACCAAATTTACTGTGCAAATTAGGGAAGTGTCTCCTAACCAGCAAACCATGTTTTTCTGCATTAAATTGTAGTTAAATAAGAATATTATACATCACATCACCTAAAGCTTTCTAATATAATATATTGTACTCTAATGATCTGTGTACTGTGAGTTGTAGATGAATAGATAGAGGTGGATATATGTGATGTATGTTAAAAGCAGAGCTAGCTTTTGGAAGAATTTCTGAAAAGCTAAATTGCACTGAGCAAAGTTATAGTGATGCTTCTTGTCACCATTTTCACATACTGTAAAGGAGCACACATCCTTTGACAGGTGGGCTGATACTTTTTAACTTTAACATCATTGAAAAAACACTCTGTGAACTTTGTTGACTTTGATAAGTTGGATATGGAAAATATGAAAAATGTCTTTACGAGTGATTTTGCAGATCTGCATTACAGAAGACTGCCACTCTGGGTGGCAGGCTACTCGATTTATTCTGAGGTTTGCTGTGTGATCTTACTGAGATTGACTCAGTGGGAAAGGTTTTGTCAAAGCTCTTGACATTAAATCTGTTGAAACTGCTATCTTCATGCCTGGGAGAAGTACTGAGAGCCTGAAACTGCACTTCTTGCTGCCTGGGGAACAGCAAGAAATGCCGGATCCCCAGAGGGCAGCATCGTGTGTCTTGGACTCTGGCAATAAATGGACAAAGGTTATTGGCAGAGTTTATTTTGTCAGACCCAAGTTCATCATTGACAATGCCCTATTCTGGGTTATTAGATGCTGAATAAACATCTGAGGAGGATATAAAACGGACAGCCCCTTCCCTATGGGAGTTGATGCAATACCCAGAAGTAGAACAGAAGTCAAACCAACAAAGACATTTATAAATAGGAAAATGCCAGCTTCCCAAATGGCCTATCACCAAATGTAAGCATCTTTAAAAATGAACCGTGCCAATTGGTTTAAGACCACTGAATAATACTTTGTCTTCTGCATAGCTCTGCTTCTTAAAAAGACAGTTTATCTTACAATCCTCTGTTGCTGGAGTGTAGCAGGACAGGATGATTCCATTCTAAAGATAATTGTGATAAATTGCCCGGAAACCTGCAGGTTTTCCAATGTTTTTACTTTCCCACCTCATGAAAAAATATGTTAATGCACACAATTGTCTATTTCTTTTCTTTATCTTCTAGTCATAATGCAGCACCCTCTGTTCTTCTCTTGTGTGCAAACAATCAAAATCTCAGTGTTTCTATTACTGCAGTATCATTAGAGTTTGCTATCGTTAGGGCTCATGCAGGGTGCTCTATGCTACCCAAAATGCAAAGAAGGCTGTGCCTCTCTGTAAAACTCTTTGTTACATAGAGCTCGTAATGCTGTGTATAGATCCAGATTTTTGAAAGAATTCGACTTCCATTCAAACATAAAAATAAGGCTCAGGCTTGCAGAACGGCTCTGAACCCAACAACAGTTATGAAAACATTGAGGTGAAGGTTTTCTTCTCGCAAAACAGTTCCTCACCCAACACGTTAATATTACTCATCACTGGAGTCCTGGCCTCTTATTTTATTACCTAAGTAAAAGCTGAACTTTTTTTGCAATCTGGCTCATACTCTACCTAGTGGGAGTTGCTTTCCTCCACTCAGATGGTTTTGGATATCGCTTTTTCTAACACCTTTTTCCACAACTTTCTCTCAGAGAAAGCCATTTTCATAGGCCACTCGTGTGTAGAAGGAGGTGGATCATGTTGGATAGAGGAGGTTTTTTCAGGCTGTCTTCCCAGTCACCTGCCACGAGTCGCTTCTGGGCTGCCTGGGTATCGATGGGGAGGACTCAACGGCTCAGAAGTAGGGGATACTCCATTCAGACACTCACAGCTTTGGAAGAGGGTGTGTAAGTATACATTAAGTCTGCTGCTAGCTGCCCTCCACAGAATTGGCTTTTCCCTCACTCTCTTGTCACACGCACCTTGCCCGCATGGTGAAGCAGGAAACACTCGGCTCTGAACATCTCGTGTGTGGTGCCTTTATCGATATGAGTGTTTGTCAGACTTGCAGTTCCCACCAACTTCCCTCTTCCAGGTTTCCAGATCTGAAGTAAAATTTTTAATGCCTGAAAAGGAGAGAGAGAGACTCACCGAAGACAATGGGAAAATCTTTTTGTTTCACAGAATCACAGAATGGTGGGGTTGCAAGGGACCTCTGTGGGTCATCATCAAGTCCAACCCTCCTGCTGAAGCAGAGTCACCTACAGCAGGCTGCACAGGACTTTGTCCAGGCGGGTCTTGAATATCTCCAGAGAAGGAGACTCCACAACCTTTCAGGTTCAAGGACTTCAGGAATTTTGCTCAACATGAAAACCAGGGGGCTGTTAAAAAAAGGGTCTTGTGTGAATATGGGAAAATATCAGGGGTGAGTGTGAAGCTGTAAGCTGTGCTTGAATTTTAAAGATGACGAATGACCTTTCAATTTTTAATTTAAGAATATTAATTATTGTTCTCCTAGGACATACATTTTAAACCATTCAACGTTGTTCTCAGGCTGCAGCTTTTAATTTCTTTACCTTGGCAATGCAAAAACATCTTACAATTGTAAGAACATGAGAACGGCTGTGACAGGTTGCTTGTTCCCATCTTGCCCTGACTAAGACAGAGCTTGGTGGGCAGAGCCTGCTCCTGGCCATCAGGGCAGACGTAAGGGCAAGGATGTATATGTTGGGTGTCAGAAATGCAGCCTGAATACTCCGCTCAGGGAAGAAGAGATGTTATTAGAGCTGGAAGCAGCAGTGGAAGTGCCCACAAGCCAGCCAGTGGCATGGACCAGCCTTTCATGTCATCCAAGTGGAGGCCAGGGCTGAGTCCGATGCAACTCGGGGATGTTATTCGTGCAGGTGAACAGCTTAAATAGGTCACAAGAGTCAGGGCATGGAGCCACCAGCCAAGTTGTTCCCACCTGGGTATGCTGAAGCCAATAACTAAAAGACATCACCTGACAGTTTATTTTCTTACATTTCTCCTTGGAAGTGTGGCTCAGGCCAGGTTGTCTGGCAAATACTCTTGCTTCTATTTCTTTGTGTGTTGACAGCATATACTTAAAAAGGGTGCTTAGTATGTTAATTGATTTTGATGGTGTATACAGCCAGTGGGTTGGGATGAGGTAGCTGGACAGCCTATTTTGAAATTTTCCTGATGATATAGGCCATTTCATGCTCAGACAATAATGCTGCATTTCCTCAGCCTGACACAGTTCTAGTTGGCTGGCAGCTCCTCGGCCACAACACAACATACCGCATGCAACATGGCTTTTACTCCTTTCACTTAAGTGTGAAGGATAGTACCTGACAAATATTAATACAAAACAGAGAACTTATGAATGCCTACCTTTATTCCTCTCTGCTTGTCTGCACTCCCTTGCTGCTCATAGTAATACATTTTGCTCACAATGCTACTGATGTAGAGCCAAGGTAACTCATGGGACACCACCACAGGCATCACTTTGCTTCCTATATTTGTTGGTGAGAGGATACAGAATACTTTTTTTCCCTTAGTTTTCGGGCAAGTGGGGAAAAAAACCCAGTTTATAAATAAACATGAAAAACTTATCAATGTCTATACCCCCCTACTTCAGAGTGCCTATTGCAAATAATTGACATTGTGTTGCTGAACTTAAACACGGACATAGTTCTGCTATTTTCAATGCAATTGTAACAGGGAAGTCGAGAAATAGTACTCATATTACCAACCTTAATCAGTGAATTCTCTCCTAGGCTCCTCATCTGGGAAAATCAGAAATATCTCCATCTTAGTCCATGGAGTTACTCTTCTGAAATACAGGTGGTTCATCTGAATAATAATAATATTAAAAAAAAAATGTTAAAGATAAGAATCAGAACCTAGTTCCGAGTTTACAATCTGTTTCTATGTGCACAGCAGGAATTATTTTTTAAAAATCCTGGGTATTTCCAAACATCTGACTTCTCAGAGGACTAAAAATGCAGTCAAAGTATTTCCTTTCAAAGCTGCCTCACTTTATGATTAGTCAGGGGTTATCTGTAACATGAATTTCCTTTTCAGAAATGTTTTCTATTACATCTGTTTATTATGTTTTTTTAGCAATCCAATTAAATTCCTCTTTCATCAGGGTGGAACAGTTGGTGCTGCTTGTTTAAGTATATGTATCTCTCTCACGGTATGCATGGCTACTACAGCAAATGTTCAAATATTTCCTCGGTTAGATTTAGCCCTGTCTGTGCTAAAATAGAGCAGGATTTGACCTGAGAAATTATGATTATCCTTTTCAGAACGTCCTTTGGTTCCTTTTCCTTCAAATAAAAAAGCTTTGGTATGATGCACACAGTGTCACAGATTTTATTATCCTAAAAAATCCCCGGCACATCTGGATACACAATTTGGATCATCTTGTGATTTAAGGTCCTCGTCATTTTCCCTCATCTTATGCATTTTACTGTAGCTGCATGTGCTGGTACACTTTCTTCAATACATTTTAAATACAGAACTTTTATATAAAACTTATTGCCCCAACCTCACAATTCAGAAATGCTCCAGTGTTTATGGAATGGTTTTGTCCAGATGAAAGGATAGAGATTTACTTTCTTTTACTTTAATTGATTATGGTTACTCTAACATGTAAAGAGTCTCACAATCTTCCTGCTTCTTTTTCCGGTCACTCCAGACAATCACTTCAAATCATATTGTAATAGGAATGTTCTGGGCCAAACCACGGGCCGGCACCCCCAGTTGATGTGCCTTGCTCTTTGTTCTCGCCGGGTGGCTGGAAGGACCGTCTTGCTGCGGCACAGCCTCCTGCAGCTGCTGCTCCCTTACCACTCCACGTGCCCCGCGTGGGAGTTTTGTGGTGACTCTCATTTTTAACATCACTCATCCACTGCCCTCCCCCAAGACTGCTGTGCTCGGGCAGGAACGGCCGCATGGGAATGTGCCCTAAAGCGCAGGTTTGTTCCCAGTAGGACAGCACAGTTGCTAAGGGGGTCTTTTTTGGGTGGGAGGTGGAGGCTGGTGGATATACCATACACAGCACTGGTGACTGAGGCATATTGTCCTTCCGTGTAGCAAACGAATCAATGAAACCAATATGTAATGAGTCTGGGTTTGCTTCACAGCAGGTTATTGTACAGTAGGACACTTCAGCTGCCAGGTTAAACCGCGACACACAGGCAGCCAGTATCTGACCTTTCTTTCAAGACATGCTAGAAAAAGAGTAGGGTTTTTTCACTGGTTTGATCTTATAAAAGAGAGGCCAGGCAACCATATGTCTATGGTTTATCATGTACAGTAAATGAAAAATAGTAATGGGAAATGAGGAGAAATCCTTGAAAGCTGAAGTACTGAATATTTTTGCCCTTGGCTAGGAGCAAAGTACTCCAACACAAGTATTGAGCACATTGAAGCTCCTTTGGGAAGCTCCTCAGTTGCAGAAAAAAAGAGCTAGAGGCCATATACCAGGCTTCTTCAGACTACTGCAAGCTGCCACAGAGGAATCAAGTTTCTAAAGCCATCTACCTTTGTGGGCACTGGAGGGGCTGGAGATGCACAGCCCTGCATGGCAAGGTCTGGCTGGAGGGGCTGATGGTGCAAAGCCATGGAGAGCCATGGCCACCACAGCTGGCTGGCAGCAGCGCTGGGGACCGTGTGTGGCTGCATGGACAACTCGAGCTCCTGATGCTCCTGCTGCACCACCACTCCACGGCACATCCACCGGCCTCCCCGCTTCTCCTGGCATCGGCATGCTGACCTTGGCATTTTGCATGCCTGTTCCAAAAGCAAGCCTCACGCACTAGCTGGCTCCCAGAAAATGCTTTCGCACGGCACATCCCTCACCACCTCTTCCCACGAGGCTTTGATCCAGCCCAGCAGGCGTGCTTGTGGCAGGGCTGTGACTGCTGAGGAGGGCCGAGTGCGTGCCTTTGGCCGAGGGGCTGGGAAGCCTGACGCGCAGATGGTCCCAGGTTTGTTTGAACTGGCTCTAGCTCCTCGTGTCACTGGGCGAGGCCGCTGAGGGCTGGCAGCAGCGCCGAGGAACGCCGTGCAGGTTGCAGCCCTGCTGAAGGAGAAGCTGGGGCTACTGGGAACAGCAGCTGCTCTGGGACAGAAGAGAAAATTGTAGGTGGTGGAGGAGGACCGTCAGGGCTCTCTCGGAAATTCAAGACACTTGAGGGAAGAAAAAAAAAAGATTCAGTAAACTTTTCCCCTCACAAGCGTGCTGTTAGTGAGGGCAAAACATATGGGCTGCAACATTTTGGTTGCTTCTCCTAAGACACGAGCTGTGTGCACTCTTCTGAGAACACCTTAAAACAAAGGCTGACTTTGGCAATAACAAAATGCTTGTAAATAAAGAGGTTTACTTTTAAGAAATGTTATCCCTAACTGGCAGCATGCGCAGAGAGCCCCTGAGGCTATGTTCCTTTCTGCTACACACAGAATGAAGATTCACAAGCAGGTCAAGATGCTTTTTGCTTTTTGAATTGGAGTGTTTCTCATTAACTGGGTGTAGCTGAGATCACTGTCCTGCAGTCCAGTACCACTTCTCAGCAGGGATCTTTGACAAGATGTGTATATATTGCAAAATTACACGCTGAGCAACAGGGACCTTCTTCAGAGCAGGCTTAAATGACAGAGTAAATTACATACACAAGACAGCATAAGTAGGTATGTGTACCAGATGCACTTTGTCTGGCGTGTTGGTAGGAGAGGGCTGTAACAAGAAAAGAGGTGGTAGAGATTTGCCACCTCCTTGGATGGCTTGATTTGAGAAGCAGTGGCTGCCTTTATATTTTAATACATGTTTTGTTTCATAACAGCACTGCTGAACACTGAAACCCTAAGCTGTGAACCTCAGCCTATTGGCAAAATGTCACGGCTACTGCTGGACCGCACTCTCATGTCTTACACAAAGTCATGGGAAAGCAGACCAAAAAAACCACTAGGCTAGGTTGCCAGCAGACCCAAACACAAACGCCAGCTTTAACTCCAGGCCAAAAGCTTGGGAGCGACTATCTGAAACTTTGTGAGCTAGACATCACTGGTTCAGAGTCTTTAAGCTGCACATCCCAAGTAAACCACAACAAAAGCTTAAAGAGGAAAGGTCAGACCTGCGAAGTGCTATTTGTTTTCACTGAAACTTCATCTCCCACTTACCCCCAGCCTAACCAGCAGCGGAATCAATTACCACTTGTCAGACTGAAACCTGACCCCAGAAATGAAAGAAGGACATGACCTCCAGGGGGAAAAGAAACCACGAATGAACCACTTTCTCCTGCAGCGAAGGGTTAACAGGCCTGATCCTCTGCTTTCCCCCTTTAAGAAAAGATCAATACTGCTGTTCTCTACATTTACTCTTCCTTTCATCAGGGATGGCCAGTAGAACACTGAGGTTATTGAGATTAGGTTTCATAAATTACTCCATTTAATAATTGAAGACAAGGAGGTTCCATACATTTTAATAGCATTTAGCGTAACCATTCAAATTTGTAGGACTCATAGTAGATCAATTTCAGCTGCCATTACCACTTGAGGTAATGGTGCTTCCACTTACCAAGCTCCTGTTAAGTATAGGATCAACTTGTCAAAAAGTGGTCAGGTTTAAGGCAGTATCCCCCGCCCTCCCATTTCATACAAGCCTAGAAGGACATTCCCAAAGAGATGTCCAAGACACACTGGGAACATTTCTGTCAGTTTAACTTGCCCGCAGTCTCTGTGGCAGTTGAGAAATGTGTTCATTTCGGTTTATAAAATGATGTAAGAGCATTACTTCTGACATTCAGGACCAGTCTGGACTATTCCTCAGTTGAAGCATCATAAGTGAGTCTGGGCAGGATACAAAAAGTACCTTTTTATGTTTCCATTTCTGAATGTGAGAAATACAAACCATACACGGAGCAGGAATAAACCTCTTTGCTTGGGAGGGGTCCCTTTGAACAGTGGGAATTAGGTAACTTGCGGTCAACGGCACCAACTAACAACAGTCCGACAGGATTAAAGATGCAACTTTTCTTGAAGTGTACCCATTCAAAATGCCTTCTCTGAGGACTCCACCCTTTAGGTTTTGTTAGCACCAACACTGCCTAAAAAATGATCTAATTTCAACTATATTCCTGTGTCTTGACTTTGCAGATGCCCTCCCAGGAGATGTCTACGGACATCTCAGCTTTGCGTTTATTGCGTATTGGTGTTGGTCTTAACTTCGATCTGTCTGTGCACTTTGCTACACTTCATTTTCCTTGAGTTATGCTGTTTCTGTCACAAAGGATTCACATTTTTGTGTGGTCAGCTTCATCCCCACAGCCCTGGCTCATTCCAAAGGTGCTCAGGATCTCTCATTGTGCCCTCTGCTAATTTTCCTTAAGAAAGAGTTATCTCCACAGACATTAGTAACCTCTCTACAGTAGATAAGAAGCAGATATTGCACTCGTGGTATGTGTTGGGTGCTGAACACAGCCCACAGAGCAGTCTTAAGAAAGAGGGTCTCCCAAAGGGGATGTTGAATGCACACAAGCTTGCACTGTATTTTTTAAGGGCTGCTGCCAGGACTCTGCTGACACATCAAGCATAGAGAACTGCTTGGCACCAGCCTTTTCTCAAGCAATTTCTCCTCCGATGTGTTGCAGAAAATGTTTCCCATTTGCACATTTGTTTTTATGCTTCTATATGTAAACAAAAGGAACTTCATCTTTTCTGTACTTTGGTGTTTTGTTGTCTATTTTTTCCTATAATGGTTGGCCAGGGAAAGCACTTTTCTGAATTTTCTTGTCCTGCATTTCCCCAAATAAAGCAGTTTTCCTTGCTGCTTCTGCCTCAGGAAAGAAGACATTTCTTAAGGACGTTAATTGTGGAAACATTATCAAATCAAACCAAGTAAATAGAAATGAATTCCCTGCTCCCATTCCCACTCCCTTCCCCCATTCACTGAAAAGCAAACAATCCAGGCTGCATTCTGAAGGCAACAGGAAATGAATGCAAGGAGGAACTTTTCAGAAAAGAAAAGACATTTTATTTAGCTTCACAGAAACATGTCTTCTGCTGTCCTGATTTTGTAGTCTGGTGCTCTACTGGTGATAAGATGATTTAGAAAAGCATTTGTGCATAGTGCTATGGAGGGGAACTTCTCTGGTTCCCTATTAAATCAGCAGACAGTGCCAAACATGAACAAGCAAATGCGACGAGATACACTTGACTGAGGAATAAGTAGGATGTGATCTGGCGTGGATCAAGTCACGAAGGAGAAAACACATGAAGTATGTGAAACCAGAGATGTGAGCATCTTACCTCCTTGGGGCCTTCATCTCTCTACTCTGCATTTGTGAGAGGTGCCATGTGTTTCAGCAGCCTGAATCCTGGCTATGATTTCTTGAAGAGAACTGATTAACTCCCCAACACGGAATTTCTTATGGAGTCACAGAGAAGTGTTACATACAACGTGATCAATCAAGCATGGCAAAAAAAGATGGCTTTCCACCTGAATCTGTCATGGCTTCTAATTAAAATCATGAGTGCAAAGTCACTTTGGAGGGATTGAAGTGCTTAACATTTGCCAGCTACACCCTGCTAAATATACTGATTTACAAAATATGTCCACAAATGGACCTGTGAGAGGAAAGTCTATGAACTGTAAAAATAAAGCTTTTGGGGGAAATATTTTAGAACTTTTGAACTTTAAAAAACAGCAACTGTTTTTCAAAGGAAATGTCTGAAAATTCTGCAAAAACATGTTTTTCTAAATAGCTGAGATTTTTGGCATAGAGAGATAAAGACACAAGAAAAGTCTCAGACTTAATACCTACTTGGCTGGACAGCCCATTTTGTGATGGATGGGTCCTTCAGCAGGGATCTTTAGGCCCCGAATTTTCTCTCTCCAAGACTCCTGCATCCAGGGTTGAATGTATTCCTCTCTTTTTTTAGGTCTCCAGAGTGTCAGCTCTACTTCCTCTTGCTCTTTGCTCAACTTTCCACGGCTAAGACCCTTCTGGGCTTCTGTCAACACTTTCTTCCCTTTCAAAAGGTCAAGTCCCTTAGCTGGCATGAGTACATCTCCCTTGTCCGGTGGTTTGGTTAGCGAAGTTGGTGGAGTGGCTATACCCAGGGCGCTCCGCACTTTCCCCCACTCTCACATCAGCTTTCGGTCCCCTGGATGGCTCCTGGACTGCCTGCTTGCTGGCTGCATCTGGGATGTTGGCAACGGGGTGCTGATGTGGCCTCGCCTGGGGCCTGACCTGGAGCCTATCTTCAGGATGTCCTTGTACTTCCGATACAGAAAGAATAAGTGGAGAAGGAGTTACTGTCACTCACACTGCCATTCCTTTTACATGGATGCTGTCACCACTTCTCAGCAGGACCAAGAGGCAGGCCGTCACTTTCTGTTTTCTGTCCAGTTCTCATGTTGAGTTTCAGCAGCACCTCTTCCCTAGTTTTATCCCTGCACACTCCAGATACCAGACTTTATCATTTGTCCAAAGCTGTTACTTTAGTTTATGAAATACCTACACACTGATCAAAAAATTCTTAAACCTGTCCATTGCTTGCAGATTTTTTTGTCCAATTTCTTCTTAGTTTGTAGGTTGCTCAAAAGCGTGTAAACTCATGAAAACAGGAGTTGGACTTGATGATCCTTATGAGTCCCTTCCAACTCCAGATATTCTGTGATTCTATTGGGATGTCTATCCTAGAGCCTTATGTGCTTTCTTTTCACATTACAGCCTGTTGGTATCTTGCTATTCATTGGCCAAGCAAGACTGGAATCATGTTTGTCTTGCGCAGAGATTTGAAAATTGCTCTAAGAGAAGTTCTGTGCTATTTTTTCTGAGTTGCTGTGTTCAGGAAATATTTGCCTGCCTATTAAGATCCCTGCTAGAATATTTATCATCAGTGAATCCAAAACCTGCGTGAGCAGAACCGGAGTATGAACTTTACATTCACGAGGTTTCTTTTGTCAGCATTTGTTCCGTTCTACTTTTGTCTTGTCACATGCCTGGATAATCAAATGTCTGCCCAATCATGATTACTAATCCTGTTTTATTTCATCTTGGACAGATGGAGGCACAGGGACTGCAGTTTAGGATAGCTCTTAGAGCATGTGGTTTTCTCTTTCCCTGTTGCAAAATAAGACCAATTTCCTGAGCGAGACGTGGGGAATGGTGGAGCTGCTCACAGATCTCCTTGTTGCCTACAGAACAGGAAGCACTTCTACCATCTTCTGCAGATGCCCATATGCCCAAATTAAACTTAGATCTGACATATGGATAAGGAGGAGAGGATGGGAAAGGATCAATGTGATTTTTATTATGTAGTCCTTTGCTCTGTGCTTTGTTGCTACTCAGGTTTGCTACGGAGAGATAATTCAGCTCATCAGCCACCGTCTTTTCCATGTCCTCATTAGGTATACCAGGGACAGACAGGCCCCTAGTGCCCAGGCCAAGTCAAATGGATTGGCTGTATTTGTGCTGCTGAGGTCTGACCATGCTTTGACAGCAGCTTTGGCTTCGAGAGAGATTGCTAGGGTTCTTCAAAGGAGAGACAGAGTGAGGCTAGCATAGCCCTGGGACGCCAGCTCCCTCCTGGGCTCTCCCTTTCTCTGTGGTGTAGACACATGAGACCCCCCTTGCTAAGGAGAGCCTCTGGATGATGTCGCATGCCTAGAATTAGGCTCCAGCTTTGTTTAAAACAGCGCATCTGCACTGAAGATGAGGAAGTGACAGCAATATGCATTTCACGAATAGTTGAATAGCATAGTCAATAATTAGCAGCTAATCCTGGGTGGTTTGAACAGCCTGCGTGTCTGCAAAGTCTTTTTCCTTTGATTTAGTGAGGCATTCTAGCTGAGAAAAGATTGCCACTGATACACAGTGTGCTAAATTAGTGACCATGAGATGTAAACATTTCCAAAGTGTATTTTGTGAATGCTGACCAGAAACAGGAAAGATCTAAATTTTCCTGGAAGTGAATATTTGGCAAATGGAGTGAAGAGTCTTTACATGTGTAGGACTACAAACTTTCCAGGGTGCATGATGAGTCATGAGTTTGAAAGCAAGCTCCTCCTGCACTCGCAAGGATTAACTTTGTGAAAATAATCTTGGCTAACTGTGGATTTAGCCTGTATTACAACTGCTATGGGAATGTCAGTAAAATAGGTGAATTTGTATTGCTTGCCTTTGGGGTGCATGCAGAACTCGTATGGCAAGAGGCTGTTCTCAGGCCAGAGGTGTTAGGTTTGGCTCCGCAGCTCATATGTGGCAAACTGCCAGTTTCGTGAGGTCCCGGCTTGGAGGGCGAAAGGTATACCACTGCCTGGTCCTATTCACAGGCTGTTTGTTGGATCTGGCAGGGAAATATTCAACTAGATAAGCTGAATGAAGCAAAATCCCTCAGTGCCTTAATGTCTATTGCTAAATTCAAGTGGTGTTTGGAGAGAGCCAGTTGACTATAGTGATGATGGTTTTTGTTGTTTTTTCTTATTATCAGATGTGTATTTATAGACAAATACTGGTTATAAAAGTAATATAGAACACATTCTAGAGGATAAACAGTAATTCTACTGGAAGTTAATTGATGCAGCTAATGTTAAAAGTTTGAATTGAAATAATGTCTGACTAAGAACTTCACCACAGGGATAATTTTAAATTAGTCTTCCCCTTTCATCCTCCATCACAATTAAATTTCCACACTGATTATTGTAATCATTTCATATGCATTGCTTTCTTCCTCTTTCTTTAGTATAAAAGACGAAACAATGTGACGGAGGTGACATAGTGGCCTGTTGATCCTTATTATGATTTAGATATTGTTCATGGCTTCATATATTATGCAGATGACTGAGCTATGAAACTGGAAAGGTCGATTATCAAAAGATGAGCCTCAATTTTATTTGCGAAGTGTGTTTTTTTCCCCTTTGATATGGTCATTGTGCTTGTGGGTTAGCAATTAGGCTTGTTAGTAGGAACCCACTGTAGTGAGTGGGTAGGACTTGGGTAGGGTGGGATTTAAACCTCTTGTGAGGGTCTACAGTGTAGGCATGCATACATTAGTAACTCCAGTGAGGGTCCCTTTGTAGTCAGTGAGGAGAAAGGAGCCCTGTCAGGGTGCTATTCCTCTCACACTAACACTGAAGCCTAAAGTAGGTGAATTGTAGGGTAAAATGAACTGTGCCTTAAAAATGTAGAGTTTCATTGAGTGTAAAGGGAGCCTGCACATGAGCCTCAATGAATGCCCCCCTGCTGTCTGTTACTGTGCAAGCCTAAGTCATTAGTGGGGAGAATTTACATCATTGTCAAAACGCCTGCTACACCATAGCAGCAAAAGAATGTGCCTAATAACCTCTCTGCACGGCATTATTTCTAGAAATACTGTCTAGGAAATGATGATACCGTCACACTTGCACTTTGGTACCGCTTAATGTTTGTGCCCTACTTTCGCCATATAAATGAATTGATCCTCACATCCTCCTGCTTCTACCTCTCCTTTAGAGCTGGTGAAACTGGAGCAGAGGCACATCAGAAATCAAAGATGCTGAACTTCCTCAGATTTCAAGGGAAACGATGTCCCAGAGTGACTCAGTCAGTGTTTTGAATGCTCCAGCATCATGTCTGGCAATCTGTCTGTGGTAATGTTTGGAAGGACACAAAATGCACCCTTCTCCATTTGGAAGAGAAGGAGGTGATGAAACCACATCCTCAGGCTTAAACTAGAATCCCATATATTTGTGCGTATTATCTCATTTCCTCTGTGCAACTTTTGAGCATATGCATGGAGGTCATTGCCTAGTCAGCAAGCACTAGTTTCACCCTTGAAGGCACTGCTGTTACTGAATTTGTTTGTCCTAAAAGAGACCATGAATTCCTACCACCCTGTACTCCTGTCCCCTGGGAATATCCAGCACCTTGCAAGAGCAAACATTTGAAGAACATTTTCAGTTGCAACTGCCTTTTTTAAAGGCTGTTTCCATGTGTCAGGACCTTGCTGAAAAGTGGTGAGACTTAATATCAATTATAGTATGGCTTAGATTTTTTTTCCCTGAAGAATGCACAATTTAAATAGCCAAGAAATAGAAAGGGAGCATTGACTTGCATGAGGATTTTTTTTGTCAGAGTCATATTTGCAAAAAAACGCTGAATTAAATCCCCTAAAACTATGTGTACATCCATGTCACATGATTACAAAAGTTACAGACAAAAAGTCCCTAATTCCTTTTTGGATGGCAAAACTTCTTGTAACTTTCATTCTGAAATAATTTTCACTTCAAAGCTTGTCTAGAGAGGCTTGTCTTAAAAGAGGCAAAATACCAAATGCAACTAAAACCTCCTAAAACAAAATGCATTCGATTTTTCTGATTTTCTTTTTCAGTCAGGAAGTGATGTTTTAAGAATTTCAGGGAAAACTTAACCATGAGGCTCTTGTTTCTTTCTGGCTTTACTAGTTGCTTCTGAGTTAAAACTCAGTTATTTATGCAGGTCTTATCTCTACCATTTTACGAATGGGGAAATGAAAGAGAGAAGAAATGGCTTGTCTTAATCACATGGGAAGTCTGCGGCCATTCTGGGTAGGGAGCCTCGAATCCCACGTCCCAGGGTAGCAGTTCAAAGCTTCAACCACAAAATAAAACAGTCAAGTTCTTTTTATAGCTGGAAACCATCGCTGCCATATGTTGAAAGACCCGTGTGGAGTCTCACACTTCGAGTGCACAAAAGTGATACAGCTCCTGAGCCAGATGGCAGTCTCTCGCCCTGGATTAGAAATACCAATTTTGATGCGAAATGTGTGGTTTATGTAGTATGTTCATGATCGGGAACTCTGACCACTTGAAACTAAGGATTTCTCTGGCCACTGGACTGAGCGTAGGGGCGGTGCTTTCCTTCCATGTAGTCTCATTACAGCTACAAGAAGCATATCCCAGCGCTAGCCTGGGCACTGCCTGGAACTTCTGCTGATCCGTGATAACGGGAGGTGGCGGCTGCCTCTGGCAACCGGAAGGTCTGTGAAGGGATCAGCACCCATGTGGGTTCCGAGTGTCCCAAGCACATGACATCACCCTGTCAGGAAGTGACATCAAGGCTGAAGGACAGGGCTGCAATGTTGTGCATTATTTAGTGAGCGATATTGTTGTGGGGAGGGACTGCACACTGAAGAAGATATCTTCAGAAGGAAAATAAAGAAAGGCAGAACAGCTGATTAGTTACTATTATTGGATGCTAATGGGTGTCGAGTTGATAAGATGGTAACCAGATAGCATGTAGAAAGGATTTTAGTGCTAAGTAACTCCATTGCTTTTGTGTGATGCCTCATTACTGGACTTGGATCCCCTCCTCTATAAATTTTTAATGACCTCACCATTTTTCATGCAACTCTCACTCCTTGCTTTGCTCTCTTTTTCGTTCTGTCTGTGTCCCAAGCTGAAGTGGAAACATATTGTGTGTTTAGGTGTACAGACTCCGGCTTATCATCTTGCAGCACACACCCCTCTTGAGAAGATGGGAAAAAGAAAAAATTTCCAAAACTCAGCTTCTAATGTTCATTTCATTACACTGACAGTAAAGGAGTTTTATTAAGTCTGTCCCGTGGTGGCTAACAATTTCTTCCTAAAACTATGGGATAGATATGGCACAGTTATGGGGTATCATGGTTGCAAAGGGGTCCCCAAAGTCCTCCTCAGTGAGATGGAGGGTGTGAGGCATGTTCTCGTTCTTCTACACTCTCTCTGGTGCTGGGGGTGCTTTGCAGAGAGCAGAGCATAAGCTGAGGGTGGCTTGCAGGAGGAAGGCAGCACGTGGAGGGGCGAGAGGCACAGACAGGCCAGTCTCCTCCTGGCCATGGTGGCAAGGCTCAGAGAGGTCATGAGAACCAAGGGTATAAATCACAGCACCTTAGGGCTTAGTCTAGTCCAAGACATGGGCTGAATTAGCCCAATAAGCTGGAGAGGAGAGAAAGCTGACACCATTACCTCATTGCCCTGTGCCAGCACCAGCTCTGGGGAAGAGGCAAAGTTCCTTACATGGGCAACCCAGATTTGGCATCTCCTAAAAACAGACACAAATATATTTTTTATATTTTTTCAGAGGATGATGTTTAGACAAGTGTGTGCTAATTAGTCAGAGGAACAGCAATCACTGCCAAATAGTAAGTGTTGGTAAACTCTCTTGGTTGAGGTACGTGGGAAATTGGCAAACTCCGTATGGTCTTGTTTATCTCCCGTGACACAACAGATGAGGACGCAGGTCTTTGTCATGGAAGAAGGACAGAGTGGCTGAAAAAGTACCTCAGGTCTTTCAGATGATGTGTTGTGCTTTCAGTTTTGTTTACAAACTTGGAGGGCTTGAAGAAAGACTCCTTTGGACTCTCCATCTGACACTAGCTCAAGGAAAACCCTTTGGCTTTTGGCTGGTTTTGGCTGTGTTCCTGCCCTGCCACATGGAAGTTCTCAGCCCAAGGGTCAGGCTTGGCAAACGCAACCTCGAGTCACGAAATCCACAGCTGGGGCAGAGCGGTTTCTCCCTAGTGTTTCTCAAGTGAGTAAGACCCATCTGAAATTTCTGAAGGAGTTTCTGCTATCTCAGGCTTTCACTGTCTGCCACAGAAGGAGTTTTTCTTGTGGTATTATCGTAACTGATTTTCCACGGATCCGTCATCACCGCTGTTGGATCCTCTACAGATAATGCATGTCTCGGAATAAAGTTCCTCAGGGCTGCTCCCAGGGCTTTCCTCTTTGGAAGGCTGTTTTTCTGAAAGATGAGACATACAGTCTCACATCTTAGTTTTTTTCTCTGAAAACATCTGAGTCACACTTGCATGAGTAACAGGACAAATGACAAGGAGCAAATGACTTATCTGGTACAAATGAGCTCACTGTCCCAGCTTGCTAGACAAATGTTTATACACTGAAATAAACAGCACATTCAGCTCCTTGGGCAACCCACACATGACACCCGAGGTGCTGTTTGATTACGTCATGGTGGTGCTGCTGATGACATGGGCTAATGGTAAAAAGTGGGGGGAATGAAGCTGTAGAGCAAAGATGGGCAGCAGAGCCCACTGTATGTGGCAAGGTATTGTGCACTCTAGGATTCTGACTGCTGGGAGGAGGAGAGGTAAAAAAGGATGTTCATGAAGCAAAATTTAGCTTCACAGTCCCAGTCGCTGTATTTGAACAGTCTGTTCAATGCACACATCTTTTTTCACAGCATCTCACTTCTTTATAAAACCTTTATAATAATAATAATAATAAAAAAATCACCCAATAGCTTGGAGCCAAAATGTGCTGGTTTTGTCCTGCAGACAAGTGGAAAATTATTTAGTTTTCTATTTTGGATTAGTTATCAACATAGTGGTCTCTACCTAACTTTGTTCTAGAAAACTGGGCAAGGATGTTTGCAAACCCAGAACAAAAATATAGCTCTTACCTGAAAAAGCTGAAAAAACTGTGGCAGAGTTTGGAATAATTGAGTTACTTCATTCTCCCTTTTCCATTTTGCAGGATAAATTTTTATACCAGAAGAATATCAACGACTAAATATTAACTATCACTTGATCTTAATTTTTGTTTTTTAAATTAAAAATCACAAGGATATTTTCAGATTTACAAACATTTTAAATTCTCTGATCATTGAAGGACTTGGAAACCATGGGACCTCTTGAGTACTGAAATTACTTGTTTTTGAAAGTAACATTACACCTTTCCCTCTCTCCCCCCACTCTTTCTTTTACTAGTCAGCAACTTCAGCTAAATCCTCCTCAGTAATCCCTGTTGAGCAAAGACTGTGCTACAGACCTTAATCTGCTCACCTTTACCAATTCCAATGAAAAATTTAGCAGTACTGTTTCAAAGTTGACCAGCAATATTCTTAGAGTCACATTGTTGTCAGACGCTGGATTCAATTTCAAGAGTGTCCACGTATTTGCAGCTTTCAGGTACTTCTTAAATTTTAAGTTGGTCACTAATGTCAGAGCTGGAAGTGAAATGCTAGGAAATCAAACTTTTATGAATATTTAAAACCTACAAAACATTATGGAAAAATCAAATATTTACTAAAATGGAACATGCAGATGTCTGCACTGCTAAAAGCTGCAATGGCAAATACAGAAAGGAATCAGCCCTGACCTTAAAGATCTGATGCGAGGCTCCAAGATTTTCTAGATCAGTGACAGAAATGTACGAAACCACAGAAAAAAATGTGTACTCCTGCCAGCGCCCTCTTCCAGTCTGGGGAAGCTAGAAGTCTGCCTGGCCAGTTGAAGTGAGCTTTGTTTTACCCCCAACACAGGTTTCTTCCCCCTGTGTCTGATGCTTGGGTGTCCTCAGGAGTAGAATGGTCATTTACGTGCCAAGGCCATCGGTGTGCCCCAGTGCTCAAATATCAAACAGCTGTGCAGGACTCTGGGGAGCCCTATAAAAGAGGTGAAGAATCCTCCTCCAAAGACGTGGAGTGGCTCCGAGGAGACTCCTTTTCTAATTGTCCTGCTTCTCACTGCCAAAGAGCGTCTTGCTGGCTACTTTAATCTGCAGGATCCATCATACTTTAACTGTATTGAAAAGGACTGATGTTTTGGGGTTGTGCCGTGCTATATTAAAATCCATATTTCAAACAATAAATGCTTTCCATTTATCCAGGCTAGTCTCTTTTCTATTGAGCCAAACTTTCAGGCAGTTAGCTAAACCTTTCAGTAATATGAAGCACCTTTTTCATCTTGTGCCAACACTGTAATGCCTCCAATAATTTATGTTTAATTTTTAATACAGTTATCTATCATGAGTAATTATGTGGGCTGCTCACAATATTCCATTTTCTGTTATGTGTTTTTTTCTAAAGATTGTGGACTTAAAAAAATACCACAATACTACTACTTTTCTGCTGAATTTCCTCTAAAAAAGAAACATTGAGGCATACTTGAAGATACTGTATGTCAGACCCCAAGAAGTTATTTGCTCTGTCTTTAGATCTACTGATACTAGTGTGAGAAACAGTCTAAACTGCTGTGATTTATGCACTGCACAGCTAGAGGAAAGATCTGACCAGAGTTCTTCACATTCACAGGGATATTTTTCTGGTGTTTGTGTGTGGGGTTCAGGTGCTGGAGTCAAGATTTCCCTGCTGACACTGGGGATATCGGTGGTGCATGTCAGTACCAGGAGAGACACTCACTGTCATCTCCAGCGGCTAATGAAAAGCTAGATCTACCCCAGCCTTTCCACACTTTCCATCTAACCAGCTTTCTCCTCTGAGCTCATGAAAGAGTAGATGTCAGGATCTGATGGTTGTGCTTCCCTGCCGTGGGGAAGGTGACCTGCTGCAATGCCGCTGAGGCCACCACAGTCACTTGATGGTGCCATCTGCATGGGGAACTGTCTTAAAACTGCAGGCACTCTTCTTAAATATCCCTTTCCGCTCGGCATAGAGAACTAGAAAGGTGCGATGCTTTCCAATGGCAAAACGGAAAATATCCGCTCAGAGCCCAGAGCTGCTTACACCAGCAACAGCCATGAAGCATTTGCCTGCCTTGAGCGACAGCCTGTTTCACACGTGCAGTAGGAGCAGCTGGTTTTGTTAATCTACATTTGGCAATAAACATTGATATGAGTACCAGATCTGTCTGAGGGACCGGAAGCTGAAGTCCTAGGGGCCATATAAGTTTTCTGTCCAAATCTACATTTTGAGATGTCTGTGTTATTTCTCTCAGGCTCGGGAGCTCTCTGTACAAGCACTGCTCTGCAGGGAGGGAAAAAAATATTCTTTCCTTTTTTTCCTGGCCAGACCACAGCTTGTCCTGACATGCTCCTGCTCTGGGAATTGGGAGTGGGATGTGTATGGGACTGCTAACGGAAATCTGTACCAAGGAGGCCATTTGAGCACTGGATATTTGTCAGGGCCATTTCCACCCTCCGTACTGGTGAAGAGGCCTTGGGACAACCGTGCTTCTCTGATATGGCAGTGCTTCATGAGTGAATGATGCATTAAATTCACACAGGTTATCAAAGCTTAAAAATGCCTTTGTTCAGAAAAAAAAAGTTGAAATAAATTTCTTCTCACAGCATACATGCCTAAGTCGCTGGTTCTTATAGAAGCATCTGAATGGAACGTATTTTGCCGTATACACCAATTATTCTGATGGAGAAGACGTGGGTGAATCCAAATGGCCACTCCATTACAGAACTTGCACAGACAGTCAATAAGGGACAGAAACACCTTCCAAGAAAACGTTTTCTGTATACAGTTGCTTCAGTCCTGATCCTCAGAGAAGACCTAGACAATACCTTCAAAAGGCAGAAACTTGGAAACTAAAACTAATACTCTAAGGTGCTACACCTCACAAGTTCCGTACAGTTGTTGGTGCAGTTCCCTTGACATGTCACCCCTTTCTCTGCTGGTGTGAGATTGGGAGCTTTTCTTCTAGGCTGCAGCACTTTTAGGTCATGCTCAGAGTTGTTGCTCCCTGCTTAAACTCATTACATCATTGCTTTCTGAGTGTCAAACCTCAAGGAGATCTTGTACCTCCACAAATTTATCCATTTTTTTCTCCAAACTGTTTGCCCTAGTGGAAGCTACCACCTGCCCTTATGAATGCTGTGGGTACCATACGACAGCTGCAACTACAACACTGCTATTAAAGGCAAAAGGGCTGCAGGCTTGGGCTCATCAAAGTCTGAGGTAAAACTTCCCTTGACATCAGCATCAGAAGATTTCACCCAGATAGCAATAGCATTTATTTTGGTAGCAGTTCAAGATTTACTCATTGTATCAGCTGTTTCACCACACATATAGGTAGCATTGAATAATAGAAGATGCACAGGTAAATCTAAGGCTCTAATTCGATCAAGGATTTTTGTTGATGTCTTAAGCCGAGAGTCAAACAGCTTAAGTAGTTTATGACTGGTGGTAGAACTCCCTTGATTGAATTACTGCATAGGCATTCAATTGCATAAATGTATTGTTATTTATATGGTGTGCCAAAGCCTGATTTTAAAGTTAACTGTGTCAGGCTGTAACTAATGGAGAAAGAGCGGTATGGCATTACAGTGCCCCTTAAGCAAGGAAAATGAATGACGTGCACTGTGTTCTGTGCTTATATAAAAATAATTATTGTAGTACTGTAGGGAATTAATTCCTTCAGATTCATGAAAGGAAGGAGAACTCAAGGTTGTTGATCAGAAATAGTCCCTTCCCCTATACCAGAGAGCAGGACCTGAACAATTTCCATTATTGTTAGTGACCCATCTGTAGACTGGATCCACAAATTTTTAAAACTCAGTTAGATGCAAAGGAAAAGAGGTGAAACAGGGTGAAAATGGGCACAGTAGAAAAGAGAGTTATGAATACATCAGGAGTACCACACTGTGCAAAGGACAAAAGGTTTACAGAGGCCTCTCTAGCTCTTAGCACCCCTGCGCATAGGGAAGGCACAGAGCTGCAAGCACCGATCCCAAGAAAACCCCTTACACCGAGAGGCTGGAGCTGTTTGCGAGCTGCAGCCCAGCTCAGCTCTCTTGCATCCTCCCAGGGGCTACAGGTTTTTTGCTCTCCTCTTTTGCTGGAGAACTGGATAGCTTTACCAGCAGCTTTCTAGGGCAGAGACCAGAGCGCACGCACATTCAAATCAACACTTTTCGGAGATGGTCAAAACTGCTCAATAGCAGTGGAGGCTGCCTGTATCATGGGCTGTCACGGCAAATTGGAGCTGACAGCTGGAAACTGCTCACATAGATTTCCTATTGCTCCTTTTAACCAGCCTGTATTAAATTGCACCAAAAGGGCTGACAGGCTTAAAATCCATGCCATTATATCACATTAAGGGCTGCAAAAATCTGCCTGCTTTCACAAATTTCAAAGTCAATTGATATATAAGCCTAGCAGACATCCTAGAGCCTAGAGACACAGTACAGCATACGTATGTGTGTGTTCATTCTATATCCAGGCCCATCTGCAGTTCTCAGGTATTGTCCCATATCAACATTCCTCAAAATCCTATACATAAAGGAAATTCTTTTAATGTGGAAAAAATAGCTGCAGGGATGAATATTTCCTTCAGGAAGCCTTCTGGCAGGACATGGCTTTTGAAAACACTATTATGTCTTGGACTCATTAATTACAAGACTCGTCTGTATATGTATGAGCACTCCGGTGGAGGAAAAGGGCGCTGCCTGTCTCAGTAGGTAGTGAAGAATACTTACATGTCAGGTAGAGTAAGGACACAGTCCTCTGTACAATTTTTAACACACAACTTCTGCCAGACTTTTCCTCTAATGCATCTCCATCACCTCCGCAAAAATACTGAGCACAATAGATAGTACTCCACAATCAGTTCGGCACAGAAATGCTCATGCCAACATGCTGGTCACAAAATCATTTTTCTTCATAAAGCTTAGGATACATTGCCATTCTTGCTCCATCATTAATCGTGGTGGTGGGACTGGAGGGGGATGAATTATGTCGCTGCTTCCTTACTTTTTGTATCAAGCATGTTACTCTTGCTATCCTGACTGTTACAAAGTCAGCAGACTATCACTTTTTAGGGAATAGCAGCAGCAGATAATTTTCTTTTAGTTCTCTAACTAGCCTCCTTCCAGATTCAGCTGGATATAAACAGTGTTTATCAAGGACTAGTAGATATGCTACCTCCCTAACACATGTAGACCCTTGGAAACTACTAAAACCTCCTATCTGAAGGCAAGTTTTTCAGAAGACAGACAACCTTTAATTTGACACTGAAGAGAAAAAAAGCAGTTAAAGGCAGTTAAAGGCACTTAAACCATATTCCTCTTGTCTTCCACCATCAATGCATATGATAAAAAATTCTTCATGTCAGCCATGTCACATTTTAAAAATCCCTTACACAATCAAACCTCAACACATAGAAAACGCCACTCACAAAAATCAGTTAGTTTTGACATTATGTGTATTATGATTTCATCAGTTCCTTTGGTCACTGGAGTTGGGAGCAGTCTGCTCCAAACCCTGAGAAGAGCACTGGGACTTCCATAGGTCACCCCTGCCTGTAGCAATGACAGCATGACCTTGGCACTACTTGAAAGGCAAGATAATATTGGGAGGGTCACTTTACTAGTCTTCAAAATTCTGTGTCCCAATGAAGTAGACAGGCCCTCTGCAGAGGAAAAAAAAAACGACTAACAGAGCTGGCTATGTCCTCAGCTCTGCTAGGGAGGTTACATCATGACTTATACACACACATTATTTAAAGATGTAGTCTAGATTCATACTTTCTATCCAGAAATCTAATTTTCAGTCAATGTGCATTGTTCTACCTATTTATTTATTTTTAAAATACTGGATTTGGGTAATAATAAGATGTGATTTTAGTAACTGCATAGCTTTCATGGATTTTATTTATTATCACAATCAAATATGTCTCTTAGAGTCTCATTCTGATTGTGAAATCTGTGTGCTTGGGTGTGGCCTTTAAGGTCATTGCTGACATCTTCGATCTGATGTTATGTTAAGGACTAATGTTGATTTTACTGGGGTGTGATACTTTCCACTGTGTGGTTTAATACCAGGAACAATGAAAAATCCGGTAGGTTGATTTTAATATTGCTAAAAAAAATATTCTTGCAGTAAGTGAGAGTGTCAGCTGTGGCTTTCCTTCAGATCATTAAAAGAGGAATGTCTCAAAAGCAGCCTGGGAGGTCATTTGTGACTCTGAGTCCTGCATCAGCAAATGCATTGGCTCTCCCTCACCCGTGAGAGCCATCACTCTATCCCGGCTAAAGTCACAGAGATTTAAGAGCATTTCCATTCAGAAGGCCAAAATTCTTTGGCGTCCTCTCTTTACACACCCCACAAGGCACTTGAAGTCACCGTGCCTGATTTTATGCACCATATCATGTAAACATAATCACTATTTATATCACTAGCAACTGCAACAAAGATTAATCCTCAAGTTTCCAGGAAGGGAAGAGCCATATATGTTCTAGCTCCAGCTCTGCCTCCTTGAGTAGGCCTTCTCCAAATACATGTTGTTTTGATGCCAAGAGAGCATTTCCTCCTTGACTGAACACCGTCTGCATAGCTAGGACATATTTGTGTACAGCTGTTTCTTTCTACATCAGGATTAATGGGGCATAAATGAGCCCATGGCGAACAATCAGGTTGTTTCAATCAGCTGCGACAATAAAAAGCCCTGTAGCAAATATGGTTATCAGACACCTATTATGGAAATGTGAGGAACTGTTAAATGAACTAGCACATCTTAGTGAAATAAAACATTTCTGTACTGCTTTCTGCTTTTTTCCAGTCTGAGTGCAGCATCTTTCAATAATAGAATTAAATATGTTCCAATGTAATTTCACCTTAAGTCTTCCTTTCCTTTTTTTTTCCTATTGGGAACTACGTGTTCTAGTTCACAGAATCACAGAACAACAGAATGTTAGGGGTTGGAAGGGACCTCTGTGGGTCATCTAGTCCAAACCCCCTGCCAAAGCAGGGTCACCTACAGCAGGCTGCACAGGACCTTGTCCAGGCGGGTCTTGAATATCTC
>Ga0065711_1002692_pt1 | contig 34462 bp, 17 predicted proteins | sample Hoacrofraction12_FD_59098 | JGI IMG/M metagenome (GOLD analysis project Ga0065711, IMG submission 59098) | Hoatzin crop microbial communities from Cojedes, Venezuela - Epithelial fraction 12 v2 (version 2) | ecosystem: Host-associated > Birds > Digestive system > Esophagus > Crop | place... | reverse complement strand
CCAATCTCAAACCCACAGATATCCTGTCTATTGTTCCATGCCTTATGTAGTTTTGTTATTTCACATTATGCTAGTTTCCACAGTTGCACAATATGTGCACTCGACACGAATCATCTTCTAGTCTATTACACAGGGGCAAGGCAGTTCTTCCCCCAATAGCAAACAGCTTCCATGTTGTCTTGGTTCAAACCACAGGTCTTAGTCAACCAGATACCAATGGCTGATGTGTCCTTAGTATCAGCGGGAGACTGGAGTGGGCCCTCATTTTCTTCTCACCACAGAAACTCTGCACTTTGAGGACTTGCACAGGAAAGGTGTTATCTTATTGTGGCATTATTGCCTTTGAATTGTCATATAGCGTAATTGTCATATAGCGGTGACATAAACATAACTGCTAGTATTGTGCTGCTTCGGGTTTTTTTATTACTATATTTTTCCAGACATCAAGATACATAGATGGGTATGCTATGAATATTGCATTACACAGAAAATAGTATTATGATGTTAAATAGTGAAATTAATGAGCACAGCCTCTTTATTTAATGGATTTTAATTTTTCCCCTTGTTAGAAAGGAACACTTCTACAAAGAGATTGGGTACTGTATTATTGCTTTTACATACTAGCACACCAACTTTTTAGTAGAGAATGTGCTAAACTGCAAGCCAAAAAGATTCCATTTTAAAAAAATGCAGTAGTTTTGAATTACTCCTACAAATATAATTTAAAACAAACTCTTCTGTAACAGAACCAGCCTGTTTTTTTGACACTGACATTACTAATTCACTACCTGCATTGGTTACCAAATGTTAAAAACACATGGAAAGCATTATGAAACTTCACATTTAGAAACAATTCAGAGATTTGTTGTGCTCCTTGTGATCATCTTTACAGGTAAATACTGAATGTTTTCTATGTAGGATCATATAAAGAGAAAAGAGTTCTAGTGTAAGTTTGGCACAAAAAGATCTTGTCGGACAAAGAAATGGAACCATGGACTCAAGTGGGAAGAAAAATAGAAGTAAAAATAGGAGAAAATAGGCTTGTGAAGATGTACATTATATACCAGTTTTGTAATTGAATGAGACTTTTAAATGTATTCATAAAATAAGACTTGTCATAGCTTAAAATTTCCATTCCACCGGATTTTTTTAATAGGGAAAATGGTTTGGAGGACTAATGAAAAGGATTTACTGTTTGTTCATTACAGGAATTAGAAAAATACTTATTCTAGATCAGTAGCAGGCAACTGCAAAGTAACTTAATGTAACTTTGTTTTGTCCTTTATGGTAGATTGTATTGTATAAATATTTGTTCCTAAAAGAAGGGTGGTATTAAATATAGCTTTCAGTGCTAAATTAAATAATATAGAAAATGTGTGCATCATCAGTTCAAAATTGTACAGTTTTCTGAATAATTACTTTTTAAAAGGGTAATATAAAATCAAACAGTTAAACAGTTTGGGGGGTGGGAAGGGCAATTGGGAAGTTTCATATGCTCTATAATTATTGAAAGGATTTTTTTCAAAAGAAGTTAAAATTAACTTTCCCATGCAGGTGTGCTGTTTTCTGGCTCCTCTAAGAAGATAATTTCTAAATTTTACAGTTTTGAGCTACTTGAGGTACATTGTAGCACCTGAATTTTTTTCATCCCTCTAAATTAATTAGAGATAGTATCTATGATAAATTGTTATTTTTATTGATTTTACAGCACTCTAAGACAACATAACCCCAGAATTACATTAGATTTAAGAAATCTTACTAAATAAGAAAGGGTCTGAACTAACTTCTGTTGAGATTAATGATAAAATGCCTGTTTATGTTAATGCAAGTGCTACTGGCTTTGCTTTTGACCAAAATCATGACTGATTATGCAGTGTTTTAAAGCATGAGGTTTTGTGTGAAGAATCTTTCAGAAAATTCTGTTGACCCTTTAAGTTGACTTCTGGATAAATATAATTGCCCAGTTCTTAAAAAAAGTCATTAAAGTTGATGTGAAATGATATTTATTTGAAGATGATTGTCTCCTATATATTAACAGAAATCTAAGGGCCCTCTGGTGTGAATTTCCTTTCCAGTTAGTATTTCTGATCAACACTTGATTGGAATAAGAACTGACAAAAGAAAAATATGCTGATTTTTCCTGCAGTCTAGGGGACCCTTCCAGCATCCGTTCTGGATAAGAAGATTTCAGATGGCTGATGTAGTTGATATTATCTATGCTTTTTGTGTGTGTGTCCTGATTAAACTAATTGCTTAAAGAAACAATAGCAAGTATGAATCTCTTACCAGACATTGTAATGATGTTTATTAATTGGGTATGTTGTTTTGGCTTTGATCTCCCCACGTGTTGTGTTTGTGAAAGAAGTTAAAGACCTGCCAAAGCTTATGCTAATTTAATGGTTATCTTACATTCAGTATGTATTCAATATAATTGTGTTTCCATAAGAGTTTCTCTTATATAAACTAGAATTTAACTGTTTTAGTGTTACTGTTGCATCAGGAATATTAAATGAGCTGTACATTCCTCAGTCCATTATATTAACACTTGAGACTTTTCTCCCCCAGGTTTGCATTCATCATGTTAGATCGTGCCACAGCGTTCGCTTTATAAAATCAAAATATGTGTGCGTGTTTGACAAATCTGCCCTCAAGTTTAGTCATCAACAGCGATTATTCAGAACATCTGCTGGTAATCTTTTTCATAATATAATAATTTTATTTTGCTGTTATGTTAGTGGTTTGTATATGACTGGTACGCAGCCTATTTTTGATGCATTCAGATTTTTCTGTCTGGCATATTTAATATTAAACATGCTGTATTTCCTTATTGTCTGTTTTAAGTTTCATGTGGCCAAATCGTCCAGTTTAAGCTTTCTGACATTGGAGAAGGGATTACAGAGGTGACTGTAAAAGAATGGTAAGCTCGACTTTCTTAGAAAGATACTGAGAAATTGGCAAGTAGTTGAACAGCTGTGTTATCAGTCATTTATCTGAGAATATGTTTTCTGGGTTACTAGTGAAGTTTTTCAAGTTACATTTTCCACATTTTAAAACCTTGTATATACACTGAGCTTTACATTTTGTTTATTTGCAGTCTGGTTTATTTGGGATTGAAAAAGATGGAAGGAATGGGATGCTCTAACTGCACCTGTATATAGGCTTTCCTTCAGTAATTAATGTTTCTAGAGTGCAGGAGGTCTGTCTCTTATTATACTTACTTAGGCTGAACTTCAGAAACAAATTACTTGTCTGGAGAATCCACAAAATTTTATCCTATACCCCTTCTCTGTTGACTTCAGTGAAAGATTTGAACATTTAAATTGTTTGTAAAAAGCCAATGATGAATGGATTAAGCAAAATCAAAGTGTACAGTGAAGGAAGGCAGTGTTGAAATGCCTTGTTCTTTGTACAAATAGGTGAAAATACCTCTCTTTGCCTAGAAGACAGTGTTTGCTACTTTCAGTTTCTTTTCTGAAACTGCATATACTGATCTTGGCAATTTGAAACGAAGAACTTCCTTAGGTTCAGACTAAGCTAGGCTCATTCTTATTTTTAGATAGTTTATAATCTGTCAAGAAAACTCTGCTTTACTAAAGTGACAGTAAAAACATATGTGTGATGATATTCTAAATCATTGTGTCATTTCACACGACAAAGGGTTTTGGAGCAGTCGGACAAAAGCAAATGTATCTATTAACTATAGCAAATATATCTATTATGTAGAATTTGTCTTCTTATCTGGAATGCATTTTCATGTTGTGGGGATATACATAACTGAACTTATCAAACGAATACACAGCATAGATTTTTACACTTAATACATTTTACACTACCCTGTGTCTTTTCTGTTAGGTATATAAAAGAAGGTGATAGCGTGTCTCAGTTTGATAGCATCTGTGAAGTGCAAAGCGATAAAGCTTCTGTTACTATTACTAGTCGTTATGATGGCATCATTAGAAAACTCCATTACAATTTAGATGAAATTGCTTATGTTGGAAAACCATTAGTGGACATTGAAATTGATGCTTCAAAAGGTATTGTAAGCGTTTTTTTTCTCCTGTATATTTTATGTTTGTTGTCATAAAACCACCAGTGACAGAGGAGTTTACTGACTCCTCTAAATCTTAAAACTTAATTTTTTTTTTCCCCTTTTATAAAGTCAAGAAAGTTAAGTAGAAAAAGCTGTGATAATATATTTGGATTTAAAATCTCAAAAGCCAGATATTTCCTATTGAAAATTTAGCTTAAGCAGCAGCCTTTAGCATGTTGTGTTCCCATCCACAGTAGCTGAAAGTAAATGTTAAAATCTTCAGCTGTCACAGAATCATAGAATGGCTGAGGTTGGAATTTAACGAATGCTTATAATGTAGTAAAGTTAAAATTTTTCTTTTTGTTTGCAGGTGTTGCCCCAGAAGAAGATGTTGTTGAAACACCTCCTATGTCTCATGAAGAGCACACTCACCAAGAGATAAAAGGTCACAAAACATTAGCAACCCCTGCAGTTCGTCGTCTGGCCATGGAGAACAATGTAAGTTTGCTGAATCAGGTCCTGCTGCATTTTATCTGTCTTTTGTATAGAAGTTTGACTGACTAGGGGAACGCTGATCTACAGTAAAGTGCAGTGAGAAATTACGTGTTTTCAAATACATTTCAAATATGTGAAAACTGTAAAAATGTGTAAAATCTTTATGAATGTGTAAAAAATTTATGAATGTGTAAAAAATGTGTAAAATCTTTATGAAGAGGATCGTGCTTTCTGATGATTATGGTAGATAGGAAAAGAATTACTGGGCTTAAAATGCAGCGAGGATGCTTTAGGCTGGACATTAAGAAAACTTTTTTAGGATAAAAATAATAAATTATCAGAATAGATTCCTGGGACAGAGGAAGGAGGAGGGGAAAAATGGAATCTCAGCTTTAGCTGCCTTGTTCTTGGTTTTCAGATTTGTATTAGAGCAGAGGATGTACTAAGTGATTTTTAAAGAGCTTTTCTAATTCTTCTTTCCTGTGAATCTATGAACATTCCATTAGTTTTGAGAGCTTGTGGTGCATTTTTAGGAGAAAAGTAAAACAATAAGGAAAGAAAATCAAGTTACAAGTAGCTTACCTCAGATTCATATTTCATATTGATCTTGTGAGGTAATTAAGAGGTAAGTAATATTTATAGTCCTTCCTTAAAGTAAGCCATTAGACACTTAGTGGGCCTTCTGGATGATTTGAACAATGTTGAGTACGTAATAAATCATAGAAAGGGAAAGAAAACTGTAGGTATGTTAGACCGGTAACTGGAATAATTTTTAACCGTAGCTCACAATACAGGATATTTTTATATTGCTGTAAAAAGTAAGTGTCATAGGTTGTTATGTACTTTTCAGATTAAATTGAGTGAAGTTGTTGGAACAGGGAAAGATAACAGAATTCTTAAAGAAGATATACTCAATTACTTGGCCAAACAAACAGGAGCTATTTTACCTCCATCACCGAAGGCTGAAATTATCCCACCTTTGCCAAAATCAGAGACCATGCCAGCTGTTCCAAAGGACAAAGCACACAAAATTCCTGGACCTGTTTCCAGACCCATTGTGTTTTCAGGAAAAGATAAAACTGAGCCTATAACAGGTAAATCACGTTCACAGTAGACTATCAGTGAACAGTTGATTCCTTTTGATGGCAGCGTGTTCATGTTATTGTCATGCAAGTGAGCATGCCCTGTAAGAAGGTCTTGCATGAAATTACTGTTTTATGAAATAATTGTTCATGTTTTGGTTGGATGGAGTTGGGCTGCAAGTTGCAGTTGCTCATTTTTAATCTATGTTTCTTCAAATGCATGCTGAAACCAGTAGGAATTCTGAAACGCATGTGAATTTGTCACAGTATGAATCATTATGCTATCAGTGGCAAAATGCAGTGAATGTTTATCAGTGCTTAATAATAGTGTATGTCAGCATTCACACTTGTTTTGGAGAAGAGTGCAGCAAAAGACACTGAGGTAATAAAAATCACATTAACAGAGGAAGATAAAAGGTTTTTGTTTGATTTTCAGGCAGTGTTTATTTGGAGAGGCTGGAACGAGTAGTGCAGATTATTGTGATTTCAAATACATACATACATAGGTGACCTGGTTTCAGCTGGGATAGAGTTAATTTTCCTGCTAGTAGCTGGATGGTGCTGTTTTTTGAATTTAATATGAGAAGACTGTTGATAATACACTGATGTTTTAGTTGTTGCTAAGCAGTCAAGGACTTTTCAGCTTCTTATACTGGCCTGCCAACGAGAAGGTGGGAGGTACACAAGAAACTAGGAGGAGATGCAGCCAGGACAGCTGACCCAAACTGGCCAAAGGGATATTCAATACCATACGATATCGTGCTCAGCATATAAAGCTGGGATGTAGTGAATTAATTCCTTGTTTTGCTTTACTTGCGTGCTCACTTTTGCTCTTCTGATTCTCTCCCCCATCCCACTGCGGGGGTTGGTGAGTGAGTGGCCCAACGTTGGGCGCGGGAAAGGACCGCTGTGGTTTAACCCCAGCCGGCAATTAAACATCATGCAGCTGCTTGCTCACTTCCCCCAAGCAGGATGGGGGAGAGAATCAAAAGGGTAAAAGTGAGAAAGCTCATGGGTTGAGATAAAGACAGTTTAATAGGTAAAGCAAAAGCAGCGTATGCAAGTAAAGCAAAACAAGGAATTCATTTGCTGCTTCCCACTGGCAGGCAGGTGTTCAGCTATCTCCAGGAAAGCAGGGCTCCGTCATATGTAACAGTTACTTGGGAAGACAAACGCCATCACTCCAAACATCCCCTTCCTTCTTCTTCCCCCCACTCTATATGCTGTGCACGACGCCATGTGGTATGGAATATCAGGGTGGAGATTGTGCTGGTTTGGCTGGGATAGAGTTAATTTTCTTCACAGTAGCTAGTATGAAGCTATGTTTTGGATTTGTGCTGAAAACAGCATTGATAATGCAGGGATGTTTTAGCTGTTGCTGAGCAGTGCTTACCCAGAGTCAAGCCCTTTTCTGCTTCTCACACCACCCCGCCAGCGAGCAGGCTGGGGGTGCACAAGAAGTTGGGAGGGGACACAGCCGGGACAGCTGACCCCAGCTGACCAGAGGGGTATTCCATGCCATATGATGGAGAGATATGCAGTAATATAATCTGAAATATTAAAATCATAAAAATTGAGTTGCATGTGCTGAATAACTTGATCCAAAAGTGAGTTTTACCCTGTCCTTTCTCTATTGTGGTTAGGTTTTGTTTTGTTTTGTTTAAGTTTTGTAATTTGTTTAATGGAAATAAATAATTGAAATTTCACCATAACTTCCCAGAAGTTCATTTTGTTGATTTAAGAAGTCAGTGAATATCTTCCAGGTTTTCACAAGGCAATGGTAAAGACGATGAGTGCAGCCCTGAAGATACCCCACTTCGGGTATTGTGATGAGATTGATTTGACTCAACTTGTTCAGTTGCGAGAAGAGTTGAAACCTCTAGCACAAATTCGTGGAGTTAAGCTTTCCTTTATGCCTTTCTTCATAAAGGTGAGACGTGCAGCAGAGCAATGTATGAAGTACTTATGCAGATTTTGCCAAAATCTGATCAGTGATTGTTGTAAGTTTGGAGCACCTCTCTATCATCTGAATAATTACAGGTCACTTTTCTTGTTTATTGAACCACTTATGAATTACTTGTTGGAATTATAGTTAGGGTTATATAATATCATGGAAATTTTTGACATATTAATGGGGAAGGATAGAGCAGATAAAGGATTATTCATTATGAAGATAAGCATCACTGAGTGTTTGAATTACACAAAACAAATTTTGGAAACTGTCAGTATTTTTAATGAGCTCCATTAAAATGATCCTCATGTGAAATGTGTCATTATTGTTGTTACTATTATTATATTTTTGTTGGTAATGAATCGCTTAGGTGAATCAGTATGTCTCTTCTGTTGTTCAGGTGAATGTGTAAGTCTTCTGTTGTTCAGAAGACCAGACACTTGCACTCATTCAGTTGCCATGGTTCCATTTCCAACTGTTGGCATCAATGAAGGCTGATGCACTGGCTAAGCTACACATTGAATGCATAGCATAGTCTGAAACTTCTGGTAATGCTATTTCAATTAGAGTGCTAAGTAAGCACTCATTCTGCTCACTCTGTTTAGGGGGAAATAATATTAGTTCCTTGAAATAATTGTCATCTAAGTGGAGAGCTGAGAATGACTTTGCTGCTGAATCTCATAACTTTTGTGTTGGGATATGTGATTTGAATTGTGGAACAGAAATAACAAATGCGGATTCAAAGTCAGTTATACTTGGGAAAGGGATTATCACTTTTTACATGTCTGTCTGGTGTATATTTGTTTTTTGTAAATTGTCTTTTTCTTCTGCTATCCTAATAATGACAGAATATCAACAGACAAGTGTAGGAGAGTTTAAGCCAAATTTGATTGCATTGAGGAAATCCATATTGTTATTAATCTAAATTGTCTTCCACCATTCCTTCCTTTCCATGCAGCTCTCCGATTATAAAACATAAAAATCCATCTTTTTTTTTTTTCTTTTATATTTAACAGGCAGCCTCTCTGGGATTATTACAGTATCCCATTCTTAATGCTTCTTTGGATGAAAGCTGTCAAAATGTCACCTATAAGGTTTGTACACTACTGATAAAAATTGTGAGCAGAAAACCTAAACTAACAGCTAACAGGGGCTTTTCAGAATGAGCTAATTGTAAGAACCTAAATTATGATGTTGTGCTGGAAAATAATGTGTATGTCCAGATTCTAAGATTGGATTTGATTTATTATTGATCTTATTTCAGTAGTTTGTTTAATGAGAGTCACTGTTACTCAGGCTTGCCTCAGAAATACTTATCAATATGGTGATTTCCTATTTTTCTACCTGAAGGTGGGACAAGCATTTAAAACGAGACCATTACAGTAATTTTTTAGTAATGGCACAAGTGGTTCCACTGTTACAACACACAACCCTTATGTATTAAAGTCATATTTTAAACTCAGTTTTGATAAAAAATATTTAATTTTCATACAAGGTGCTGGACTGATACTTCTGGGCAGCAAGTGTCTATTTACTTAAGTGACGTGTACATACTCCTTGCAGTACAAATTCCTTTTGTGCTGTTTTATCAATTTCTCTGCGATGAATCCTTATATATTCCTTCTAGCAAATGACAGGCAACTCCATTTCTTTTTTTTTTAATTTTATTGTTGTCTTTAAAATCTGCTAGTCATGTTTTGTTACCCATATAATCATCCTGAAGTGAAATATTTTCAGTGCGAAATTGATTCCAGGATTTTGTATTTCCTGGATGTGAAATTGCAAAAATCAGTTTACTCTTTGTAGATGTGGAAAGCTAATATTTAAAAGTTTACATACCCTTCTCCCCTCAAAGGTGTATTATAGAGGATTTGCTTGCTACAGACAGTACTTTCTAGGTTAAAAAGATATATAAAGAAGACATTATTCAAGTGCTTTTTGTGTAAAATACATTGTATGTTGACTGCTTATGTTAATGTCTGGTTAATGAAACTTGTTGCAGGCATCGCATAACATTGGTGTTGCTATGGACACAGAGCAAGGTTTAATTGTCCCAAATGTGAAAAATGTTCAAGTCTGTAGTGTGTTTGAGATTGCTTCTGAATTAAATCGCCTACAGTTGTTGGGCTCTGCAGGCCAACTGGGAACAAATGACCTCACTGGGGGAACATTCACCCTTTCAAATATTGGCACAGTAAGTACAGGAAAAATGAGAACTTATATCTGAGAACTGCTTCTGAAAGGAATACCTTAGCAAAGTTTAATATGCCATGAACAAAACCTGTAGCAATTAATGCAAGAGGCAATCTGCTTTAAAAAAAAATTAAAGTTGTTATCTAATATCCACAGCTTTTTCTTTTCTAGATTGGTGGCACTTACACCAAACCAGTGATACTACCTCCTGAAGTAGCTATTGGAGCCCTTGGAAAGATACAGGTATATTATCTCAGGGATGTGAATGTTCGGCTAACTAAGGTCACCTGTAATGAAAAAGAAACGTGGAGTGTCCCTGTTTTCTTATATAATCATTTCCTCGAAAAGTTTTGTGGTGTTTTTAGATGACTGTGCAGAGAGACCAAATCATAGAATCATAGGTTGGAATAGACCTCGAAGATCATCAAGTTCAACCATCCACTCAACACCACCATTCCTACTAAACCATATCCTGAAGTGCCACATGTACACATTTTTAATCACCTCCAGGGATGGGGACTCAACCACCTCCCTGGGCAGCCTGTTCCAATGTCTGACCACTCTTTCAATATAGAAATTTTTCCTAATATCTAATATAAACCTCCCCTGATGCAACTTGAGGCCATTTCTCTCGTCCTATCGCTAGTTATCTGGGAGAAGAGACCAACACCTGCCTCACTACAACCTCCTTTCAGGAGGTTTCGAATGTTCAGATAAAAGTCTTTTATGCCAAAGGTTCAGATTTGTTTTCTAGAATCCTGTTATATTTCATTCACATCTATGTTTAGCCTTCTAGTTTTAAGAAACAATGTAAATATGTTTTTACAAGTTTTGCAATGTGGCGATAGCATTTTTTCTATTGCCAACTTGAGACTAAAAAAGTAGTTTGATAATGAAGTTTAATTTCATGAGCCAGGTAGCTGAATCCGTGCAGAAGTCTGTATGGTGAAGGCAGTTTCACATTTTCTTTATTTCAGGCTTTAATTCTTTAATATAGACATTTGAGATCAGTGCTGGAAATGAAATTAGTATTAATTTAAAATACTTTTTCTGTGTTTTTCCTGTGAGCCTTTTGTTTGGGGAATGCTTTAAGGAAACTTTGAGCACTAAGAGCACTAAGAGTGCAATAAACTATTCAGGAGGAAAGTTTAGAGTCAAGGTTTTCACTACTTCAGTATTTCCGTAATGGTGGAGATAGGATATGACTGTTTATTATGTAGGTTTGCAATATATTTCTAATCCGCAGCACAAACAATAATGGGAAGGTCTTTGTTTTTTGAACGGCACTACTGTTACGTGTCTAACTTAGCAAAATGTTGAAATTTAGATTGACAAATTAACAATAAAAAAATACAGATTTGTTAATGAAAGTATTTAATATTTCTGTTTTTTTACTTCCTCTGATTTTTAGGTTCTTCCTCGGTTTAATGGAAAAGGTGAAGTATTTAAAGCACAGATAATGAATGTGAGTTGGTCAGCAGATCACCGCATCATTGATGGAGCTACAATGGCCCGGTTTTCTAACTTGTGGAAATCTTACATGGAGAACCCTGCTTCAATGCTGCTAGACCTTAAATAAAGGAAACCATGGCTAGAATATGCCTTTAAACTTTGTGGATTAGACTGAATAATTATAAAAGCTGGCTCTGCTGGCACATGCCTGTTGCTACTCACATTATATAATGATTTTATGTTAAAAGTTCTCAACAGCTGGTATCAGTCTATCAATTAGTTGTTACTTCTTTTAATTAGTAGTGCTGTAATTTCTTCTACAACAGACTGTCAAACTTAATAGGTCATAGCACAACTTCTGAATATGGTGATGGAACATCTTTATTTTGACTTTTATAATACGGTTGTGGGGCTGGTGTGACTGAATGACACTGATCTACATCTGCAATATTTATAATCTGATTAACCTGTTTTGAAGGGAAATACTCATAGTTCTTCCTTGTTGGACACATAAATTTATTTTAACAAATAATATCCAAATTCTTCAAAGTAGTTATGCAAGAATCATATACAAATAAAATGCCTTTTTTGCTTCTGCTGTAAGATGTCCAGAGAGCTTTTTGTTGTTTAATTGAGTAAACCTCACAAGTATTTTGCTAGTCCACTTTTTCCTGGCAATTACTTGCACAAGTAATTAAATCTTTGTCAAATTATAAATGAAAAGGCCGTATTTATTCAAATGATTACTGATAACATTTGTTCATAACTATCAGGGCCTTAATACTCTCTAGAATATCCTGCAATATTGTAGGCTGGAATTAGTTGCAGTCCTTAAATAGTTTCCAGTTATTTTTGTTTCTTACAGAAAGCATCTGTCTTTTTAAAAAGAAAAAAAGAAGAAGAGGGAAAAAAAGGAGGATCTCATTTGTTATTCTGTCATTAGGTAACCCTGACAGTAGGCAGAATGTGTTCTAAAAGCTTGCATTGTATTATTGATGTTCAGATACTGGAATTTGACAGATTAATCAGATACAACAAAGAATTAACATCAAAAAATACTGTGTGAGATAAGGACTTTTTAAACTCAGATACAAGGCACATAATGAATAGGTTCAAGTTCATGCCTTCAGAACAGACAACAGTTAAGTGGCTTTAACATAAACTAAACAGATGATGAGGATTGCACTGGTTATTTAACAGGAGATAAGAAGAAAACCGTTGGATATAAATACTATAAGCTGCAAACAGACACAAGAAAAGACAGTTATGTGGCCTTAAAAATTAATTTTTGAGGCATAAAATGGACATTTTCTCCTTTCTTTACATATATCAAAAACTGCCTCTACAGGAGCATTCTCCAAAATTGTAGGCCAAAATTGTCCATTGCATTTCGCTGTGAAGATGCAAGACATGAGCTCCCAGAGGTAGAATCTCTGCTTATCCTTGATGCTGAGACTGAGCAAGAGGAAAACTAGTAATGTAGGGGAGGGAGCATGGGAGCACACATGCAAGGTGCTATTTGTATTTCTATTGTGGTATAAGGGTCTTTTACATATGGGTCATTTTTTGGAAAGTTTGACTAATATATCATGCTTATCACCTACTTCGTTTTTATCAGATTAATTTATTCCTCATTAAAAAAAAGGAAGCCACAAAGAATTGTAGTAATATTGTTTTTATTTGTGCATTTTATGCAGGCAATCCTGTACAAGTGAATCAAACTTCTGTTTCTTCTTATGTTAAAGAACCTACTGCACTCAAGACTACCAAAACAACATAGCCTAATGGCTGCTTTCCTACGAGTATATTGTTGTGGTAAGGACTTAGTCTGAATAGCATATTTTTTTGATCTGATGACCATGGAAAAAAATAAATTGAGGAAATGTAAAGTGTCTGATAGAAAGCAATAAAGTGATTTTGAAATCTTTGACACAGAATAATTTGGCTTACAGAAACAAGGACCCTGAATTTTCTTTGTCTCACAAAACTGCAATAAAAGGGAAGGTTATTTCTTTTTTCCTACCTCTAATTATCTTTCTCTTTTAAGGAGGAGGAAATTAAGTAGTTAGGTGTTTAGTTATGAATTTCTTAGATCAAGAAAAAACATTGATTAAAAAACACTGTGAGGATTGAGTCTGTACCAAAACTGAAAGAATACCTACACCAACGAACTTGTTGGATCATTTTTGCTTTTGCAGAACTTTTTTAAAAAAACAAATAAACAAACAAACTGCTTAGAAGATTGAAAGCTAAAGCAGTTAGTGTCTTTTTAAACAAGTATTGGTGTTAAGGTATTTAGTTGGTCAAGGACTGGAGAGGGTTTTTTTGGTTATAAAGTTCTATGTGGTAATGCTAGAATATGAGGCTAATAATGAGGAAAAAATATTTCTCCTGAAAGCAGGTTATAACAAAATGAATGCTACTTTAAAAATTTCATCTGCACATTTTATACTCTAGTGCAAGAATTGGTTAGAATTATCCAGTTTTATGGCTTTTGCCTCAAATAGTGACCTGTGATTATTGCCATGTCTCCTTTTGGTTGAAGATAAAGATTCTGACAGACTTGTTCTCCTTTTATTTTCTCCAAGGGCTCTTTGAAGAAATTAGAATGTTAAAAATGTTTCATGATTGGAAGCATGACAAAGGGTCAGTAATAACCTCTCTGCACACCCTAATAAAGATTACTGTTCTGTCTGTAGTTTGATAATTTGCCCTAAAATTCTTCAACAAGAGAATTCTTCAGCATGGGCAAAAGTAATGACTAAAATACTTAGTGATGTAATACTTTTTCTAGTCTAATTAGTCAATGTTGCTCGTTGATAGCACTTTGAAGCTCAGTTATCTTGAAGAAAAACATTACTAAAGCAAGTAATTGTAATTTTGAACTCAAAACTATCTTATTTTTCATTGTGGAGCAATGTACACGTACTCCTTTGTTCTTTTTGTTCACAATTTGTAATTTTTGTTAATGGGAATCCAGGAGTTTATGGGAGTCCAGTCAAGTTCAGCAAATGGGGAAGACATTAAGAGTGCAAATGCTCGGGGGTTTTGCAGAAGTGCCTCATGTGATACTTTCTATTCTCAGCATAGGTTAAAATTAGAACTAGACTGACATTGCATTGGAGTCTAAGTGAGAGTTCTAAATGGTTTTGGTAGTACAGACAAGTTTCGTAATTTATCTCTGCTCTTGCCCAGAAAGCAATGAGTCACAGAAGATCCTTGAAAACACCAAATAACCGAGGTAAGCCGTTGTTAAAACTCTTTCAGATGCTTGAAGGGGAAGTTGTTGGCAGATCAGATTACTTTGGAGTAAATTTGCGGTTGCTTTACAGCCACGTTTTGGAATTCACTTCTGAGTTGTTGGCTGTGATGTCATTGTTAATATGGTTTTATTTTCCTGACAAATAATAAGATCTAAGAACAAGAAGCTTTTGATGGTAGTCCTGTTATTATATAATTAAATCTCCTTGAAAACAAAGTCATATACTTAGGCCTTCCTTCATGTTTCATGGTTCTAAAGCAGTATTTATTGAATAATATGTTTTCCACAGCAGAACAGCATTGCGCGGTGTAAGCTTTACAGAAAATAAGTACTGTTTTGACTGTATAGTCCGATACTAGTTTTAGTAGCACAAATATTAACAAATTACTCTTTTCTGCACAATTTATATGAAAAGATTTCTAGTTTTCTACCTCAAAAGGCTTATAGTTCAAAAAAGTCTCTAAAGAACAAGAAATTATAGATCAGGTAAATCACTTAATCTCAGTAGAAGTTTAATCCTGAAAAATAAGGCAATTTAAATTGTAACCACTAATGAGAGCAAAAAACCTCATACATATATATAACTTCACACATACATATTGTGTTGCATATTGGGATGAGGAATGGGAAAGGTAATTACTATGAGGACCACTGAAAGACAAGTTAATCCTTCAAATTAGTAAATGTGATAACATTTATATGGGGGAGGGAAAGAGAATACAACCTTCTCTTTACAGGAAACGATTCAACCCCTTTAGGAGCCCAAAAGCCAGACTGCATTGTGCCACACTGTGGTTGTCATTTGCATTACCTGTCAAATCCTGCCATTTTTTCCTTAATAGAGAGCAGTTAAGAATCCTTAATATTAATGTATTGGATCAGATTCTTCTTTATTCAAGCCAGACTGCATTGTGCCACACTGTGGTTGTCATTTGCATTACCTGTCAAATCCTGCCATTTTTTCCTTAATAGAGAGCAGTTAAGAATCCTTAATATTAGTGTATTGGATCAGATTCTTCTTTATTCAAGCATTATAATTTGATTTTTATGCTGTCTTTACAACAGGAAGCAATCCTGACAATTTGCATTTCTTATTATTTGCCTATACGTTTTTAATTAAGTGATTACAGTATAATCAGGATTTACAAATAACTATGTTAGCAAAAGACATGGTAAACATAAAATAGAATGATTGATAGTTCGAACACAAAAACGTTCACTAAGCAATTGTGGCTTATACATGCCACACAAAATTATAATGGAATAAATATGATAGAAAAGATTGGTCTAAAAGACAGACCTGCAGCAATTATTGTAGGGAAATATATGTATGAAAAGACCTGAAATTCCACTTCTGTTGTTATCTACCTGCTTGTTTCGAAGAAAGTTGTCCTCACTTTTTTAGTTTGAATGGATATGTAAGACATTTTTTTGGGCTACAAGAAGATTCAAAGACAGTTCTGAAGAATTTAAAAAGCCTTTTCTTAAAGGTAATGCATTACTGACTATAAAATGTATTATAATGAGTTAAACTATGAAGAAAATTAAGTATAAGTAAAGTATACTAATTTATTTCCAGCAACAGTTCAGGTTCTCTAAAGTGCAAAACTCCTTTAGTTACAAGTATTTATACCATGTAGCTGCCAGGATGCAACTACCAGGATTTAACTGCCTTAAACTGCAGGTAACGGCTTAATTTCTTCTTTGGAAGGGAATGAATGCTCATATCTGCATTTAATAATTATGGTTAGTACTCAGCCTACCACTGGAAGGAAGTGAGAGAAGCAGTTGTTCACTAAGAATGCAGAGAGATTGCAAGAATAGCATTTCTTATTACAGTAAAGTTTAACTAGGTGCAATTATCTGCTTTTATAAAGAGAAAGCAGTTGGTAATATTCTATATTCTATACATTAACTAAATTTAATAATATAATCAAGTAAGTATTGCAGTATTTTAGTTTTCATGTCACTGTCCCCATCTGCCAGCTGATAAATGCCCTGATGCATTGAGCCTGAAATTCAGTTAGATTCCTGTAACTGAATCTGAACGTGTAAGGATCATGACTGAAACTGCAGTTTGCATTGGAACGTTCAGTGCGGTGAAGGCACTTTGGGAAGTGAGAATACACAAGATAAATGAGGAATTACAGAAAGAAAAGGAATTCAGACAGAGGTCTGCAGGAAGGTAGGTAAATTGTAGATGTTTAAGTATGTGAAAAGCTAGACCATATGTTACATTTCAGAAGACTATAACTGGTCTTTTCAAACTCATCCAGAGTCTAATTTTTTAGTTGTTCCTCCAGCAGAATTCCCACTGGTTAGAATCTAGCAGTATGGTCTGGTCAAACCAAGAATTGTGCTCTGTGACAAAAATGTGAGCATATATACTAGATCCCCTAAATTCAGATATTAAAATCCACTCCTGGTGGATATTCTGACCAGTGGAGAATTAATTTGTTATGCTTTCTTCTCTATGGAGGCATTAACAGGGTCACTTGGTCTTCTTTCTCACTAGCAATTCAATGAAATGTGAAAAAAATTAGCATTTTATTTTTCAGAATCTTCCTAATTTTTCAGATGTATTTGAAACAGAATAACAAATTAAAAAGTTATTAATGGAAAATACAAGCAAAAAGAAAGAGAATTTGCCTAATTTTCATAATTCTTGTTTAAGTCCCCTTTGGAAAGCCAGCTAAAAGGATCCCCAGCTGATTGAACTTGTTTGATCACACATTTGGTGGAACTGAAGGCTTTTTTTTTAGGAGACTTCTTCAAAATTAATGGCTTTGGAACTTCATTTCACATGACTATATTCTGTTGCCCTGCTGCAACGTAATAAAAGTGAATGAAGTTATGTCTTCCTTCTGACTGTAAATTTGAAGAACTGTAAAATAGAATTCCTATAAACTACATCAGCCAAACATTACTTTGTTGTTGTCTTCCCTCAGATTGATTGATAGTATATTTAGCATCCACATAAAATAAATGTTGTTTGACATCCAAAAAGGGTACTGTCTCTTTGTTCCAGAAAATAGAATGGATAGTAATTATTGCCTGTATTCATTGTTGCACCACTCGCAGCTCTTCTTTCCATTGTAGGCTACTACTTGTCTTGGAGGAGAGAGCTGCTTTAGCAAAGCTCAAAGAAAAAGTTATTAATGAAGACGGAAGAGCAATTTTAAGGATAGAGGAAGAAGAATGGAAGGTAGTGTTGATAGGAATGAATGTTGCGTGTGTTGAATGGCTGATGCATTAGAAAACTACTATTTACAACTTTACACTCACAGTTGTACTATTTTTAATCGATGAAGTGCTCACTGTGTGCTTTGTTAACAACGATTGAGACACACTGTTGTGAGTGTAAAAACAACGTGATTTTTTTTAGTCTTGAATATTAAGTATTACTCTGCAAAAATATAGCCCAAAAGGCTTTTTTGCATTAGAAATTATTTACACTGCAAATTATGAGTTTAATTACGTAAATCCTCATTTAACATTAACACACCAGAACTACTGAAATGTATCAAGGTGAAAACCCTCTATGTTCAGGTACATGAAAATATTTCTTATTGTTTACTTTCTAAGAGTGAAAATGAGCCAGTAGATTCCCAGAATACTATTATTCTTGTTTCTAATGCACCGGGGAAAGTGGCTAGCTGTAGAATCAACAACAGAGTGGAAACTGACAGTCTGTTCCGAGCCACAGAAATGCAGATGCCAGTTCCTATGAAGTGATGAGAATGAGACCATGTTGAGGCCAGTAAGTGACAGCCACACCCAGCAATACTCTGGTGATCCATAGGCCCGTGCTCCTTGTTCAGAACTTGTAGCATACAGACATTGTCATTTTTCTGTCCTTCAGCTCTTCTGCTCTCAGTTGCTCACTATTTTTCTTTACAAAATAGGAAATAAAATTCAGATCACCATTTAAATGCAAAAAGCTATTTAGAGCAGTTTCAGCATCATTATATTGGCTTTGTTTAAAGGAAAAAAAAAAAAAAGCAAACAAAAGCAAGCCTGAGGCTTTTCAGGCAATGACAATAGTGCAGATATCTAAATCCTGGGACCAAAAAGTGGGTAGGTTAAATCTGTGGTCAGAATGACTCGCATTGGTGGTGTTCATTTCGGGATGCTACAGTATTGCTTGAAGAAGGAAAGATTTTTTTTTTTTTTTTTCTTCCCCCTCTCCCTCCAGTCACAAAGCTATTACTGTTTCAAATAAAACTTCTACTTAAGCCTGTATTCTTCTTGTACACTACGCTGAATTTCTTCTGGTTCGTATTTCTATATTTCTTGTCTTAAGACACTACCTTCGTGCTTACTGAAACTAGTCCATCTCCAGGAATGGCAGCTTCATAGAACTAGTTTGCAGAAAATTCCTCAGTTCATTGGAAGATTTCACCATCTTGTTGTTCTGGATCTATCCCGGAATTCCATTGAAAATATACCTAAAGAAATTGGTGAGCTCTGCTTTCTTTTATTTTAAGCTCCTTTTCTAGGAAAATTAATCTTACACAAACATGCCATTTTTGTGCACTTTGCCTGTCTAACAATTCTATTGGGTAGTTAGAAAACAGATGATTTAAATCTGACAGTGAGATAGAGATCTTAAGACCATGGATTCCCTATAAATTAAAAAAATGGCTGGATCTTTACGAATGCTCCCCATGAGAAAAAAAACTTGTAACCACAGCAGATACTAGATATCAGAATGCAGCTAGAAAAGTGATACTGAAAAACAGGCTTTTGGGGTATTTTTTGTAGCACTCAGCTACAGTGCAGTTCTATACTAGCAAGTCCTGGAAGCCCTAACTACTTGAATTTCAGTGAATTTTTTTCTTAGTGAGAACACAGAGCACTTGTATAAAAGTATAATGATAACACACAACAAGTAATATCGTATTTCAAATAGAATGAATGTGAACATTTAGCATTGCTCATTTGTGCTCTGTGCAGGCCAGCTGACTAGCCTCCAAGATCTGCTTCTCAGTTACAATAGAATAAAGTCTGTTCCTAAGGAAATAAGCAACTGCATCAGTCTGGAAAGACTGGAACTGGCTGTCAACAGGAGTATCTGTGATCTTCCTCCTCAGGTTTTGACAGACTGTTTTGTTTACTTTTGTTTAATGCATATTTTGAATTTGTCCAAAACCAATTATCATTAAATATTGCACTCCATGTTTTCAGATTTGCTTTGACATTCTTATTTCACAACTACTCCATAGAAACACCTATGTGAACAATCTTTATATCACTAGTCAAACTGAAGCCTCATGAGAAGGACATACGTATACCTGAGTATTTGAAAGAGCCAGTCTTCATTTTGTCCAGATAAGTGACTTGGTAGTGCATACAGGACAGTGATACATTTGATGTTAATTTGTTTAGGCTGCAGGTCTTCACTGATTTACCCCACTGAGGCTCCAATACCTTAGAACAGAGAAGTTCCCTTTTATGGTTAAGAATACAAATTCATACCATATGCCAGGACACAAATGTAAGCATCTTTATCTGAGCTGCTAGCTATGAAAAGGGTTTGTGCGATTTATACAACTGCCTATGCACAGAGTGGAACGCATGTTGTTCTGAGATGCTGAAAGCAATTAAGAGAGAATAAAAACAATTGCTCACCTACTATTGAGCTTTAATTTGGACTGGCCTAAATGTAAGAGACTTGCATCTGTAACTATTAGTCTCTTTGACAGAGATGAAAGTATGTAACTATATTAACTTGTTTTAATTTATTTAAAAAAACTGTACTGGCAATAGTTGACAGCAATCAGTGCCTTGCAGAATTGAGTGAGTCCAAACAGTAATATCTAATAAAAAAATCTTCAAATGAAAATATACACTATTAATCAGAATCCAGAATTTACAAAAATCTACGTGGATGCAGGTTACATGGTGTAATGTAGAGCAACAGCTTTTAAATTAACAGCTCATAGCAAATAAACAGATAGTTCTGTTCTGTTGAGACTATGAGGATGTGAACACCATGAAGCTTTGGTTACATGTACTTCAGTGGCATTCAGTGTTCAGATAGTTGGACCAGATCTGCAATAAAACATCTTTGCATCACTTGAACATTGTAAAAGCACTTGAAGGCATGATTCACCAAAGGACTTAGGTGTTGCAGTACTGAATGATGCTATCTTTACTTTTTAGAATGTCTTGCCATAGTAGTAGACTTCACAACATGGAAGGTGTCTAGGTTCAGTCTAAAATACAGTCTGTGCAATTTGATCCATAATAAAAATAAAAAATAAAATCTAAATATTTGACTAATGAAAAGTGGTGTATTGCATGGAGTATGAAACACTAAGGATAGTGGTGTCTTTAAAATCCATTTTCTTCTCAAGGCTTGGGGTATATCTGCATTGTAGTCATGGCATTCAGCTTCTCATCAGTCTGGGCCATCGCTACCAGGTGGGAGATAAAGGTCTTCTGCCTGATCAGTTTCAAACCTACCTACCTTCCACGTGAGAACTGCACTTATTACCTAATATGAGCTAATGTAAATCATAAACCATACTGTGTTTACTCCAAAATAGGTTGTAATGTTTTTAAGTGTTTTTTTTTTCAGTCAACATTATTACAACAGTGCTGTAATGGAAGAGCTGTACAAACTTGCATTAAATTTCCCTTTCTTTTCAGCTCAGTGATTTAAAGAAGCTTTCACACATAGATTTGTGCATGAATAAGTTTACTTCCATCCCTTCAGCTCTTCTCAACATGCCAAATCTAGAATGGTTAGATATGGGGGGAAATAAACTCCAGAAGCTTCCTGATGCAATTGACAGGTAAATAAAGCTCAAAGCTCCCATCTTAATCTCAATTCCATTGCACTGAAATTCTAATTATTAAATCCTCCTTCAAAATATTATTTTAATGTTAACCTCACTGCAAACTTAAGATTTATCAGCCCTAATGTGATATCTTGGATGAGCTGGAATAACTCATTCCATAAACAATAAATTCAGTATCAACTATCAAGTTAAATATTTCTTGCCAATGACATTTTCAACCAGAGGTTAGGTGATTTTCTTGCATATGGGGCTAACTTTGAGAATTGTTGTATTCTTTATGGAAGTCCTTTATGTGGCTGTAAAAATGAATCAATTACTTTGTATTAATGATGGATATGATTAATTTTCTAAATCTTGATTGATTGTGCAAATAACTGTTTTACAGAATGGAAAATCTCCATACATTATGGCTCCAAAGGAATGAGATAAACTCTTTACCAGAAACCATTTGTAATATGAAAAATCTTAGTACTCTTGTTCTTAGCAACAACAAACTTAAGGCTATTCCAGCTTCTATGAAGGACATGACAAATCTGAGGTAAGAAAAAAACAACAGAAATATAAATAAAAATACTAGAAGTTTTAAACCCTCCCTTGAATTGTATATCATAGAGTAATAGGAAGTGGAAAACATATGTCCACAGTTGTACAGATGGACACAATACCATATGAATCAGCATAATTACACAGATTCACAACAATAGAGGATCTGGTCAAGAAAGCTTTGTGTAGCACAACTCATTTAAAGAGGTAAGCTATGATAGTTACAGTCCCAAATGAAAACGAGAATGCAATACATTTTCTCATTTCTGAAGGGTCCAAATGCGCACCTCTAATTGGCCTTTTATATCACTCTAAAGCCAAGAGCTAGGAGGACTAATTAGTGACAAGCATAAAAATGACAAAAAGTAGAACTTTGGCACTGAGAAGTCAAGCATTCAGAATTAAACAAAAAGGATTTGGTATATGGATATGGATGAAACTCCTGTACTTGATTTGAAAAATAAAAAAAGAATTAATGTAAATTTTTAATTGGTAGAATTGGAAATACTATTTTGCATACTGTGTTAGAAACTCTCCTGTTTGCATTTTCGGTTGAATTTCTGGATGCTGGCCATTTTAGAGAAAGAATGCTAATCTAAATAAATCACATCTAACCCAGTAAAGACATTTCCCATTTCAGATGTTCTGGAAGAAGCAGCACCTCTTTAAATAAATATATACAACCATAGGCCCAAGGATAAACTAAGAATAGAGAGAGAGAGAGATAGGGCTAGCTATTGCCTTGAAAAGCTGGGAGGATACAGGCATTTGCATGCACTCTGGTTCTCATCCACTCATCTGTTTGTGGAAGCTCAATAAGGCTGACAAACCTCAATAAGGTGAAAACCTGAAGACAAAATGTTAAGGACTGCAATATATTTCTCCCACCACAATTGGCTGCTGTTATTATATGGCATCTTCTTACATCAGTTTACTTAATACTACTAATATAGTAGTAATTTTAGTATAAGAAAAGACTTACTTTGCTTAAAATACTGTTTGAGGAATCTTAATTCAGTTTCAAGAGAGTTGTTCTCTCTGGACAAAACCTATTGCAAGGGTAACCTTTTCTGGTGAACTGTCAGATTTGTCAACTTCAGAGACAACCCATTGGAGTTAGAGGTAACGCTCCCTCCATGTGAGAAAACAGAAGAGGAGGAGCAACAGGAAATGTTTGGCATTGAATTCATGCACCTGTATATCCAGGAGTCACTCAAGAAAACAGGTATGGTTTTTTTATTAATTCTAATCTCTCTGGAATACAGTAAGGAAGGAAAGGATTAACTGGATAAAAGAAAGTTAGGATACATATACAAATGAAACATGAAAAGTCTTAAAATGAGTAACATTTTCCAAAAATCTGTAAACAGATTTTTACTGAGGGCAGAGGTGCTATTATCAGGAGTTGGCACAGTAGGTCTTCACATAAACAGCATATATTCTAGTAAGAACATACTGAATCCATGGAACACTGGAATAAATGTGCGTGTTACCTACAGCCTGGATAACTGGAAGTTGACGACTGTCTCTTGTATCTGCAATTTAATCAGAGTTTACATAGTGTGGGTCCTCCAGCACTGTTTGTCTCATAAAGCTCAACCTTCCCTATTTTTGGATGTTGTCCAGATGGGGACTACCAAAGAAGGATGCACGGGAGACATACCTGTGTTCCCAACATACAACATCTTTTAGCAATGAAGTATCAATGCTTGATAAACAGATGTTTCTCACAACTTGCTTTGCCTGACAAAAAAATCCAGTCACCTAAACAAAACACCCGCACAATTCCATCCCATTTCTAAATCACTATGGCGAGAAAATGCTGTTAGTAGTCTCAAAGGTAACAGCTTAAAGGTTGCAGTAAGAAACCAAAACAAGCACTTCCAAACAGATGTTACTTGCAGAGAGAACTTCATTGCAGATACAAAATGTTCTCTCTGATCTTCACTGTATATATTGTGAAGGCTTAAAAAATGAATGATTGAAATGCTCTTGGTTTAGGAAGCTAAGACAGCTTTTTTCTTATCAATATTTCATGAATGATCAAATTAGCAAAAACATATCAAGATGACAGTTTACAAAAAGTTTTCTTCCTTAACAGATTGTTCTAGCAGCATGGGCTGATGAAAGTACCTATGTCTACTTGAATAATTTAAGAGGAAATACAAAGCTATCGTGTACTTCAAAGTGAAAATTTTAACCCATTGTCTTTCAGGAAATCTGGGAAGTGGTACTTCTGGTCCTTCTCATATCACAAACGCTAATGAATAAAGAATGTAACTGTGGATGGAAGAAAATAACAAGTATACTTTTTGCAAAGAGGTGCACAACAGGTTTCAAATATTCTTAGGGATTTTATTTTTCCACTGATAAGAACTGGTTTGCATATCCGTACTTCCCAGTGAAACTGGGAAATATAAGACCTTTTTCCTGGGTACAGGAAAGACTAAAATGATTTTTTTTGGTAAGCAATGGATTAGCTTTTTAAAAAAATCCAGATAAGTTTTATAGGTTTTCTTTCCTACCAATTCCAAATCTATCGCCTGTCATGTACTTGGCTCTGGCAACAAAGATGGACTTGGGACAGCTGTCAACAGGACATTCTCCAAGGACACAGCAGACTCTGTATAATACTGTAGTGCAGCCTTGTATCCTCGTTGTTGTAAATATTCAATCCGTCCGTGATCAATCAGAAGTTTACAGAGGCAACCTATATCCTTTCGTTCTTCAACAGTAAGTATCCTAGTTTCATAAAAAGGAGGAAAAGAACAAACATGTGTCAGAAGAATAGTTTTGTTAATTAACATTAGTAGTTAAGCTTAGAAAAACTATTGAAATCACTGTAAGTACATTTCCATTCAGGCAAACATGACTTTAAATAGTTTTAAATTTGTGTCCATGAAAAGTGTATTTTTACAGTAGAGTATTTCTATAAATTTAGTAATTCAAATGTTTCTGTAAAATAGTCATTTTGAGGACCCAAAACAATTTCATATACCACTATACATAATTTTGGTTTTCTGCAGGAGTCCATTTGCTAGGAAGAAAAAAAAAAAATCATATACCCTTGTAAAGTTTCAGAACCACTCTCCGTCTTGCTGAATGTTTGCTCATGGTCTTCTGAATCATTAGTTTGATCTTCACTTTCTTCACTTGTAGAAGCTTTGGTTGTGGTTTCTCTCATGCCACAAGTGGCCCAGCTACTCATTCTCTGAAAATAATGAAATTCTACTGGTCCAAGTCCTACTGATTTGAAGAACTCTCTGCCTACATAATGTGTCCAGTCACACTTATGATGGCAGCACAGTGCAATAACAATTCCAGCTACAGGCTTACAGTCTTCTTTGTTGCTTTCATTATCAGCAGAATTGTTAGAAGCCACCTCTGTCTTATCAGCTCTAGAGCGTTTTGGTGCAGGCTCTTCATTTTCTCCATCACAGCAAGGTGTATAACTTTCAACCAAGCATCTCAAAGCAAGATCTGGGGAAAAAACAGATATACCCCCCAAAAAAATAGCGATGAACACCATGCCATTATTTATACAGGCTGCATCATGGTTGGGAATGTACTTCCCGCAAATAAGAATACAAGTACAAATCACCAACTAAGCCAAAAACCAATTTTAAGGATGACTAAAAATTACAAGCATGCCTTGAAAACATGGTAACCCTAAACACTAAATAAATATTATGAGACCTCTGGAACTATTAAGGGCTTATCCTCTTGAATATTTGTTCTACACAAGTGAATTTGAAGTACTTTTATTAACAAACTGGCATATTGTAGGACGATCTCCTCCCTGTAAAACATGCAAGTATTTGCTCTAAAAGTTTGATACCTAGGACACAATCTATTTAGTATGTACATGTATTTCTTAAATGCTTAACTGTGTCATCTTTGTAACAGTATCTATATAGGTGTAATATTTGAGATGTCTTTACTTAGCAGACACATGATGTTAGAAAAAGCGTATTAGTTTAAAATTATTGGGACAGAAACATATTCTTCTCCTTTGTTTGCTTGGGATACATATTCAGACAGCCAACAAATTTAGAAAGAAAAATATTTCAGAGTAGAGGCAATGGTCTTAAAAAAAACCCCAACCAAACCCCAACTTTCAACAGTTTACAAATATATAACCCATGCCGCCACACACTATTCTGTTTTCTTTGTTCTACTCTATAAAAAACAAGAAAGGTTTTACTTCTGTCTAAAGTAGCCTTGCATCTATTATCCATTTACTATTCCACTGAAGTCACAGACATGCAGAATATAATTGTTACATTCGCCAACAAAGGGTTAGAGGGGAAGAAAAGCTTAAAAGGACAGTTTGGAAGATCAGTCCCTTCAGATTGTAAGATTTGGTATTCTAACTGTCTGCAGTGAACACATATATAATTCACACCTGTCGCAGCACCACACAAATGCTTCCCAATTCCTACCACTGGTAGTTTTTCCTTCTCCAAAACAGGTACCTTACCTGGAGGGGAGGGGAAAAAAGAAAATAAATCCACAACAACCCCAGAACCTCTATTATTCTAGTTGGGGCAATATTTTTTCTGGATAAGATAATTTCAGCACATTTAAAGAAATAAATGTTTACCACTACTAAAAATACAGTGGTCTGTACATACAGTTATAAGCTATTAAAAGGAGAATTTCTTTTTCTAAAACAAATGAAGTGAATTAGATCTGTGGCTGAGAAGCATATTTAACCACTTCAGCCTTTCTATACTGCCTATGAAATGCAAATATGACGTTAATGCATCTCCTGATGACAGGTGCTCTCACAAATTCTATAGTACTGACATGCATAGCATATCAATAATATGCATGACTTGCTTCATTCTGCAAACCTAAAACAAACAATGCAAAGGTAATCCTGTAAGTTCTAAAAAAACATTCAAAATGTTTTTGTTTTGGTATTTCTCACCTATAACGATATGCTATAAGTGTATAAAAAGCCAAAAAATTTACATCTCCATTTTATACATATATCATTGCTGTGTCCAAGCAACCCCTGAGAATAATCTTCAAAAACAAGTACATTTAAGCATGCTACATACAAATTGACTTGAACTCCAGTATTTAAAACCTGAAATTAAGCTTCTGTTTCAGAATTATACAAGTCAAGAAGGAACGTACCTAAACATAAGTGTTTAATATCCACTTGAAGCCTTTCAAATACAGAATCTCTCCTTTTATGTTTTCCATCCACCTGTGTAAACAGAACAAGATCATGAAGTAGGGCTGGCCACTAATAAATATAATTTTGCTCCAGGTATTAATGCTGGATTTTTCTCCTCTCAAGTCAACATATTTCCAACATTATACACCGGGATTTTTTTCTAATAAATTTGCTATTGGTGAAATACGGAATATAGGCAATCACACTTCCAAAACTTTTTAGATTTCAAGGCTTTATGTATATTTTTGAAGACAAAAAGCAAATGCTAACAGATTCAGTGACAACAGTTTAAAAATTATACTCTGCTAATGTGACAACATCCTCTGTTACCTTGAATCTTGTAGTTGCCCTTTCCACAAGCAAAAACTGAACATTTTCAGCATTCTGTAAGGCAACATCAACCCAATGAGACAGCTTTCCTCGCCCAGCTCCAAACTCAACAAAACATCTTCCTGGGCCAAGTAAATGTAATTTTTCCATGTTACCTAAAATAGAAGCCTACAAACATCAAAAGATTATTTACAAACCAAACAAATATATACACTGTGTATTGCAATGCTTGATTGAAAAATTATTACTTCACCAAACTGCAGAAGACTTTTTCAAGTCTTCCCTTCCATGAGGGATTAGGGAAAAGATCTTGTGCATACAGAGGAAAGGTATTATAAATTCTGGCTAGTCAGCATCACCTTGCCTTGCTTCCACTGCTCACAGAACTCCACCCAGAAATTTTTTTGAATGAATTTTTGGGATCAGATACACACCATAATATTCTTCTCTGCTGATTCTCGAAGTAGCCATCCAAAATATGGGTACTGTACTGGATTTTCTGTGAAGCATCAGTGCCTGCAGAGCTCTCTCTGCTGCAGTCACGCATTTTGTAATATAAAGGAAGGGAAAGTAGAGCATGGGAAGAAACTACAGGAAACAGAAGTTTCTCACTTTTAAAATTTTCTTCCCAAAACTTTCTATTTTGCCCCAGTATGCAATCCACCTCCCTTAAAGTTCCTCCTGTTCAATATACATTAAAAAAGCAGAAGGTAAACTCAGGCTCTCCAATTCTTTTTATGCATCTGTTACACAACCAGAAAATCTAGGACCAGCTCTGGCAGAAAAAGTAAAAAATTTGTTTTACTTCTTAACAAATACAATATTTTTACCTTTTGTAAATCAAATTCATTATGAGTTAATATAAAATAAGAATCTATAAGTAACAATTAAGAAGAACACCACACAATTTGTAATTTATTTCAGTACCCTAATAAACTTTTGTTACTAACGCTTAACAAAGCAGCCACTCAAAGGTTATACATATGCAATTATTTGAAGAGTATAACGTTATAGAGCATATCACATTTCCTCCACCTGAAGTGACTAGCATTATGCACACACAGTCGCTCATATTTACAGTGGCAGAATTCCATGTTTAAAAACATCTATGTCTATTAGTAAAGCAGTGACCATACCTGTTGTTTCAAGTGTTTGAAAGCAGATTCCCCATTCTTTGGGTCATTTAAGGCTTCTTGTAGAGCTTGGTGGGACAGTATTTGTTTCTTAAGGTGAAATTCCAGGCCTGCATGCAAATGCAAAACTTTTAGGTATAGGTTTCCAAGAGTTTCTGGTTTTGTAACACACATTACAAAACACACGAGCTCGATTTGTAGCACTAACAAAATAGTCTGTTGGGAGCATAAATCTATCATCATATGTTTATAACAGAACTGTATTGTTATCTGTAGTGATATTTAAATGGGAAATAAAAGACACGAAGGGAAATCACCTAGATGAACTAAAGATCAGTGTTTTATCATTCTCTCAATCTAATTTATTCTTCTGAGTAAACTTTGACTATTAAAGGCTTGCCTACATCTTGATAACTACTTCAGATGTGTTCAGTGCCAAATGTCTCACATTTTCCCTGAAATCTAATAACAAAAATAACAGTGAAATATTTGATCAACTCAATTTAAAACATCTTATTTTCAGTATTAAGTAAGCTCACCATTACTTGCTTTTTTCAACTTGATAATTAAGTTCTCCAGCTTTTCTTTGGATAGAGAAGAGATAGGTACCTTTTTAAGGAAAAAAAAGCACCACCCATAAATACATTTTTATTTTTGCTAGTTCTTCTGTTGTGTGATAAATTGCAACATGTTATGTAGAGACTGAGCCTTACAACAAATAAACGTACTCACTTGTTCTTCTGGTATTTCCGCTACATCTTTTAAACCTGCGTTAATATCTTGAACAAAGTAGACCTTTAAAAAATAAAGAAATCTGATTCTGTGAAGTACCAGGAAGCAAAAAGCTAAATTCTTTAGTGTTTTTGTCGTAAGGTACAGAGCAACAAGAATCCACTGCAAAACAAGATATTCCAAATAATTTTTTTTCCTATAGTCTGATCCTGAATCCCCAGCAGAAACGACTGTTCTGACACACTTTGACAAGACTGAACATGTTCATAAGAGTTAAGCTGCGAATGCTTACTGGACTGATTCCAGAGACCATTTTAAGGTTTCCCAGGTAATACTAAAGGTGCAATACTGATAAGGCAGAAAATAAAGAAGCCATCTTCTGCTTTCTTGAAACAGCTGTTGAGATGTACATCCTATTCCTTCCCTCACCATTGGCTGCAACTGTCAGCCTGGCTTTCCATAATTCACTGCTAGCTTGAATGAAGCAGGCAGTTGGCTAGCGCAGCAGACGGACAGAGGTAGGAAACCACCTAGAGCCTCCCTGCTAGTTTTGCTTTCTGAGGACAATCTCTCACCAAGCCTCTAAAATGAATAGCATTGTGAGAGACTGGTCTTAGAGAATGTTTTTGAGAAAAATGAATTCAGCATTTTCATTTGTAACTAAGAGAACTGAAAAGTTGTACTGAACTACAGAGAGCAGGGACGTAGAAGATGAGGAGACTGGAATGTTAATTCCATCTCAGCAAGTACTTATTCAGCTTCTATACTGTCCTAACTGTGGTGCATGCTAAGACTGTTGTCCCCCAGTTCACAGCTGCTGTCAGCAGAACAAATCCTCTGCAGAGCTGTAATGTTTAGGATCTTAAACCTGAGAGGAAGTAGTGCTGAATTCACACTGCACTTACTGGCTTTGGCTTCTCTCTTGAATTACATTTTTTTAAATGCTTTTGTAGTTGGTCTTCATATACAGTGCTAAAATCCAAATGGAAAGAAAAGTAAGTAACAGCATTTATCATGTGAACTCTGCAAAAGAATAGGAAAAGTATTTACATATGCTTACTGTTTTGGATCAAGAGGGCACGGAATTCTCTTTCTGTCATTTTCTTCCTAGTTACAAACAAAAGGTTTTAGACAACAGTTGAGCACACATTCAGTGTTCCTATTTTAGAAAAGCTGTTGAGGGACATCTCAGTTTCATAAAACATCTACTCTGAGGTAGGTGGGTTAACCGGACTAGAGAAATTGAGGCAATAATTTAATACTTAAATGGATCCCAAGAGAATAAACCCATAATGTAATGGCAGTGTTACTGCCGGGCTGAACTGACGGCCTTAGCACATCCAGGGCTCAAAGGAAGCCGCAGGCGCTGCCCCTCTTGCCCGTGCTGCAGTGATTGCTATGGCGGACGTGGTCCCCAGGACCCCCGGGGTGCCGCCGGGCCTTCCCACCGGCCCCAGCTAACCGGGCCCCAGGAGCCCATCCTCCCCAGCCGGAGACGGGGGCCTTCTGCTCCGCCGGGCAAGGCCCGGTACCTCCTGCTGCCCATGCTCTCCGCAAAACCGCCTCCCAGGAGCCACGATCATCTTGCAGAAGCGCTTCTTCTTCTCCACGAAGTAGGCACATCGCCCTGGAGCCGGACAGCCGCTTCCTGTCTTCCGCGCCGCCATTTCTTTCCCAGCGCCCCCTGCGGTCGCTGCCTCGGCTCCATCTTGAGGCTCCTCCTCCGCGGGAGCCCAGCGCCAAACTCGAAGCGCAAGATGGCGGCGGAGAGCATGTTCAACCGCCCGGTGTGCATGCAAGTGAGGTGCCAGGGCTGCGAGGAGAGGTGAGGGGCTGGCTTAGTCGGCGCGGCGGCCTCCGACTTGGTTTTCTCACCAGCTGCGCGGGAGCGTTATTGCATTCTTTAGAAGGGCTGCTGAGGGACAGGCTCTTTCCTCTCTTTTCTTCCTGCCTTGTGCCCTAACAGCTGCTGGGCGAGAGGCGGGGCCGTGCGCGTAGCGCGGGGGGTGAGCTGAGTAGCTGCCAGCGTTGTTCTGTCTCTGGGGCTGGTTGTGGGGACGCTCTGGGTTAGAGGGAGCGGGACGCGGTCGCAACAAGGCTGGAGGTAGTGACTGAGGGCTGGAGTGGCTGCTGTGGGTGCCTTGTCTGGGGAGAGGGGGCGAAGGGGGCACTGGCAGCGGAGAAAACACGCAGTGGCTTCTCGGGCCAGCGCTTCTCTCCTGAAGGCGGCGGGAGGGCCGGGGGTTTTGCCGCGCCCTGCGCGGGCCTTCGCAGCGCTGTGGGTCCGGCTGGCCGGGCCCCTGTGTGCGCGTCCCCGGCCGCAGCGGTTGACCTGCGGGCAGGCCCGCCTCCTCCTCCTCCTCCTCGCAGTCTGATGGTGGCCTTACCGCGGCATCCTGGCCCCTGCGGCGTGGGCGAGCCCACGCGTCGGTGCCCATCGGTTTCTGCCGAGGGATGAGGCGGTTTGGGCGCTCCCGTGTGCGTATGCCTCAGCACTTGAGGTTGGGAAAGCCCGGGAGTATTTTAGGTGAAGTGTCTATTAAAAACGTAGTGAGTTTCAGTAATATAGGTTCTGTCTGGATTAGACAGCGTGTGCAGGCGTTAGGGCTGCTCTGGTCTGCCTGTATTGCAAGGCACAGAAAGGCTGATGTCTGTGGGTGTATTTTATAACGCAAGTAACTTCTCGTGTTACTCAACGAGAAGCAAATGAAGACAAGGTAGCACTGTATAAATAATTACCGAAAGTTTCAGCAGTCATTAATGAATTTCAGCAGGCTTTTCCAAAAGTTCTAGTTTCTGGACAAAGTTTCAAAACCAACCAGTGGTTAACATGTAAAAAAAAAACCTGAGCTGACTGAGGAGCTGTAAGAACTGAAACTGTGGGTCTTTCAGGTGTTTTAGTAGTAGTTGTCAATGGGAGCTTTCTCAATATTTCTGCCTAAATTTGTTTTCTAAATGTCATCTGATGCCTGTAATGTGGCTACAAACCCATGTTATTTGGAGAATGTTTTCTTGATTTGTTACTGAGTTTTATCTTTTTGTACACAGGAGATTAAATGTTCGAGTGAATATTGAGCTACTGTCCATTTCTAATCCTGTTCATAAAAAGGTTTGTGGACTAGTTGTATCTGTATTGTTCTTTAGGTGTTACCTGAATTTCATTGTATAAGAGGACAAATAGGCAAAGGGAAAGCAAAATAGGATTTTAGTATGTTTGTCACTTCACCTTATTTTATTTTTGATATAATTTCCTGAGTAACTTAATTGGTTTGCTATGGTGTCTTTTTTCCTAGCCTTTTTACTCCTCTCTCTTAGTTTGGCTGTTCATGGGTCTTCATAAACTTAAAAATTAAAAGTATTTGGAGACCCTCAGATGAGCTCAAGTTAGAGCTTAAGAGCAGTCTTGCTTTAAATATACTCAACACTTGATTAAGAATATAGAGCAGCAGTTACATTTGCAAAGTCCTCATCTTAACTAGCAAAAATTATGACCTGTAGTGGTTGTAACATTTTGCTTTTTATTGATAAGTGTATTGGTATTTGAATGTTTGGAATTCATTCAGTGGGCGTGGGAAGGAAGTGATATACTAAATTTGCAGTAAAAAAAAAAAATCTTCCTCCTCAGGAAGAATACCAATGAGATTGCTACTGCAGGTTATAAAATCTTTTTTGTTGTATGTCTAATTTGTCACTTAACATCATGGTAGGTGGATGTACAGTTTAAGATTGGTCATTAGTTGGTTATAGTGTTATTGAGTAAAGATTTGTTTGTGAAGGAGTACTGCATTTTTTATAACATTATGTATACGTGTGCTTTGCTCACACTTCAGTTATGTTGGAAGAGCTGTCAGGTTTCTGCTTCCTTTCTTTGCTAGGGAATAAATACTGCATTCTTTGCACAGGTTTGAGCCTTATTATAGAGAACAGGTGCCTGGGCCTAATATATCAGGTGTTTTGCATAACCCCAGCCTTGTAATGAAAGACTGAGGTTTATAGAGAAGGAATTTTTTCCAAAATGTTGTGTAGACCTTCAGTAAACAAATGAGTTCATTTTTAAAAGCTAAGCAGCATAATGCTACAGTTTTCCTTACGACCTTACTGGACTTCAGCTGTATTCATTTTATGTTTGCTTTGTGAAGCTCTGTATTCAACTATATAAACTCTTCAGAAGATGGTTGCTTAAAGCTTTAGGAGCAGTATGCTCTGAAAAACTTGCAGTTATAGGAATGATATGTTATTACAGTGGACTGCTAGTGCTACACTATTTCATGATGGGGAAAAATAGCAAATAGTTTTCTTTCTGTAAAATGGTGAAGACGCATTGAATTTTGAAACCTTTGCTGCTCAGAGTTGAAGATTTTCACTTGGTTTATTTTTGTGAGAAATAGTTTTCCTCATTTTCCCACTGTAGTATTTGGAGTTGTGTTAAATGTTAATATTTTTCACCTTCTGAATTAGTTGCCACAGTTCTACCTTATTTTTGGTTAAACAGTAAAAACATTAAATACTGTTTGCAGTATTGGTTTACAATATTTAAACAGTCCTGTAGGATGGTTTATAGTATTTTAAATAATATTTAAATGTCTGTCTTTTCAGGATTTAGCTGTTCGATTGACTGATGATACTGATCCTTTTTTCCTTTATAACCTTGTCATATCTGAAGAAGATTTTCAAAGGCAAGTGAAATTATAATGTCCTGTCTGTGAAACATTTCTAAATGGCAAAAAAAAAAAAAGGAAGGAATATTTTTTTAGCTTAGAATGGTCTATCTTAGAATTTAGGTTTTGGCATTTTTCACTTGGGGAGTGCTGTCAGTATTTGGGTAGAACATTGTTCTCTTTGACCAGTTGGTGAAACAGCAAAGTACAGGAAAGTGATTGGCTCAAGATTATACAGATGAGTGACAGAATCCTGATGTTAAGTTCCCTGCATAGCTACAGTACCACAATTTACATTACTACTTGCATCTTCTGTTTATCGTAACTACTTCGTATAGACTGTTGTATACGTGTGAACTATTTCAAGAAACAATTGCAAGGGGAAAGACTGTTTGTGTGGACATGGATTCACAGACCAAAGCCTTTGTCTTACGGGTTTCTTGCATGCTGATTGTACTATTGGGTCTCATTTATTTTACTTGCTCAGAATTTGACCATCAAATTTGGCATTGATGAATGATGGCATGAACAGTTGAGTTTCCTGCTTTGTTGTTTGGAGGTGTGGGTAGGTTTTTTTTTTATTGGTGGTTTTGGTGGTTTTTTTTTT
>Ga0065711_1029893_pt1 | contig 34464 bp, 25 predicted proteins | sample Hoacrofraction12_FD_59098 | JGI IMG/M metagenome (GOLD analysis project Ga0065711, IMG submission 59098) | Hoatzin crop microbial communities from Cojedes, Venezuela - Epithelial fraction 12 v2 (version 2) | ecosystem: Host-associated > Birds > Digestive system > Esophagus > Crop | place... | reverse complement strand
GACAGGGCTCTGAGCAACCTGATCTAGTTAGTGGTGTCCCTGCTCGCTGCGGGGGGGTTGGACTAGATGACCTCTAGGGGTCCCTTCCAACCCAAAACTTTCTATGATTCTATGATTCTATGATTTCTAACATCTTACTTCACTGCAGATTACTTCTTCAGGAGTTTGCTCTAGTGCCATGTGCCTTCTCTGAAGGTACTTTTGCATTTGAGGCTTTAAACTAAAGGTAAATTCAAAACAAAAGGTAAACTCAGTTCCACCTGGAATTGAATCTGGCAAGGGATGTCAAAAACAGGAAGAAAATCTTCTTCAAGTACATCCGCAGCAAACGGAAGACTAGGGATAATGTGGGGCCGCTGCTGAATGAGACGGGTGTCCTGGTGACGGAGGATGCGGAGAAGGCAGAGCTACTGAATGCCTTCTTTGCTTCAGTCTTCAGTACTAAGGCCGGCCCTCAGGAATCCCAGGCCCCGGAGGTAAGAGAGGAAGCCTGCAGAAAGGATGACCTTCCCTTGGTCGAGGAGGACTGTGTGAGAGATCACTTAAGCGATCTGGATGCCCACAAATCCATGGGCTCCGATGGAATGCACCCACGAGTGCTGAGGGAGCTGGCGGATGTCATTGCTGAGCCACTCTCCATCATCTTTGAGAGGTCCGGGAGGAAAGGAGAGGTGCCCGAGGACTGGAGAAAAGCCAATGTCACTCCAGTCTTCAATAAGAGCAAGAAGGAGGACCCAGGGAACTACAGGCCGGTCAGCCTCACCTCCATCCCGGGAAAGATGATGGAGCAACTCATTCTAGAGGCCATCATCAAGCAAGTGGAGGAAAAGAAGGTTATCAGGAGTAGTCAGCATGGACTCACCAAGGGGAAATTATGCTTGGCTAATCTGATAGCTATCTATGATGGCATGAGCGGCTGAGGAGATGAGGGGAGAGCCGTGGATGTTGTTTATCGACTTCAGCAAGGCTTTCGACACGGTCTCCCATAACATCCTCCTAGGGAAGCTCAGGAAGTGTGTGCTGGATGAGAGGTCAGTGAGGTGGATTGAGAACTGGGTGAATGGCGGAACTCAGAGGGTTGTCATCAGCTGCGCTGAGTCTAGTTGGAGGCTGGTAACTAGTGGTGTCCCTCAAGGGATCACTACTGGGCCCAGTCTTGTTCAACTTCTTCGTCAGTGATCTGGATGAAGTGTTAGAATGTACCCTCAGCAAGTTTGCTGATGACACCAAACTGGGAGGAGTGATGGATATACTGGCAGGCTGTGCTGCCATTCAGCGTGACCTGGACAGGCTGGAGAGCTGGGCAGAGAAGAACCTAATGAAGTTCAACAAGGGCAAGTGCAGGGTCCTGCAGAGCAGCTCTGTGGAGAGGGACCTGGGTGTGCTGATGAATGACAAGTTGACCATGACCCAGCTGTGTGCCCTGGCTGCCAAGAAGGTAAGGGGGATCCTGGGCTGCCTTAAGAGGAGTGTGGCCAGCAAGTCGAGGGAGGTTCTCCTTCCCCTCTACTCTGCCCTAGTGAGGCCCCATGTGCAGTACTGTGTCCAGTTCTGGGCTCCCTAGTTCAAGAAAGATGAGGAGCTACTGGAGACAGTACAGTGGAGGACTACGAAAATAATGATGGGACTGGAGCATCTCTCCTGCGAAGATGGACTGAGGGAGCTGGGCTTCTTTAGCCTGGAGAAGGCTGCGAGGGGACCTTATAAATGCTTGTAAATATCTTCAGGGCGGGTGTCTGTAAGGATGGGCCCAAACTCTTTCCAGTGGTGCCTAGCGACAGGACAAGGGGCAACGGGCACAAACTGAAGTATAGGAAGTTCCGTCTGAACATGAGGAAGAACTTCTTCTTTTTGAGGATGACAGAGCACTGGAACAGGCTGCCCAGGGAGGTTGTGGATTCTTCTTCTCTGGAGATATTCAAGACCCGCCTGGACATGGTCCTGTGCAGCCTGCTGTAGGTGACCCTGCTTTGGCAGGTAGGTTGGACTAGATGACCCCCCGAAGTCGCTTCCAACCCGTAACATTCTGTAAAGTATGTGACTGCAGAGGTGGTCAGTGCTGCCAATCTCTTCCTGAACCATGTTCTTACTTTTTATGTGAGCTACCTTCTGGTCTTATCTTCATATTGCAAATACTTTGAGGATATCTCTGAACTCATATCATGATGATTTGCGTACAAGGCAACAGTCAAAGTTAGTTTATGTTAGTGCACTGTCTTTGGTAGTGACTAGTACTACATTCATGAGGAAAGTTTGAAAAAATAAAAAAAAAATCAGAAAGATGAGAGAGAACACTATGGCTGTGGTTGTGTCTCACTTAGATCTCTAGTAAGTAGGTGTGGATTTGTAATGTGGTGTGGGAGGCATTTACTGACCCATCCATGAAGTGTGTTTAGCATCGGTTGTAACTCTGGATAGTTTAGTTGTTTCTTCTGTGTGTCATTCCCCTTTAAATAACGGCAAGTTCTTGTTTCTGTATCAAGGAGTTCAAAATTTGTTGAGTGAAAGCATGTTTCCTCTTATTTACAAAATGTTAGCTTATCACATGCAATGTGTCTTTCCTTTGTAGAGGAAACAAGTGTTTTAAAGTGATGCCTTTACAGGGGCACGAAGTTTAGCTGACTAAGGTGTGGACAGACAATTGTATAATTGAGATCATCTGAAGTTAGAGTGGAAGTTTGGTTTGCTTCTGGTATTTTGGTGTTGCTGTGGAACTGAGAATACTGTGGCTCCTTTTACTGAAATTTTTTTCACTATAAAAGTGCAGACATTACAGCTTTGTAATTATTTTTTTTTTTATCTAATGTGAGTTCCAAAGAATGCCTCTCTGTCCACAGTAATTTCAGTCTCATACTCCAAACCCTAGTTTGGGTGGGTGGATATATTGCTGGTATTTTTGAAATCATGTTGTATAAGAAGTTAGTGTTTTGGTAATGAACTGCTTCGAACAGCAAATGCCCAGACTGTTGGACTGTCACTGAAGAAGAGTCAAATTTTCTCTGGTTTTGCATGTTATATAGTACTGAAGGGTCTTTCATGGGCTTCAGTGGGAGGTCTGTATCATGGGGATCTAGAAATGTTTCAGTAAACTTTAGGGATGTGCTGACATGCCATGGGTCCCCTTCACAGTTAAGGTTTTCCCTTGAGCTTTTTAGCAAACTTGACAAACTCTATGTTAGAAGAGCGTGGGAGAAGTATACATCAGTAGTTTGGTTTTCTAAAATCTATTGATACAACAAAAATGTATGGCCAGTTTTCAGATGCCCAGTGACAGTTTTCAGTGAAGATTTGGCTGATATGCCCGCACTCCTCTGGTCCTTCACTTGTAGAACAGGAAGGGAAAGGGAGGAACACCCTCAGATCAAATTGGTTTTCATTTGCCTCATCAAAGTGGACTCAAACAAATAGATTCCTGTTGTCTTTAATTTTTTAACTGTTAATTTTTGAAAGATCTGAGGAAACATCTAAAATTTGAGGCACGGGGAGCTATTACTTCGGAGATCTACAAATGAGTAGTGCTTTCATCTTGCAGCAAAAAATCCTGACATGACCAAATTCATGTGCATCCAGCTACTGTGAAGCACAGGGCTTTATGTAAAGCCGTTCAGAGCACACTAAAAGACACCTGCTGGTCAGTGCTCAGACTTAATCAATTGGCCAAGTCATTGTTGCCGAGTTCCTGCTGTGTGCACACTCTGTACAATATCCCGGCCGAAACTGGGATTGTCTTTGCTCAGCAGGTGTTTTGCCAGCAGAGCTGAATGGCAAATATCCCCTCAAGCAAGCCATAGATGTCCTAGTAAATGTCAATGACCTATATTGTGTGGATATGGTTAATTAATCATTTGGTGCTAATAGCATGATAGACCTTCCAACTGAGTTATTAAAAATCTGGTTTTGTAAGGCAGACTGTATGCTTCTGTAGAAGTTATTGAGATCGTGGGTCGGTATGAAGCGTGCGCTTTGTAGGGTCGATGTGAAATCATACAAAGCTTTACTTTTGGTGCAAGGAATTCAGTCACTTAGAAATTAAATTCAGAGCCTGTGCTACAAAGATTGCGGACGTTCCCTGCCTTGTGGAGAAGCAGACCAGGGCCAGAGAGAGACACCCTGCTGGTTTGCCACGTTATGCTGTGGAAAAAAGTGTTTGCGGGTGATAAAAGAATATTAATGATAGCTGGAGGCCTGAGGAGGCTAAAGTCTCTACAAATTGCTGGCTATGAATTATACGTAGAGACCGGTGCAGCATGTCCACATGTTTATAAGGAAGGCAGTGCAATTTTGAGATGAAAATCTTGTTTTAAGAAACTGGGAGTTTCACAATCAAATCTGCAAGATGCCTGTGGTCCACCAAGAAAATGCAAAATGAATCACATATAGAAATATTCAGTGTGGGCAGTATAGCTAATCAGGTAAGTACAAAAAAACCCCCCACTCAAGCTCATAGCACTATGCGAGAGAACAGACAGCTCAATTTTGGTGGTAAATTTCTTCTTTTGATTTTTGTTTTTTGTTTGTTTGTTTTAACTACTGTGATTGACTCTTCTAGGTTGTCAGTGTTGGGTTATAGTGTGACTGGATGTATGGCATGGCATTTGTGAGGCAAATAGGCATTTAAATTATGCTATTTATATTTGTAGCTGGTACTCTATTGGTATCTATTTATAGACAGTTCCACTGTTACATATCACATTATCTTGGTTTACTACGGACTCCCTTTGTAATGACCTGCTACACTTGATTTTTGAGTGGAGGGTGGTGGTGTGGAACTGTGCACATGTATGTATGTCAAGATTTAAACTGGATGCCTTCACGATAAGATCCTGAGCCTGATACCTTATCGTGCTGGTCTTGGTGACTGCATTACTTCAGGTAAGAGAGGCAAATGAGAGGAGGGTTGGTTTTTCTGCCTGGACAGTTTGTGTATTATGTCTTTTGTTAATCTTGCCAAGGATGCAGGAATGTGCTCAGAACATTCCTGTGCTCTGCCAGATTTTCTGCTTGTGGTCACAGGCAGGCAAGCAAAGAACATGACAACACTGGAATGAAGGATGGAGTGAAGAACACTGGGCTGTGGGCCACTACTCCTGAGCAGTGGAGAGGCAAAGATTGTGTTTCACTGTTTTTTGCCATGCTGGCTTTCAGGGTTCTGTGCAGAGTTCTTTTATAGCTTGGTGATGAATTGTATCTGCATTACTTCTAGTTACCGGTCTGCTCTTCTCACTCCACTCCTTATTGTATCCGAAGACCAGTAGACTTCTCCCAGGTTCTCTTTGTTCCGAAAAATGTAAGGTAGAGATGCAACTCATGGAGTTGAGAATTGATGTTTTTGTCACTTTCTTAGTTGTATGCTATTTTAAACGTACCGTGGAAAAGAACAAGGCATACAGCTGCCCATCGGTAGCATGAATTTTGCCGTCACTTAGTGTTGAGATAACTGAAAAAGAGCAGTCAGTCATTTCTGTGAATACATGTAAAATGTCATTGGGTGTCTACGTGGATGTGATCTTCTTTCTAATCCCCCAAAAAGAAGCCTCTGATACTCTGCTGTATTAGATGATTGTGAATGCTGCAGCAGATATTTTCCTCTCTCGGCTGACAAGGAGGAACACTTATGTGGCCTGGGGCTGTAATGTGCCACAAGAACTGGAGACCAAGATCAAGCGGACTGTCTAGACTGTGTGCACACCATGCCTTTAAAAGGCAGGGCAGCTGTTCTTTGTGGGGAACTAAGGATAGTTAAATCTATTAGGCCAGATGCTGATGCTCGCATATAGCTTTGTACAGAGCAGTGTATTTATGCAAGCATGAATGTAGTAGGGATCAGGTTTGAGCGCTTTGTTTTCAGTATATGTTGGAGTATTTCTTTGGCTGTCTAGTGATTTCCTCATTTTGTAACTGGAGTTAGCTCCTGTCAGAGCTGTCATGCAGTTGTATTTCATGTTTTTTACAAAGATAGACTAGTAAAAATGGAGACATAGAAATGTTTTGGCCTTTAACTTTCCCTTTTCCATCTGCTGGTGATCTAAGCTCTGTAAATGTTGGCTGTTAAGTGCTAGACTAAATAAAGCTAGGCAGTACAAAACATCAGGTGTTGTATTTTTGTGTAACTTTTTCTATATCACAAAATTTAAGTGTTTCTTCAAATTAATATTTTTCTGCAAACCAGTGACTGTGCATACATAGCAAATCTGCTGTACTTTTCAAATTCAAGTAAAGGCTGTGGGAAGCCCATGGCTTCTTCCTGCCAGTTCCAAGAGTTCATGTCACTGTTTGTTTTGAAAGAAACATTGAATTCGTAATCGTGGGTAAATGCAGACATGTGACCAAAGTTAACTTATTCTGATCTGTGAAAGTTACCTCTCAGAAGTAATTTGACTATTGAGATTGTACTTTAGCTTTTTAAATTGTATAGCAAAGAGGTGATGTCAGTGTTGCACCTCAGAAACTTTCATAATGACAGATGAAAAGAGTAATATGTGTTCCTTCAGCTGTGAATTTTGTGATGGCAGTAATGCAAGCTGCACAATAATATTAACTCTTTTTCATCTTTATTTTTGATATGTAACTTCTTTTGGATTTTATATTCTATTTATAGCTTTGGCACAAGGTTGAATACACTTGTCACACCTCACTGGGTGCACATTTTGCTCTTAGAAAGATTGTTAGGGGTCTTTTTCTTATTGATTCCCAAGCTGAGCAATTTCATTTTTTGTTTTCGTACTTTGACCTCTAACCCTGGGATCCATTAGGACACTGAGCCAGCAAGGTGTAGACACATCTACTACGGAGGGAAAGAACTAAAATGACACTGTCTCAGGCAGGGGATGCATTAATAGATCTGAATTCAAACATAGAAAAGGCAATTTTTTTCCTGCTGGGAAGCAGAGTCCTCAAGAGAGTCATCTCAGACTGAAGAACATGATATGAAAATCAATAAAGGCTGTATTGTGCTGGTGATGTGTCCGGGAAGTGTCATTTTATATCTTGTTAGTGGATATCTAAAGGAAGTTAAAGCTACTTTGCTCATAATAATTGGATAAATCCTCTTTCATCAGTGGTCTATTTTGCTGTTCAAAGTAAAAGTGAAAAACAGTGGAGAGTCCAGTTTGAAACTGGATATGATGAGACTGAATGAAGACAATGGCTGTTAAGAGTGAGGTTTTTTTTGTTAGGCTGATACTCTTTCAAGAACTGATTTCCAGCTCTGTTTTTCAATCGGGGATATAAAAGAGTAATCAAAAATAGAAGGCTTTCTTCTGTCTATTTAACTGGAATAAAACTCTGCCCTTGACATTTTTACTATATTAATGCTCCAGACAAACTGTAAATGCAGCATTTGCTTCACTGCAGTGGATGAAGGAATTACGAGTCTTGGTTAAGTTTATCTGCATTATTAATGCTATAGGCTGGATAAACTCAAATGATAGAAATGATCACTGTACGCACAGTCCTGGATATAGTTGTGGCCTTGCAAAATTAGCAACAAATATGGTAATATTATTATAGAAATTTAAGTTATTGATTAAAAAAAAACAATGCAGTTGGCAGGAGGAAGAACTTGAGTTAAGGAAAAAAAAGGAAGAGAGTGATTGCCTGTACTACAGCTCAGTTTTTCGTTTTCTTTCCTTAGGTAACTGGCATTCTGCAGGTGCTCTTCCATGTTATCGTTTGAAATTACATATGTGAAACAAAACTGAGACTTTGTCCTTTGTGCCTTTCAAGCCAGATTATTGTTCATTTAAACGTAAGTAATGACAAGGGTAGGAGTTGACTAAATGTTGAAAGAGACTGAGTAATTCTATGTGTAAATTTTCCTGGTGGCAGACTTTGTAAAGGCACTGCCCTCTTCTCTGCTGCCTCAGTATACCACAGGGAAAAAATGTAGGAGGGTTGAGTAGTCTGTCTTCCTCTCTGTGAAGTTTGCTTGGTATGTCTGTGTCATGAGTGTTGGTCGACAGCCGGCTGAACGTGAGCCAGCAGTGTGCCCAGGTGGCCAAGAAGGCCAACAGCATCCTGGCTTGTGTCAGGAACAGTGTGGCCAGCAGGAGCAGGGAGGTGATCGTGCCCCTGTACTCAGCACTGGTGAGGCCGCACCTGGAGTACTGTGTTCAGTTTTGGGCCCCTCACTACAAGAAAGACGTTGAGGTGCTGGAGCGTGTCCAGAGAAGGGCAACAAAGCTGGTGAAGGGTCTAGGGAACAAGTCTTATGAGGCGCGGCTGAGGGAGCTGGGGCTGTTTAGTCTGGAGAAGAGGAGACTGATGGGGGACCTTATGGCTCTTTACAACTACCTGAGAGGAGGTTGTAGTGAGGCAGGTGTTGGTCTCTTCTCCCAGGTAAGTAGTGATAGGATGAGAGGCGATGGCCTCAAGTTGCATCATGGGAAGTTTAGATTGGATATTAGGAAAAATTTCTTTACTGACAGAGTGGTCAGGCATTGGAACAGGCTGCCCAGGGAGGTGATTGAGTCACCGTGTCACCATGCCTGGAGATGTTTAAAAAACATGTAGATGTGGCACTTTGGGATATGGTTTAGTAGGCATGGTGGTGTTGGGTGGATGGTTGGCCTTGATGATCTTAGAGGAGCTGCTTCACTTTGCAGCCTTCTGAGTGGTTACATTGACCTTGCTAGGACTGTGTGAAATTCTGATTATTTGCAAAACACTTATTCCTCCTACCAAATGCATTCAGTGATCTTATAGTGTTGTTTAGTACTTCCCTTTTACTCAGTAGCTTTTAACTTAGTTTCTTAATGAAACTGAAGGTTTCACAATGTTTGTTTTTTGGACCATCTTATGATTGTAAGATTGAGTAACTTTTGTTTCTCCAGTGCATCATCATGCTTTGCATCGCTGTTTATATGTAATGCTTCCCTCTGCTGAGATTGCGTGGTGGCTTTTTTTTCTTTGCTTAATTTTATTAAAATATGTGAACAAAGATGTAAAACAAGAAAATCCTCTTTTCTAGCTAAGAACTGTAGCAAGGTAGAAAGAATGATTTTGTTCTACCTGCTGGGCTGTTGAGTGGATGTCACCGTTTAGAGCAGGGCATCAATAAACTGAGCGATAGATGCTCTCTGTTAACGCCCATCCTCCCACCAGAGGAAGGAAAAAGGGGAAAAAGGGAGAGACACTTACAAATTGAATATAAAAAGCTTTACTCATAGCACTAATAATACTATTAATAATATTAATAATAAGAGAAATCAAACAAAATATACAAAATTGATACTGAGTTTCCCAGTGCTGGGTACTGGCATCCTGCCAGCAGCTGCTGGGTAGCACCAGACAGTCCCGCACTGGCCTCGGCAGCAGATGGGAACCGGACTCAGGGGTGCACGTATTGGGATCTGGGTCTGGATCGCAGGGAGAACAAGGAGCAAGGTCCTCTTCAGCAGCAAGGTCCTCTTCAGCAGCTGGCCGTGGACAAAGAAAACAAGATCCTCATGATCCCCCAGCTTTAAACTGAGTGCGATGTGCATGGCGTGGAATACCGCGCTGGTCAGTGTGGGGTCACCTGTCCTGTCCGCCCCTCCCTGCGAGTGCGACCCTTTGCGACTCCTCACTTACTGGACCTAAGAGGTCTGTTGGTGACCTTGGCTGCTATAGTGATAATTATAAACAGGGGCCGCCTTCTGCATTCCTTTCCTACCGTTAGCTCAGTATAACTATAAACATCAGGTGTTATCAGCTTTGGAGCGGACACTGTCTGTAAAATATGCAGCCACCCTCAGAGAAATGCAGTTACTTAGCGGAACTCAGCTGTAAGGAAGATTCACTAAAAGAGAATCGATTCTGTTTTAACCAACACCAGGACAGTGGATCAGTGGTGCAAGAGGAAAGGCAGGAAAGCTGACCTTTCCCCTTACAGTGTCAGCTTTGTTTTTTTTTTCGAAATGGTGTGATATACTCTTTATTGTGTGAGTACAACAGGAGACAAAATCAGTGTTAAGAAACAGTGGGATTTCAGTGTTTACTCCCCCCCTTCCCCTGCTTCTTGCAATGATGTTACACTCATCAGTAATTGCCAGATAATCTGTCCCAGCATCCCTGCATATTCTTTAGTTTCCTACTATTAAAGAAACCTTAATAATTTGAATGAAAACTTTGCTGAAAACAAGAAAGTCACACAAGTGGAAGACATGCATGCTACAGAAGTTCACTTTAGTAGCATTTGATCTCTTGTTGACTGGGGTGAAATACAATGACAATTAGGACCACCCTCATTTCTAGGATTTTGTTAGACGCAAATGGGACCAGAAGGCTTGGTAATAAATACAAGGCCTGACTAATAGAGATTGATGTAGTATAAGCATACTGCAGTTAAAAGATAAGCCTCCAACAGGCTTTGAATGAATTTTTTCAGCCTCTAGTACTAGTATCATCAATGCAACACGGATAGCTTTTGCTACCTACCTCCGAACTTGCTAGACTATGTTCTACAAGAGCACTACCTCTGGCAGTGTGAAACTGCTATAACCTTTAGATGTAATCTCCCAAAAAGTGTGTTTCCCAAGTACAGTAACTCCTGCTATTTTTGGCATCCCTGTAAATATCCAGTCCCTTGGAGAAACTTGTTAGTTTTGTGACCTTTGATAGGAGGACATTTGCTTGCATGTTCCTCTTCGTTTCAGTTGCAGGCATGTATATATGTATTTTTTCACTTGTGTCTGTGCAAAATTTCTGGGTTTTTTACTGCAACTGTGTAGAAAAGGTTAGAGGTTATTTCTAAGCCATGGAATACTGTTCCCATTTTTACTTTTGTATGTCTCATCTCTTTCACACAAATTCATTTAAACAATAGAGCTCGGTTAATATCTGCTATTAAATTTCTATTCTTGAATTTAAATGGCTGTCTTAAATCTCATTAATTTGAATAATGCATTTTATGAAATCAAACTCTAAATTTAATGCTGTCGGTGCTTCGTTAGCCTCCTTATTTCTCCGTTCACCTTACTCATTGGAGGAACATAGCTGGAATAGTAGTCTGGATACTGCTTTAAAGAGTTTTTTTCCCTAACAGTTGATTGTGCTTGACCCCAACCAGCAACTAAGCCCTCAGCCAGTCTCTTGCTCACTCACCGCCAGCAACATGGGGGAGAGAAATGGGCAAAATCCAGAATATGTGTGGTCAAGATAAAGACAGTTTAGTAAGTGAAGGAAAGAGGAAGAGAAACAAACAAACAAATTAAGAACCCCAGGGAAGTGATGCAAAGGCAGTTGCCACCTCCGATAAGTAGACTGATGTTCCCAGCCAGTCTCTGACCAACGGCTACCTCCTCAAACCCACCTTCCCCTAAATTTTTGTTGTTGAGTATGATGTTATGTGGCATGGAATATCCCTTTGATTGGTCTGGGTTAGCTGTCCCAGTTGTGACCCATCCCAGCTTCTTGCCCACCGCTGGCCTGCTCACTGAGTGGGGAGAGATAGTGGGGAAAAATAGGAAACCTTGATACTGTGCAGGTACTGATCAGCAATAGTCAAAAGACTGATGTGTTATCAGCACTGTCTTAGTCACAAATCCAAAACACCACATGGGCTGCTATGAGGAAAGTTAACTCCATCTCACCTAGACCCAGTAAATCTGTACAATTACAAGATTAGATTCTAGCTTTCTGAACTTCTGGTTTCTTTGTGTGCCCTACCCCTCTCTCTGAAGGGGGTGGTGGGAGGGAATATACTTATATATATATATGTATAGTGGTTTTCATAAAGTTTAGCTGTCTTTTTCCCAAAGGTGCTGGAAAGTCAAGAGATTGCAAGTTCAGGTAAGTTTATTAAAATAAGGGGATGTGGCTTCTCTCATCTCATTCCTTTCTGCCATCATCTGGGCCTGCGAAGGGTAGAACTTAAAATCATGCTCTGATCCTGAGATTCTTCTGGATTCTGCAATCAGAAGGAGAGTTCAGTCAGTCTTTAACTAATGTTTCATTTCTCCTCTCCTCCTCACAAGCAAATGCTGTCTCCCAGTGCTCTTGAGGGCTAAATGGACAACGAGGGTTAAACTGGCTGGCTGAGAACACAGCTGCATCTTTTATTACCTTTATAGGCCTGCCATCCCAGTGATACTGCCAGAAATGCTTCTTTACATTTGTGTTCACCGTGTTGAATCCCCTTGGAGGAGAAAACCGTTGCAGGTCAAATCATCGGCAGTTCAACATAAAAGCAGGGCCAGAGTTTTTGTGGAGCATGTAATAATTTTGCATTAGAACCCAGTTCAACACAGGCCTGTGCTGGTCAGAAGTGATCTGCATGATGTTCTTGGGGAAATGAGACTTCTTTGTAGGGAGATGTGTGTGTCAATCCAACCCACACATCTCACCGTAGGCTCCCAAAAGGTACAGTCTCCTTTGCCAGTGGAGAGAGAGATTTCTTTGTGGATCTACATCTCCTTTCTGGGTTTTTCCTACCAAAATCTACATCAAATAAAATCAAAACAAAAAATCCAAAACAGAGAGACCCGCTTGCCCTGCCAGTCTGTTGAGTGCAGTGACTCCTCTGTACTTTTCAGTGTATTCATTAGCAGAATACTGTTCTTCCTAAATTGAGTACCTTGGAACCATGTCTTAGTTTCAGATCCTGGAAAAGGAACAGTTAATGGTAACATCTAGCTGCACAGGGCCGGACTGATGCCTTGGGGTAATGGAAGAGCTGATAGGTGATTCAATGCACTAGGTGCTTTCACCTTTCCACCATGTGGAAAATGTAAGTCACACACTTTCTCACAGGGAAAAATTAACTGCTTTGTATCTGTGATAGTGGGTGTTTTGTTTTGTTTGTTTAGTAAGTAGTCTGTTTCAGTTGTATGCTTTCTGTATTGGCAAACAATGTGTCTTGAAATAGACACTAGTGACAAAGGAATTTGCTGTAGTTATACTAAGAATAGATAGGAATATTCTGGATTCATTCTGCATATCTTGCTTTGTTATTGCTTTGATGTCTATTCTGGTCATTATGAGTGAAAGTAATTACGTTTTCAGAAACTGTATAAAATGTCACCTTTTAGCCATCATTTAAATATTGCTTTAGTACTAGAAAATCAGGACATGAAGTTGAGCATTAATACTTTTTTGAAAGCTCTGTCTCTAAACAGTAGTATTTCAGTTGTATGGCAAAGGAGTTCTGCAATAATCAAACAAGGCAAAATATAAATATGAACTAGAATAAGAAAAATTGAACTCAACTATTACTGACAATAAAGGAAGCATAGCCTGGTACATACCAAATCAGAAAATCTTTGCTGTCTCCTCCGAGAAAGCTTTTTTTTACTTTTCTTTGTGTCAGGAAGTACAGACTGACTCTTCCTGCAGCTTTTAAGTACATGAATCTCCTGGTGTCTGTGCTTCTGGGGCATGCCCCACAGCTGTAACAAGATACGAGAGTAATCTTTCTGGGCCTTGGTCTTGTCTCTCTCATCACAGACTGAGGTCTAGTTGCAGGTTTTTATAGTGCATATGAACTGCACAAAGGTGCACAAACAGGTTCCTGGCTTACTATGGTAGACTCAGTCTGTCAGTCTCCTGATGAGCATTGAAGGGCCCAAGGTGAATTCTGCAGAAGTAAATGTGACTACCTGATAATCATGCCCTTCCCCGACTGCTGCTGTTTTGGGGAACCTGAAGCTGTCTTTGGGCCATCCCGCTCGGAGATTTATTCCGTAGGTGACGAATAGGTTTTGTGGTTAGCAGTGCTTAGTAAGGCATTACAGATAGCGCATATATTGTTGTGCTTGCCTTAGTCTCATTCTTCGTGTGTCCATGATTCTGATGTCACTTCATTTTCAGTATTCTTTTTTGTTTGAAACTAAGCTGCTGCTTTTGGAAGAAAGCATTACTTCTCATTTAGTTCTGTATTAAGGATGTCTAATGCAGTGAAAATGGGAGTCTGGGATTTAACTTGGATTTAATTTTTGGTAGTTATGTCTTAGCAATGAATGGGAATGTGAAACATATGAGGAACTTTCTGCAATAGACTTTACAAGCTGGGGAAAAGAGTTTGGCTTTGGTTCAAGTATTTGCAACCAACCTTTTCATAATTTTGCTCATCATTTCAACTTTATTGGAGGCACTTGAGAAATGTCCCTTGGCTTTCCATGGGCAATTTACTATGCTTTTAAAAAAATAAATTGTCACTGGTGGAATGTAAAGTTAGTCCAGCATTTTGGGACTTTTTTTCTTTTTCCTTTTTCTTTTTTTTTTTTTATTTTATGTAATGTAGAAATGGCTGTTACTACCTTGCTGTTAGTATTGTCTGCACAAGTCATTGGAACTTGAGCTGCTGTTTCTGCAACTTCCCAGGATTTGAAGAGGATCACAACTCAAAAGGCAAAGAAATACAGAATTCTGGATGTATCTTTGTATAGGTGTTTTTCGAAGTACTTTGGAGTTAACTATTTTGTCATTACATACAGAGATAAAATCAAATGAAATGCTGCACTACATGCGAAGTAGTAGGGAGATGTTATCAAAATAAACAACTGATTCTCTAACCCTCAAATTAAAACTCCTACGTGATGAAGAGATAGGGGCAAGTAATGCAAGTGGTACAACGAACAAAAGGTGGAGTACCCTGTTTGACCGTGTAACGGATAAATTGGGATTTGTGGAGGCTTGCTCCTTTTTGCGTTTGGTTAATTTTTTTGTTCATGTGTTGGGGTAGCCACATTCATGCTAGATTGTTATCAGATTACAACGTGAATTACAAAAAAGCAAAACTTGTCTGCTTAGACTATTCAAAGGTGTCAGAGCTTGTTTTCCATTTGTAGAACAAAGGTACTCTACAGAAAATTAAAACACCTTGAGGTCATGATGCAAGAGAGAGAATGTGGCCTGAGAATTTAGACTAAAAAAGTTTTATATAAATATATAAGCGAAAGTTCCTTAGACAATTATTAGAACTGTTAGTTTGTTTTGTCTTCTTGGCTGAAAAGGATAGTGTTACAATGGTGAGTTGTTTTTTTTCCCCTGTTCTTTTCTAGTATGTCCTTCTTGTATTGCTGTGCTGTCACCTTAGACTGAAAGCGAGAGCATCGCGCTTCCCTGCTGGTTGTCCAGAATTTCAGGTAAAAAAATGCTTTAAGGTCACACTTACTGGAAGGAAACAATATGGAGTTACACCAAAATCATTTTACTTGGGCCTGAGTTTTTAGATAATAACATGGATAGATGCTTCAAATAAGTTATACTGTGAGTTCTTTACCAGCTGCGTACTGTGGTGTCAGTGGATTCTGAACAGACAACAGGAAGTTGGACAGAAAGGACTCTGATGCTACTTTTGTCTGCCTTTGGTTTCTGAATCTTTCCTAAATCCTAAAACTTTAATGATTATTAAATCTCTCCTCCCTCCCACCAATGACACAGGTAAGCCTTTCTATAATACTTCTTACCAATTGAGAGGCCTCACCAAGTGCCAGAGAAAGATGATAAGCGTTTTGGCCATGTTTAAAACAGTGTCAGTCTGCAAGAGGTGTAGGCTGAAGTAGTTTGTCTTCATCCAGAAAAGAGAGAAAATACCTCAATAAAGCTGTTCGCAGTGGTGGAAGATGAGAACATGTAGTGTAAGCATTTATAGTAGAATCCATAAATACTGTTTTTGCAATTCTTGAGATTCCAAAAATTGTATCATAAGTCTTATACCTAATTGCCCCCTTCTTGTTTCTGGGATTATCAAAGGGGGAAGGGAGAGAAATTGTAAAAACGTTTTGAGATTGTGGGGTTTTTTTTCATTGTATGTCTTTCTGTTGAAGGTAAAATCTGCTTATCATTGTATTTATACGTTTTGTTATCATGGGCTCTGTCTAACCTATGATGTCTTAGTGGTGTGGAAGTCCCTGGTTGAGGGGTGTCAAAATTTCCTTCTTAGTTTGAATGAGCACAAAAAAGATTTCGTCTATGTTCCAAGGCTTATTAGAGAGGCAGAAATCCCTGTGTGATTAATGATTCCCCCGAACAGCAGTTCAGAGCAGAAGCTTAGTGTCAGGGCTCCATGCTGGCCTTTCCATTTGTTGTTGTAAAAGTGTACAGTATGATTAACTCTTCTGTCACCAAGGTTGGTTTGTTTTGTCAGCGAATTCTGGTTTTGATTTGGCTTTTAGGTTGGAGAATACAGTACTGCCTGCTCTCAGTAGCTTAGAAATATGGAGGGAAGATTCCATGTTACTTCCTGTACGGAGGATCTTTTCAATGGCCAGACCACAAAATGTGCCATTTTGTTAGAAGCTTACAGAAGCTAAATACATGTGTTTTTGAAAGAAAACGTTGTCATGTGAATGCATGATGCTGTAAGCGTAACATATGTGAAACAGAAATATAAGCCTCCCTGATAACAGATTATTTGAAAGATTTAAGTTAGGAGGTGTTCAGTTTAAAACAGGATTTACCTGCTAGATTAACTAGTAATGAGTTATCTATGAGTGTCTTCGTGAAGTGTTTTTGTGTGCAAGAAGTTACTTGCCACTCTAAGGCTGTAAACCTAGTTAGTCTGCTTAATAAATTAATGCCTGCTGAGAGCTGAGATATCAACAAGCAGAATTAAACTACTGAAACTAGGATGGAACTAAGATGAAACTAATATGTGAAAAGTGCAAGCAAAATGTAGACATACTTAGTTTGTCCCTGACTGGGTCTGAGGGTTCTGACTAGGTCAAAATGGTACCTCAGAGCCTTCGTTTTCATATGTTATCACCATGTCACAGCTGTATGAACACATCATCAGTTTAACTGTAGTTTTGGTATAAACAGACATTGCATTAGTGTTAGCATATTGTCTTGACTGCATGTGTTATTCTAAAAAGATGAAATGGCTGCTTTTAAAAAAGCATTAGAAGTTATACGATGTTGAATTTATAGCTGTTTGTTTATTTCATCCTTGAAATTTACTGTGCATCACACATGAGACATTGATGGGCTAATCTCAGCCAGCCAGCAAAAATCTCGTTGAAAAAGGAGCTGAGGTTCTGCATCAGTAAACTTACTCCAGTATTCTGTATGTCAGTAGATCTGGAGAATTTTGAAGGGCAGTAAAAAACTTGGAAGCTGGCAAAATTATACTTCAGGAAGAGGTTATACTAAATATTTTGGTCTTTGTTGTAGTTATTTCTTTAAAAAAGAAAAGTCTGAGAATCATTTAAGAGGTGGCAAAATATTTGACAGAAATTTGGAATCTCAAGTTAGTAATTTGCATTTCTGTTTTTCATTATTTAGCAAATTCTGCTAAGGAACTTAAACTCTAGAGAAATATACTTGGGCATACTTTGCTTTACTGCACTTACAAACTTTTTTAGAAGTTATCTAGAGTATGTGGCTTGATTTATAAATGCTATGATGGCCTATACTTTGTTTCAGGAGAAGGTTGATGCTTTTTACTACTTTGTGGAGTGTTGACTGTTGGTTAGTTTTCTAGGTGAGGAAAGCTGGTCAGCCTCTTTAGTTGTCAAGGGGTATCATATGTTTCCTGATATTTTAGTAAATGTAGGTTTGAATTCTAAGGGTGCAAGTTCTAGCCAGCAGGAAGCAACCAGAATGTGGAAGAGAAGTCATGGCATGGCATGCAGCTAGAGCAATGGAAATCTTGTATGGGAGGCTTTTCTGTATTGTGTATTCTTATATAGATATCATAGAATGTGTAGGAGTTGTGGCTCAAATTCTATTTCAGCCACATTATTATTAGCTTTAGAAGGTCCTAAGTAAATATGAGAACACGTTTCTGTATTTCTAGCCAGTTTTGAAATATGTAACATCAATCTACTAGTGAGTTATGATTTGGCTGCGGCCGGCAACAAAAGCGCCATGCGGCCACCCCTCCCCCCGCTGGGGTGCAGAGGAGAATGGAAAGAAATAGGCAGAAACTGGTGGGTCGGGATAAGGGCAGTTTAACAGAACAGCAAAGGGAACAGTAACAACACCAATACGGATAAGGGGAAAACACAACACAAACCACACAACCCAGAGAGCTGCTCTCCCGCACCGCCGCCACTGTGTGCTCCCGAGCCGCGAGTGAGTTCCCACTGCCAGCTCCCCCCCACCGGAACCCAGCATGACAGCACATGGTATGGAATACCCGGCTCTGTTTGGCCAGGTGGGGTCAGCCTTCCTGGCTGTGCTCCTTCCTGGATTCCGGTGAAAATTAACCCTGTCCTGGTCGAACCCAGGACATAGTCGAAATGTATTCAAATTCCACAAGCAACCTGTGATTTGTACTACATGCCTACGGAGTCTCAGCTCAGGCACAAAAAAGCCCTTCGGTTTACATGTCATGAATTTTGTATGTACTCTGTGAATCACAAAATTAGCACTGTGGCATATTGTAAGCTGACATTAAAAAAAAAAAAACCCACAAAACCCCCCCCCAAAAAAACCCCAGAAACCAACACAACCCCCTCATTCCATGTTAGCCCTAATCTCCTGCTCTTCTCGTACAGTATTGGCACTTGCAGACTCTGATCTAATGCAGTATTTGGTTTCCATTTTTCTTGAGCCAGAGAGGAGTTAGTGATGTGGAGCTGTTGGGAGAATGTATACGTATGTTTTGAAACTCCGTGGCACAGGATGTACTCTGTTTCAGAGTACAATATAGAGTAATGATTAAGCAGGGATTAGAGAAAGCCCAGTGTGCTCAGTTGATTGTGTACTTCATCCCCTGTAGCACCAAAGATGTACTAATCCTCAGCACTACTCTCAGATCTAATCATTATTCTCTGGTTCATTTGGCCAGTATTTTTTCCTGTCTTGTGAGGGGGGAGCCCATTACTCATTTTAAGTAGTTACATATGCTCTCAATAGTCCAGATGCATGGTTTCTGATTTTCAGGGTTAACAAATATGTAAGTTCTGTCCAATTCACCAAAAAACTGCTATCTTGCTGATGTTCTATAGCATTTTTTTGTCTAAACATTGACATTGAAAGGAATGGGACAGTATGTGAAGAAAAGTGCTATTGAAATGGTTAATATTTCCTATCCAGTAAGTATAGATGCCTTCCAACATGAAGTGGGGGATTCTTCTCCAAAGAAGTGGGAGGAAAGGCAGAAAAAAAGAACTGCAATAATCCAGAAGGTTCTAGAAATGGGGAAAAGATACTATTTTGAAGCAGTTGACTTCCATGGAAACTTTCTGACTCTTTCTATTTAATGGTTTATAAACAATTAAAGACACTATAATTTTGGAATAATACTGTGTCTTGAAGTTACTTAACAATAGAAGCATACTGATGTGTGTACTACATACCCTGGGGTGTTGGAGAGTCTTAACATTGTTTTAGATGTTTAGATTTTGTCAGGCAGCTCCAGTTACATCAGATGACTGGAAGGTATTGTGAAGGACCATGTTGTTGGAGGAACCATGCTTGAAGCTATCTAATAAGCTTTAGATTGTGGATTTTTCTCTTGAAGCTGGAAGGATTCATTGGAAATTATGTCATTAAACAGTGATCTTTAGAGCATGTTTCTCATTCTGTATTTTACACTGCTGTACTGCAGAGGTAACAGCAGGATGGTGATATGCAGGCACTGGGCTTTAGCAAAGCTCATTAGCAAGCTGCTTATTCAGGAGTTACCTGCATTAATTAATTGTTAATGTGTTAATTATACTAGTTAAATCTTGGACATCAACATAGCTTTAAAGGACTTTAAAGACAGTGAGAGAGGGCTATTGGCACAGGTGGATGTTTGAAACACTGCACTGCGAAAGCATTGAGAGGTTGAGAAAGTAGCTTCATGTGTTCTGTATCAAAACCTCTGGAGGTCTGAGGGGCTGTATTGTTTACTGTGTCTAGGTAAAAATATGATAAGCCATACATATATATTACACTTTCTGGGCCATGTAAATACCCCTCATCCCATGACAGAAGAGACAAAAGTTTAACCTGAAAGGAAGTCAGTGCCTTTTAAGCATACCAGCCTCCTAGTACACAACCCATACACTTTGGCTACTCCTTAACAAAAGGACATGAGAATATTATTCAGCCTGGCTTCCTGTTATTTCTGCTCTGAAACCTGTGCAATGTTGATTTTAATGACATAAAGCCAGTCAGAACTAAAGAAGACAAACTGTTTTACCCAAGAACTAGTTCCAGTCTGTGGCAGAAACAAAGAATCATAAATGCATCTTTAGAGCCTCTAGCTAGGCTTGATTCAGGAGTCGTCTTGTTACAGGCTTCCAGTAATAGGAAGAGGAGGACTTCTGTTAGGAATAAATCAGGCTTTTCGGGCTTGGGTGGTTGTAGTAACAGTGCTGTGGCTTTTTGTGGTTTGATCACATCATATAATGGTTTTTTATTGGGCGCCAGCTTCTGTAGTCAAGGGTGTAACAATTGCTACTGTCATTTGAAAAAAATCTTTTCCTTTTGGTTGTAGATAAAACCTTGTGAAGTATATTAAAAAGTGAAAGAAGTATGTTTTATTTTAACCTCTAATGAAGGCGTATGGTTAGCAAGTTTTTAATAAAAAGTAGGTCTTGTGGTCCTGTGCAGCCTGCTGTAGGTGACCCTGCTTCGGCAGGAGGGTTGGACTAGATGATCCACAGAGGTCCCTTCCAACCCCTACCATTCTGTGATTCTGTGATTCTGGTATCCATAATGCAGCTTTTTACACAAAGTTCTAGCCTATGAAGAACTGGGATAAGGAGCGGAGTTCAGATGGTCGGTGTAATACTGTCTGCAATTTTCTCACGGGAAGAGAATGACTTTGTTCTGGTATTCAGTGCTGTAACTTTTCTAATGTTAATGTGTAGCCTAAATACTTGTTTTGGGGGTGATTAATAAGAAATAGATCAGAATAATACACAGGGATGTTCTGTCTTACACAAATGCGCAATTACTTATATGAACATACTGAACGCCCGAGAGAAGGGCACCTGGGCTTTCTAGTGGGAGTGATTACTCAAAGAGGAGGTTTATTAGAAGAAAAAAAAGATGTAGGAATGTAGGATTTGCTGTATTTAGGAGGCTTACTAGGAAAGTATCATAAGCATAACTGAAGTAAGAAGGAGGGTTAGCAGTCATATAGGAACAGTGCTTTAGTGCTGAGAAGGGGGCTGAATCTTCATGGAATGTGATAGCCATTGAAGATGGGTAAAATTGTGGCAAAGATGAGAGGACAGGTAAAATTCTACTTTTTAGTAAGCTGCTTGATCCTGAAATGCTTTGTAAATGAAGGGAAGGATAGAAGCATCTGTGATAAACTAGAAAAAATACTTTAGTAGTAGTGTGGGAACATATCTGAAGCCCCACCATTTCTGTTTCTGTAGAAGGATGAAAACCAGCCGTGTAACGGCTACATGGTTCACTGGATTTGCCAGTATTGTCGTTCAGGCATTTTAGTCTGTGAAGCAAGTTTGGGAGTGATGGTCCACGGGCATGAAGCGGAGCCTCCCTGCAGCCCCCAGGGAGCCAGGTGAGCTGTTGTGAGATACAAACCACATCAGCCTCTCCTCACTGCAACAGCTAGGACTCTTCTGGAGGAGGGACCTTTGTTCCAAACTGGCTGTGCTATGGTCTTGCTATAGCACATCTGGATCATACTGATCTTTTTAGGGGAGGACGTAAAGATCATTTTATCTTACAACTTTATTAAATATAGTACAAAACAGAATACATAAGCAAACAGTATTTAGTCAGGAAGTATGTTTCCTGTTTTACCTTAGTCTTTGCAAAGCATGCAGTTTTTGGAATCTGGATGTCTTGACTTGTGTGCTGCTTGAAATTTTACACTAAATGGCACAGTTAATGGAAAAGCTTCTTTTTAAAATTAATAGTGCAGAAGGTAAAGGAATGGAATTCCAATGCAGCTTTCAAGTTTTGTTTTCTTTTTTTTTAGATGCGTGTGGAGTTACCCTTCAGAATGTTTCAGAAGTGTTTTAAAAATAAACATAATAAAGGAAAAGCAAGCCCAGATGTGAGATGAAAGCAGAAGCTGATGAGTACAAGTCGAAGGGAGCCATGCTGAGATTACAGACTGTGCCAGCCACAGCCTATTTGGAGGACTGTGTTCACATCTGGTTACAGCACTGCAAAAAAAAGAATATGTAAAAATGATTACAGCACTTACAGATATAGCAGTACAGAGAAGACCCGAGTCGTGATCCTGGTATCAAAGAAAAGAGGCTATGATGATAGGACAGAAAACTTTATCCTCCATACAATCTAAGAAGCGGCAGCTTTAGGAACTAGAATTGTTTTGAATTGCCTTGTGTACCAAATACCAACAGTTAGGCATAATTCAGTAGACATAATTTGCTTTTATCTAATGTGGTAAGGAATATGAGGGTGACAAGAGTGAGAGGCATCCCTGTACGTGGAAGTACTCGTAAGTCCTTTTCTTCTCGTGGTTCCCTCCGTGGCTGAAACATGGATGTAAACACTTTAGAGTGGTGGGGGGTGAGGAAAGAAATCAAAAGGGAAAGCAAGCATTTTTGCGTTGTAAAGGAAACAGCACTAAATGACTGAAAAATGAGCCAATCTCAGTGGACCAAATAAATTCATCTCCCCTTCAACGTTGTATGTTTATAAGGTTTGTGCTTTGTAAAAAAGTCCTCCAGTTTCAGTTCAGCCAGTGTTTTTAAGAAAGGAAAAGAAAAAAGCTGCGCTTAGGACAGTTTGATTCTTGAGGTGATTGTTGAGGTAATTGCCCATTTGTGGTATGTTTTGCGTCCCTCCTGCTCACAACAGCCCAGTAGTGCAAACAACTTTCATTCAGGTTAGTAGAGATGGAGAGGTCTCTGAGTTAGACTCCAGGTGCTGTGATGGAGGATGGAACAACTGCAGAGTTAGCCAAAGACTTTCTTGACACCAGAGGATCTGCATGAAGTTAAAGCTGTCATGAGTGTCCAGTCTAGGAGAGAGAAGAGTTTGACTTGGTCTCTGGACACCCTCCTGTAGGGACCTACTTAGAAGGCTGGGCAGGGAGAGTAGAAACTCTGAACTTCTCTCCAAACTGAAACTCATTCTGAAATTAATTTTAGAAGGTAGAGGATGTTGTGGATATCTTATTTTTTTTTTAGGATTTAAATATTCTGTCACAAGGGAAAAACTCAGGAAGACTACTATCTTTATCTGGCCTGCACCTAGCCCAAGCAGATGAGCTGAGGTTTAAGCATGTTTGCAATGTTTCTGGTTAGTTAGCTGAAATGAAGCACAGGGACATTACTTTTTTGTTTTAAACCTTATGACAATTGGAGGATGGTATCTGCCTGTTGAGCTTCACAAAGCATATTTTAAGGAAGAGTAGGTCTACAAGTTTCAGATGCCAAAATGTAGTTCATTACACTTCAGCTGAACATATTTGTATACTAATCCCTCTTCTAATGTGGGCTGAAGTACTTCACTTTGGTTCCCAGTCATATTAAAAGCAATTTGAACTTGCTTTTCAGAAAAAAAAAACTTCGTAGCACACAAAAAGGCTGTCTGTGAAAAAGAACCTGAACAGAAAGGATGCTTTGTTTAGATATAGCATCATGTATCTTTGTAGTGCATAATACATATTTCTGGTGGCCTGATATTTCAGAGGGTTACAAGATACAGCATTGCTGGAGTTCTTTATGAGAAGTTAGATTGTTTTCTTGTGGTACAGGACAGTCTCTCAACTGCAGTGGTTAATAAGGAATTTGGCTTGATTTTAATCCACAGATTTTATAGTGCTTTATTTTTTGAAATTGCTGGTACTTGTATGACAGACATAAGAGTGGTTGTAGTGGTAGTTGTTGTGTTAAACAAAATTTGGGCAGAACTCTCAGCTGTAAGAGGAATAAATATTCTTTGAAGTATGCCTCTGATGTTTGCAGATGTGTGATATGAGACATTTGGAAGTATTTGTATGGCATAATAAAACCTAATAGACCTCTGATGGCCTTGGGTAGGAAGCATTAGTCCAGCAGATTTTTCTAATACTGAAACAGTGCAAAGTGTGTCATGCATGCTGTGTCTTATGGCATTAAAAATCAATAGTGACTGGCAGAAGACTGTCTTTGTAGTCTACACAAACAAGTGATTTTACTTCAGCTCTTATATTGCAAAGTGTTTACAGCAGTCCTCTTAAATGTGATACTGTATGCAGTCGAAGTTGGTTTGAAAAGGTAGGTAATGTAAGAGCAGGTATCCTGCTTATGTCCTGGTGTGCCTAAAAGCTGTACAGCTTTCCTTTCTCATTATAAAATTTTAGTAGAGGTCAGAGTATGTCAAGGGACCAGCAGTGGGACAGACAGCCTTTTGCTTTTTACCTCTAGGATTCAAATCCAGCCAAATCATTAGTAGCTGCAAGTTGTTACCACCCGGTGGCTAAGCGCTCTATGTAAAATTAATTTGGTAGTCTCAGCCCAGTTCTGAGTAAACACATTTCCACTTTACAAATATGATGAAACCTGGCACTAATTGGCACCCTTGCTAGCAGCCTCATCAGAGATGCCAAAATAACTGAAATGTTTCTTTGCTTCTAGTGGTGGTCTCTCCAAGTCAGCAGTGAAATACAGTGATGGGGCAGTATGGAGAAGATGGCACAGCTGTTGCCCTTGCTGTTTTGTGGACTAAGTCTGCAAAGTTGTCAGTCTGGTGTATTCCTCATGCCAGTCTATGTAGAATTATTAGGATTTTTCCACCACTGTTGGTGCACTTTCAGCAGTCTGTTGGCAGTCAACTTAGAAATCCTTTTTGCCATCTGTGTGGTTGATGCAGTGATAGCATAATACCTAAGTGGTTCAAATGTGGGTTTGTATGGTATATTTAGGAACTTGGAATTACAGCCGGTGTAGGCAGAGCGCATTGCTGACAGGTAGCTATTAATCACTTTTAGTCATTCTTTTCACTGCCAGCAGCTTTTAAAATGAGAATTGGAACATTCATTGGTAGATGAATACCTCCTCATTGTCCAAAATGAAAGGAGTTTGTACCCTGTTTTCAGTGATAGTAACCATGTAAATGTCAGCAACCCCAAATGGAGATCCCAAAGTGAGGCAGTGTTCTAATGAAGGTAATGCCTGGAGGGATATGGGTTTGGGGGAAATAGTTATAAAGACGGAAAAGGAAAACTCTTCCTTGTTACCTGTTTTGTGAGAGTAACTGTGTGTGTTTGATAACTTATTCAATTGAACAGGAAAGTCAGTTTGTGAAGTGCAGTCACTGACTTCATCTCCAACATGAAAGAGGGGGGATTTGACTGCATTGACAAAGTAAGGTTGCCAGTGTTGCTAGGGAATCCCCACTTGCTCTCAGTGGGAGTTACAGTAAGTCATCTGGTATTCCTGTTGCATTGTAAAAAGCCTTATGGAAATCTCAATATGTAGATTGCTCCAAAAAGTGGTATCGGTAGTTTGAAAAGAGGCAGGTTCCTCTAGAGACCCTCTGCTTCCTTCAGAGTGACTGCTGCTCTGCCAGTGCTTTTGTGTGTGGTGTGTGATTAATGTGGTAGTGCCTCCAGCAAGAGTAAGGAAAATGAAGTTCCTGGCTACTTTTGGTTATTAAAGATGGCATTTATAGCTGCCTCCAGTTGTGAGGTTCTCAACGCAGGCATGCGTGCAGTACCAGCTAACACTAGAAATTTTCACCTCGTGTTTGAATGGCACATTTTGACGTTCCACATGGGACAGGTACGAGAGTCACAGTGGTCAGTCATTGCTTTTGTTTTTCCCTAGGCAGAAATTCCATTTTGTAGGGCTACTTCTGATGAAGCTGATTATGGTATTTTCTTTCTCAAGCCTTTAGTGCTACAGTTTTAGTCTTTGAAATACAATATTTAAAATGTGTTCAGATTTTCCCTCCAGAAGCTTTGGAATCTGCAACAAAATTGTGCACACTTACTGCTTTTACATTATAATATTTTCAGGCTGAATATACTGCCGTATTCACCAAAGCTCTCAACTTCTATTGTGAAGCAAAAAAACTTTATAGATATGCAAATATCTATCTATATATGCACAGATAGTGTATTTGTTCTAAAGGGAATGAGGAAGGTAGTCTATTCTGTCTTGAGAAAGAGATCCACGGACTTGCCTTTTGAGAAGCAGTGTAGTTCCATGACTTTGATAGAGCTGTGTCAGTTTGTGCTAGGTAATCAGCCAGCTCAAACTAGCTGTCTTTGCTCTGATTTATTTCGTTAGAACAATAAATGTGCTTATGTCTGTGCCAGGGTGCAGCACCTCTACTTCTTGGGCTTTTCTGATGCAGGTTGTAAGAGTGTGTAGATGTTAGAAAGATCAATAAAGTTCATCCAGAAACTACTCACACCTTAGACTGCCAGAGACACAATTAATTTACTTCTGGGGAGAAATTACTCTGGGGATCAAAAGCAGTCTGTGCAAAGTGGTAAACTGTTGAACCCAAAGAACTGGAATCTAGCAGGGCTCTTGTGCATTACCTGTGAACACATACAGTAGTACCCAAATCCTAGTGATATGCATGCATGATTAAAAGCTTTCTTGATTTTTGTTTAACTGAGTATTTTTGTGTCCTTTTGTTATAAGAAAAGATGAATGTAAGTTGTCTGTTCTCTGTTAACCACTTTGTTTGCTGTTTTCTATGATTTTACTAAGCTGATGTGTATTGGTCTCTGTGAAAGCAAGTAATGCTAATCTTTTACAGGGAAGTTGGACTATGCATTTTGAGCATTCTTTTATACACTGTTTTTGAACCACCTGCACTTGTGCCATATCCACATAACAGGAGGTACAAGAGCACTACTGTGTGAGCACCGGCTGTAGGATGAAAGAAGGAGGTGTGGGGGCTATTCTCAGTACCATAAAATGTGCTCTCTCCCTCAGTTCCAGAAAAAAAATACGGTAACAGCAGGCATGTATATACTGAGAATAGCAGTAGCTAAACTGCTTTAAAATTAGCTACTTTGTAAGCAGATTTGCACTTTTACTTTCATACCTATGAATGTTTTTAATCCTTTTTTTCTGAGAGAAGCTGGTACTGAGCTTCAGAGTTTGGTGAATTAGAACACCTTTCGCTGAAGAGTTTTTGGAGCCTGAAAGCTTGTTATACGGTGATCTTACAAATTACAGATGTATAATTTTTAATTCCTTTTTAGATTATTTCAATCTTATGAAGTACTAAGCTTAAATAAGACATGCAGAAAAGCAGAACCTGAAATAAAACCATCTTTCCTGTGGACCAGCTTCTTGACCAGCGTTTTTAAGATCATTTTGTAAAAGAACATCAGTGCAAACTGGAAAAGCAATATGGCCTAGAAGTAGCATTCATATGGAAAAAGACACACTGTCTACCACTGCCTACCAAGTTGCATTTTCAGTGTGCTTATTGCACTTAAATGACAGTCACATCAGTCTGCCCAGTGTCTGCCTCTGCCTGTGTAGTTCAATACAGACTATCTTCACTTACCTTTGTAAACTTTTGCAGTCCATCATTCTTAGCTATTTCTTAGCTTGTGTAATATGCCGCTTAAATGATATCTGAATTGGTATATTTCATACCCTGTTATAGACAGAAAAACTAGACGAATATGAGAGTTGGAACAAACAACACTAGTGTAAGTTATATGTGTTCATTCTTGTTGTCATGTGTTTTTAGTTTGGCCCCATAGTTTGAGAGTTACGGTAGGTGAGGTCCTAGTAAGCATTAGAGGTGGAGTCATTAATTTGCTTGAGTAAAAGGTTGTCTAGCAGCAGTTAAATCTGATCAGTATTTGAGTGGAATTGAGATTTATATTTCAAACTGTACTAATACAGTGTGTATTTGACATTACAAACTGCTCTGAATTTGCCTTACGTTTACAGTAGACATTTCAAAATGTAACTTGTACTATAACAAAGACGCTAATAAAGGATAGGAATGCAGAAGCAAAGTCATTCGTCTCTAGCCACTGCTTAAGTGATTTTAATGCATGGTTGTTTTCCTTGGGTGTGGTACACTGGAACTATTTAACACAGTGACTGCTGCTTTGTCTAGACATTTTTGATAATAGGTATCAAAAGAGTTGAATATGGCATTTGGGGTGTCTGTCATGGTATGTTTTTGTGACGCTTTTCCTAGCTACTTGGCATTCATTTTGTTCAGTGAAGTGAGAACATTTGAGACCTATATTAAACATTTCATATTTCGAATTAATTTGAATGATTAGCTGTGGGACATCTGGCTAATGTGGCAAATACCTAAATATCTTTGAGAACTCAAAACAGTCAGGCACAGTTAAATTTTGGAGTGAAATTTGGAGTTATAATGATATGCAACTAAGAAAACATTTTGTGTTTTTAATTTTAGAATCTGCTACAAAATATTGTCTTGCTATTATCTGAGGCTGGTGTCTGTTCAAGTCCCACAGTTTTCCTGTTCCCTTGGTGATACACAGAACTGATTGAACGAGTAATGTGTGTAACTATGTTAAAGGAATTTGTAATATAATTTAAATGCAAGAGGTATTAGAAACATTTTTTTTAAAATCAAACCTAGAGTTCAGTACGTGTTGGAAAGGAAAATACTGATACTGGTAGAAATGGAAACAATTAATTTAATCACACTCTGTAGTTACTCGCTGTAATTCATTTAACCACTCAAATTTATTCATTATAAGCCATTTACTCAGTATAATTCATTTATCCAACAATATAATTCATTTGCTGCTTTATCCATTTACTCAGCATAATGAAGTCTCAGGAAATGAACGTATTTGTATGGATTCACTATCCTTTTATCAGGGCATGAAGATGTCTCAGTAAGGTTGAAAGAAAAATAAAAGTTTGTTGTCATAAAGATTAGCTTCTTCACAAGCAAGTTTGTGTTTTTAATTCATCTTCTGTCTGAGTTGATACCGATGCTGGCTGGAAAGCAACCGTCCCCAGAGTAAGTATAACTAGAGTGTTAGTTGGTCATCTGAGAACAGCAAGTATATTTGCTGTAGCCATGAAGCATCAGCATGCTTACATGTCCTTTCAAGACATTGTAAAACAATGAGAATTGGATGACCATATGGCAACTCCAGACTGCTTGCTTACGTATGCAGAGATGACCTGTTCCCAGGCTCTGCATGAATGGTGCTGGCTATGTCGAACATACTCACTAGGTGTGCTCAGCTAAGCCAGAGCGCAGAGCAAGAAGCTGCGGAGGACAGAGCAAAGTGCAATGGTGCCTTTTTTTTTTCGTATTCAGATAGCTTCTGTTCTGCAGGTGTCAGGGGTTTTGGTGGTTTGGAACTTTTTTTTTTTGTTTGTTATTTGCTGCCGTAGATGGAAGCAAGATATGGGTTTAGTCTGCAGCACATTAACATGCTAAAACATAGCTGCCTTGTCCATGCTGGTTGTCTAGAGACCTCATGGAGACAAGCCCATGGAGTGCTTCAGGGAGGCTGGGGTAAACTGCCCTTTGGAGAGACAGAGGGAATATTCATTGATAATAAGGCAGTCAAGGTACCTATTTTAGAATGGCTATCTAAGTATAAGCTCTGTTCCATTTGCAAGGGTTTGACCAAGGGGTGGTACATTCATTGAGTTTGGCGGTGGCCATTTGATTGGATATGAAGAATGGAAGTTGGCAAAGTAATAGTACAAACACTTATTTGTTTCTTCTTTGCATTACCTGAAAGAGCAATACTGTTACTAAAGCAATTTCTAGTTATTTCACCACTCCCACAAGCCTGCAAAGCAGGCTTATCTTTCGCAGAGGTTAATAAGCTCCTTATGCGTATAAAGAGATACACAGTGTAGGTCGATATTTGCAGGAGTCTGATGTTCTCCTCTCCTCCCTCTTACTCCATGCTTTTTAATTTAGAATCTGTAAGACAAGCAAAATCTGTAAAGTGTAATAACATTCGGTGGGTCTCCTATTTGATCACACAGCTTTAGTGTAGACTTTTACTTGTTTCCGGGTCACTGGACTGTTCTTCCCTCTGACACAATACTTCCTGAAACTGTTCAGTTGTCAGCTGCTCTTTTCAATGCCCTTGGCCTTTTCCAAGCCACTTACCCACTTGCCTTTCCGGGGTTTTCGATGATGTCTTTTTCACACACGCTGATTCAAAGGACAGTTCAGGTACGAATGAAAGAAGGTGGTGGAGGCTGAGTGAAAGACTGGCATGGAGTACAAGATGCTTCAATCTCCCACCTCCTGCTAAGGTAGTATGCTACGTTCCCGTTCCTTTCTAAGAGCAGGAGTAAATATGTAATAGAGATCTCTGTATAAATTAAGTATTTCTCTTAAGAAGAGAATATATTATTATGTAACGTAGCTTAGTGAATAGTATGAAAGCAGTGTAATGTTGTGATAAAGTAATCAAAAATCATACTTACATGAAACTATCTTTACTATTAAATTACACATATAAAATCAAGATTAACGGCACTTGCTCTGTTCTTAGTAATTGGATACATTTTCCATATAGATGATAGCTTACACCTTTATTTAGTATTTTTATGATCCTATGCTATTAAAGTTCTTGGTGTTTTGTCAGTAACAAAAAATACACATGCACACATTTAAATAGCTTTGTAATAATGTTACATGTTTATGTGATTCTTTCTTGGGATAAGAGGTATTATATTAAGCAAAGGTAGAATGTTGTACAGTGCTAAAAATAGCATTTGACATAGAGAGGTCATAAGTTTCGTCATAAGACTGTGCAGCTGAGTGCATTCTTTTGGAATATCTCTAAGACAAGCTGGGAAGCAGAAAAATTAAGTAGCTCCTTTGACTACAGACTGAATCACAGTGGATGGAGTGAGCAGTGTATTGCAAAGTTGTGGCTGCAAAAAGGTGAACAGGTGAGTGAAGAGGTATTGAGGTTAGCAGTCCTTTTGCTTTCAACATACACCCAACCAAAAATGTTCTAAAATGGTAGTGAGAGAAGAGGTGGTGGCACTGGAAGAAACAAAATGGTGAAGAATGGGAATATGTAGTATTCTTCATTTTGCAACATTTGCTAACAAAAAAAAACCAACAAACAAAAAAAGGTGAATAGATAGGGTTCAACAGAAACAGCTAATTAGTTGATTTGATAAATTGTATGGGTTCAGATGCAAGATGCTAGCACAGCACTGCTCTGGAAGCATCTTCAGAGAGGAGGCAGTGATTCATTCTCCCTCCTGCTGCTTTTGTCCTTCCCGCCTCCCGGTGGTGTGCCAGATACAGCATCATACAGAGGTGTTTTCCTAGGAGCACAGGTGATCAAACAAGGAGAGGTGAATAAAAATCTGTCAATTTTATTAACAAGTGTGAGGCTTGGAGTTGTCTAGTAGCAGGATGACAGATGACACTGTGAGTGAAGGGATAAAAAAGAAACAAAAACCTTTTAGATCAGATGATAGCACGTGGTCTGGGAAGCAAAGGAAGATGTAGACAAATAGTCTGGAATTCATTAGCTCTTGTATATGACTTCTTTTAAACACACTTCATCTTTCATTTTTTTCTCTAAGTGAGTCTTTAAGCCTAATTTGAAAAACTTAGTGAACTTCATTTGGCTTTATGTTGAAACTGTGAAAAATGAACTTTTTTCTGCTAAGATTTTGTGAAACTGTTAAGTCTTTTCCTGCAGCTAAAGGAAAAGATAAATTCCATGAAAATTGTGTACGCTGCAGTTGTTTTTCGATTTGTAATAAAACCCAAGTTTTGAGCAAGCTTAGCGAACGATGATTGTGGTTCTTGTTAGAGAAGTTTTTTTAATGTAGGTGAAGAATCCTATTCTGAGAGATACCTGTAGCCCTGTTGGTTGTTTGAACTGAAAATGTTTATACTAAATCATTCTTTTTCCTCCTACCCCCCCTTCCAGAGCTGAATATTTAGTGGAAGTATTAACTGAACATTCTTCTTTTACTATTTCAATGTTCTACTCAAATTTCTTCATTTTTAGTAAGACAATAAGTTGAACAAGTTTATGTAATCTTTTCTCTGTTATCTGTCGTCTTCGTGCTTTCTCCTTGTGGAATTTGGTATCCTTTCCAAATTTGCTCAGTTTTGGAAAAGCTGCAAGGCAGAAAAGTGGCTTAGAGCTATTTGATAGGTGCAGTAGCTTTTGCCAGAGCATTCATTAAAGAACAAAAAGGTAACTTCTCATGTCTGAAAACTCTGTCCTGATATACGTGAACATCCAAGTAAGAGTTGATCAATCAAAATACCTTTGTCTCACTCTTTGTAGTTACGAGTTGTAGACTATGGGAATAACAATGAGAGAAGGGGAAGAAGAAGTCAAAGAATATAATGCTTTTTAGGTCATTCTACCTTAGTGTCTCTGTTAACTTTTATTGTATACTAACTTTATGATACTTGGGAATCTTGCTAATGCAGTGTTACATTCTGAAAACTACCATGCAGAATTAGAGAATGTCCTCATTCATATTTTTTATGCATTTGCATTTCTCAGTATCTTAAAAAAAATGGGGGGGGGTGGGGAGGAAGCAGTGCAATTGAATTCAATTGAAACTCAATTTTGGCTTTGAATTTTTGACTAATGATTTTTATTTGCAGTCACCTTTGGGAAGGTTCCTGCAGTCAGAAATAGCTTGAGTTTTTGATGGTGGTTTTCATTGTGCCATGACCCTGTAGGAAGAAATTGCTTTCCTTTCAAGGGTTGAGGGAAATCGCTTTTCATCTGAAAACTTAAGAAAATCTTTATATAATTGCACGTATCCTTGGCAAGAATGGCAAACAATGACAACAGCAACATAGACGTTTCGGTTTCCCTTGTTCTCCCTTTCCCAATGCTTTTCCCCACTCCCAGAATAAACCCCCCCCCTCCCAAAGCAACAAATTAGAAATAAGAGAAGAAAATGATGTAGATTATTTTAGGTGGTCACAGCACTTAGGCAGTGCTGTGCATTGTTTTAGTAACTTACAGGCAGAGAAATAGTTTATTTTTCTGAGATTTGATTTCTTAGCTGTGTAATGTGAGGGTTGTTGGGTTCACATTAAGTGAAGTGGAACACTTTCAGGTTCATATAACTCTGTGAGGTAAAAATACTGCCAGATATAAATAGAACTGTATCATCCTGAGTTTTTTTGGCATTTCACTCATTCTTTTGATGTGAAAAGCTGTTAGAATTCATTATCTTGGCAGAAAGCATACTCTAAGGATGAAACAAGTTGTGATATGAGGTGGGCTAAATCAGAATGGAAATATTTTACTACTGGAAAGCTGCAAGGAGCTAAGAAGAGTAATTCTGCTATTAAAAAGTTATTGCCAAAAACAATAACCTTTATGGAGTCATCATGCCTTTGATTTAGCAAAGCACAGAACTGAGGTTTTGAGTCTGACACACCACCGCAATATTTAACAAAGATAAATGATACTTTGGATGAGAAGAGATGTTTCTTAATACTTCACACAGAAGCAGCCTAAACTTTTCCCACTTACTTTGCTTTATTAATTTTAAAGATGATGACACTTAGGAGCCGCAGTTCTTACAGCTCGAGGTACGTTTACTGTATTCTGTAGGCCTGGAGGATTTCTAACAAAAAGACAATTCTTATTGTTTGTATAAAAAACCTCCAAGCTGTTTAGAGAATGGCAGATCAATAGTGGCAGTGCTGTGCTCTTATGTTCTTAGTATAAAATGTGAAAACAGTTTTTTAAATATTTGTAATACATATTGCTAAGTGAATTAGCATTACAGTGCCGGATTACTTTTTCTTGAATACAGAAAAAGGTCAGAAGAATTCTTCTTATTGTACTACTTGGTCTTTAGTGAATAGCTGTTTTGTTCCTTTGGGGATCTAGCCCTAGGCTTTGACATGAATGGAAACATGATGTGCCATTTACTGTCTGAGAGAAATATGAAATACTTAACATTTAATTTGTATTAATTGATACTATACCAATGGTAAGAAAAAAGTCCCACTCTTCCTTAAGAGAGCTAAGAATGCTCAGTGTGCTTTGAATTTGACCCGTGTCTTTATAATTCGAAAAGGCTTATAACTGTGGCAACCGAAGTATGTTTTTTTGGCAACTCTAATATGCTGTTGACTTTTCACTGCTGCGTGTTACAGAAAGTCGGTTAAGAATTTGTTCAGTTACTTTCTACACTACAATAGTCCTGTCCCACCGCATTGCTTTTTATCTTTATTCATTTTTAGTCATGAATTCAGTGTTAGTTGAGGTTTACTGCTTTCAGGGAGCTCTTTCTTTTGCGTTCTAGACAGGTATAATCTGAAGATTCTGAACTGTGCACATGCAAGCCACACTTGTTTGGGATGCTAGTACGTCAGCGGGTATTGGGCAGGTTGTCAGAGGAGGAGCAAAAGGAGGAAAGGCTTGTGATATGAGTACTGCTGCTATGATGGATTTTTACTCCAGAACAATGAGGACTCGTAGAGCACCAGAAACAAAAAGTGACCTAGGTTTATTCACTTATTTGTTTTACTCTTGAGTACTAGTGTCTCCTTCTTTAATCTTCATTCCCAGTAATGAATCACAGAATCACAGAATGGTAGGGGTTGGAAGGGACCTCTGTGGGTCATCTAGTCCAACCCTCCTGCCGAAGCAGGGTCACCTACAGCAGGCTGCACAGGACCCTATCCAGGAGGGTCTTGAATATCTCC
>Ga0065711_1008232_pt1 | contig 34467 bp, 24 predicted proteins | sample Hoacrofraction12_FD_59098 | JGI IMG/M metagenome (GOLD analysis project Ga0065711, IMG submission 59098) | Hoatzin crop microbial communities from Cojedes, Venezuela - Epithelial fraction 12 v2 (version 2) | ecosystem: Host-associated > Birds > Digestive system > Esophagus > Crop | place... | reverse complement strand
TTTATATTTTAGCCATCGTCCTCCATACCACTGAGGCTTTACCCGCTTGGCTTGCTTGATTGCAGCACATGTCTCACATTCATGGATAACCTGTGCAATGGTGTCCATGGTCAAGTTCACCCCTCGGTCACGAGCCCATCCGTATGTCGCTACTCTTCCTTGATGGCCTGAGGTGTCATGGGCCCACCGAGCTATAAAGAGTTCACCCTTATGTTGCCAGTCCAGATCCACCTGAGCCACTTCAATCTTGGCAGCCTGATCCACCTACTGGTTGTTTTGATGTTCCTCAGTGGCCCAACTCTTAAGGATGTGGGCGTACACGTGATGGACTTTTACAACCAGCTGCTCTAGCCGGGCAGCAATATCTTGCCACAATGGGGCAGCCCAGATAGGTTTGCCTCTGCGTTGCCAGTTGTTCTGCTTCCATTGCTGCGTGCCACAAGGCATTGGCCACCATGCAGGAGTCGGTGTAAAGATAGAGCACTGGCCACTTCTCTCGACTGGCAATGTCTAAAGCCAGCTGGATGGCTTTCACCTCTGCAAACTGGCTCGATTCACCTTCTCTTTCAGCAGTTTCTGCGACTTGTCGTGTAGGGCTCCATATAGCAGCCTTCCACCTCCGCAGATTCCCCACAATGCAACAGGACCCATCCTTGAACAGGGCATAGTGCTTCTCATCTTCTGGCAGCTTGTTATACAGTGGGGCCTCTTCAGCATGTGTCACCTCCTCCTCTGGCGATGCTCCAAAATCTTTGCCTTCTGGCCGATCCATGACTATCTCCAGAGTTCCTGGGCGACTGGGGTTCCTCATTCGGGCCCACTGGGTGATCAGCGCAACCCACTTACTCCACGTAGCATCAGTGGCATGATGCGTAGAGGGGCCCTTCCCTTTGAACATCCTGCCAGGACCGGCAATCATGGTGCTAAGAGGAGCTGTGCTTCAGTACTGACCACTTCTGAAGCAGCTCGAGCTCCTTCATATGCTGCCTGAATCTCTTTTTCAATGGGAGTATAGCAGGCCTTGGATCCTTTGTATCCCTGGCTCTAAAGCCCCAGGGGTCAACCTCGAGTCTCCCCTGCTGCTTTCTGCCAGAGACTCCAGGTTGGGCCTTTCTCCCCGGCTGCGGTGTACAGCACGTTTTTAACAGCTTGTCCTGACCTAACTGCACCAAGGGCTATGGTATGAACTATCTCCTGTATCAAATATCCTGTTCTGTTTGGCCAGTTTCGGTGAGCCTGCCCGCAGGGCTGCATCCCCTCCTGGCTTCTGGTCAAAATTCACCCTGTCCTGGCCGAACCCAGGACAACAGGCAGAGCTGTAGTTTGTTCTAGTACTCTGTCTGGTCTCAACAATCACACTAGAGAATACTTTAACTACCCCTATCAAACTCAGCTGTATCTTCCACAAAACACAGGAGCTGTAGCAGTGTCAGAGCCAATAGGCTTTTCAAATACCTGTTTCTAATTACCATAGGCATTTTTATTACTTGTTTCTTTTACTGGAGAACCTTGTAGTACTAAGTGTATTTATACATGCAAAATCCCACGCGATAGAGCATTGTTTTGTTTAATTTGTTCTCTCAAAGATGCCGTGGTAGGAAGAGAGTATGGTCACACAGACAGCATCTGGAGGAGCTGAGAAGTTGTCCTTTTTTTGGGAGGCCTTCACAAAGTGCAGAATCACTCCTCTGCAAGGTAACCTAAAGGAGAAATGGAGAGAAATCCACAAGAATCTGCTCATACGTTTTTTTTCACACTTTATTATAATAAATGATATTGGTTGTGAAGTTGGTATTGTGGAAAGTTAAGGGCATATTTTGAAATGCACAGTAGTAAATGATAATTTTATCTAATGAATCTGAAAAAAATTATTTAACTGTCTGGGAGAAAAAAAGGCAAAATGTCATTAATCTTTTGTCAGTGATGTTTTTAGCTAATCCAAATTACGCTGCTTTTGATCCAACAGATGGCTTTATCTCAGTTTGAGTGAACTACTATAATGGTACATTGATGCGTAAATTGGTCACCTAAGCTCACTGATTTTCTTGTTCAGTTCTGGCACTAGGGGAAAACTTCCACATGCCTTTCAAAATTTCTCTGAAATACTAGAGAAGGTGTAGGTAGTTATTATAAACAAGTTTGTTGTATAAAGCATTAGAGAATTCCACACTTTATTCACAAAACGCGGAAAACAAAATTATTGAGATAATTGGACTTATTAGCTGTACGATCTCATTTACTTGTGACTTGACTTCCTTCTTGAGATTGCTTCCATATCAAAAAAAAAAAAAAGATTTGAGCAAAACAGCAAGAAACAGTATGAATATTTTTTAATGTACTTGTATAAGCAGCTTCCAACAGAAAGGTGAGCAGAAAATGAATTATGGTTGTATATGTGGTAGCTGGATTTCTACATCAGTCTTAATCTATAGTGTAAACAAGATTGTGCGAGGTAGTCAAGCCTGTCACACTTACCACTTGTCCTCAAGCAAAGATATTCCTAGGTTGTTGCAGAATATACCAAAACAACATGTGTATCCAGAGGTGTTTTCAAACTAAATAATTTAATTCATACACCCTGTGTAACTGTTTTGGATTGCGTGGTAAATTGAATTTTCTACATGGCTGATATTGACATTGGATAGAAAATCTACATGTTGGAGGAAGCAAATCAGAAAAATTACCTGGAGTAGATAGATTGATAAGGTTCAGCACTAACATGAACCTTGGGGGTGGGGAGGGGTGGGGAGAAACAACTATATTTTTGGTTATATATAATGAACTTAGAGATATTTTAAATTTTTTCCTTAATATAATTTTGGAACATCCTCTATTATTTACTGGGTAAGTGGAAGTAGAGAACAGGGAGGAGATGGGTTTATTAAAAGCTAATATGAACAAGTTTGAAAATCAGTACACTAAATATTAATTAATTGTTCCATCAGGAAGAAAAAATATCTACCTATATTTAGCTGGGCAAATAAAATTCTAATGAATTGGTTTGTTGTATTTGTCAATCCATTTTCAAATTCATGCTTTAACACTAGAAAGCTGAATATTTGTTTTAGCGTGCATCAGAAGCCATTCTAATAAACTAACAATCAAGTAAACTTTTCTTTTTTAAATTGCAAGACAGTTTTCAGGAAAGATATTCTCAAAGTATGACTTTATTTTGATTGATAGTACTGTAATTGAAGAACTGATCTCATCAGATGTTTTTTAATGGTCATTAAACTTTCTATTTCACCAATCAGCGTAGGACTAAAACCTTAGCAGACTTTCACCGATTTTGTGGATTTTGTACATTTGTCTAGTTACTTACAGAACAAATAAAAAAAACCCCAAAAAAACTAAACAGCATTCCACATAATTCCTTGATGCAAACTCTGTCTCGCAAGCTCTGGGATTTAAGATTTCTATTCGGAGGTCAATGAAGGTAATTCATGAATCTTTTAAATCAGTCTTTCACACTAATGTTGTTGAGATTTTTATGTGTAGGTTTTCATGACTGTTTGGATATCATATGGTTATAAAGATGAAGAGCTAAGTATCTTTGTATTCAAGGTTCCAGAGTAGATGAAGAAAAAAAAATTAACTCAGCTGACATCATCTACTGTTCAGGCTGAGGAAGAGAAGACTTTTTTAGGGGCAGCTATAGGGTTTAGAATACTGCATTAGCATTTAACCTGTGGTGGTAATTTGATTTCTAATTGTCACAGAGACTTCAGTGTGGCTTTATAAGTTTATGCTCCTTTCTCCTGCCTTTCTCATCTACCTAAATACATTAAAAAAAAAGTTAAATATTTTTTCCTAATCAAGACAACTTTAGAATTTTTTTGTTTTTTTTTAATAGAATATCATGTTTGTCATCCCAATTTGAAGCATTTTGAAGCATCTGATTATATGTGTAATATTTCTGTTATTAAAGGATTAAAGTTTGGGTATTCCTGCTACATTTCTTGTAAGAAGCCAATGGAAGCCATTTCTTTTTAAAATATTTTTTTCATTTCACTGTATTTGACTGCAAAAAAAAGGAAATAAAAACCCAATGCAATTTACCTTCTTGTGCTTGCCTTGCTTGGTGAGAAACAGGGAAGTATTACTAGGTAGTTCTTTTACAGCAATAAGACTATATAAAATATGTACCTTTTTGTTCTTGAAAATTTTAGGTGATATCTGTTACAGTGTCTTTCTACGGTAATATAACTAAATCTCTTTTTTTTCACTGATGTGAAATGTTGCTTGAAACTAGCTAACATCTTCTCTTCATAAGTCTCTTTTCCAAAGAAATCTTGAGTTATCTTCACAAAGTGTTGCTAGGTATTTTGGGTTTCTACTTGCTTGTCAATCCCAACAAAGTTGACAAATATAAGATGTTACCAACCACCCATTTCCTGTGATGGAAAATAAAATAGGTGCTAGGATTTCCATAAAACAGTTACTTCACAGCAGTTTCATCTTCAGGTTAAGCAATTAATGCAATATAAAGAAAATTCACCAATAATGCAGTTATAATCCAGTCACAAATTCACAGATAATACAGTTCTAATCCAGTCACAAAAGTGTTATAAAACATAGTGGAAAAACTATCTTAATTAAAAGTTTTAAGTTCAGACTTTCGAGGACCTGTGAGACCAACAGTTCCTGGTGGTCACCTGGCTGGAAAATTCCATTTGTGTAGGGATTGTTTTGACAGCAGCCAAGCATGAAGATGAAGAAGTAGCAGCTGTTGAGATAGTTTCCCCCAGCATCTTGCAGAGGAGGATCCAAGGCTCCCTGAACATGTTCAGTAAGTTATGACACCTTAATAGATTTAAGTTGTGAAGTCCAGAAGGAGGTTATCAATGATCAGATTCAGTCTTACTCTGAATTTATCAGGGTTTATTATTTTAATGAGTCTAATAAAGTATTTTAGAGGAACATGTAAATTCCAGCCAGCTTTTTAGTGAAGAAATCAGCCAGTGCAGCTCTTGAACTTAAGAGGAGAAAAGGATTTAGTTCAACTTAGTATGTTGAAATTCAGTGTATAATGCTCCAGAATAACAAATGAAAAAACGATCTGCTTTCTTTTCAAATGTGGAAAGTTTTGAATCATTTGAAAAAGTTGTGTTGTGCTTTCTGCAACTTGCTCAAGCGGGCTTGGAGTAAAGGTTTTTAAGCAGGATGCTTCAATGGAGAATAAACGAAAATAATTATTTTGGATTATTACATAGAACACTCTTCTGAGCATTGGGATGGAGACTAGCTCCGCTTTTCCTTCTGCCAGTAGTTTCTTATATCATCTGCTATTTTTTATCAGCATACTTTTTTATAACAAGATATAAAATTATGATATAGAACTCATTTTTATTATTGTATGTTTTATTTCATATTATGGCATATAGTACATGGAAGTTATGCATTGATATTATTTTTATGTGTTTTAGGTTTCTAGACAATTAAAAAATTCAAAAGGCTAAGATCTTGAAAAAGTCTGTTAAAACGGGTAACGTAATTTTGAGGGTCACGGCAGCAAGGAATATGTCATTCAGCTAAGAACAAAAAAAAAGGCTAGAACAACTTAAAAAAAATCATTTCTTTACCTCTATGAGTAATTTCATGCTATGAGGGTGTACCCAGTGCAGGTGCCGAGGTGCTGGCAGTAGTGGGGGCTGCAGGGCTCCCTTCCATCAAGAGAGGAGAGGCCAGGGCTGCCCTGTGCTATACACAGCCAGTTCCAGCTGGCTTTGACTAACCCAGTGCAGGGCATGGCTGAGCCCCACAGCCACAGTGGGGGCACCTTGGGGAAACCATATGTAAGAAAAGGTAAAATGCTGATTGGAAGAGAGGAGTGAGAAAAAAAGAGTGAGAAACAAGTTTGCAAATACTCAACTCAGAGAAGAAGGAGTGGAAGGAGGCACTCCAGGGCTGGAGCAGAGATTCCCCTGCACCCCTGAAGGAGACCATGGTGGAGCATGGATAAGTGTGAGGAAGAAAGAGCAGCAGAGACAAACTGTTATGGACTGACCGCAGACCCGTTTGAGGGAGTGGTAGAGGAGTTTGGAGTGAAGGATTGAACTTATGCCTAGCAAAAGCGGGATGAAGGATGCTGTTTTAACAGGATTTTTTTGTTGTTTTTTTTCCAACTACCTGAACTAGTAATTACATTTTTATTTTAATTCGCAGTAAATTTTCCTCAAATCACGTTGTATTGCCCACAACTGCAATTGGTAAACGATTTTCCTGTCTTTCTCCCAACCCACAAGCTCTCTTGTTCCTATTCTATTTTCTCCTCATCCTGTCCCACTGAAGTAGTGGAGAGAACCAGTGACTGGATGGGAATTTGGCTGTTAGTCAAGGTTAACCCACCACAGAAGGCCAATGAATGTGTTCCTAAACCTGCAACAAAACAAACAGCATTTTTATTTTGACAGTAGGTCTAAAATATTAAAATGGTGACTCAGAGTAAGACAACAGGGAATATGTTGTGTGTGTATGTGTGAGTGTGTGCATGTGTGGATGCGTGCAAGAAAAGGCAAAAGGCTGTATCAATTTCAAATGTTTCCAAAGGCACTCCTGGTAGTATTTAATCATTGACCAGGCATCATGAAAGGATGAAAATCGATCTTCATCCAGACCAAGATATCCATGCTTAGGAACATAACTTTTATTGTCAATATAAATATGTTAGCACAGTATCTGGATATTTGTTACGATTCTATCACACTACCTACATACTGCTTACATTTCTAATAATATTATTTTAATATTATAAGATATATTAAAAAATCTATTTATTAATACTTTTAATATCAAAAAGGTGAACACTGAAAATGGAAATAAACCATGCAGTCACTTATCATTGCTCCCTGGAGTTTTATATCTACTACAAAAAGATGGTGTCTGTGTGTGACAAGACTGACCTAAGATTAACAACGGTATTACCGCATGGCACAACAGCCCTAACCTAATTCTTGGTTGCCAATAGGATTCAATTATTACCAGTTGTTGGGGTCGATGTAGCTTGAGAATTAGCACGACTAGGCCACTTAAGCAAAACAGCATGATTGAACAGGCTGCTGGAAAAGACAGCTAAGAATAGCCATTGAGAAAGTTCTGATAGTGCACATGGTGTGGGTTAGCAAAAACAAGATGTGTTCAAGGAAGTGGAGGCAGTCTGTTGCTATTGGCTTTAGTGCATAGTTACCAATCATAAGGGAATGTGGGCGTGTGAACAGTGTGTGATTTATGTCTGTAGCCTATCCGATATAAGCGCAATCGTGTGTACAGATATGGTAAATGTATATAACCGCACAAGCGGGGTGAATAAAGGATCCGACTGTGCATCTTACCAATGCGTGTAAGAATCGTTCCCGTCCTTTCACGGATGCTGAAACTCGGCAACCACTGTAAACCCAGCATCTCACTCAGTCATTGTGGCTTAGGCTCTTACAGACCCTGTTTCTCTAAAAAATCAGACTTTCAAGTATGTACAAGCCCTTTTAGTCTCCTGATAAAGGTTAGATTCAGCTGCCTTAGAGGAAGGATCTACAGGTTTAGGTGCAATAGTATACAAAAACTGGCCTTTGGTCAGTGGTTACTAAAGGGTCAAGTCTTTCATGAGTCCTGTGGCATATCCAGTGTCCATGCATGTAGATCTAAGATAGCCAGGGGAGAATAAGACAAAGAGGTTATTTCTTGATGTACTATATTAAAACCTAACATTTAGTTGGGTTTTATTTTATATAGACTGTGTATGCATTTCTTAACCATGCTTTATATTCTGACTTGTTAAAAAATAGAGTTTACAAGCTAAACCAAAATGTTCTAAGAGTTCTAAATCCTTCCATAATCATATGGAAACAATTAATTGCCATGTCCCATTCAACACTTACAAGTTATACATGTGTGCTGTAATCAACACAAGGATAAGCCACAGATTTTTGGTAGTATTGCATCTAAGACAACAGGGCACAATTTGAGCTCTCAAAGTAAATTTAAGACAAAGTTGGGTATGGGCATATTTTTTGTAGATGACAGCAAGAATATAAATTGTTTTGGAGCTTCACAAAAAAATTCCAGTTCTTGGTAAATTAAAAGTCCTTGGTATGAAAGTTGTGTCATGGTTTAGCCCTGCCCCGCAACAAAGGACCACGCGGTCGCTTTGTCGCCCCTCCCCCCACTGGGATGGGGAGGAGAATGGGAAGAAAAAGGTGAAACTCATGGGTCGGGATAAGGACAGTTTAACACAACAGCAAAGCAAGTGAACAGTAACAACAACAATGCTGATAAGGAGAATGTACAAAAACAAGAGAATACACAGAGCAACTCCTTCTCACTACCTGACACCCAGCGTGCTCCCGAGTAGTGATTAACCTCCTCTCGGCCAGCTGCCCCACTCAAAACCGAGCATGACATCCCATGGTATCAAATGCCATGCTTGTTTGGCTAGTTTCGGTCAGCAGTCCGGGCTGTGTCCCCTCCCAGCTTCTTGTGAAAATTAACGCTACCCCAGCCAAACCCAGGACAAGCTGTCATTTCTTTTCATCAAGATTGTTAATACTTTTTTATTGACCCATTCTACTTTATAGTTTAATCGATCATTTGCTGCTTCTAGTCTGCTAAATAAAGTGACAAATAAAAGCATAAAACAAATGTCTATGAAAACACTTGAAACTATTCCCAATCTTTAGGCTCCCAGCCCTAGGCTTTCAAATCTGATAGATTCAAATGGAACCAAATTACTATTGAAAAAACATGGTTTACAACCTAGAAAAAAATGTATGAAAGTAATAATCTCAATTCTCCAGTACAGTGTTATGGCTTTTGGAATGCTTTTCTATGAACAAATAAACAAAACTGTTTTTGCAGACAGAAGTATCTAAATTCTATCCCTCCATGCTGAAATTGTCACTACAATAATACTCCATCTGCACTTTCTAAACAAGCCAGCAATTCACTGACCCAAAAGTTCAGATGGAAATTCTGAAGTGTTTGGTAAAACACATTATTTGTAGCATCCAATCCTCCTTGCAGTGATCCATTGCAATATTCTTTCAGTTCTATGCAATATAAATAAAAAGCCAAAAAATAGATGCTCTCTAACTTATTTCAAAAGGTTTGATGCTGAATGTAGAGAAAACTTTTTTTTTTCCTGAACATGGTGTGTTATTTGAAATGAAAGCTATTTTTTCTGCCATCTGTGAAATTGCAAACTGCATAGTGTTTGTAACCTGGATAGTATGTGTAAGGAATGATATTGAAAATGAAATTGGAAACATACTAGAAATTAAAGAATTTTAGACAAGACATAGAGCTGTGTTTCTACAGTACAGGCAAAAAAAAAATACTTTTAGCATACACCAAAAAAGACCAAATAGAAATAAATCAATGTTGCAGTTTGATTGGTCACCAGCAGACTTTATTAAGCAGAGGAATGGTGGATGTATTCAGATTACACTAACTAGATTGTGTTCTGACCTGAAATACACAGTACTTGAAATTTCATGGCTCTGTCCCAAACTATTAGTAATGGTAGCTTGTGTGCAGCAAACTCAGCATGTAGCAAATGATAGATAAGTTAAATCTGGGCACCTGTCCATAACTGAATTGTAAATACAATCCTCCGTCTGCCTTCGGAAGAGTAGCATCTGTCTCATACATTTTAGCATCCAATTAAGAGATGGCTTTTAATTAATATCTCTCATGGTCTATAGCATTCCATATCTTTGTTGATAAATTGATGCTATAATTGCATAATTTATAAAGTAGTCTGAGTAAATACTAAATAGGTTTACTGTGAATATAGTTTATTTTTAAATGTCTGAAAGTGCAGTCAACGCCATTCAAAATTCACATTGATTTTGAAATGATGATCTTTTACATCAGAGGTATACTTTGAAGATTTTCTTTTAATGAGATTTCTCATAATATTTACTTTAGTAGTTGAACTAATAACAGGTAAATTGAAGATCATATAGCTAACTCTTTGTCAGCTGAGTTTAGTTCATTCTGAGGTTTGATTTGTGAGGGTTTGGAGCTTGTGTTTTGTCTGTTTTCATCCTGACAGAAAGTAAATCTGTCTTTGAATTTAAGAATAGCAATCTTTGTCTTTAATTTGCATGTAAAAAAAAGTTCTCACTATATCAGATCTGGCTTTCATATTCTTCTCCTTATTTTTGGCTTCCTCTGCTGATTGCATAATGTTAACACTGGAGGCATCGAGGAGAACAAAAAAAAAAAAGGAAAGGAATTTCCTACTCCACCTTAGAACATCAGTTTTCTTCCATGTTTGTAATATAGTGACGTTCTGTAGAATTTAACAGCTTCCACATTTCTTATACCTTTTTCCAATTACACAATATTGTGCAAAAGACATTGCTAAGGTAGTATTAGCATTTTCTTCATTGATTAGTATTTGTGCTGATTAAGTTTTTCATCTGCATACAGCATGTGCCAGCAGCCTGATGACTTTGAAACTCAGACAATTGTTTTGTCTTAATCTATTTGCAGAGCCTGATTTTAAAGCTGAAACATCCTCTTTCTTTCCAGAAAAAAGGAGATGCATATCAGATACAGCCAAGATTCACCAAATTCATACTTTTACTAACAATTCTGGCATGAAAATTAATTCCAGTGTAACAAAGATTTTCAGTAGCAACCCTTGCTGAATGTAAACCCCCATTCTTCACTTGTAGTTAAATTCTGCAGTTTTTTATCCCAGTGATATGTGTAACATTTAAATGTGATAATATGTACAAATGACAGACTATTCAAAGTACAAGCATCATAATGTAACTCTTGAGAATAAGGAGGGAATGATAGGAATCAATAGCAACAGAGCTAAACCAAAGCTTGTACTCTTGACATTCCCAGCTGAAACCGTTCTACGAATATTCCAAGTTATAGTTTCTACTGATATGCAGTAAAAATGTACTATTTTTATGTCCTCTAGTATACTACTGACAGGAGAAAAAAAAAAATCCCTGTATTCAGTGAGGTGAAAAATCTTGATATTATGTGTTCCTGCAGAATTGTCAAACAACCAAGGACCCTCACATCAGTCAAGAAGGCATTTTCAGCTAGCGAAAGCTCCATTTTAAAGCAGTAAAGATGAGACAAGCTTGATCTGTCAAAGGAACTAATTATTCCACTTGGCTGCAAAAAAAATTACACTTTAAAGATAAAGATAATTCTACAGCCATAGTATATAAGCTTGGTATAACTGCAAGGCAAATAAATATATTTGACTCATGAAGGAAAAAAACGGTTGAAGGGAATAGTTTGGGGTCTGAGTAATTGCTGTAGAAACAAGAAAAAATCTTACGCTATAGAAGGCGACACAGTTATAAACTGGAGTCATTTAGCCATACTCCTTTTCCAGGTGTTTTACAAATTCAGACACCAGACCATGCAGAGATATTTTAATTTGCATAGGCTAAATTTCATGGGAAAGGCATTTGCATTTATTTTAGAGCAACCAACATCTTGTCCTGATCCAATGTCAGGGAAGGTTTCAATACGATCACAAGGATGGGATTAAGACACAAAACGGGGTCAAATGCCATACAGCCTTGTGAACTTTATTTCAATGAACAGAGGAGCGGAGTTAGGATGGAGAGATAGAGCTAAAGAGGGAAAGAAGAAAAAGGAAAATAAAGAAGCCGGACAACCTCGACAAGAAGGGGAAGCGACGCAGTAGAGATCAGCTACCACAACTGTCCTGGGTTCGGCTAGGACAGGGTAAATTTTCACTGGAATCCAGGAAGGGACACAGCCGGGCGGGCTGACCCCACCTGGCCAAACAGAGCAGGGTATTCCATACCATGTGCTGTCATGCTGGGTTCCAGTGGGGGGGGACCTGGGTGGTGGGAACTCTCTCGAGGCTCAGGAGCGCACGGCGCCAGTCCGGTCCGGGCCGGGAGAGCGGCTCTCTGGGTTGTGAGGCTTGTGTTGTGTGTTCTCCTTATCTGTATCGTTGTTGTTACTGTTCCCTTTGTTTGCTGCACTGTTAAACTGCCCTTATCCCGACCCACCAGTTTCTGCCTGTTTCTTTCCATTCTCCTCCGCACACTGGTGGGGGGAGGGGCGGCCGCGTGGCGCTTTTGTTGCCGGCCGCAGCCAAACCATAACAACCACCATGGATCCAGTGATTTTCTATTGATTCAGCCTCCATGCACCTGTTGAGGTCTCAGCGAAGCAGGTTCCGGAAGAAGAGAAGGAAGAAAAGCCCTCAGAGAGGGACACGCAGTTCTTTTATAGCAGTTGTCCATGCACGGAGCACACTTGTGTACATGCAGTTCATGTTATACATGTTGTCCCGAAACAGGGACATGAAGTTCTTTTAGGGAAGAAGAAGTTTGCCCATGCATGGAGTGCACTTCTGTACATGCAGTTCGCGTTACATATGCTGCATACTTAGGTGGTCTTCTTCTCCTTGGTTAGCGCATGGGCTCGTGCACATGTGCAGTTTGTTATTTTCCTGCAGGTGGTTATGATGGTTTCTTCAGGGACGGGATGCTGAGGTCAGTAAGTGATAGTGGTGCAGCAGCAATGTTGAGACAAAGGCAATTCATAACAGTATCTTATACACCTTTACTGTGATTGTCAGCTACCTGCTTTCTTGGTAGCATATAATTTCAGGGGGATGACTAAACAAAAGATTGACTGGTTGGACAAATCCAGACAAAACAAAATTTTGAAGAAACAGATTACAGTATTATAAGTCTAAGTGAGCACTGCAGGCAAAATAAAATGACCTACCAGCTGTGCAGAATTATCCAATATCTGTTTTCTATGTGTTCACCAGAGAAAACTGTCCTCCTCCAGAGCTTTGTGTTAAATGTTATGTCCAAATCTGCTTAAAACTCTGTCCTGTGTTTTACAGAATATCAGATGTGATGATTGTAATAGTTCATTTGGCCTTATCATTAATGAACTTTTATTGAAGGCACTTTTGGATGCTAAATGATTATTGTAAGTATGACTGAACGCTTATCCATTCAGAAAAAAAGAACCAAAAAACCCAAATATGCATTAAATCTGAAATAAAATATAAAATCCTTTTACTTTAAACTAATACAGGTACGTACATAGCTATCATTGAACTGCCTTTGTCCTTAGTGTGATAAAGGTCTCTTCCCATTTCTTCCTTAATGACCTCATGCTACCAAAGGACAGCAGGTTAACTATTATGCAGTGATATACATAATGTATTTTAATACATTATTATTAATATAATTTTAATACAGTAATCTATAATACAGTAATATAATATAGCACCATACAGGCTCTGCCATACCTAGGTTCTTAGAAATGGAAAAAAAAAATTAAGGGAAATTTCTTGAAGGCAATCATATGGGAAATTCTCTCACTCCCTCATAGCCAATGTAGTCCATACCCAAAATGCCTGTGTGCATTTGTCCCTGGGCGAGCGCCTGAATCATGCACAGGGTATGCCTTAGAGGGTGCTAGGTTGCCTAGACCAGGGCCAGGACCACTCTAAAACTAATCAGAGCAGACATGAAGCTCCAGCCCACAGGAGCAATACAGATCCTGTCACTGCTTTATCTGCTAGTACAGACATAGACTGAACACCCTGCTCTACCTGTGATTCTTCCTGAAATATCAATGTGTAGCAAGTGATGCTAGGCTTTGGCCTGGGGCCCAATGGTCAAAATGTTATTTTCTTGAAGCCATTCTGCAGATTAATTGAATTGAATAAAGGAATTCTGATGCTACAAATTATTTTAATGCTTTTTTTTATTATTATCATTTTGATTTTGTGTTTAATCAGATCTTTTAATTAAGGATAGGAAACTTTATTAATGATTGAAATTCAAGTCAAATAAAATTTGTCCAATGACTATACATCACTATGTCAAACATGCAAATAATTTTCCATGCTGAAGAAAGGTGCATTTAACAATCAAGAGAGGCACCAAACTGCATACCAGGTATTTCAAGGAATTGAAAATTGCAGACAAGAGATATTACAGAAGTTTATTTTTCTTTTTTTTTTCCAGTTACTATATATTAAAAAAATGTTTATTTTTCTTCAAGAGACTGTTGTTTTCCACTGACCTCTCCCAAACGATCTTTTTCATGTGGCTAACCTGTTAATGACCATAGTATATTCCGTTGCATACATTTTTCTCAGCAGTTGCTGTCTTGTCTTCTTTAAAAATTACTTCTTTGGTAAGGCTACACCATTCACATCTCTGTGGTAAAACGCTGATTGTTTTCTCCTAAGTTTCACATTGTGGAGTAAATCTAGCAATCATAGTTCACATCAAACCCAAAACCCAAGAGATCTCTCTTATTACACTGATATGTACAATATTTAGATTGGTACTATACTCCACTATGCTTTTTCAATCCACAACTCTCTCATGAGTAAATCAAGAATAGTGCTGGAGAGAAGTAATCTCTTCTTGTTTGCTAATCCTCTTTTTGTAATGCTAGTGTTTTAGAGTTGGTTTCAGGTAATCTACATTTCACTCACAAAAAAGAAATGATAGTGAAGTTTTCATATGTAAGAATTGAAAAATTCCTTATTCATTAAGCTTATTTGCATTCAGCTTTTGCTTGCTTTCATTGTAATTTATCTGATTAATATGTTTTAGTTTTTGCAAATGCATATTAAAAACAGAAGCCATTCTCTATTTAACAGCTCTGTAGAACAGTTTCCCTGGCTTGAAAATTCACTCAGATGCAATAAAACTAACCCTACTTATTCATCCGTACAGAATAAACTCATTACCATTTTACCTCTTTCAGAAAGCAGACAAGTAATACTCTCAGTCTTCCTTCGATCATCTTCCTCAATTCAGTGTGTTAACTTCTCTCCACATCCAGTTTTAGTCCTTCTACTGCATTTCACACTTTGATTTATCTTTAGTGTAGACGGTTGGTTTTTTTATCAAATCACTTTTTGAAAAAAAATCTCATCCTTTTCTCTTTTATTTTTGCCACAGTAGCAACAAAAAACTGCACAAATCTTAGTGCCATTCATATAATCCAAAAGATAGTTTCTAGTTAAGTATCTTGTGTGCAGGCATATTTCTTAGAATATCTTCTCCTGGGTCTGTATGCAATTGGATGTCTTAATATTTCTATCTTTTAGCTAATATTCTCTTCTTGCTCTGTGATACCTAGAGTACAAAACTGATTTAGACCATCTTTTAATGCTTGCCTTAAGGTAAAAAGGAATTTAATAAACTTGAAGTGGTTGTTTTCTTTTAGCCTTGCATTATGTGAAATTGAAAGCTTGAAAGCTTTCATATCTTCCTCACTCTGACAGGTCCCTTGATTCTCTAAGCCAGTTTTTCTTAATGAAGGATTTATGTACCCATTAATTCACATGCTTTTCTAGTGGAAACTTTATCTTCTCTCTGTTCCTTTTATTGCTAGCATTGTTCTGGTACCATTGTTTCTAGCACCACATCAATTTCTGTATCTGTGCCCAAATTTGAAACAAACAAATAACTCGTATTTCAGGCTGACAGTTTCTTCATTTCATGCAAAAATATCAGGTATGTTTTCTGTGAATTACTCCTCTGAACCAATGATGTTCCTTAGATCTTCTTTGTCCTATTTGCTGCACTTTTATGGCACTTGCAAATACTTGAAAAAATTCCCACAAATCACTGCAGTTCCCATTACCTTTCCTGCTGTACATTGTCTCCAGTTACATCGTTTCTATCACCGTACAGTTATACGTGGCATTTTTGTTCTCTGAAAAATTGTGACTTGAATCTCTGCATACCTTTCTACTTCAGAATTGTTTTCTGTTTCTATTTAGAATTTACTGTGTCAGAATACAGTCAGTATTTCAAAAGATGTAAAAGCAAATGAGTGTTCTCTTATGTTTAAAACAAATTAGCTGGCTTTTGCCAGTCTGAATTGGCTTACTCACCCTGCGTTAGTCAAAAACTATCTTAGTCATAAACTCTTGGTTTTTATCTTCCCCTTCACCATGTACTTAAAAACATACTGCTCGTGTGTCACTTCAGAATAAGTGAAGTTCTCTTCAACTATGTTTTAATTTTGTCTTCTTGTCTTGCTGAAAGCTACTGAAAATATGAAATAGTTTGGAATAAACTAATGTCAGCTCCGGGTTTTTGTAACACTTTGTAAAAAGTTTAAACATTTTCCACTTTTTAAGCAGTACCTTAAAAGCTGGGTCTCTTTTCTTTCTCTGCCTTCCAAATGATATATATTTAGTTTTCATGTTTTACTCCTGATCTATCTGGCAGATCAGAAGTCACTCAAAAATAGTTTACTTTATTCTGGATTTGTGTATTAGCAGACTGGCATTGTTTCAGACAAGAGATATATAATGCAATAGTTAGTTCTAAGTGACTCTCACTGTAGTCTCTTAAACACTCGTATGATTCCCCACAACTCCCACAACAAATTACTGATGAAGATTTACCATTTAGACTACCATATCTGTTGACTCTTTTGAACAGTGATCTTTCAGCATGCACAATAAATTGACCTAACCGCATTTCCACATACTCAAACGAGAAAACTTTTTCCATCTACCAATCTACTAGACAGAATTCCTGTTTAAAATTTTTACGTATCTTTTTAGTATCTTGTATAAATGAATAAAGAAAATTATTGCTACTTTGCATGTGACTGATTTAATAAGCATAGAATTTCTTTTCAAAATCAGAGAGGCGAAATGGAACTAATTCACAGAGTACTCCACAGGACAGGAGACAAGATACTATTCCCTACACTGATTCCAGCCATTAACTTCAATTACTTTGATTAATTTTCAGTCATAATACAACACTTGTAGTGCATTAGTAAGTGATAATTAATTTGCTTCATAAATAATTTTAATCCAACTTGTTCCCTAAAACATTCACAAATGCTCTTAAAAAACACCATGAAATTAATATATAAAGTACATGGAGTAAGACATAAAAGTATGCTAAGGGCATTGTTTCTCTGACAAACATCTGCTTTGATTCTAACAACACAGAATATCAGTTCTACCTCTTGATTCATGCTGTCATATGTCTACACTGTAGGAAGCACTTACACTCTAAGGTGGATTTCCTTAGGCTGAGCTGACTCGATGGTTATATTGAATATGAACTCTTGGAACATTCATTATTCTCTTGTTCTCATATCCTAATCTGTGCTTTTCTCATGCTACTTAGAATGTGCTATATATCTTGTCAAATCAACTTTTGTTTGAAGACTCAAGCAAAGGAGAGATAGAATACTTCAATAGTCTTGGCAACATCTGTCGTTTGATCTACTGTTAAGTAACAAACGCATAGTTCCTTTTGCCTTCTTACTTTAAAGTTTGATGTACAGTACAGGACAGTTGATTCAGAAATTGGACTTGCAGATAGCCTTTTTTGAATACTATTTACAAAATATTAATAAAAAATAAAGCTCATGTACAGATTTTTGTATAATAAGGATGGAATTTCTAGGCAAAACCAAAGAAGGAGTACAAGCCCTCTACACAGCAGACCAAGACTTGAGAGAGAGATCAGTCTTTTCCCCACTCTGTTTAATTCAGAGCAGTGACTTCAGCCAAACCTCAGTGTATGAGCTGAATGCCCTTAAACCATTAGCTCTTGCCTAGTCTGGGATTCAGTATTTTTCTCTCGCTCTGTTTCACTTTCCCTATCCCTAGCCCTGAAAAAAACCCTACCTTTGAAGAACTGTAAAACTTGTGTATTCCTGATATCTCTGATCATTGTTAGGCCTTTGTTACTCTCATACTTAAAATGTAGTATATGAGAGCTATGGAAATGATCTCCTCATCATACTGAGTAAATATATTCTATATTTTCTTTAAGATATTTATTGCTTAGAGGGACTGTATTAGGTTTGATCTGCCTGTGTCTATATTCCTCAAACTTCTAGGAAAGCAGAAATCATGCCACTTGTCCCAGGTATTTTTTAATCTAAATGTCCCACTTTAGTGTGACTGTGTTTCTACCAAAAATTGCTGCTAACAGAAATTACTCCCTTCCTGCTACTGAAAGTCTCTGTAAAAGTATAATTGCAACAATTCTATCAGTTTATCTTGGCTGGACAAGTAATCAAGGATGGCAGATTGTAGCAGTCCAAAATCAGCACGTTATATCCATTCAGCAACACCTCACTGCATGGCCAAAATAATAGAAAATGGAATGCCACACCTGATAAGTGATTATATTTAAAAGTAGAAATAGTGAGGAAAACAGTTTTGGGAAGTGTTATCAACCTTTAATAGGGAAATAGAAATTATTTCTGGATTAATATTAAAGGTTTTATACAGTTTTGAACTGGCAAGCTGAAATATACAGCCCAAGAAGCAGCAGACTTGCTACAAATAACGGTTTAATTGTGGTGCTAGAAGTGGATCTAGAGAATTTCAGTTCTGAGGCACATGTTCTTCTTAAGCTTAAGAAAAAGAGGTCGCATTCAGTACAGTTTTATTTCACTAGTCACTGCTTACATATTCTTTAATTTCAAACCTGAAAATTTGAGTGGAAATACTAGGAAAAAATGCTTAAGACTTTTCTTGGTGACTATAGGAATGGAAGGGTAGTGTTTAAATTCACTCTACAACAAAAGACTATGACTTTTTTCAAAGTATGTATGTTACAAGTTAGTGTAGAAGCAAGAGCAAATCCAAATGGGCTTTCAGGGACTCCTCACAGAATCCCAAAATGGTTGAGGTTGGAAGGAACCTCAGGACGTCGTTTAGTCCAACTTCCCTGCTCAAGCAGAGCTGCCTAAAGCCACTTGCCCAGGACTGTGTACAGATGGCTTTTGAATGTCTCGAAGGATAGAGACTCCACAACATCCCTGGGTAACCTATGTCAGTGATCAGTCATCCTTGCAGTAATACTTTGTTTCCTGATGTTCATACAGTGAGACCTATGTTTCAGTTTGTATCCATTGTCTCTGGTCCTGTCACTGGGCACCATTGAAAAGAGGCAGGCTCTATGCACCCTCTATGCACTCTCAGGTATTTGTATATATTGGTAAGATCCACCCTGAGCCTTCTCTTTTCTGTGCTAAACCATCCCAGCTGTCTCAGCCTTTTTTGTATAAGAGATGCTACAGCCCCTTAATCATCCTTGTGGCTTGTTGTTGGACTCTCTCCAGTATGTTCATGTCTCTCTTGTACAAGGGGAGCCCAGAATTGGAGAGAGTACTCCCGGAGTGGCCTTGCTGGTGCTGAGTAGAGGAGAGTTACCACCTTCAACCTGCTGGCAGTACTTTATCTAATGCACCTGACGCTTAGGGTACACGAGGACACTCTGGTCCTTTTCTTCAAAGCTGCTTCACAGCTGGATAGCCCCAAGCATACACTGGTGCCTGAGGTTATTCGTCCCCAGGTGCAGGACTTTGCACTTCCCCCTGTTGACCTTCATAAGATTGCTGTCAGCCCATTTCTCCAGCCGATTTGAGTCCCTCTGGATGACAGCATAACCCTCTGGTAGATCAGCCATTCCTCCCAGTTTTGTGTCATCAACATCAAAGCAGAGGGTACGCTCTGCCCTGTCAACCAGATCATTAACAAAAATGTTCAACAGGACTGGACACAGTGTAGACTCCTGGAGTACATCACTAGTTTCCGGCCTCCAAATACTGGTCAGCTCCCCCAGCGCTCATGGGTGCATCCCATTAGGGGCCATTGATTTACGTATATTCAATTTGATTAAGTATTCTCTGACCTGAGCCTCTTCCGCCAAGGGTACATCTTCCTTATTCCAGCCTTTCCCTGTGGTCTCTGGGACCTGGAATTCCTGAAGGTTGATCTTGCTAGTAAAGACTGAGGCAAAGAAGGCATTCAGTACTTCAGCCTTTTCCACGTCCTGTCTCATTGAGCAATGGGCTCACATTTTCCCTCATCTTCCTTTTGTCACCAGTTTACTTGTAGAAGCCCTTCTTTCTGTCTTTGGCATACCTGACCATAGTCAATTATATCTGGGCATTAGCTTTCCTGATTTCATCCCTGGATACTCAGACAATATTTCTGTATTCCTCCCAGGTTACTTGTCCTTGCTTTCACCCTTTATATGCCTTTGTGTTTGAGCTTGACTAGGAGCTCTTTATTCTTCCACACAGGCATCCTGGCATTTTTACTTGAAATTGTATTTGTTGAGATGGAATTCTCTTGAGCTTGGAGGAGGTAATTCTCCAATATTAATCATCTTTCTTGGCCCCTCTGTTCCCTCTAGGCTCTTATCCCTGAAAAGTATTCCAAGCAGATCTTTGAAGAGGCCAAAGTCTGCCCTCCTAAAGTCCAGAGTAGTGAGCTTGCTTTTCACCCTCCTTCCTGCCCTCAGGATTTTGAACTCCACCATCTCATGTTCACTGAAGTCAAGGATCACTTTGACCTGTTCATCCCCACAAGCCCATCTTTGTGGGTGAGTATGAAGTCCAGCAGAGCACCCCTTCTCTACTTTTTGGAGGAGGAAGTTTTCATTAATGAAGTCCAGGAACCTCCTTGAGGAATCTCATTTTATTTGGTCTTGCCATGCTTGTCTGTTAAGTTCTTTGAGCAAGAAGCTGCATCTCCCACTGACATAGAAAAAGTCTAGCTGCTTCTGGCAACATACATAGTTAAGAGGCATATAACGTTCAGAAGCACTGTGTTTCAAGCAACACAGTTCTTAGTGAATGAAATTTTACAAAAAAATAATTCCAGTGAACACCTCTCTCCATTGAAGCTAATGACAAAATTCAGCTTGACTTCAGATTCATCAGAATGACGTTCATGAAGAAAAGACAGAAATGTAAGGCTGACCATTTAAAGTCCTCTGGAGTAATCTGAGAAGATACGAGGATAAAAATGAAGTGAGAAATAGCCTTACTAAGAAGACAAAATAGAGTCCAGAATATTACTGGACACTGTATTCTGTGTGTTTGGAAAACCCATAAGTTATCGGATAAAACTGAGGGATTAGAGGAAAGAAGAAAGGAAGGGAAATAGAAAAGAGGCAGAGGTGATAATGAGCAGTTCTATAGGAAACGAACATGTTGCATAAATAAGTTATTTTGACTAGGCACGAAAAAAGCAGTGCAAGAAAATAGATGATCTCAAAATGTTGGAGCAAAAATTCCTTTGAGACAAGACAACCTGATGAGGTTCAACCAGGGCAAGTGCAGGATCCTGCACCTGGAGAGGAACAACCCCATGCACCAGTACAGGCTTGGGGCGGACTTGCTGGAAAGCAGCTGTGTGGAGAGGGACCTGGGTGTGCTGGTGGACAACAGGTTGACCATGAGCCAGCAGTGTGCCCTGGCTGCCAAGAAAGCTAACGGGATCCTGTGATGCATTAGGAGGATTGTGGCCAGCAGGTCGAAGGAGGTTCTCCTTTCCCTCTACTCTGCCCTAGTAAGGTCCCATCTGGAGTACTGTGTCCAGCTCTGGGCTCCCCACTTCAAGAAAGATGAAGAGCTACTGGAGAGAGTCCAGCAGAGGGCTACGAGGATGACGAGGGGACTGGAACATCTATCCGATGAGGGGAGGCTGAGGGAGCTGGGCTTGTTTAGCCTGAAGAAGAGAAGGCTGAGAGGAGACCTAATAAATGCTTATAAATATCTGAACGTTGGGTGTCAGGAGGATGGGGCCAAGCTCTTTTCAGTGGTGCCCAGCGACAGGACAAGGGGCAATGGGCACAAACTGAAGCATAGGAAGTTCCGTCTGAACATGAAGAACTTCTTCCCTCTGAGGGTGACGGAGCACTGGAACAGGCTGCCCAGGGAGGTTGTGGAGTCTCTTTCTCTGGAGATATTCAAGACCGTCCTGGACAGGGTCGTGTGCAGCCTGCTCTAGGTGACCCTGCTTTGGCAGGGGGGTTGGACTAGATGACCCACAGAGGTCCCTTCCAACCCCCACTATTCTGTGATTCTGTGATTCTGTGAAGACAAGTCTGCAGAAAAAAGAAGACTGAGAAAGTAAACTAGGTTTCTTAGTGCTAACAATTATGAAGACAAATAATAAATGGATTAAAATGTTACAATTACAATATTGACTGGAAGGTAGGAGTCAGAAGAACAATTGAAGGACGACTGAGATCTCAATGACAAATGAGGTTCATATTGCCAAGAGACTGAATGAATCCTTTGCTAGTGTATACATGAACAAATTTGAAGCTCATATTCCACAGCCTGGGATAAATTTTCCTGGTGAAGCAAGAGAAACGCTAAAAGTCTTTATGGTCACAATGAAGCAGGGAGTTAGAAAATTAGACCTTTTAAAACTGCCATAGTACCAGACCAAGACAAATTACATCCTGGACAACTCCGAGGAATTCTGTAACAAGCAGCAGGAACGTTTCTGGATTAGATACTTGGCTGAATATGAAAAAGGAAAACACTGAACAATTCACTATGAGCACCTAAGATAATTTATCATTTAATTAAAGAATCTAAATGTTACATGAGCACTACCAATCAAAACTAAACATGAGTTGTGTCCAATGTTCTGGAAACACTGATGTGAGAAATACTCCATCATAAGAAATAACAACTTGAAGAAATTGCTAAGTACAATAACAAATATGTGAAATCACATAAGCAGGGCTTCTCTTCAATAGCAATTTTAACTCCCTTCATCTGTGCTACACTCTGCAATGTATTTTATCTTACATTCATGAGCAATTATCTCTGGATGTTGTTTTAACGAGTGCTATTTTGAGGGATTGGTGGCTAAATGGTTATATTTCTTGTCGCATTTCCCAAAACAGGAATTTGCGCCTTGATCTGTTCACTGCGAAAGACTACTTTGATCAGTCTAGCTGTAAGTGGTTACTGCAGAGTCATATACAGCAGTCAATAATATGTATAATATGTTATAATAGGTATAACATAGTTTGCATGTCTTCTTTTAAATGTCAGATTTATATTCTTGACAAACTTCTATATTATAATTTTCCCTGATTATATAAATATTTAACTTATTATTAATTTAAACACTAAGCAGGTGTTCAGCATAAAAGCCCTACTAGAACTCTACTTGCCTGTCATAACATCACAAGACAGCATTAGAAGCACAGTTATGAAATATGTTGTGTAAAATAATAGGTACATAAGAGAAGGATTCCTGATTGCTAAACTATTCAGTTTTACTAGTCAATAAGCTCATTTTACAGCAGAAGAACAGTCTACAGATCTAGAAGTCAACACTTACTATTGTGAAGTATCATGCAGGGTTGTGAAGCATAGCAGGTTCCAAATACTTTTAAAAGAAGGGTAAGACATGGACAAGTGAGGAAGGAAAGAGAAGGTGATTCAAATTCTGATATATTATTTAGATGTGGGTCAAACACAAACAATGGAAATTTGGGTAGAGGTTAGGATCTGGGCTGCCTTTTATGTTGCTGGGATGACATGGATTGACTGTGAGGGAAGACTTATACCTGCCTAAAACAGCATTTGTGACAAAATGTTGCCCTATTTAATTAAAGATATTTTAGGCATTGGAGGGTTGAAGAGCATTGTCAAACAGAAAAAGATACATTTCAGTATTTCCAAGCCCAGCATTAGTCCAAGGCTATGACCACTCAAACAGTGATAAAGAGATGGGGCCTCAACATTACATACTTAAGTCGTTTGCATACCACTCCTGGCTGGAGTTGTCAAGGAATCAAAGTATTCTTATGATTTTGGGAGCTCATTTACAGAAAATATGATAAACATACAGAATCACAACCTGTCTCTGAACAACTAGGCACTGATCACAAAACAGTGCTTTGGAGCACCCTGGTGAAGATAACCAGCCTGATAATTTTTGCTTAATCTATACAGGTTAATGTGGACATACAGTTTTGAATATTTGAACCAACTCATTCAGAATGATCTTAAATATGTATTTAATTCTGATTTGCTTCAGTATTGCCCTGCCAAAAGTCACAATAAAAAGGCCTCTAGGATGTAACACTAGGAATATTAATGGCCACTGAACAGACAAGATGTCCAACAAGACATTCAGCCACATATCAGGGAACAAGGTAGCAATGAAAACAATAAAACAAACCTAAAGAAAAATCAGTGAAGGCTCCTTAATAGATTTCTGCATTTTATTACCATTTCTGGAGGTAATTTAAAGGCCAAATAATTAAGGTGAACCTTATAAAATCTGAGTTGATGAGTCAATTCAATCTATCAAGACAGCTGTAATCTCAAATCAGTTCTCCTGGAGATTTTTGGCCTGTAAAATTTCGTCATCTCATTCATCAATAAAAATCTTCACATTCAGTTGGTAAAAGATTTTTCAGCTGTAAAAAGTGATGACAATTAGTGTAAAGGTGAAGCAAAGATCGAGCTTAGCTCAGAAACTGGAAGCCAACTGGAGTCTTAGCCTTGGGCTAGTGTAGACGGAGGAGTAGAAATGAGAAATAGATGGGTACTTAAAATCTAACCTGCCTGAGAGAAAGAGTCTAACCTTTAAAAAGGTCTCATTTCTATTCCCTTCATATAAAACTACCTGGAGATGCATGTTATGTGCCCCTGGTAACATTATCATTTTAAACTCAATCAGTTAGAAGCGCTTGCTTTCTTTCAAATTTTAAAAACTGTTACTGTTACAAAAAAGTCTAAAATTCTAATATCAAAACAAAAGCACAAATGTACCATATGACCAACACGCTACTATTTGTAATTTCCTATGTTGTATAAAAATGAGTAAATGTATATTTGTCCATTAATTATATTGTCTGCTGAGAATGTTCTTGGTATATTCTTGCAGACTTCTGTTTCTTGGTTCTTATCTGTTACTACTATAGCTATATTAGTGATATTATTTGAGGCACAAGTTCAAGCCAACAAACTGTTTTCATCTGAAAAAATACAATGAAGCCGAGGAGTTTTGTAAATGTTGTAACCTCCTTTTTGACAAATTTTCTTATCAAGCAAATTTATACGATTCAGTTCACTATTGAAATATATTTCCTCATGTAACAATACTTTTAGCTTGAGATCTGAAAAACAAATCATAGAATCAGAGAGTCACAGAATGACAGAATCATAGAATGGTCTGGATTCAAATGGACCTTAGAGATCATCTAGTTCCAAATCCCTTGCCACGGGCAGGGGCACCTTCCACTAGACCAGGTTGCTCAAAGCCCCATCAACCTGACCTTGACATTTCCAGGGAAGGGTCATCCACAACTTCGCTGGTCAACATGTTCCAGTGCCTCACCATCCTCACAGAAAAGGATTTCTTTCTTGTGTCTAACTCAGTCCACACTCTTTCAGTTTAAAGTCATTGTCCCTTGTCCTATCCCTACATGCCCTTGTAAATAGTCCCTCTCCAGTTTTCTTGTAGGCTCCCTGCAGGTACTGGAAGGCTGCTGTAAGGTATCCTCTGAGCTCTTCCTTCTGGCTGAACAGCCCCAACTCTCTCAGCCTTTCCCTGTAGGAAAGGTGTTTCATTACTCTGACTATTTTTGTGGCCCTCCTCAGGACCTGCTCTAAGAGATCCATGTCTTTTCTGTGCTGAGGGCTGCAGAGCTGGACACTGGACTCCAGGTGGGGTCTTATGAGAATGGAGTAGACGGGCAGAATCACTTCCCTCGACCTACAGACCATGCTTCTCTTGATGCAGCCCAGGATACTGTTGGCCATCTGGGCTGCAAGTACACGGTGCTGGGTCATGGTGAGCTTCTCGTCATCCAGTACCCCCATGTCCTTCTCCTCAGGGCTGCTCTCAATCCATTTTCTGCCCAGCCTGTATTTTTGCTTGGGACTACCCTGACCAATGTGCAGGACCTTGCCCTTGGCCTTATTGAACTCCCTGGTGTTCACATGGGCCCACCTGTTAAGCCTGTCAAGGTCCCTCTGAATGGCATCCCTTCCTGACAGCATGTTGACCGCACCACACAGCTTGGTGTCATCAGCAAGCTTGCTGAGAGTGCACTCAATCCCACTGTCCATGTCACCAACCTGTCCATGTCACCAACAAAGAAGTTAAGCAGTGTCTGTCCTAACAATGACCCCTAAGGAACACCACTCATCACTGGTCTCCACCTGGACATCAAGCCATTGGCCACAACACTTTAAGTGCAGCCATCCAGCAAATTCCTTATCCAGAGTAGTCCATCTGTCAAATCCATGTCTGTCCAACTTGGAGACAGGGATATTGTGCAGGACAGTATCAAATGCTTTGCAACAAGTCCAGGTAGATAACACCGGTTGCTCTTTCCTTATCCATCAGTGCAGTAACCCTGCTGTAGAAGGCCACCAAATTTGTCAGGCATGATTTGCCCTTAGTCACCAATTACCTCCATATTTTCCATGTGTCCTAGCATAGTTTCCAGGAGCATCTGCTCCATGATCTTGCCTGGCACCGAAGTGAGATTGACTGGCCTGTAGTTCCCCAGAGTCTTCCTTTTATCCCTTTTTTAAGATCGGGATTGTGTTGTCCCTTTTCCAATCAGTTGGAACTTTGCTGTTACTTCATTTGTAACAATGATGAAAAATGTATTTTTCATAATATTTAAGTAGACTTTTTGTATAATTATCTCTCCTCTTGACTAAAGTTTAAAGATTCTCATGTTGAAATTACTGCTCTTCACAGAAACTGTATTGCTAACAGCAGCTTCACTGAAAGGAAATGAAAAGTGAAAGAAGGTATTTCCTCTTCCTGAAGTAGTACAGTTTCATTCTGCAAGAATGAGTAGAAACATTCCTTAAAAGCGTCTTTTAAAACTAGTTAGACAGAAACTGAAATCCATAATCCTTTCCTGTTTATGCCATTACAACATTATTTTCTCCTTGTCAGTATAAAACTTGACTCTAGAAAGTACCTCTTCTAATCACAGAAGCCTGGAGGTGTAACTCAGTTGAATCTTCATTATGTTAATGTTTTGGAATAATGACCAGTTGAATATCACCAGTTATCTAATAGGAAATTAATTTTAAAACATGTGTAGTGTGTTATGTTGTAAATTTCAGACTTTTAATAAAATGTTGATTTCCTTAAAGAGATTCTGAATGAACTCATTTGTGCTAAACTCATATCTGTTTTCATTTAAAGACCTATTCTATTTTACAGAGTATCCTGCATCTACAGTGTGGTGAGCTCTAACCTATGAATTTAGTTTATGCAATAAAAGGGATAAACATAACTATGTAGCATCTTAATGAGAACATTTAAACAAAACCATAGCACATATCTTTCTGATTCATTTCCCCAATTTTTTTTTCTTATAGTAGCAGAGATCAGAAAAATCTCAACATATACTAAGACTAAAGACAAAAATAAACTACTGTATTTCTTCAGAAAATTCAGAGGGGTTTTTCCTCGTGTTCAATGGCATGCAAAGATTTTGTCAGTTCTCATCCTACCCAAATACATTTATTTATCTTTTATAAAAATATCAGTCTCAAATAACTGAAAATACCTACCTCAGCAACTAGCAATGCAAGAAATTTTTGAACCAAACATATTAGTCAGTAAAATAAAAATATAGAATTAATTCTGTTGTATCAAAAGATGTTTCTGTTCTGCTCAATTTTAAGGTTTTATTCCTGTCTTCTTTGATTCTCTGTATTGTCTCATACATTTTCTGAGAATTCCCTTATTTGTAGCTGATTTTTCATCCAAGCATTGCATGGTGTTATTTTTCCAAATTGATTCACAGTTATAATACAATTTCAATTATAATTTTGTCTTTTTTCAGTGTGATGTATCTATTTTCTGTTGTCTTTACCTGTTGTTCTTCTAAAGTCTGATCCCTTTAATTCTGAGTAGAAAAAATGATCTTAGTGATATATTAGGGTGATACATTGGTTGTTACGTGCAGCTCTGAAACATACTCTTTGGCATCTTCTGTTCTCAAAAAAAAAACCCAAAAAAATGCCTTCATAATCCTAATGGATTTAGAAGCAATACAGGGCTAAGTCTTATGGAAAAGTCCGTTCCTTAGACTATATATACAGTCTTCTAGATATACATTCTCCTTTGCCATTCTCACCAGAGAAAAGGTGCTACAGATGTTACAGAAGTAAAAAGGAAAACCTTATTCCTGTACGAAAGTAATCCTCTTCCAGTAGAATCTGAAAAATGTCCCCTAATGAATTGTACTGATACAACAGGCACTTTGAACACATTTTTATATGTAGATATCATTTATAACTTGAAATGGTGGCTCATAGTGAGTTGCAGGTACTCAATGAATCACAGATTCTTTTTCCACAATAAAGTTTGTCTTAAGTTCCTGCTTTCTCAGCACAGGTCATAAGCTTCTCTGACATCACGCAGTCCTCTCCCCAGTGGTAGCAGCCGTGACCTCTTCTGACCAGGGACAACTTTGCAAGATGTGGCCCTGTTCAGTCTGCAGCTTTGTGGCAATTCAGAACATGGAAGGCTTAACTCTTTGGCAGTGCTCTGTTTAATTTTCTTTTCTGTTTCAATTATTTATTTGTGCTACTTTAAAAGAGGATTTGAAATAGACAGCTCTCTATCCTGCTTTGTGATTGGTGATGGAGGAGACAGAAAAAGATACCTCGTCTCAAGAAACAATGGGTCTTTTGAAACACTGGAACAGAAGTGGCAGAAAGGAAAGATTCTACCCCTTACTGAGCCCAGGTTATGCTGCAGGTTTTCAATTCTTAGTGTGCATAAATCAGAGTGTAGCTTGATGTTTTCAGTCTGCAAGAGATTGTGGAGCCCTTTCTGTCAAGCTTTTTGGTTTTGGAGGTTCACATCAGCTCTGATATTAATTTCATATTCAGCAGAAAATGAAATGCCAAAGTGCAGTTCAGTTGAAATATTCAATACATTTTACTTGCTCTTGTATTAAAACTGGGAGATGTAGGTTGTTTTAGAAGAATATTTCGAAAAGCTGCAGTATTTGAAGAAACAACACATGGACAATCTTTGGAGGTATGAAATGAAGAAATTTAGACTCAACTAAATAACGTTTGAAAAGTGAAAATGTGTGAGCAAAGTGAAAAGTGAAACAGGTGTGAGTAAAAAGCTGTAAAGATTTAAATATATGTAATTAAAGAGTTAGTGAAAAACAGAGCAGAAGCCCAGAATCATTTACTATTTGAAATGTCTTACTGTGTGAGATATAAACCGAGTTGTTTAAAATTCCGTCTATACTTTGTATATTATTGAAGTGTGCTAAGGATTAAAATGTTGGAGTGGAAAAGACAAACTTTATTAAGGGTTCATAATAATACATTTTTTTTTTCTCTGTACAGGTGGTTCACAGTAGCAAAAAAAGTTCACTGATTTCAGTGGGAGACTCATTATTCTCACTCAGCTACTTTTACTTTTCTTAATTGCAGCTCTACTTTTTTTCACCATTTATTGGGAATAAATTGCTACTCAGTCCTCCAGAAGAGGAAAAAATTCAAGACTGATATACAAAACGGACTGTATACCGGAGGAGGGGGGGTTGGGGATGATGATACCTGAGCCAGCTACATCTACGGTATGAGGAGCTCTAAGCCACTTACTGCTGTTCATGAAAGAAATGACTATATGAAAATATTAGTGCTCAGCAGTCATCAGTAAATAAAAATATGGTGTCCTTATATCTTGAATGTTACTTTCAGCTTTGATATTCTTTAGGGGAAGTAGCAGGACCTATAAAGGTACTAAGAATGTCAACAAAACTGATTAGTGGTATGAAACAGATCTCTTATGAGGACAAATTAAATAGCTAAGAATTGTTCAGCTCAGGAACGGTGTAGCTGAGGGAGAATTTGAGAGGTGGCAACCAAATAATAGATTCCGTCACAAAAGCAGCTAATGAAGTCCCATTATTCTGTACAGTCCTGAACATCAGATGCTGGGGAGTCCAAAAAAATATCTGAAAGTATGTAAGTAGGTTCATACCAAAAAAAGGAAACTATTTGTTTGTCTTTTTTTTTTTTTCTAAACAAGGCACTGACACTATGGAACTCATTCCTGCAGGATATTTATGAAGCTGAAAGCTTGCAGACTTCAAGAGGTGACTAAAGAAACAAACCTCCAACAAGTACTACTAAAAACTGGCAAAACCTCTGACATAGATATGTTCTTAGTCTTCTGATGTTTAAAAATGCTAAGTTACTCTGTGAGAAAGATCTCTGTATGATTGCCCTGCCATATTGCACTTCCCTGAGTACCTTCTACAAGAACTTATCAGAGACAGGATACGGAGCTAAGCAAACTTTAAATATTACCAAGAAGAGCAGTTACCACCAAACTAAAAATGTGCAAAAAAATTAAAGCATTTGAAGATGTAGGATGATACTCCAGTACAAACAGAAGTAACAGCCTAATATTTGCAAATGTAGGAAAATGCAAGTAGATCTGTGAGAAAAACAGAGCATGAGAGATGATAACCAGTAAGCTTGCTCACTCTCTCTGTATCTCTGTGTATATATATACACACATAAACACACATTAACTACTGTACAGTCAACACAGAAACATGCTGACTAAATACCCTTATTGGCAACAACAGAATCATAGAAACATAGACTCATAGAATCATAGAGCAGTTTGCACTGGAAGAGACTTTTGAAAGTCATCTAGTCCAAACGCCCCTGCAATGAGCAGGAACATCAACTAGATCAGGTTGCTCAGAGCCCCATCCAGCCTGTCCTTGAATGTTTCTAGGGATGGGGCCTCCACTACCTCTCTGGGCAACCCGTTCCAGTGCCTTACCACCCTCATTGCAGAAAATTTCTTCCTTATATCCACTTTAAACCTACCCTCCCTTAGTTTAAAACCCTAACCCATTTCCTATCAAGACAGACCCTGCTAAAAAATTTGTCCCCATCTTTCCTATAAGTCCCTTTAAGTCCTGAAAGGCCACAATAAGGTCTCTCACCAGAGCCTTCTCTTCTCTAGGCTGAACAACCCAAACTCTCTCAATCTTTCCTCATAGGAGAGGTGTTCCATGCCTCTCATTATTTTTTGTCGCCCTCCTCTGGCCCCACTCCAACAGGTCCACGTCTTTCCTGTGTTGAAGGCTCCAGAGCTGGACACAGGACTCCAGGTGGGGTCTTATGAGAGTGGAGTAGAGGGTCAGAATCACCTCCCTCAACCTGCTGCCCACGCTGCTTTTGATGCAGCCCAGGATATAGATGGCTTTCAGGGCTGTGAGCACACGATTTTGGCTCAGGTATAGCTTTTCATCCACTAGTACCCCCAAGTCCTTCTCGGCAGGGTTGCTCTCAATCCCTTCATCCCATAGCCTGTGTTAATACCAGGGGTTACCCCAACCCATGTGCAGGATCTTGCCCTTGGCCTTGTTGAACTTCATGAGGTTCATATGGGCCTACTTCTCGAGCTTGTCTAGGTCCTTCTGGATGGCATGCCATCCTTCAGGTGTCAACTACACCACTCAGCTTGGTGTTGTTCGCAAAATTCCTGAGGGTGCACTCGATCCCACTGTCTAGATCATTGATGAAGATATTAAAAAGTACTTGTCTCTTTATGGACCCCTGAGGGACACCGTTTGTCACTGATGTCCATCTGGACATTGAGCCATTGACCACTACTCTCTGAATTCAACCATCCAGCCAATTCCTTAGCCACCCAACGGTCCACCCATCAAATCCATCTTTCTCCAATCTAGAGCGAAGGGTATTGTGGGAGACTGTGTCAAAGGCCTTACAGAAGTCCAGATAAAACTGAATTTATTCCTTTCAAGACGCAGAGTACGACTGATTTAGTTCAGGTCTATCAAAATAAAAAGTAAAATGTCACACAAGTCATACTTTAAAACAGACAGAATGGTCAACTCTCTTACAAATTGTATAGTGACTTATACAACTGCAAAACAAGAGAACATATACAGGAATGTATAATTAAGCCTATATATATTTTAAAAGTACTGACTGATAATGGTCAACCTACTACACAGACAGTGAAAAGCTTTTCAGATACAATAAAAAATTTTACCAGAATAATCAGCATAGAATCATAGAATGCTTTGGGTTGGAAGGTGCCTTTAATGGTGATCTAGGCCAGACCCCCTGCAGTGAGCAGAAACATCTTCAACTAGACCAAATTCCTCAGAGCCTCGTCCAACCTGATGTTGAATGTTCCTAGTGATGGGGCCTCCGCTACCGTACTGGGAAATCTCTTACAGTGTTTCACCACCCTCATTGTGAAAACTTTCTTCCTTATATCCAATCTAAATCTACCCTCCCTTAGTTTAAAACCATTACTCCTTGTTCTGTCACAACAGATCCTTCTAAAAACCCTGTCACTATCTTTCCTGTAGGCCCCCTCCACGTATCCTCTGGCTGCAAACTCCCAACGAATTCCTTAGCCAACGAATAGTCCACCCATCAAATCCATAACTCTCCAATTTAGGCAGAAGAATGTTGTGAGGCACCATGTTGAAGGCTTTACAGAAGTCCAGATAGCTCACAGCCATTGCTCTTCCCTTGTCCACTGATCTGATGATCACTCCACCATAGAAGGCCACTAGGTTGGTCAGGCAGGACTTGCCCTTGGAGAGACCATGCTGGCTGTCTCAAATCATCTCCCTGTCCTCCATGGGCCTCAGCATAGCTTCTAGGAGGATCTCCTCCATGATCTTTCCAGGCACAGAGGTGAAGCTGACAGGTCTGTGGTTGCCAGGGTCCTCCATTCTACTCTTTTCAAAAAGGGGGTGCAATGTTTCCCTCCTTCCAGTCACCAGGGACTTCACCTGACTGCCTTGACTTATCAGATATCATGGAGAGTGGCTTGGCAATGACATCAGCTAATTCCCTGAGTATTCTGAGATGTGTATCATCAGATCCCATAGAGTTATGTATGTTCACGTTCTGCAGGTAGTCACGAACCAGGGCCTCCCTTTACAGTGGGAGGGGCTTTACCCCACCACTCCCCATCTTGCAGTCCATAAACTGGGGAGGGGCAAGGAGAGAGGTTGCCAGTGAAGACTGAGGCAAAAAAGTTGAGTACCTCAGCCTTCTCCTCGTCTTTCGATACTAGGTTGCCATTCTTGTTCATCAGGGGAGAATGCTTTCTTTAACCTTCCTTTTCTTGTTGACATACATGTAGAAGAACTTCGTGTTATTCTTAGCATCACTTGCCAAATACAGCTCTAGCCTTGGCCCTTCTGACACCACCGTATATAAACAGGCAGCGTCCCTATAATCTTTACAAGATACCTATCTCTTCTTCCACTGCCTGTGCAGTTCGCCCTTGCTCTTTAGTTTGACCAGCGGGTCTCGACCTAGTCAATGCATATTATTAAGGAGAAAAAAAACGAAAATAAACACTTTAAAAAGTATTTTCCTACATGAATGTGCTTGCTCTCTCTTACTTAACATCTAAAAAGAAAAATAATTAAGGATATTATGGGTCATGCTTGTTTTTGGTGAGGGGCTGGTGATCTTTCTCTTCTTCCTTGCATTTCCCTTCATCCATTAATACCTACTAAAGTTTTGGGAATGCAGTTCATGAACAAGTCATGTACAAACTGATATTTGTCCAGGTATTGAAAAAAGGAATCAGAAGTGAAAACTGGAGGAAATAGTTAAAAAGATGAAAAAAAAACAAAACAAAACAAAACAAGAATGTATTACTTGCTTGAGCATGAAATACGAAGATGTCAGAAAAAGAAATCAAAACTTTTCTCTTAAAAAAAATGTACATCTCTTTGAGCTGAGAACTTTATGAATGACCTGGGTACATGAAGATGGTAGTTGACTATCTGTTATTCAGGCATTCAGAAGAGAAGGGTGTCAGTGCACTGAAGGACTTTCAGAAAGATTCAGAAACAAGAGGAGCTGGAAAGGCAAAGTAAAGTTCTTCTCTAAGGGAGTCCCAAAAAAATATCTCAAATAATAGAAGACAATGTGGATGAGTTCAGTAAATAAAATACATAGTGAAAAGGTTTTCAAGAAGAAATGATCAAAAGTATTGCAAAAAGAATGGCCTGAAGATGAACAGGGCATACATATTTCTATTGAGTAAAAAAGAGCAGAAAAAGGAATGAGTGAGAAGAATGGGAGACACTCAGTTTAAGGTGAACTGAATTCAGCAAGGAGAAGTTCTTAGCTGCAGAGAACATGCACAATAAAGTACACTGCCTCTGGTCATTTTCTTTAGAATCACAGAATCACAGAATCACGGAATCACAGAAGAGTAGGGGTCGGAAGGGACCTCTGTGGGTCATCTGACCAACCCTCCTGCAGAAGCAGGGTCACCTACAGCAGGCTGCACAGGACCTTGTCCAGGCGGGTATTGAATATCTCCAGAGAAAGAGACTCCACAACCTCCCTGGGCAGCCTGTTCCAGTGCTCTGTCACCCTCAGAGGGAAGAAATTCTTCCTCATGTTCAGACGGAACTTCCTGTGCCTCAGTTTGTGTCCATTGCCCCTTGTCCTGTCACTGGGCACCACTGAAAAGAGTATGGCCCCATCCTCCTGACACCCAACGTTCAGATATTTATAAGCATTTATTAGATCCCCTCGCAGCCTTCTCTTCTTCAGGCTGAACAAGCCCAGCTCCCTCAGCCTCTCCTCATAGGGGAGATGTTCCAGTCC
>Ga0065711_1002964_pt1 | contig 34467 bp, 27 predicted proteins | sample Hoacrofraction12_FD_59098 | JGI IMG/M metagenome (GOLD analysis project Ga0065711, IMG submission 59098) | Hoatzin crop microbial communities from Cojedes, Venezuela - Epithelial fraction 12 v2 (version 2) | ecosystem: Host-associated > Birds > Digestive system > Esophagus > Crop | place... | reverse complement strand
GGGGTGCATCAAGAAGAGTGTGGCCAGCAGGACGAGGGAGGTTCTCCTTCCCCTCTACACTACCCTGGTGAGGGTAGTGGAAGAGAAGTTTTCATTAGTCTGCGTCTGTGTTTTCAGAAGATGAAAATTATTAAAAGCCATACAATAAAAGATGGAGTTTTCAGTATAAGTATCAGGTAAAAGTGAAATAGTCTGTTAGTTCTTCAGGGAAGCATAACAGAAACAGAGATTAGATTAGGGTGCAGAAGGCATTCACTGCAGACATTTGCCAGGCATCCATCAGGATTGCCGGAGAGAATATTGCATTGCAGGTCAATAGGGGAGCTGAGGCCCAGATTTCCTAAGTCTGAATCATAGCTCTGTTGTTGATTTCTTGTGCAGCCTTTGACATATTGCCATTAGTTCAGTTTTCAAAAGAGACTATTCCTTTTCAGTCTAAGGATGCACAGGGTCTGATCTTTCGAAGTCCTGCGCAGTTGTTTTGAGTTGTGAGTGCTACCCACATGTTCAGAGCTGGCTTTTTGTGTTGCAGTCTGGCTACTAAAAACATAGACATGTTCTCTATGAGAGGTAAGGATGAACTAATTTCTGTTTCTTCAGCAAGCTGGACCTCCCCCCCGTCCCTCAAACTAATAAATAAGAATAAGGCCCAAATTTTTCTTTAAAATGCTTGTTGCTGAACAGTTCAATCAATGTCTGAGAGCTAAAAAATGGCTTTTTTAAAATACTGAACACTGGCAGCTGAAATGGCAACTGTGGCCATTCAGTATCTTGGAGGAATCAGCTCCTGAATAAATGCCTAAATTTGCCTTTATGTCTCTGGGTCACAGTAGTCTATATAGTTATTATCCATCTTACTGATTTCAGATTGGAACATGTTGAAGAAAATACCAGAATTCAGGAGACTCATAAAACAATAACAATCAAAGCTACATAAGTGATTAACAAATCAAAAAGAAGAAAAAAAAAAAAAACCCAAACAGTTTCTCAGTTGAATTTTTTTCTCTTGCATAAACCCTCATCACAAAAATTATCCCACTTGCTCCATTGGACAATATTCTATGAACTAAACCTTCTCAGGAGAGCAAAATGGTTTGATTTCAGAATCAAATCCAAGTTCTACTTCATGCAAGTATTAGTGTAGTACACGCAAATGTTCATACTACATGCTTCTTGCACCTAGAGTCAGTTAACGGTTACTGAAATATTTCACCATGAGCACAACAAATGGAACAACTCTGAATCCCTTCATTTCCCTAACTCTGATTCTTCAGGAACAGTGACAGTTCACTTTAAACTTTCTGGAAGGGGTTTTTCTAGTATGGGGCTAAAACATACCCATGAATAAATCTGAAAACCTTGCAAATAACAGAGGTTTTCACAGATTACTACTTCTCTGTTCAGCTATAATTATTTATGAGAATAGGGATTCTTCTTTGGTTAATGAACACCATCTGCTAACCAGACAGGCAGTAATACGGAAAGATCTCTAAATTATCCCTTGCACAATCTTCAATGACTACTTAGATTTTAGCCAGAGGAAAGCAAAGACACCAAATACATGTTTCCTGAGCTTTCTGTTTGTTGCCTGATTTCCTAGCAACTAACACCAGGTTAGGTAGTTGTTTTAAGCATTTTTCAAGGGAATTCCAGGACCTTTACACTACTAAAAGAGTATATGCCCTCCCTTTTTCTTCTCAGTTTAACTGCAGGGCTGAAATTTCCAAAATGACCGCAAAGAGGTCTGCACAAACTGAGTATATGCCATACGCAGTTCAGCTGCAAGTAACTTTTCCACAGTGCAACTGTCTGCATATCTGTCCACGTACAGCAAGGCTGTGTGTTTCTGTGCTGAGAAAAACATTTGAAGATGCTTCACTAGGAACAGACTGGTTTCAGATTATTCACTATTATTTCAGTGAGAGCTGAAGTCATGCAGCAATTTATAAGTTATGCTTCTGTATTTTTATTTACCCCTAAAGCCCAAATCCTTTTTATTTTGTTGTGATAAACAGTACAACTTCAATTTCTTTGAATAGAAGCAAACGCTAATCTGATGTTTGCAGATAAATATAAACACTGGGAGAAGGTTTGTGTTCATTTAATGGTGAAGCCAGAGATGGAAGAAGTTTGATGAGCTGAGATTATTACATCATCATTTAAACTTTTCCTATTTTGATATCTTAATAAAGTGGTCAGGCTTCTTTTGTATGGAAAGTACATTCCTGGATAAATCAAGATGTGTTTCTTAGCTTGCTCAAAAAATAGGAAAAGGATACAGTACATACAAATGCATGCTTCAGAAAAATAGCACTGGCATTTCTCCTGAAGTCTTTGTTTTAAATGCAAAATCCCTACATATATTCACATATATTCATATATAGGTATGTATAAACAAATATACATCTACATCTTCAGCCTGAATACCATTCATATGAATGTAATTTGTTTGATACTTTTTCTGATTATTTGCAGTATCTGCCAAGGCAGATTTCAAAGCCTACTATGTGCAGCTGCAAAGTCAGTGAATCAAAGTTTGCTTCACATTTTGAAATAGTATTCATGGACAAATCTTTTTTTCTTTTTTTTTCTTTTTTTTTTTTATTCTAAGGCTGGGCAAATCTTTCACATAGAACATTTGTAAGCATTTCAGAAAGCTTTTCTATCATTACTTGAGTTTTTTTCATTTTAGTGTTCCACAGATGCAGCAAGTGAGTTTAAAGGCAGGAACATTTGTTTTAATCTCTTAAGTATTTCTGTAAATATTTTGTTAAAATCATCTAGCATCTATACTTGCAAAAAAAGCATAACAGAACTGATTCTTACCTCATCCCTATAAGAGCAGAAACATAATATATAGACTTTCTGCCAGCTGGCCAGAGAGTTTAGAGGTTATGTTTCTGCTCTGATATGGAGGCTTCTGCTTGCATGTGCAGGTCAGTCAAAATAGTCCAGGTGTGAAGTTCACGTATCTGCAAAGATCAGTGAGTCCTTTCTTCAGCTATTAGTCAGTGAATACTCAGGCGTACACTCAAGCAATTTCCAATCTGTTTGCAAAAAATTAATAAATGAATTGCAACATGAGTTCAGCACATTCATTATAAGAAACGAATCTCAGAGATCTAAACTTTACCTCCATTTTACTGGAGCACTAAATAAGAATCACTTCTGTTTCAACAAAAAGCCTTTTCTGGGAACATTTGTAGTTGGAAGAAAAGAAACGGCACATTAATAACATTTTGACATTCTTATTCATGTGCTTCACATACTTCATCCAGAGAATATTGATTGAGTTCAGAGAAAATATAAACCACTCTGGAGAGGGAGCATGAGTAATCTGAATGCTACCTGCACGGGTTGCACAGAAAGAAAGGTCTCTGCCTCCAAGTGCAAGACACAAGCTTTCCACCCATCTCAGCCACTTCGGGTTTAAATAAAAAACACGTCTTTGTGGCTATCAGGAAACTCTTAGTAGGAGAAGCTGAGTCATAACTGCCTGTTTAGTTATAAAATGTTCCCAGCTTTCTTTGGGCTGAGATAAATAGCACTTGGCTTTGTTCTTCCCTGGTGAAACTCCCCTGTTCCCACCCCCTCAGGAGCCGAGCTATCGCGTTGGGTTGGTGAGAAATCTCTCTGTTTCCCAAGCTGGCCAGGCGGCTCTCCCCGCCTGAAAGCTGTTGGCAGCCATCATAACATTCCTGCTGCTGAGGGAAAAGAGAGAAAACCCCTCACCCTGCAAAGTCAGATGTGAGGCTCCCCCCTGCCAACAACTTTTTTTTCTCCAGTTGTAAAAACCCAACGACCTGGTTTCTTTTGAGGAAAATTAGGCCATCTTCTGATGGCACTGGGAAAAAAAAATGGGGTGGTGGGTTACACTGAAGCTTTCTTCCTCTCTGTCTCTCTGCTGAAATGTTCATGGATATTGAAGTTTCAGGGGCTGGCAGGCCTGGGAGAAGTGTGTGCATTATCTGTTTCTGTTTCTGTCCCTGTCCCCAGAGGGACTGAAGGCAGGACTGGTTTCAAATACGCTTACAAGCTCTGTTACTCCTTGTTAGAGACGTCTGGTAGCTTGGCGATGTAGCTTGGTGACTGCAGGGCAAATCACCATTGTGCAGCAAGGTGGGGGAAAAGGGAGAGGATCTAAGCTCGTGCTGATTCACCTGTGAGGTCAACCTCAGCTATGTAAAGGCTTTCCTGGGTTATAGCTAACTATGGTTCAACAGTGGGAATTCTTGTGTTTAAAAGGTGGTTTTCCACTGAGTACTGCGTGATCGACTGACAGAGATCTGTGTTACATTGCTGGCATGGCTGGATTTAGCATTTAGATGGCTTTTTTTTTAGTTTAAAATAACTTCTTTTTGCTTTGCTCCCTGTCAGACCTGCTGCTCTTTCCTCTCATAGATATTTAGTTTGCAGTCCTAGAAGTCCTAGAGCCAACTGTGGCAAAGCCAAACTCAAGTTTTCAGTGAGGAGCTGAAAAACCCCATGGTAGAGATGATGGCAAATGGGGCTTAGTGATGCAAGTGAGCTCATCGATGGAGTGAAGACTGGAGGCAGCCTGGGCTGCAGTGACCATGCATTGGTGGAATCTACAGTCCTGAGGGATATGGGAAAGGCAACAAGTATAGTCAGGACCCTAAATTTTAGGAAAGCAAACTTCCAGCTCTTCAAGGAGTTAGGCAATAGCACCCCCTGGGAAACGGTCCTCAGGAACAGGGGGACAGAGCAGAGCTGGCAGATCCTTAAGGACACTTTCCATAGAGCGCAGGAGCTCTCAGTCCCCAGGTATAAGAAGTCAGGCAAGAAAGGGAAGAGACAAGCATGAGTGAGTTGAGACCTGCTGGTCAAACTAAAGGGCAAAAGGGAACTGCACAGACAGTGGAAGCAGGGACAGGTATGTTGGGAAGATTACAGGGACACTGCACGGTTGTGTAGGGTTGAGGTCAGGACAGCCAGGGTGCAGCTGGAGCTGAACTTGGCAAGGGATACTAAGAATAACAAGAAGGGCTTCTACAGGTATGTCAGCCAGAAAAGGAAGGTAAAAGAAAGTGTTCCTGCCCTGATGAACAAGAATGACAACCTTGTATCAACAGATGAGGAGAAGGCTGAGGTACTCAGCAACTTTTTTGCCTCAGTCTTCAGTGGCAACCTCTCTCCAGCTGATGGACTGCAAGATGGGGACCAGAGGGGCAAAGACCCTCCCACTGTAAGGGAGGACCAGGTTCGGGACCACGTGAGGAACCTGAACGTATGTAAATCTATGGACCTGATGAGATACATCCCAGAGTCCTGAGGGAATTGGCTGATGTCATTGCCAAGCTACTCTCCATGATAATTGAAAGGTCATGGCAGTCAGGTGAAGTCCCTGCTGACTGGAAGAAGGGAAACTTTGTGCCCATTTTTAAAAAGGGTAGAAAGAAGGACTCTGGGAACTACTGACCTGTCAGCCTCACCTCTGTGCCTGGAAAGATCATGGAACAGGTCCTCCTAGAAGCTATGCGAAAGCATATGGAGGACAGAGGGGTGATTCGAGACAGCCAGCATGGCTTCACCAAGGGCAAGTCCTGCCTGACCAACCTAGTGGCCTTCTATAATGGCGTGACTACATCAGTGGACAAGGGAAGAGCTACGGATGTGATCTATCAGGACTTCTGTAAAGCCTTTGACACAGTCCTTCACAACATCCTTCCCTCTAAATTGGAGAAATATGAATTTGATGGGTGGACTGTTCAGTGGCTAAGGAATTGGTTGGTAGGTTGCAGCCAGAGGGTAGTGGTCAATGACTCCATGTCCAAATGGATGTTGGTTACAAGTGGTGTCCCTCAGGGTTCCATATTGGGACCAGTACTGTTTAATATCTTCAGCAATGAGATAGAGGGATTGAGTGCACCCTCAGCAAGTTTGCAGATGATACCGAGTGGTGTGGTCGGCACACCTGAGGGACAGGATGCCATACAGAAGGACCTGGACAAGCTGGAGAAATGGGCCTGTGTGAACCTCATGAGGTTCAGCAAGGCCAAGTGCAAGGTCCTGCATCTGGGTGGGGGAAACCCCCGTTATCAATATAGGCTGGAGGATGAGGAGATTGAGAACAGTCCTGCCGAGAAGGACTTGGGGGTGCTGGTGGATGAAGAGCTGGACATGAGCCACCAATGTGCGCTTGCAGCCCAGAAGACCAACCGTACCCTGGGCTGCATCAAAAGAAGCGTGGCCAGCAGGTCGAGGGAGGGGATTCTGCCCCTCTACTCCGCTCTGGTGAGACCCCACCTGGAGTCCTGCATCCAGCTCTGGAGCCGTCAGCACAAGAAGGACATGGAGCTGTTGGAGCGGGTCCAGACGAGGGCCACAAAGATGATCAGAGGGCTGGAGCACCTCTTATGTGACGAAAGGCTGAGGGAGTCGGGGCTGTTCACCCTGGAGAAGAGAAGGCTGCGAGGAGACCTTACAGCAGCCTTTCAGTATCTGAAGGGGGCCTACAGGAATGATGGGGAAAATATTTTCAGCAGGGCTTGTTGCAATAGGACAAGGAGCAATGGCTTTAAACTAAGGGAGGGTAGATTTAGACTAGATATAAGGAAGACATTTTTTACAATAAGGGTGGTGAAACACTGGAACAGGTTGCCCAGAGGAGTAGTGGAGGCCCCATCCCTGGAAACATTCAAGGTGAGGTTGGACGGGGCTCTGAGCAACCTGATCCAGTTGAAGATGTTCCTGCTCACTGCAGGGGGGTTGAGCTAGATGACCTCTAAAGGTCCCTTCCAATCCAAAGCATTCTATGGTTCTATGATTCTTAGCAGCCACCCTTCAATAACCACAAGCTGGTCACAGAAGGTGTTGAGGAAAGTATTTGCATTTCATTGAAGATCTTGATTTATAGCTTCTTGAAGAATAAAAAAATGTTAAGCAGAGCAATGGCCAAAGATACCTTGTTCAAGTTGCAAATTATGCATAGACTTAATAGAGATTAGGGGAGTTTTACACATCTGTGTGGATTAGTTGAGCACATCAGAGGGGCAGTTTATTTGTTTTACATTATAAAATATCTACTATAATTAATAGTTCTGATACAGATGCTCTTTATCACTTCTGCCATACCACAGTATTTGCCTCTGGGAATATAGAGCTCGTGGTTTGTTAGATGGTTTTATTAAGTGTTTTGGGGCTTTTTGCTATGTGACAGAACCTTCCCTCTGGAGATGAAGCCAAAGAGATTGATGGAGTGTGGGCTTTACTTACAAAGCTCGAGTGACCCTGTAAAAGCTGTGTAAGCAAAAGATTAGCTAGTGCCTGCATGAAGCACTTGGGGGCTTGTAATGTAGAGAGAAAAAAAAAATGCTGCTGCAAGGCAGAGTGACACACACATAATATCACATCAAGCACGCAGTTCCCTTGTTTTCTGCATGTGACAGATACACAGCGACCCTACTGGCTTCTCTAAAGGTGAGGTTTCACCATGAATGTAGCTGATCCAAATGTGCCCAGACAGTGGGAAGGGCTGTTGTGCCTTCCCACCCTGCTGACACCTGCACCTGGGGACTGCATCAGGGAGAGGGTCTTCCTGGGAACTCAACAAAAGGAGGAGAGTGCAGCAGTCACCACATCTCCATAAAGCAATGACAAAACTGTGGTCTCAGGTGTTCAGTTGTTTTCTGCTGCCAACTCAGGGCCTGCATTTGAGCCACTGTTTTTCGTCTTCTTTTTTTTTAAATCCAGCTCATAATATGCAAGAACATAATCACCTAAGGGGCTGAGGAGTGAGGTTAGGACAATGATCTCTTATCTGTAAAGAAAATACATAACTTTTCAAACATGGCATGTCTTACAATTGCGATAAAATTACAAAGTTACAATTCAATAAAAAAGAACATTAAACCCACGAAATGTCAGAAAGCCAGTTTATCCACTGTGACTTGGCAGCTTGTAATTATGCTCAGTGAGCTGAGGGAAATTGCATTGTCTTCAATTTTATGATTTCCAAAGCAGTGGGAAATGGCATTTTTACAACAATAGGAATCCCTCCCCATAATAACTTAGTTTGTGTATGAGTTGGGGTCAGTAACTACTGAGGATGGATTCATTCAGCTTTCTAGAACTGATCAAAGTTAGAGGACAATACAAAAAATGTCACTTTATTTGCTCTGTGTCTCAGTTTCTTCAGCTGTCAAAGCAGATGCTGAGGTACAGTGAGAAACATGCCAACAGAGAAGAAGAAGTGCTTACAGCACGGACAGTGCCAGTAGGTCCAGCCTGCCGTTCCTGAGTTTCTCTTCCCTGCTAGACCTTGATTCCCTGGGACAGAGCAGACCCTCAAGCCCAGTATACCCATTTGTGCATGAAATGGGTGCTAATGCCTGTCCTCATTGCAGAGCTGTCGGTGAGTTTTTCCAGAGCCCCTCACTGATGGACTGTTTTGCTGTGTTGTCAGGTTGTGGAGGAGAACTCTCTGGCCCTTCTGGTTCATTTCACAGCCCTGGCTACCCCAACAGATACCCAAGCAATAGGGAATGCATCTGGTACATTCACACAGCGCCTGGTAGCAGCATTCAACTCACCATTCAGGAATTCGACATTGAATATCACCCAGACTGCAGCTACGATGTTTTGGAGGTAAGAAAGAGCATCAGATTTACTCCTCAAAAATACAAAAGTTACATGCTTTTTTGCCTGAGGCAGATAATCCCAAGAAGTGCAGGAGCAGAACAAACAATTCTGCTGCAATTTCCCATTTCTGCTGTGCTTACAGTTACGTTCTGCAGATGTTGTTGCAGAAGCCACAATGCTCATATTATTTTTCACTTTTATACCTTTGGTGTCTGTAGACCTTAATCAATAATGATGCCAGGCACTGTACACTTCCAACAAGAGACAAAACTCCTTCAAAAAAATCAGTCTTTAAAAGTCCACCTTTTACAAATAACTAAATGCAGGTGCTGTACCATGGAGATAAAATTTCCTGATGTAAAGGAAGATAATGGATCACTGGGGGGATAAGTGAGGTGAGACCTTGTGTAGGACCTTCCAAGGAAGTGGGGAGGCTTATAACTCCAAGCATTGAAAACTATAAAGAATCTTTGTACTCAGAAAAAAGAATCATGGAAGAGGCAGTGTCCTAGTCATCTTAGGGTAGTGAAACAAGGAGTAAAAGGACCTTTCTCAGGGTTTCCTGACCTTTAAGAGACCCGTAAGACTGGATGGTCCTGTTATATATGGCATCTTTGTGCTTGTATTGGTAAGCAGGCAGGTGACCAATCCCAGCTAACGGATTTGAATAGACTTCCAGTGCAGGAAGAAGGGATAGGAAATAATTTCAGGAAGAAATTATTTAAAAGTATAGACTTTCTAGATCTCTCACTAGAGATATTTGAGATCACTAATGGAGGTACAGTTGTTGGGTCTTTCAATGTTAATACACGGGTAACACTTGAATGCTTCTGTAATGAACCCTAAAGATTGATGAAGATACCTTGTACCACTCTGCTGGGGCTTTTCTTCTTCTGTTCTCCTGGGTAATGTAGTGTGTGACCAACATATAGCTAGACAGCTTTCTGTCCAGCACCTACACATACTCACTGCTACCTATTTTCACCTTTGTAGCTTTGATTTCTCCAGCCTATGGTCCTTACTGCACACTCATCAGCAATATTCCTGCAAAACTTAACCCACATCCCAAAGCAGGTCCGAAACATACAATTGCCAGATAAATGGTTGCTAAGCATTTGTATGAGTAGAAGAGGTATATAACTTAACTTCATATTTCTGGCTCTGAAACAGGCTTCCCTAGCTTAGCAATAAAATGGAAGAAGTCTTGACCAAATGGACACTGTGCTTTGAGTATCCTATTGACTTTGGGACTTCTGTAGGATCTTGGTGTAAGGAAGTTTTTCCATGAATTCTCTACCGGTAGCATTGGCAAATATGACTGTATGTCACATTGCTGACACCAGTGCCTGTGAGTAGGTGACCTGTGTTGGCTGGTTTGGATATTGATGAAGTCTTTTGTATTGCAGCTTCATTGTTGTTTGTGCCTAAAGTGACTAGATTGAAGCTAATCTGCCTCTAGGCTTCAGTCATGCCTCTGTTGCCCAGAGGAATCCATTAAACTGCTATGAAATCGAAGTCTGCTGTGCTTAACCATTTCTTGAATAGTGCATGGACGACACCTACATCTACAGGTGGTCACCCAGGAGCTATCATATTCCAGTAAGAGCACAGATGGCTGGCAACCACTTGTTTAACAACTTTTTGACTAGTAGAGGGGCTGGCCTGAAACCAATGAGTGGGTTGCTGGACACAAATCACTTAAAGAAGTTGTGGAAGAGGATCCTACAGTTTGCTGCTCTGTGTCCCCAAGCAAGATATTCACCTTAGGTTTTGGGTTTTCTTTCTTTACCATTTTAAACTTAGTTGCTATGCTTTACTTCTTTCCAGCCTTACTCATTCATCAGCGCAGATGCTCACCTTGCTGTTTGACCTTCCCTGTGTTCCTGCCCTCAGAACTGACATGCCTCTGAGTTTCTTGTATCCTGATCGTAGCTCATCCAGTTCCCAACACCTGTCTCTGATCTGCTGACAGATAACTTAATGTAAATCAACTTGTTGGGGAAAATTGGCTCATGTCTTACTGCAAGATCAAAGGTTCTGCCTGGCAGAGAATAGCTTCCCCTGCCAAACTGCAGGCATTTGGTGGACCTTTATGTACCTTGCTACATACATATTTTCTTGCCTTTGTTATAAAATTATACATTCACAGCATGATTGATACAGTCTGCACAGAACAAATGATGACTCAGATTTAGTGTGGGGGGGGAAAGAATGTGGTTAACTATTTGCAGGAGCTGCTCTATCTTGTAATCTTCTTTCTTATAGTTGTCTACGTATGTCCAGGCTGAAAACCACACACACAGAAGTTTGAAAAGTGTTAGAAAAAGAGATTGCTTGTGTGCCTTTGACACAGTGTGTTTCAGCGGTCACTAAGGTTCCATACATCTTTTACTCTCACATTATGTTCCCAAGAGTATCCTGTCTATCAGTTCTTTGGGTTTTGAAGTCTGCTTTTTCTCACAGCTATTCTCCTGATTTCACTTTTTCCTTATCTCTGAATAGTGAATTCTACCACTTCCTGTTTTCTTTCAAGCCAAAGAACTTTCCAGTTTTAATAGGAAGTTAAAACCAGTACTAAAGTAGCTCTGCTCCCTGCTGCCCCTCCCTATCCTATTAACTCTCTCTACTCTCTGAAATAAGAAGCTGTCTTGTAACAAAAAATTTTCAATAATTACAAACTTGCTCACCTGGATGCATTTAGCTTTTGCTTAGAAACACCCTCACCCCTTTGACCTGGCAGAGAATTGTAGGAAAATTCTAAGAGATCTTTCCCATCGCAGCACCTTTGCTGCTAACTTCATTTTTATACTGTAGTTTCTTGACTATTTCTCTCTTGCACATTGTTCTTGTAAAATGCAGCAACTGTCTCCCTTCCCTTTCCTTTGACAATGCTTCCTAAATAAGCTGTCCCTTCCTTGTCAGTAACCCAGTACTGCCAAATGTTTCACCAAGACTGTGCAATAATAGTTAAGTAAAAATTTTGTGTGTGAAATCCGAAAGTTCTTCCCATGGCTTCTGCATGCTGGAGTGTTTGACACATTCTCCTTTAATTCTCCTCCTTGTTTCTTTTATGACACTGTTGCACTCTGTCTTTTTTTCCAATCAGATTCCACTCCTTTTACAAACATCCATAAGCAAATTTTAAGTTGTTCTTAAAGAAGTTTTCTAGAAATGTTTCATGGAAATAGAAGCCATCATTTTGGACACAATGAAAGAGTTAAAAATATTTTTAAATGGCTTCTAGCCAAATTACATACATAGAGAAAAATGACCATGTCCGCTTTGTTAAATTATGACATCTCTTTAACATGGACCAGATTTTTGTAAACTATAAATATATTCTGCTACAGCAAGATGTATGTCTGAGCTGAAAAGGAAGGAACTCTGTCAATCTATTGCACTTCCCAATCTTTATTAGATGCTCTGGTCTTTTCATTTAAATATAAAGAAACATGAAGTATTACCATAATTCTTAATTCTCTGTCAAAGCTCTCTTTGCTGGCAGTTATATTTGAACAGGGATCAGTTTTATTCCCAGAAAATCTGTGTCATGAGGGTGACCAACTGCATAAAAACAGCCTTCTGTTGCTCATAACTCTGGAATGCTGACTGTTAACAATAAATGGAGCTAACAGGGCAGAAGCAAATGATAAGAACAGATTAAAACCATCGGCTTTTATCCTGCATCCCCATTATGCCATCCAACATCATTTTATCTCTGAATCAGGTACTCTGGTCAGACTAAAAGTTTTATTTTTATTTTTCTCTGTTTGCTGCTCAGACATCCTGTGGCTTTTTGTGAACCACACCCTGGAATTCATTCTTTCCTTCCATTCTCTTTTCCCTCTTCTTTTTTCATGTGGTAACTATTGGTTTTCCTCTTTGTAGCCAAAAGTAACATTTTATTGTTTTTTGTCATGGAAACACTCAAACTTGGTTTTGTTCCAGCCCTTGTGAAAGCATCTGTTTAATTGAACTGGCATAAAGGAGAAAGGAAAATATACTCCTAACTGTAAAAAGCATGCCTTTGACTGAGCTTTTTATTTTGAAACTGTGCAGAAGGCCATTGCTGAACAGTTAACAATGTAAAGGAGACCCACAAACCTGAGGTTTCCATCAATATTTCTTCCCCATCCGTAATTCTCTTCCAACAGGTCAACTATAAGCGTTCAGCCTGGGCCAAGTTAATTTCTGAGGTAATAGTGCAGAAATCAGCAGGGTTTAAGTCAGAGCTGGGTTTGGTCCCCTTGCCCATGGTGTGCAGATGGCCCCAGGGCACACCAGGGATGATGTGAAAGGCTGGTCCGTGATGCTTATTAGATGCATATTAGACACTCCTGCTGTTTCCTCCACCACATAGCTGCTCTGGGCTGTTTTAGATGATTAAGACCATGTGTTCCTGCTAGATCTCATGCTGTGGCTCTGACTCAGGGAGTATACCACAAACACATTTTAAAATTCACATTTTGAACAGACTTCTGACAAATGCAGCTGTCATTGGGCCTCACAAGCAACCAAGCAGCAAGATTTTTCTGAAGACACTGAGCTTCCAGCGGACAAACATGCTTCTTCCCCATACTGTGACTACTTCATTACAGATTCTTAATCTGAGCTGTGATTTCATCCATTCTGACTTGTCTTGAATGCCTTGAGACAATCGATTGGACAGAGGAACCATTATCCATTCAAGCCACACAGCCTCCCTGCAGAATGCAAAAAAGTGCTGCCTCAGTCAAAATTAAAATGTTTAAGCTATTAAGCCTGTGTAATCAGCAACTATAACGAAATACAGTCTTCTGAACATCTAACAGACTATAATGTCTATAAAAAAATTAATTCCTTGTTTCTTCTGGGGATGCAAGCTTCAGCTTCTGAGGTCTCATGTTACCCTGGAGTCACTGAATATTCTTTCCAGTTTAAAAGGAAAAAAATCTTTCTTTTATACCTGTAACAGCAGAGCAGTGTCAGGCACTGTGTGCAGTTAGTGAGCACGCGATCAATCAAATTATGTAGCAATGCACTGCACTCAGCCCTAGAGGTGGTGGGACTAGCTCGGCTATTTGTAAGACTTGCTCAGATATTTAGCTTGGACAGAACCCAAACTTCTTCTGAGGTTAAAATGTATCTGTCAAAATTTATTAAAATATTGAGTTTCCCCTCATCTAGAAACGATCAGAGGCAAAAGGGCCATACAGAAGGCCAGTTCTTATAGTATTGCTGCTTTCCGAGAGAGATTCATGGATTGCTTTTTTTGACCTTTTTGATGTTTACCAGACTAATAAGGTATTGGATCAGACTTGAGATGCTACCAGTGGGAAAATCCTGATGGGATTTGTTGCCTTATCTTCCTGTTCCCTGGTTTTGTTGTTAGAACTTGCCATTCTCCAGTTTAGCTTTAACATTCGTACAAAATACATGATGATACAATGAGAATCTATCTATTGCTAGTTCAGTTGCTGAAAGACCATAGCACACTCTTCATTTAGTGTATTTCTTTAACAGTTTTCATATTTGAGGTTACTGTCAAGCTGACTTTTGCAGCTGCTGTCCTACCAGGGGCATACCAACAGAAGGCGGGAGACCCTTAGTATCAGGTGGCATTTCATTAGCATGCAAAACGCCAAGAAAATTCAGTCATTGAAGGCATTAGGCACCAAAATCACATGCCTGGATTTGAAAATTGCACTTAGCACGTGTGTTTTCTCCAGCTTTGAAAGGGAAGACTAAGGAAGGTGAGCCAGTTCCACAAGTTATAAATGGGCTCAAACTAAAATCCCACATCCCTTTTGGAAAACAAGAAGCAGAAATAACTAGGCTTCAGCACTGCCACCTAATTCACTTGAATTGGTTTAAAAATGCATTATAAAGTACACAATACTGCTGATGATGTTTAAGAGAGTTGTGGTTTTCTGGTTTATAATTGTATAAGGCGTACTCTTCCAATTAGGGAATAATTACTCTTAAAAGTCAAAACCTGTCTTCTGTGGCAAATATGTATGATATATATTCTTGTTTCCAAAAGTATTATTGAAATGTAGTTTACTTGACCAAAATCCCATAGTTTGGATGTTGATTTTGCCACTGAATTCAATAAAATTGCAATGTTCTCTATTTTATCAGAAGGAGTGATGAAATCTAACCCCAATTTAAAAATCATCTTAGCTGTGACTTTAAACATAATGGGTGCAAAATACCAGCACAAGTTCCTGCAAAGAGATATAGTTTGTTTGCACAAGCACACAAATAAGTCTGGTTTTATATCTCCACAGAAACAAGGTGCTGTCACTGGAGGGATGGAGGAAGAAGAATGTGACAAAGTCCCCAAAGCAGAAAATTCTTATTTAATGCAAGGCTCTTTTGAAATAATCTCGAATTTCATAGTTGCGCCAGGTGCTTCAGGTACCAAGTGAACCTGCAGAGAAAATAACTTTATTAGCTACTTTGCATTTCAAAACATGGAATCGCTTTCAATACTTACAGATATTTTTTTTTTCTCCTAGCTAAACAGTGCTCATGTATTCTGTGTGGCAGACAGCCTCTTTGAAAAACTTTGACCATGTTTGTTCTATTTCTAGGTCTATGGTGGCCCTGATTTCCTCTCTCCTAGACTAGCCCAGCTATGTGTTTCCAGATCAGCACAGAACCCACTGCAAGTCTCTACTACTGGCAATTCAGCCATTGTCCGTTTCAAGACAGATGCAGGAGTGACAGGGAGAGGTTTTAATGCCTCCTGGCAAGAAAGTCTTGGTGGTGAGTATACCCATTAATACCAGGAGAAATTCAGGAAGTCTGAGAATGCGGATCAGCCATGCAAGCATTTAAAGCAGTCAAACAGCATAGGACTGAAAGCTGAAGGAGAATTTGGGTATTACTGAATTTGGTAACACTAGGAGAGGCTGAAAAAACACACAGATGAAAAAATTGTCTAACTAGCTAAAATCTAGGCCAATTCATGCATTTTGTAACAGTCTGCCTTGTTGGAGTTTCTTCGCTACGTGATTAATCAAGACATCCCTGCAATCAGAAAAGAACTTTTGCATGCTAGCAGTTCTTTCCACCCACTCACCCACAGAGTCCTTTATTAGCTGAACGATGCTTTTGGTTTTAAACAGTAAAGTGAAAAATATCTGAGAATGTGGCTTAACTTGGAGAACTTGGCAGACTCCAAAAATATTTGGAGTGATTAGAAAATATTTGAACTCTATAAGGTTCATCCATCCGCCATGTGATTATTTGTTCAGAGCCTTACCGGTAATCAGTAAAAGAAGAGACGTGCTTAACAGACCCAACCACATGTGTCTACATGAGAGTTCTTATGAAAAGGCCAATTATTGGAAAATAATTGCAATGAAAAGTGAGGAGAGGCAGATTTTAATTCTTACAGTTTTGCTTTATTAAGCACACCGATTCATTAGTTTGCCAAGGTTTATACTTCTCCATTCGCACGAGTTTCATGAGAAAGGCACAAGATTTTTTTTGAATAAAAGAATTCTACAATAGCCCTTTGAATTAATCCCCTTCCAAGATCCGGCGGCTTGTTTTTTCTGCTTAGGGCCCCCTGAAGCTTTCTTATCCCTTTGTAGCATCTTGCCTGTTATATTCTGCCCCCCCTCTAGCCTCTAAAATACCCGCTTACCAGAACACAGTAACAGCACAGTTTTTATCCTTCCAGCAGGCTGCTTCCATGTATAGCAGTCCCAATGCCTTTCTCTCACCCTCCTCCATCCCTTTACAACATATAAAAGGCCATTTGTTTGTGTTAGTCCTATTAACAGCGCTGATACTTCCCGCACAGGATCCATCTTTCCAGGCTATTTAGATATTCATGAGGACTGGAGCTGTTCTGGTCAGAAATACTCAAGGGTGGAGTCCTCAGGAAGCCCTCAGCTGCATAAGCAGAGAAGTAGAAACTTGAGGCTTGCAATTGTCGTTCTGCTCGTAGGGAAAGTGGAGCTCCTACCTGTCTTGATATTTTCAGAAATGGTTTTCTCACCCCTGTGCTCACCTAGGCCTAGTCATTGCTTTCCCAGTATGCTAGGTCTGTGGCATTCACGTGAATAGTGTTTCTGATTGCTTTTACAATATCTAGGATAGAGGAATAGCAGCACTAATGTTTCAGTCTTTAAAACATCTGCTGCCAGCCTGGGGCTAGAAAGAAACATTACTCACAAGCATTGTTATTGCATATTCACCAATAATGATAATGTTATACTTTCCTGATAGCCATTTCCATTGATTTTGGTTGCAGACAGGACACTTCAACAGTTGGAGCACTCATCTTACGAAAGTTTAATGTAGAAAATACAAAGACAGAGGTATTCTTCCCTTAGTTTAAAAATAGAGGTGGAATCTCACTAAGCATAAAAGAGCTTCTGATTATAACTGATTATGTCTTTTTCAGGCTGTGGTGGTATTTTCCAGGCTACCAGTGGGGAAATCCATTCTCCCAACTATCCTGAACCTTATAATAACAACACTGATTGTTCTTGGGTTATCCAAGTTGACTACAGCCACAGAGTCCTATTGAACTTCACGGATTTTGACATTGAAAAACACAATTCGTGTGACTATGACTATGTTGCAGTAAGTAACAACAGAAATTTCAAAAGTTTCCTTATTGAGTCTGGTGAAATACTTGCAAAAGAGGAAGCTTGCTGTGCAACCTAGGCTGCAGTTAGTTTCAGAATGGTAGTTGCACAGTCATATTTATTCACTGATGAGCTAAGGCTTACATTTACAGCTAAATAGTTATGATCTAGTTCCCTTTGCTTCACCAGTGAAACAGGCCTCACTTCTGCATTCTTCCAGGTTCCCACTTATATCTGTAAGGATCTTTTCTTGAAAGCAATGCATTCTGCATCCTGGCACCATATTTTTCCTTTTCTTGGTGTGATTTGTAGTTAGTACAGCATCAATAACCTCATACATAGATGGCTGTTATTATGACACCCTTCCCCATTTATAGTGCAGTTTACCACAGCTTGCTCCAAGCCATAGGATGAACTGCCCACATATGGATTGCCCAGACTCTGTTACATGCTCAGGAGAGAGGGAGGTCTACATCCAGAAGGAATTCCGACTGACGGTTTTCCTTTATGTACGCCCTGTGTATTCAGGTGCTCCTCAGCTGTCTGTTTCATTGCTTGATTAGAGCTGCTGCTCTCTTAAAAGCTTCACACTGATGTTTGTTTACGAACTTTTGTTGATGTCACAGAGATTCAAGTTGCTGCTCAATCAGTGCGTGACAATGAAGAATCCTCCACATCTCCACTTGGCCTTTTGGGAGCAGGTCCATGAAATCCTGACCTTTGATGTCAGATTGCACTTCACTCAGTACAAAGGCATGTGTGATCACTACCAGTCAGATAAAGCACTGTCGCTATAGCCCAAAATACAGCTTTCCTCTCCTTGATAAACTATCATTCACAGAGAACTCAATTTGGCAGGAACCGAGACTCTTGAAAACAGCATCAGTTTTAACAGCATTGCCTCGTAAAGATTTTTTTATACTTAATCAGAAACAAGAAAATATGTCCCCCTTTTGCTGAGCAGAACTGGAGATTTAATTTGGCCACAAAGCATCTTTGTACAATAACTGTTCATTTTTTATGGTTTTGAAGCATAGGGAAATATGGTTATGTCTTTTTATTTAAATTGTTTAACTACATTGGGGAATCATGGAAAGGGAAAGTGTATTGGAAAAATTTCCAAGTCTTCTGTGATATCACACAGAAGCAGAAAATCAGATTGCCTGACAAACATGGGCCATCTGAAACAGCAGTACTGGTAACAATGCCAAAAATTTTTTGCAAATTAAGGGCTAAATTCTGAAAAGACCTGATATACAAGTTTCTCTTTTAAACCTGATGCAAATGAATGTATGTACCTATCTAAACACTGTAGATTACTCAGCTCCGTGAGCTCCCTGCTCCTTGTGTTACAGGCACAACTCCCACTACCTTTATAGGCCAGCTACAGGCACTGGGTTTTCAGTCACTGAAAGGCAGCAGTCCTTCCGCTGGCAGAGGAGATGGCTGCGGCAGAGCTCTTCCCACAGCAATGCCGTGCCACCCCTTTTCCTCCATTGTCCTCCAAGTTTCTGTTGTTTGCTTCTGCTTCTTGGTTGATTTGGTGTAGTGGAGGAAGTCGCCCATCAGCCCCAGCTGTGCAAACACAACTGAAGCAGCAGTGTGAGCACGGAAGGAGATCTGAATTTAATGCAGGCATCAATCACTGCCCACCAAGTGGAGAGTGGTTTGAAAATGGATAAGGGAGAATGCTGATCTGAAGCCAAGAGAGAACGAAGTGCTCTGAGGCTCTGGTGTATGAGGCAGGGAAGAGCTCTTCAGTGCTAATGTAGGGGGACCAGCAGGGCAAGAAAAGAGTGGATGGGATTTCTTTCTCTGCCTGATGTGCCAATAAGCAGAAAATCACTTGTTGACAACACCTGGATGTGATTTGGATTCATCTCTTTCCAAGGCTTGCTATATCCTCACATGGTAATAGGAGAGCAGAGTGAAGGGACAGAGAGTGCCTGGAAATGTATAAGTAGATATCTGACTGTGAATAGTTTAGGGATTGTATTCCAAAAGCTGCATAAATGGAAAATATGGACAGCTAAGGAAGTTGGTGGGTTGTTTTTCTCTCTCTAATATAGGAAAAACTATGTGCATGAGTAACACAGTGGTTCCACCCTTTTCTATTTCTTAGATTTTTACTTATCTTTATGGATTTTATTTGCTCTGTGAGTTCTCTTGGGGCTCCTCTCCACCCTTGAGTGTATTAATGCCCTTTTCCTTCATCCTTCCCTTTCTAGACCAAGTATTTTTTCCTTGTGTTATGACTTGAGATTTTTTTTTTAATATTTCTACCGTAAATTCCTTTCTATGGGGAACACATGAAAATGTGTATTTTTCCTGTAATGTTTTCCATTGCGCATTTGTTATGTGAGCAAAATGGAGAGAAGGAAAACATTCATCGCTGCTGCTTCTTGGCTATGCTGCAGCTCCAAAGAGCCCAGTGCGTTTTTCAGTTCTGCTCAATGATTTCATATGTGAATCTGAGCACAGATCTAGGTTCAGCCAAATTAATTCTAAGCTTGCAGCGGTAACTCATGGTGTAACTGCTCTGAGCTCCCTCTAGAGTCAGTGGATGCAGAGCACAGTCCAGGCCATCAAAATGCACATTCTTCATTCACTTAGCTGCCTAAATTTAGTTGATTCTTCTGTTTCTATGTCTCATTTCTGTCACTTATCTGTTCTCAGAACAGATGAACATCTTTTTATCTGCTAAATGAGGACGTATAGCCTTTACTTTCTGTGATCTCAAAAATAACTCAGTTATATTCTGTAGAAAGTATAAGATTTTTTGAGAAGACTTTTTGCTGTCACCATACATAAGGAATACATTTTTAATTTCTCTACGTGTACTAGCCCATTTCTATCTGGAGTGTGTGTCTTACAACAAACAAATTTGTTTCTTGGAGGGAAAACAGAGGTAAAGAAATAGCAAATGCACTAATTCCCGAGTTGTTTGCCCATGTGTTTAACCATTCTTGTATCAAACACTACACCAGGGTGCAGGTCAGCAAGAATTTCAGGTATTTTGAGACTTGAGGAGGTTGTGGCTCGAAAAGCAGTGCTTGTAGCACAAGTCACTGAAAAGGGGGTGGAGAAATAGTTTGTTCTTTTCAGTGGCTTTGATTAAGTAAATTCTATTTTTCTTTCCTGTTGCAGTATAACAAGTAGTACACAGGATTGTAGAAATGTAAGCCTCTGGGAACTAGAGAAGAAGGTATGACCTAATTTATTCCAGGTGCTGCCAGAGAGGATCTTCCAAGAGAGAACAACTAGAAATATGTGGAGTTTTTATAGCTCAGAAGACAAAAAATACCTTCTTTTTGTCATGTGCTTTTGCAAAACTCAGGACACATTTGAAGAAGAAGGCAATGAGTCACTCGGTTACGTTCACTGTGGAAAGAGAAGAGGAGAGCAAATTGCTGCTATGCGTAGTGCAAATGAAAACTTGGCTTTTAAGTACACAGATGCATCATTTTCCTTTACTCATGCAGCCACAGAAACGCATTTCTCAGATGTTTTCAAAATAACTTTAAGAAGCTGCAGAGAGACACAACTCTTTCTTGAACTAGTGTGTGAATACTGTTGTTTCTGATCCAGATTCCAGACTGAAATCCTCCCTGTAAAATAGTTTAAGCTAATAAATAGCAAGTGAGCAAAAATGATGCAACCATACAATATCCATGTGTTACTGTTCCTTCTTGACTCGTAGCTGCCATAAACCATAGGACTTGCTGCTGTCTCTCACTAATGCTTTTGCTGAACTGTTGCTTGAATCGGATTTTTAGCAAGTCTAAAGGCTAGGAATCATCTCTGGGTTTCTGAAAGAGGAGGCAGTACTATTCTTCAAGCAAGCTGCCCAGAAACAGCAAATACACTTGATTTAGAAAACATTCCTCTGACTTCATGCTCTTCTCCCAATATTACCACAGAAAGACTTCTTTATTCCAGAAAGTTCTTGCAATTAAATGCCTACTTAGTCTCTTATGTTACTCATCCTTAATATCTTCCTGAGTGAGAAAGCTCAACTACTAGAGTCTTGCAGCAGTCCGTGTGTCAATAGTCATATCCTCAGCCGTGCAGAGTGGCACAGCAGTTTATGTGAACTGTAGTCAGGCCCTGTCTCTACGCTCTGTCAATGCAATGCTTATTCTCAGTTGTAGCATTCAGATAAAATCCTCTCACTACTGTCTAGGGAAAAACAGCACCTTAGTTCCTAAAGGTTATTTTGTTAGTCATTACTTTTTTTCACATTCCATGGTTTGTGGTTTTTAACTCCAGGTAGTCTAATTTATATACAGAATATATGTGCAGAGGAAGAATAAACACTGCACACTATGTATCAAAGGGCTGATTGTGGCAGGATACCAAGAGAGAAGAAAAAGGTTGAATGGATGGATATTTTGGGTCTCTCTACCAGGTACTCATTTTTACAGGCATTGCAGTACACCTAATGCTCGGTCACAAGGTCCCACACAGCTAGCTAGTGTTACAGGCCCAAGGGCAAAAGTTTAACTCATGAATACAGCATTGGCTATGTAGGTATGTCAGTGGATTGAGCAGGAGTTTTACCCTTTGTTTCTCAGCTCTGAGGCTTATTTGAGACAGGTCACCTTTCTCTCAGCTACTGTTTTTATATTTTTTTTCACTAATGTGCTGAAAGGCCTTTGAATACTGGAGGCAGAAATATTGCATTGTGTTATACAGTCTAGTTAGAAAATTTGAATTCATCCGTGCTGCATTGGGCAGACTTGCTGGAATTTGAGGCATTTTGAAGTAAAAGAAGACAGTCGTAAGAAGTACATTTCTTTTAACCCAATGGCATTATTTTGCTCGAAGTGGGCTTTTACATAGCTTTAACATCCTAGCACCTGAATATCTTCCAGTCCTCCTATCCACATTTTTAGCCATGTTTTTCTCCATTTTGCTATAGGGTGCTGAGTCACAGGTTATATTAAATGATGTGCCTATGGTAATGCAGGACGTTAATGCTGAAACAGGAACTGAATTCAACTCTGGTTGCTGCCCAGTAGCCCAAAGGCTTTTCCTCTGTGGGTCATGCAACTTAGCTCACCACTTCTGAAACCAGGCACAAGGGCTCTCAGCCTGGCCCCATGGCGACAAACACAGCAGCAACAAATCACGTCTGCTGGAGTACTAGGAAAGATGAGTGGGACACTGAGACTGCAGCCATTTATCCCTCTCTGTAGTTTTTCTTGTTATAATTTTTATGTCGCTTAAGCTAGAAACTCATTGGTTTTAACTTCCCTGTCCTTCTCTTCCTGATTGTGAAACAGAGAGGAAGGAAACAAGTTATCAGCTATAAGGGGAAAAAAGAGAAGGAAGGCATTTATGGTAAAATTAAAAGTGAAGTTTTGTGAAACCATCTTTGCTTTCTTTCTCCTTTTTTTTTTTTTACTTTTCTTTACCCTCTGCTTAAATAACATTTCATGTATATCTGTGTAATTCAGCACTCTAAACCTATTATAAAGCATAGATATATGGACTCTGATCCTTGATGCTGGGTACATGTATCTAAAAACATCATCCTATTGTCTTCTCTTTTTATACGTAGTCATAGCTCCCACTGGTGCACTAGCTGCATGTTAGGGCCAATTTAGAGTTCTTAAATGAGGCAAGATGTAGGGTTTAACTGAATGAAAACTACAGGGGAACTCACATTAGCCATTAACAGAAAACCATAAATATATGGAGATACCTGGATTGTTAAAGGAGAGTTGCTTCCATACCAGATACACACAGAGAAAGGTGGTTACTTTATGCATTTTTGTTATAAAGGCTACAGTAGCTTCAGCCTGAAATACATGCATTTTTTGGAAATGGCCACAGAATTAAGATAGGCAATGTATAGTTTGTTTGCAGTGCCCACATCAGGGCTGTATCAAGATCAAAATGTATGAAATACATCATGAAATACATGAGTGAAGGAAATAAAAGTCTTCTTGATACTCCTACTGAAACCAAATACCTCATCTGATCTTTTCATAACAGGTTTTTGATGGTCCTAACCATGAAGCACCCCTTCTTAGCAAACTCTGTGGGTCACAGCATCCCACTCCTATCACATCCTCCCAGAACCTGATGTACATCCGGCTACACTCTGATACAACCATCCAGCACAGGGGCTTCAGTGCACGCTTCACTGAAGGTACTTTTGTCATTTACATTCACGCATATGTATCTAATCACCAGTTTATTTGTATTAGACACAATTTTTTAGAACAGCTGATAATGGGAAGTGTTGTTTCCATACATGCAGCACACCAGTGTGTATCTTTAATAAGACTGAATTTTTCTGAATTATGAATTAAAGAATTCAAAATCTAAGGATCATCTTAGATTCTGAAAAAAAATGTACTTTCTATAGTAAGGCATCTAGCACACATCAGCTACCTTTTATTCCTCTTCCCTAGAGGGTTAGCTATGTATAACGGTCCTGAGAAAAATGTGCAACAGGCAGTTTCTGCAGACCTAGTGACAAAATAACATTTTATATGTCTATCCATGCGCATGAGTCTGAAAAGCTATAAAAGAATTCTGTGTGGTGCTGCTGCTGAAGTCCATGGATTCAGGCATGCAAACCCTGCCAAACATCAACTATCCAATTTGTGGAGGACTAATTCGTGTTTTACATGGTTTACTTTTCAATGAAAAATTACACCAACTGGGCAGAATTTTTCATTAAATTAATTTTTCATTAAATTAATATTTGGTGATTGGTAATTTTATTTTGTTTTTTTCAGAATAACTTTGGAAACATTTTTTCCTCAAGATATAGCCATTTAATTTTTGCAGAGAAACTCTTTCTCTCATTTTCTTAGGATCCTTTTCACTATAAATTAGTACTTTTCCCAGAATTTCTTTTTCTGTGAAAATATTATGAAAAATTACAAAGAAAAGGAGGAATTTGCATCAGTAAAAATCTCAGGAACTCCAGTTATTGAGGTACTAGTTGGATACCTAATTAGGCGTTTCTGACTAACAGCTATGAGAGTCTAGTCTGTCAGACATTCTCAGAGCACATTTACTGGACTAGGCCCTGCACAAAACATGCCTGGTGAGCAAGTGCTCCCTACCTAGGATGTAGGCAACCTAGCTTCCCGCTTCCCGAGAAAACCCTGCAAGTCCCATCTCCTGCTGGATGTTTTAGGGAGCACAGGCCAACAAATGAATCTCAGTCTTAGGTACGTAACTCCCCACCCTGCTGTTTAAAGCGACGGTGTGTTAAACTCGGATATGGGGGGTTTGTGGTGAGTCAGTACGCTTAGAAATGAGGCATGGTAGCACTTGGCTCTGTTGGCCAAAGTTATGCAGCCAGCCAAGCTCTTGCATATGTGCAACATTTCACGCAATTGCAGTTTTGTTGACGCAGCTCACAAGAGGATCGTGCCAAAGCAATGTGATGCCATCCTTGGGCATTGCAAGGTTCTGGAGAGTTTCTTACAATTTTCTTCCTTCCTAGTTGCCAACAGGCGAATGATCAGAGAAATGGGTGTATGACTGCACTGCCCTGAAACCGAGTTATTCTGGCCCCAACATTGCTCTTCTGGGCTATGAGGAGCTGATAAAGATGAGATGTCTGTTCCCAAATCACTGGCTTCTCTCAGATAGCCAGCCAGGTGCAGCATGGCCTGTGGATCCAGGTCAAGAAAATACACATGGTCCTGGGAGCTAGTTCTTAAGTTTTTTTCTGGTAAATTACTGTCATGAATTTTATACTCATTTCACACGGATGTAGTATGTTACAGTTTATGCATTCATTTTCACTACAGAATCTAAGATATGTGGTTTGTATATATAAATATCTGTATGTGTATGTGTTTCATTCTAAAGCATGTGGAAGTTTCATAGAGTCAGATTCAGTTGGGGCAGCAATTTCCTCTCCTCTGTATCCTGCCAAATACCCAAACAATCAGAACTGCAGCTGGATTATTCAGGCTCAGGAACCATGTAAGTAAAAACATCTTTTATAGTTAGCTGGGATGACTAACATCCTCATCTTCTTTTCTGTAATAACAATAAAAAATTCCTTCTTTACTTCTATAGGAAGTTCTGCATCCTGGTAGTTGGAGAGTATGGCTCTCCTAATCTGTCCTAAATCAGATTTCACTGTAAAAGATTTAGTGCATAGTGAGGAAAACTGTTTAGAACTTTGTCGTCTTAGCTGATTTACTGTGACCCAAGTGTTGCAATTATAAATGGGGTGTTGAATACCGTGTGAAATTGGATTCATCTGTGAGAACATCTAAAATCTTATATATAATTAATGCACTTGTATTTAGCTGACCTTATTTTGGTCTGGATTTTTCAAGCCAGAGTTGTGTTAGATCAAATCTATGCTGTTAACATAAAAAAAAAAAGAAGCTTTAATTAAATAATGAGAAAAGGTACATAGGAATTTCAGTTTCAAATACAAATTAGAAAAATATAAACAAACTGGTCTTCTGTTCACAGATACAGCCTCAGATGTTCCTGTCTAATTTTAGACAGTTTATGATTGATTATAAAACACCAAATATTTTTGACCAGATACTGGTATTACCTTTAATACCCAATATTACCTTTACATTCTATAAGATTCCTAAAAAATATTTACAATTGGGTAATAATATCCTGGTAACATCACTTAAAATAAATGTTTATTTTTGATAGCAACTACTGAACTTCTGCTGTTCATCTGATATTTAACCTTTGTTTTTAAAATCATAGAATGTTCCAACCACATTTATAAGTTTATTTTGCTAAGTTATAAAATGAAAATCAATTTGCCAAAGAAAACACCAAAACAAAAATCAGGATATAAGCAATACTTTCTTTTTAGCATAGGTTCTTATACAGATACATGAAAAGGACATCATCAAAGTGTTCCTCACGTACCCAGCATGTATTTTTAAAGATAATCTTTTCCTGGAACCAGGTTGAAAACTCATACATAACTGTTGTCTCCTGAATTACATCAGTATGAGAGGCCAGAAAAATGATGTATACGAAGTGGCCTGTGTATGTAGTGACTTTCTCCACTTACCGCCAGGACCACCACACACCACACATTGCAGTACACGTGGCTTCATGATGCCAGTCACAGCATTGCAGGGCATGGCCATATACAATAGATTTAGCCAATGGCAAACCACAGAAGAGTGACTGCTCTGCTTTTACTGAGAAGGCCAACAAGTCTCCTGCTCTTGCCACCCACTGTGTTTTTCCTTTTTACTTTGTATCCTGAGGACCTGCATTGATAGCTGTAATTGATTGACCGGACAGGACACAACGGAGTGCCGAACACACAGACTGTGCAGCTGAAAGCCAGTCAGCGGCACCCTGCTGAATGCAGCGCCTGGGTCCATGTCTGTCATTTCAGCTTATTCTAGCTAATTAATTGTAGCCCAGTGAGAAGTAAAATATTTGTGTCAAATTCAGGCTTGGTCAATGTGGGAGAAAACTTATTTATCATCTGAATCATGAGACTCTTTGTGACCTTCCTGAACTGCATAGGAGCTCTAAGGCCAGGATTTACTACTGTCACAGATTGGTGTTGAGGACAGCCTCTCTTCTTCCAGTTGTGACTTCACCTTTGTTCATATTGGACAAGCAAGAGCAATATGAGAATCAAAAATATCCTGAATCAGAAATTCTCTTTTTCAGGACGTAGCCTGCAGTCCAAGGGTGTGGAAAATCCAATTCTGTACAAATATAGCTGAGGGTAGTTAATGATCCTTTAACCAGTCCAACTGATGTATGCGGAATGTTACAAAACGATAAAAGAATCAGCTCTTTAGAAGCCTGGAGCAGGGCAGCATCAATCCACATTTTGTCTGGATCTATGGTATAGATCACAAAGGGACAGAAGGTCATGGATGTGTAGAAACAAGTTTTGTTTCTGAATGTGTGTAAATTTTCCATACTGTATTTGCTGACATATAATGAAACTGTTCAGATATTAGGAAACTTACATTTATGTGTATGTGTTAAATCCTACACTTCTAATGTTGATTGTACTAGAAAGTACTGAAATACGAAGAGATTTACCAGGACCTTTGCAGTAAGGATTAATACACTTCCATCACATCCACTCCACATATCAGGGATTAAACTACTTCAGTTGTGCTTTATGGGGACTGATTGACTTCAGGGGAGAAAAGAAAATGTTTGTTTACACATAGTTATTTCTCTGTAAAATGCCAGAATTCTTTTTAAGTTTTTACTCTTTGCTGTTGCCAGTTAACCATGTTTCACTCTCATTCACTGACCTGGACATTGAAAACAACAGACAAAACTGTACAACGGATTTTGTGGAGATTTTGGATGGGAATAACTATGAGGCTCCTCTTCGAGGTATTGCACCTTTCCCTTGTGTATTTCATATATAGAACTATACCCAAGGAGAAGATTTTCTGTGAGTGTCCTCCCGCTTCACGCATTTTCTTTGATAAAGGAAATTCCTTGGCTACTCTGGCCAGACGAGACCAGGGATGGAGGAGAAGTCTTCAGTGTGAATGGCATGATCCTTCCAGGCTTTGACTGTATTCCTACTCACCTGCAGTTTGGGGTTGACTCCAGCTGCCTTTTCCTTCCTGCTCAGCTGAACAATATTGGGAACCAAGCAATTCAGTTTAAACTGAATTCCCGTTAAACTGTACAAAACCATAGTGTAACCCACACTCATAAGCACAGTCCACACTAAACAGGTGAAGAAAGCTGCAGATTTCTGGGAGGACAAAAGGCATTTTCCTCGAGCCCCAGAAAGTCTGTCTTTCTGCTTTTTCCTGAATTTTCTACAGCTTTCTCCTGACATCTCTGTCCAGAGCCATCACCTTTGAGTGGTCGGAGCAGTGTGGAGCAGCAAAAGTCAGTGCTTGTACTGCCAGGAAGCCGTGAGAGAGTACTGGCCACAGGATGGTCCTGGCTCCCCTCACATCTCCGGGGTTGCCTCACATTCCTTGCTGGGAAATTCAGACTGTCTGTGCCTGATTATCTCTCCCTTACTACACTTTTGTATATGTTCCTTTGTCAGGAGTGGGGCTGCGCTCAATTTTAATGGTTTGTAACTAAGAGCAGAATTTGTTTTTTGATCTCCTACCCTTGGCTTTCACTTGGCAAGAGGTCCAGGATACTAGCTGCTATCTTTCTTTTTGCTGTCAGATACCTTTCTGCAAGATAATGATTCATATTCCTAATCTCCATGTTGCAATCCATTACAGGAGAACTGGTCTGTTATTTGTCACTTGTTTTTTTTCATCAGAAACCAACTGAGCGAAATGGAAACTACTGTCAGATCTATTTGATGGGATTTTTTTTTTCAGTTAGGCTGTAATTTCTGGATAGAGTGAGCACAAGGGAGCTCAATGACAGAACAGCCAGTGACTAGGTCTTCTGGAGTGCAGAAACTCCTTCCTCTATTAAAAAAAATTGCCACCGCAGTTGAGTTCTGTGCTAATGAAATGGAATATTTCATTTTAATGTAGACTGAATTGACAACTGCAATTGTAAGCAACAAATGTTACTCCCAGTTGCTGTCGGGCATTAACCCCAAATGTTAAATTAGCAATAGTAATTACATGCTAAACACTCATTTTTTGCTCTCTGGCTTGTTCTCTTTCAGGCCGTTACTGTGGCACTACTATACCACATCCTGTCACTTCTTTTGGTAATGCCTTGGTGGTGAACTTCTACTCCAACGGCAACATTACTGCCAGGGGCTTCCATGCCACCTATGCTGCATCATCATCGTGTAAGTCCATATGGCAGGTGTTGCTAACTTATGCCTCCTGCTTTTAAGAAAAAGAACAGATCCTGTATCTCTGTCTCTCTGACATTCCCTCTTCTGAAATCCCCTGTTGCCCTTCCTCTTTTTCGCCAAGGTCTCAGCAAGTACATCAGCAAGCTAAAGAACAAGGTGCAAGGAGAAATGCTTTCTTCATTAGCAAATGCTCTGGCTCTGTTGAGTATTTTTTTTTCTATGTCATCCTTCTCAAGCCTTTGCTATCTCCTTCTTGTTGCAGCCTGCGGAGGTACTTTCCACATGGACAGAGGAGCTTTCAACAGCCCTGGCTATCCTGAGCCGTATCCGCTCAACACTGAGTGTGTCTGGACGATTCTCAGCTCCCCTGGCAACCGGCTCCAGCTGTCCTTCATGTAAATACATTGCCAGGGGTTATTACTCAGCCCTTTAACAGACATGAAGGAAGGATGCTCTGTGTTTATTAGGAAATGTAATTACCAGATGATAAAGCTGAGATATGTTTTTAGAGTAACTTGGAAAGAGAACACAGCAGTGGTTAGTGGCAGCTTGCAATCAATGTTCTCTTGTCTTAGTCACTACTTATATTAAAGCATATACAGCATTATATAAATAGGTGGTTTATTGTTTGAGCAACACAGGATGCTGAAGAAGCCAGTTCTCACTCATAAACAAAAAAAGGAATTCAGCATTGCTCTGCCTTTTCTTTACAAAGGAAATTCCTACTATTTCCTTACTTCCAGATTCATTGTAGTATTTATTATACAGCTGAGTAATACAAAAGGCCCAGATACTCCACAGATTGTAGGGTTAGAATTGATATTAAAGTCTTCAAATTTTCTCCAACAACTGTAGCAGGGGAGGTACAGCAGGGGCCAGGGGAGTATCTGAAGGAATTTTGTTTTCCCTTCAGCAAAGTAACTTTCCTTTGAAGAATTCTGACAGGAAAGTCATGCTTGATCCACAGAACAATGTGGAGCCCTTTACCAGGGTCGCTAGGTTGCTCTTTACCGTGATGTCGCTTTCTGAGCCTCTCTGTTTCCCGGCATCAAACAGTGGCTGCTGCCAAGAAAGAGAACACTGACCCTTTGCAAATCTTATCAAGAATCAGCAGGAAAAGAAAAGTAGTTCTGCAACCTGCATTTACAGTTAACCAGGACAAAAGGAAAATTTGCCCAGTAACATGGTGACTGCGTAAGGTGCAATTGTTAGGCACGTACTGATTCACTAACTCAATAAAAAGGACATTCTATTCCTCCTTTACTCACTGAAGCAGAGAAAAAGTACTACAGCCTGAAAACATTTTCCAAAATATTTGCTACAAAATAATGAATAACAACTTTTCAGAATCAAACCAGAAATCTAGTGTGAAGCAGAAACTGTCAGCAGAACATACATTCAGTTATATAAAGTGACACTGAGTAGATGTAAACTCTTTTTCTTCAGTTACACTTAGCTGAAAGGCAAGCTGAAAATACTGGAAAGCATGGAGTAATTGTATTAGAAAGCAGTATTTATTTAATTTAATTTAATATTAGCGCTTTATAAAGTTTTGTTGGCATGAGGCATTCATTTTCTTCAGCTCAGTCTGAACAGAAATGCCTGTCTTGCAATTTGAGGGTTAGCTTTAAATTAGTCTGAAGTATATCCAGATGAGCAGTTGGAACCATTTCACAGCATGTGTACACTGAACACATATGGCTATATTCAGCACTGAAGGGGAGGAGTTGTTACCAGAAAATCAGAAAGCACAAATATTTGGGGCCTTGGTTATAAGAGACATTCTCTGGAATCTTTACTATATATTCATAGCCTGCTTCTGAAAAGTATATTGGATTGAATCAAAGACTTAGAATAACAGATCATGATTTTTAGGATATATTTAGCATTCAGCTTGGTGCAATAATTAAAAATTTACAATTTAATTACTGAATCCCATTCCTTTTCTTAGGTAAAAATTGGTTTAGAAAAGTTCATGGGTATCATTACTTTTTGCACACCCAGCTTTGTGAAACTCAGAAAAGCTAAAGAAACAGTAATATTTCATAATTCTGGAGAAACTACTAAAGGATTTCTGAGCTCTGTGGTGTTATTGACAAATGAATCCAGGCCTCTGGCAATTCTTTTCTCATCAGAGAGTCTACTGAAGTAATACACATATGAAGGAGTTGCAAACTGATTTTTAAGGCTAAAAGTATTCTCTGCACCCTATAGATGTGCATCCAGTAAACAGTCTGACCTGGGTGTATATTAAAAATCTTATGTCAGGGGCTTTCTGTGTTTCATGGGTGTTGTTGGAGAACCAAGAACTATTCCAAGCATTTGAGAACAGTTTAAAAATTATAACTTTGCAAACTGAAGCTCTGTTGTAAAATAAGGGGCTAGAAATCAGAGACACCTGTATTAGCAGCACTATCAGGTGTTGAGCAGTGACGTCTGGGTTCCAGAGGGTTTCGCTGCTGCCCTGTTCTTAACTGTTACAGGAGGATACCAGCTACAAGGGGGTTAGTGGCCTGGCAGGGCAAACTCTGAAGTGTGTGCCAGTCATATGCTCGCTAATGCTCTTCTACTGCTATTGAAACAGAGCATTTCAGGTGGAAAATAGTAGCAGCTGCACCAAAGATTACCTGGAGATTCGTGAAGGGAATGATACAGGCACACTGGCAGGACGATTCTGTGGGAGCTCCTTGCCTTCAAATTATACATCTACTGTTGGACATGTCCTGTGGGTCAAATTTGTCTCGGACAGCTCAGGCACTGATGTTGGCTTCAGGGCCACATTCTCTCACTGTAAGTAAATGTTATTTAATTCAAAACTATTGTTCTTTCATAACACTTCCAAAATGATTCAAAAAAGTGATCGTTTGGCCCTGTAAAGTCTATTAGAAAATGTTTGTTGATTTCAGCAAGGCTGTAAATGTGCTTAAAAAGTACTTTGTAAAATAACTGCGGAATGTAAAGAGATGCTTTAAAACATGTCAGAACAGAACTCATGTGCATGTAAATATATTAAGTATAACATAAGAAGAAGAATTAGACATTACATGCTATCTTTTTATATTTTTCTTATATTTTTATATTATTAATATAATTACATTATTAAATATCATTATATTGTCAATATTTTATTTACATTTTAATATTATTGATATTTATATTATATTTTTATACTTCTGTACAATATTTTTTCAAATTGATCATATTATCTTTCCAGAAGCAAAAAATTCTAGGGATTACAGAAAATAAAATGTCCTCTCTTTCATTGACTGTTTTCTAACAGTTTATGATGTGGTTTTCAGATTATTCCTTCAGCAGTATTGGGCTGTGAAGATATGAATAAGAGCTATATACTAAAAGCTTCTATGGCAACCCAAGCTTACCAGTAGAGTTAAAAATATCTGACCGTATGACTTGCTACGTGAGAGTGAGCGATGATATTTAATGCTTATGTTGCTGTTTATTAGACAATTGACAAATAAAGAAAAAAACATTTCTTTCCCAGCTTTCCATTTTGCTTTTTGAGTATGACAGTGTCCATCTTCCGGTTTGGATCTCATTGACATCCACCAGGGAGCAGAATTAGAAGCAAATGAAATTATGCCAGTTTATAGATCCAAAATTTCAAGGCATCATTGCAAACATCAGTCTGGCTCGCTGCACAAACAGACTGCTGAAGCTGAACTTCCACAGCCATTCTGATTAAGCAAGCTAAGGTTCTAATAATTTTCCTTACTTTGAGACTTTTACTACTCATTTTCAAAAGGAATGATCAATAGTTCAGAGCTCAGTCAAATCAGAACTATTTTTTGCCAGAACACCCAAAGGCATTTTTAAAAAAATAATTTTGTTATATAATGCTTCTTGGGAAAAAATGAACACGAAGTAGGCAGAGTCAGGGGGGAATTCAGATGTGCTATCTTCCCCCCTCTCATATGTGTAGAGCCACACAGCTCGAATGGATAATTTACTTCAGATAAGGGTACACTGCATCCCTCACAACAAGGAAATAATTAGATGTGCATCCTAGGGCTGTCTGAGACACAAGTCTATGGCTCACAGCGCTGTCTAGTCCTAAGTAAATTAAGTCAGATGGGCTGAAATGAAAGCTACGTTCCAGGCTGGGCCCCAATGCTTCTTTGAATCTATGTGAGTTAGAGGCATTAGTTGATTCTTTCTTGTTTTTCAGTGTTTGGAAATGACATTGTAGGAAGCAGAGGACGAATAGCTTCACCACAGTGGCCTAGAAGTTACCCTCACAACTCCAACTACCAGTGGCGAATAAGTGTTAATGCTTCACAAGTTATCCATGGCCGTATCCTGCAGATGGATATCGAAAATCATGACAGATGCAGTTACGACATGTTAAAGGTGCTTTCATTGTGAGAAGTTTTTTTGTTTCAATTAATTTTGATAAAAATGATGAATCGAGAAACCTAGAAGAGGAATGGGAAGAAATCCTCAGCATCTGGTGTGGCTTATTATTTTTGCTATGTCTTCTGTTCAATAACTTTTAGCTATAGGAAGGGTTATATACTCTTTGGGTCCCTAAGAGGTATTTACAATCTGTAAGTTTGAAACTTATTAAAAATAAGTCCACAATGGTACAATCCTGAATTTTCAAATCCAAGAACTTCAGGTCAGATACCAGACTGAGCTTTGCACTGTGCTGGTTCAGTAGAGGACAACAGTGATAACAACATCCCAATGCCTATAAAAATAAGGTTATTTTAAAATCCTACAAGGAGCGATCCTTTACTTGCACCTTCATTCCTCTCTGGATCAGTAATTTGCTTTTGGAAGTAGGAAGGTACCTCTTTCTTTCTGTTTGATTGTTTTTCTGTACCCTCCTGTAATATAGCCTAGCCTTTTCACCAGGCTAAAAAATATAGCATGCATGCTGCTAAGGAAAATGGAGCAACAGAGGCAACAATACCTTTCTGATCTTAGCTAAACATAACTATTTAGTTAACTCAAATTTCTTCTTGTCTTTTTTTTTTTTTTTAACCAGCTGATTCATGAATTATCTTTTTCTTTCATCTTTGGGAAAGAGAAAGTTAATACTAGTTCAAGATATTCAGTATATTCAATTCATCATTAATTCACTGATATTCAAATTTAATATTAGTTCAAGAAGGAAATATAATTTTTTCCTTCATCTCATGTCAGATTTTAACAGCATCTTCTTTCTTCTAACTCAGCCTGCCTTTCTTTGTCTGCCTGTCTGAATGCAAAATGAGTTTCTTAAATCAGCTAGACATTCAGTGGGTGTGAATCAGCCTGACCTTTAACCTGACTCAAGGATCAGATATTCAATGTAATATTAATATTTATTTAATATTTCCTAGCTTTCTCTACTGGACATATTTTACTGTCAGAAAGAGGACAAGAACACAAATAGGTTTAAAAGGTGGCAAAAGAGAAGCATCTTTTAACCAGCCAAGATTTTGGCTTATGATTGCATAAGATGAAAAAAATATTATTGCTTATTTATTAAATGGAATTTAAAGTATATGTGTTCCTCGGGGGGGG
>Ga0065711_1004035_pt1 | contig 34468 bp, 24 predicted proteins | sample Hoacrofraction12_FD_59098 | JGI IMG/M metagenome (GOLD analysis project Ga0065711, IMG submission 59098) | Hoatzin crop microbial communities from Cojedes, Venezuela - Epithelial fraction 12 v2 (version 2) | ecosystem: Host-associated > Birds > Digestive system > Esophagus > Crop | place... | reverse complement strand
TCCAAATATTGATATGACACTAGAATTTTAATAGTACCCACAATTTCTACACCCGTGAGGTTTTGACTAGTTACCACTAACTACTGCCCATAGTTATAGGCCAAATTGTATTGCTCAGCCTTGAACACTTCATTTCCCATTCTGACTCAAAAAGTTTTATTTTAAAAATTAATTTTCTTTGTCTCTTTTAACAATGAACAAGTGATGTTATTTACTTCTGTTACATTCAGAACTGGCACAAAAGCTGACAACCAGTACCCATTCCCCCTCTGCACCTAACATGTCTTTGTTTCTTTTTTATTTTTATCTCCTTTCATTAATGCAGTAGTGTAAATAATGAGGAAAATCATGTTATGACCAATAGAAGTATAGTCCTTATGTCCTTATACTTTATGTCTAAATTGTCTCAGTTCTTGATATAGTGTAATGAGATGCTAATATTCATTTTTATTTAAACATAAATATTTTAATCTTTCAGAGTGGTAAAGTTTCAAGAAAGTGTACAGCCATAAACACAACATTGTCTCTGACAAAGAGTATACACAACTCCAAAATGAAATCTAAAAGTATGGAGCACTCCACTCATCTTTTCTATAAAAGCACCCTTGATTAAGACGAGACTGTCTGTATGAGTTAAGATGACTCCATTTGTACCTAAGCTAATTTATCATAAGGACTTACGTGATCTCCACCGTATTTGAACAGAGGAGGAATATGTGTCTTTCTTAGACAGCTGTATGGCTAGTCACTGCTCACACAATTTTCAATAGGGAATTGAGGCACAGGAAGTCAAAGAGGTGGGTCCAAATATTTAAGGATTAGAAATAGAAAAAATAAATAAATTTCACTTCCCTCACAGTGGGACAGATTCTCACTGCCTAAGAGAGGGAAGTGGTAAAGCCCCCACCAGGATCTGGACAGAAAAACATAACTCCATAAAATTCTTTTTATGCTTCTCTCATTTTGATTTGAAGACAAAGCTACTTTAGAGTTAGAGTTATATGGAACTATATGAACTGTACATGGAGGTTGGATTTCCTTAGGGTGGGATTTTTTCAATTGCCCTGAAATCATCTTTATTCTTATCCATTGTGTCCCTGCTAATAAAAATAGGTATCATGCTGGCATTCAGCTAAGTAATTCTTTTGTCATCCACAGATGGACAGGGGATTACATGGCTAAGAAATGAAATAAAAGCTAAATCCCTGCGCTTGGTAAAGCTTTGCTTATTTTCTCGTTCTTTCAGGATTATCGAGTGAACATCTTTCTCCGTCAGAATTGGAATGATCCACGCCTCGCATACAGTGAATATCCAGATGACTCTTTAGACTTAGATCCATCCATGCTGGATTCAATTTGGAAACCTGATTTGTTCTTTGCTAATGAAAAAGGTGCCAACTTTCATGAAGTTACAACAGATAATAAGTTGTTGCGAATTTTCAAAAATGGAAATGTACTTTATTCCATCAGGTGAGTCTCTAATCAAATGATTTTTTCAGGTGGAAGCTCAAAAGTGTACTTAAGCACTGCTAACATATCTTCAGTTGCTAGTTGTGCAGAAGTATCACTACAGTAACTGAGTTTTGAATACAGAACTTTATCATCATTACTGTTCACTGCTAGTACTAAAATAGAAAAATGATCCCTTATTAGGCATGCACATAGTAAAAATAAGAAGAAAAGTATCTTTCCCATTTTAAAGTACAAACATTGAGCCTAGAGGAGCTTGGACACTTGCACAGAGCGAATAATCCTGGAGTATTAGAATCTGAACTGGTCTGTGTATGAGTTTCACATGCTGTAGCCTCCAATGTCATGACAATCCAATGTCATTTCTTTTTCACATTTTTGGATATTGCAGTTGCAACTTCAGCATGGAAACATGACCTGTTTGAGGAAGCACAACATTTAAAGAATAGTTCACTAACTGCTGGAGATGGAGAGAAAAGTGGAAAGTAAACTTTTGAAAAGATTTAAGAAGCTGTAAGCAGCAATCATAAGTATTGACAAAATCTAGTTATCCTATTTATTTTCTCTTTTCTTCTCCCCACTTTCCTGTTATTAATACAGACATTAGTAGGCATTTTACCACTATCTTCAAAAAACTTGTTCTAATGAGAAACACATTGGATATAAGTATACTAATGCCCCATTAGATATGATATATATTTGGTATTAATACTGTGACCTACTTGTGAAAAATGTTACACTTTTCAAAATAAACAAGCCTCTTGTCCACTTAGAGTTTTGATTTGCATGCTTTTATGACAGTACATTAATTAAGGGTGATTAGACTTTTCGAAGAGACATCAGGAATCTGTAAAATAATTTGTATACTAAGAGAAGAAAATGTTTGTGACTTGCATGGATGTCTCAGCAGCAAGAGAGTCAGTCTCCTTCCTCCCTCCTTCCAGTGCAAGTGGGCAGCATCTTGTAAAGCTTACACAGGAAGAAATGGTTGGGTTAAAATTCTGGTAAGCATTTCATATCCAAAAGGAGGTGAAGGCTGCGAGTTTGGGAACATAATCATTCTGCAATGTTACAACATGTATTCTGTCACCAGAAACAGATGGAAAACAAGTAAAAAGGATTCCTTCTCTAGACCCAAGTAGAAAGCAGAGCTAAATCAGCTATCTCCAGACCGGCTGAGTCACCCTGAGAGGCACTGGCATTTGTTCCACTGTAATCATATAACTGCTTCTCCTTGCCCTACTCCCTCCAGATACGTACAACACAGACTATAGACACCACCACACAGCTGAAGCAAGTTTGGACTGTAACTTCAATAGAATTCAAACCAAGTTCATAGTCACATGAATTAGGGAAAAAAAATCAAACATGATAAATATTATAATATTATATTATAAAAGCAAACCTTGACTGTGATGAAAGCAGATGCCAGATAGATCCTGTGTTTCTTATTGAACCAGAAAGTTTATGTTGCCATGATTTAACTAAGAACTACTAAAATTTCTGAAACAGATCTAAAATTATATAATTGGCATCTAGTTGAGTTGTTATCAGATTTTGAGTCAGTTAAGCTTTTGATGTGGGGAGACAAGCTAATTGCTAATGTGCTGATATTAAAAGAAAAAAAAAACAAACATATTTCTAAATTTGCATTTTCCTTTCATTCCCTTAAGTCTCCTCCTCCCCTAATTGCATTGGAACAATTCAGACAAGAAAATACTGAGAAGGTTCCAGGTCCTGACTCAATTAATATAAAATACTATAATATTTACTGGAGCACAAAGTAAAGTCCACAAGCATCTTCCATGGAATTAGTTGTCATGTTTTTTAGCCTACTTGTCAGATTTTTCATTTGGAATCATTTTTAATAGCATGGGAATATGTCCTGGGTCTGAGTTCCCTCCTTGAACTCTCCCCCTGCAGCTCTGTCACTGGCAGGCTGAACAGAAGTTGCAGCAACCAAGAATCAAGAAGCTTCAGAGAGGAAAAAAGTATGCTAAAAGAAATATACAGGCATACATGCTGACTACTGCCCACTTCGCTTTAGCCCCAATGCCAAAATCCAGGGCAATGGGTTTAAGAGGATTAGAGCATTGCCATTCTAGAAAAACCTTATGTGTAAGGAATTGAACTCAAAGCCCTCAGGTTTTTGGAGGACATACTATCAACTGAGCTGATAAATGAATACGGGGCAAAATTTCATGCAAGGCATTTTCTAGCAAGAAGGAAGGTACAGTTGTGACCCTGAATGATGAATAAAAAACCCCACATGTGGGAAAACGTATGCTTTTACCTCTTATATTCTTCTATCTCATTTCTCTGAGAAGTATCACTCTAGAGATGAGTTATTGTATTGATATAAAATGTAAAAATATCTCTTTTGCCGATAGGTTGCAAAGTAATTTACAGAAAGTATCAGGACTAACGTCAAACAGCTGCAGTTTAAAATTACAGGCATATTTTAGTCTACCATCAATATCATAAAATGTTATCTTAAACCTTTGTGTTGACAATTTAAGCACCTTATTTTTGGACAATAACACATAAATTACTTTGCAACTATGATTTGCAGCTGACATCTGTTATGAAATTCTTACAAATCTGGGTAAAATTTATGTCAAGGATTTGAAATACTGTAACAGTAGAAGAATTCTTCTGTAGTACAAAAAAGCACGCTGTTGTTGCATTCCTTTAGACTTCTCATAAAGTTAGGCAATCCTACTGAAATATTCGTTTTTCTGAAAGTCTGTAGTAAATTTTTTTTCCCATTGCCATACTAGGCTAAGAAACTGAAATGGGTTGACCTAATATACATACCTTTTGAGAGCTTTCTAATGAAAATATGTATTTTCTTCAATTTCTAATGACTTCTGGTGTTTTCATACATTCTTCCTGTGCAGTTCCATGGCATTTTTTGGCATATTTTTAATTTTTTTTTTTTTTTGTGTTCTTTCAGATTGACTTTAATACTGTCCTGTCCAATGGATCTCAAAAATTTTCCAATGGATGTGCAAACATGTATAATGCAGCTGGAAAGCTGTAAGTTTGTGTAATATATTGTCCTTTAAATACTTCTATAGGGATTACAGCAGCCATGCAGGAGGTAGAAAGCCCTCTTGTAGTGGTACAATAACAAATTTTCATAGAATCATAGAAAGGTAAGGTTTGGAAGGGACCTTAAATATCATCTGGTTCCAACCGCCCTGTCATGACCAGGGACATCTTCCACTAGACCAGAGTGCTCAGAGCTCCATCCAACCTGGCCTTGAATATTTCCAGGGAGGGGGCATCCGCAGCCTCTCTGGGCAACAGGTTCCAGTGTTTCGCCACCCTCATGGTGAAGAATTTCTTCCTAATATCTAATCGAAATCTGCCCTCTTTTCATTTATAGCCATTCCCCCTTGTCCTATCACTACACACCCTTATGAAAAGTGCCTCTCCACCCTTCCTGTAGGCCCCTTCAGGTACTGGAAGGCTGCTATAAGGTAGCCTTAAGATTTTCTAAGAATCCTCTATTTTACTAAAAGAATCTGTGAAACACGCATGATTTTCAAAGGAAGAGATTCTTCATTCTTACTTGTACTGAAAAACAAGTTTTGTGTAAATCCAAAGTTACTGCTAAACTTAAGTACCCCGTGCCAATGTACCTTTATGCAAAATCAATGCATATGGGAATTCACCATTGTATTCCCTGTGTTCACACATACAGGGGAACAGCAATATGGGAGACCATAAAGGAAACATGAAAATAACTTAAGGAAGTGATTTACGTGAACATCCTGAATCCGATAATAACACGTGTCCTTAAAACCTGGAAACAAGGTGATATATACTGAATCACTGCTCTTCAGATTCCTGCCCTAGCTCTTCAGCATGCCTACATGTTATAGCTACAGATATGTAGTTATTACCTAATTGTCCTAGAAGGGATTAGGGAAAGGCTTTAGTATGAAGGAGAACAGTAGAAGATTGCAAAGCATATATATGTACACGCCCATGTACCTACATAGGGTATATCACTTACACAGCCCTCACCTCTTCAACTGGGGCAGCGCCTTGGATTGGTAGAACACCCCCCCTGAAAATCTTGGGCAGGATAATGAGGAGGAAGAAGTCCGTGCAAAGTATCATCTAGCGAGGGATAAAATGTGGGTATGACCTGACCACCAGCCACAATAATGGGAAAATTTCTAGCATCTTCCAAAGATTCTGGGCTTAAAGGAATCTGCGGTAGCATAGGTAGCTTGACACTCAAACAAGCAGCAAAATACAGAAAGAAAAAAAGACCTGATAACTTTCTAGCGTGAGAAGGTCTGCCAGTTTGACCAAACCTGGTGTTACACTAGAATTTCAATGGAAAATGTGAAATTACAACTCCATGTGTTTTAAACAATATCTTCATAAGCCCTATTTGCATTATACACAAATATCCTGAGGAGAGCAAAGAGAAGTAAAACTAGCTTAGACAAGACAGGATTTGCAGAATTATCTTTCAGTTAACAGAAATACATTTGTGTGAAGTGAAATAAAATTAACATTTGTTAACTCAATTCAGCATGTACTGGATTTATCAACTCCCTTGATATCTCACTTTGAACATAAAAGAGGATGGAAAGCGTACAGCAGCTATGCCATTACAAGGCACACACACACAGACAAAAAGACAAAACCAAAGGTTCTGTTTGGTGCTATGCTCTGAGCTAACAGAGGAGGTGTGAGGAGGAAGGCACAGATATGCATTAAATTCTCCTTTTCCTTATGATATGAAGTGTTTTAGAATTGCCTTTTCCCCTTAAAATGAGAGGACTTTGGAAGACATTCATAGCAGAAAAATCCTCCTGATGATGTGACGAACAAAAATAAAATAAAGAATTCTTTGAAAGATTCCAGCAATCTGAAGTGTGTGAAGATTAATGACACAGGAAAAACAGATAAATAATACATATCCATCTTAGTGGCAGATCTAGATTTAGAGTTTTAGGACATTATGTTTCAGAACATAATTTTCTGACTATAGAATGAACATACTTAATTATTTGAAATATCTTATGGGTCAGAAACACAATATACATAGTGGGATTAAAGTATTTCTTAGGGTTTTTCTTCTTTTACTGGAACAAAGTAGTGTCTAAGAGAAGGAGGAGGTAACCATCTATCAGGCCAGAAGTCAGAATTGTTTGTTGTATGGATAATGGTACGCTTTTACAAAAAATTGCAGGGTAAGTACGAAAGCCAGGTCTATCTTTCATTACAATGGACAGAAGGTAATAATATAAAACAGGCTTTCAATACGAGGGCAATGGCTGAATCTGACAGCAGAAATTATCTTAACTAAAATTGAGAGACAGTTATTTGCTGCAAATGTCAAGCAAGTTAGGGCATTACTACATATTCACTATTTAAGGAAAACTCCACAGTCAACCAATGTGGTTAATCCTACTAATAACCTCTGTCACCTTTATAATTAATGTGACTAACTGAGAGGTTAATATGAGGCAGTTGTATTGGAGTACATACAGATGGCAGGTACATTCACTGTACAAAATTGCACTTCAAACAGAAAGTGTCACAGTGTTTGACTGAACAAGCAGAAGGTATAATTTAAAGAAAAAATTGTGTTTAAAAAGTTATTAAATTGTTGCTATAACAACTTTATAAAATTCAGCTGTATTTTTCCTCTCCTTCAGCCCTTGTGAGGACAAGTCATACAACAGCAGCATTCTTGAACAAACAGGCATCTGTTGTGCTTTGTAAAAACCTTGCAGGAGCTCACAATTCCCACAAGCTGCACCATAGGGAACCAATACTTATTAGTTGAATAGCACTGTAGATGGTGTACTGTATTTTCCAGCAGAACATTTTTCACTGAAGTCATGTTTTTAATCATTCAGTTCAGTGGGAGTAAATTCCCTACTGGACATTCACATAGCAGAGAGAGGTAATGTTCACAAAAGAAGACCAGAACAAAATACAAATGAGTGCTTCAAAATCTTCTAGTTACAGAAAAAGATCAAATTTGATTTCATAAGGAAGTTACAAGCAGTAAAGGTTTCTCCATATCACCTTGTCTAATTCTATTTTAACTGTAACCCCAGACATTAAAAAATAGAGACTACAGGCAGAGTAGCTGGCCTGAGGCAGAAGATTTTGCAGCATGTGGGAGGTCTGGCTGCAGCTATATGTCCGATAGCAGAATAACCAGTTAGGTTTGAAGAACAAGACAGCAGTTCCCTGAAATGACTTTGGGACAGGCCCAAAGAAAACAGGCACAGTGTCCTAATTTCCAGTCTCCTAGACCTTCAAGAGCAGGAATTCACGTGCCCCAAACCCGTTTCTCTATACAGGAAGCACAGGAAGGGAAATAGACACCTTGGAGAAGATACAAAAAATGTCTACATGCTGGACAGGAGAGTAACTAGGTAAAAAAATTGTGTTATAGGAGTCTGAACTCTGACCAGTTTCCAGAACTTAGAAAAAGATGAGCAGGAACATTCATGTTACAGAGTCTTTGGCTAAGAATGGGCTTCCAGTTCTCTTTAAAATTATAGCAGAAAATAGGAGGATGGGTGCATTTAGCATTGTCCCTGGCTACATGTGAAATGTCCTGAGGTAAGGACTGACAGAACCCCGAGAGCCTGAATCCATTCAAGCATTTCTAATTTCTAGGCCACGGTGTCATGCTCGTCTATGGCTGGCTGGCTTATATCTTTTTGGTGCACGGTGAGACAACTTAAACCGGGGGAATGAAGCGCTAACGTGGGTGGTCAATGCACTGTCTGGAGAAGTGGAAGTTTCAAAACTGAGAGCACAATCCTCCCATGTCCTGAGTCAATGACCTGATCATTGGGCTGTGGTATAAAAACCAAAGTGGTCACAGGAGCAAAACAGCAGCAGACATGCTTCCAGATGTTTCTTTTTAAAGTGTGGATCATTGCTGGCTTTTCCACTGAGTGTCCAATTGGGTAGGACACTGTACAATTATGAATTTATAAGGCACATTTATCTCACACTTTCTTTGAATTGTATCTGAACTTGCAAGCATTGCTCCTGCATGTGTCAGTAAGTAAATTAGACTGTTTCTAACAAATCCCTCACCTTTTTCCTACTCATCTTACCACCAGATTGCAAAGAAAGGCTGACAGTTACTTATAAAGGACACATATTAGGTTTTAACTCTGCTATAAAATAATAATTTTGTTTATTAATATTTTCCTTCAATGTTGATGCTGTTGCTGTAGAATATAAAGCTCTAAGAGGAAGTTTCATGTATAGCTTTTCTTCCCAAATGATATTTTTATTTTTAGCCAGCTCATGAAATGATTTTTTCCAAGATCAATCTAAGCAGCTGGATTTTCCCCTGGTTAAAATACTTATATCAAGAATTGTCTGAAAAATATTTCACTGGAAATGTCTTCTATTTTTAAAACATTCATTTTACCAAGTGATTTCTCAGCAACCAGAACAAACTGGTTTTGTGTCTTAGAAGGGAAGCAAAGGAAAATGCACACATGAAATAATCCCTATGCCTTACATCAGGGCAGCCTATAGGCATGCGAGATAATTTTAGTTTTATTCTACTTAAATAAGACACAAAGAAATGTCAACTAGATACATATTTATTTCTGTGGCCTGCCTCCCAGCAATGATTTTTTTTTCTTTTATGTGTTAGAGCTTATTGCCTCTCTCTTTTCTAAGTTTCAGTTTTATCTCACAGTATTCCTTTATTCATATATTACAATTATAACTTTATGGGACATTCAATATTCCTCAATTTTTGAAGAAAAGTGAAAAGGCTAACTCAGTTACAAAAGAAGAAATATATTATGAAAAGCAACATATATAAGGGAGAAAGCACCTGCTCACCTCATAATTTTTTTTTTTGATGCTTACTGTCTCTCTAAATAAATTAAATAATGGCCTTTTTTTTCCTTTTTGATTTATGGAGGCTTGTTAGTCTTTCTAAGCAATCACTCACCTGTCTTTGGGATTTTTAGAGAAAATTCACTCTGTTCTACATGATGCTGTTACCTGAATAGTACATTTTCTTTCTTCCAAGTCTCTAAAATGGAGACTGTGCAAACAGAAAGATCTGTAAGCAGGCTACAGCAGTACAGGCTGCTGCATGACAGAAAATGATGTGCACATTGTTCCTTTCCCACAACAGCATAAAGACACCATAAGAAAGAGAACAGAACTGGAGTATATTTCCTATCTGCCAGGGAACCTCAGGTGTCTACCTGAGTGACAGCAGTTGTGGACACACTAGGTCAATGCCTGCCTGCACCTGAACATGTGGAAACCGTACATCTTCTCTCCTTTCCATTTCAGCAGCACAAAAGTTCTCAACAACTCATCCTAGGGTTTCTACTCTGTAAAAGGGTATACTACTCTACACTGCATATCTGAAGTGAGACCTGACACACATCTACAAAAAAAGTGAGATTTTGTAGTCTTCAGCTCCAAACCAAGGCAGGACGAATGGGCAGTAGCAGCTGTACAGCTGCTGCTGAACCCAGAGAAACTAATATAAAAGTGACAGCTGAAAATCTACAGGTTTCAGCAAGGAATATTAGGTTTGAGACACGTGGTAGAGGGCTGGGCCCAAAATGTTATCCTGCTCTGAAATACAGGCTAAGAAGGCTAAACCTGTAACTCCCAAGGGAGAGATTCCACTCCAACGACTTAGAGGGCAGTGCAAGGGGCAGACCCTTTGTGAAGTGGCTCAGAAGTACATAGAATAAAATCCTGCTTTCTTGGAGCCCCAGCACAAATTTATCCTTGAAATGCATCACAGCCGATTCTGCAGCTAATATTTTTAGTGCATAATGTATATTAGAAGAATTTATTCTAGCCTGAAGCCGAAACCAGATTCGTTAGCTCTGTCATATCTTCCCCCTGCTATGTTGCTTGGAATTTAGGGCACAATTCAACCTCTGCCATGTTCTTAGGAACAGTGATGTGCAGGCAGCCTATCCCGGAGGCACGCTGTTGGGATGCCTAACAGAAGAGTGGTGAAACAACGCTAGTCAGCATGACTGTAGTCCTTGCCTCAGCTGGATACCTAAAGAACTGCCTGGTTTGCTGAATAAATCCAATGTTACTCTTGGACCTGTACCTTGTTAAACATTAAAGAAATTGGAATGGAATTCAGATAAGTCACTGGCATTAAAAGAACTATAAAATAATTCTGTAGCCAAACAAAACTGTCTTGTACAAAAATGCTAGATATTCAGCTCAGTTGTTCCATGCAGTTCATATGTTTGTTTATTGAACAAGAGAAAAAGAGTTAGGTTTTAATATGCCTGTAGGTACTGTAAAATGACACAAGGGAAGCATGGCCTTCCTGGAATAAAATAAAATGAGTGGAAAATTTACAGGATATGTTGGTATGCATCTGGATCACAAGTTTGCTCAAAAATTTTGTTCTTCATGGCTTGGAATGATACTCTAAGGGTGGTTAAAAGAAAAGAATTTAGCAAATAAGACAGTGTCAGCTGAAGTAAACATGGGGTATCTTGGGATTGCCAAGACCACTGTGGTTTAAAGGTGTGGAATCTCTGAAGGTACAGGGGAATTGCTTGCCTTCAGTAACAAACCTTGTTTTTCTATAATGGGGTAGTCCTTGGACAGCCTGGAGAAGAGATGTTAATACTGTCAAGACAGTTCAATAATTCTTCAAGACATGCTTGTTGGATGTCCACCGTCTTGCCTATGAGATTATGGGCTCTTAAAGCCTATAGCTGATATTGAACTAGCTAAAATAAAATCTTCATACTCATAGAATGTATGCATACAAATGATATAAATAGCTTGGTTCCAGTAAGTTCTATAGAGTAATGTGGACTGACGTGGATTGAATAGAATCTTATTTGTTTAAGGCAGCCTTTACTCCTATACTTTCGAAATTGGATGAACGAAAAGGGTATACTTGTTACTAAGATTAATAACAGTGTTTAAAAAAGCCCCACAGATAGATTCTACTTTTTTCTTTCAGGGACCTCGTATGGGTGTTGATAACAACTTCTCAATACCTTTTTTGAAAGGACAAGATTTTCTGGGAAAGGTGGCTGAGACCAAGAGAAAAGTTTGGGTTTCACTTTTCTAGACACTGTGGTTGCCTGGTTGCCCTTGCTACTTAGAAATATTTCAGCAGGATCACATTATTTTTCCCTGCATTTTTTTCCTAAAACCTGTAATTGAACATGCCAAAAACTTTCACTCAGCTAGACAGTTTTCAATGCTGCCTAAACACTAGAATTAGTATGTCTACTTTGTCCAACTTCTGCTGAAGAGTTTTGAATAGATTAGATCAATTAAATAGACTATCACTACAGTTTCATTTTATTTGATGTCCAGATATTCAAAACCTTGCACCAACTGTTCAGGCACAAGTCCTGACAACCACTCCTCACCCAATATCTTGTCTTTTGCATCTTCTGCTTCCATAAATGTGACCACACAGAGTTTTACTTCCAGTTTTTCACAGTTATGACTAGCTCTGTGACAGACCGTTTTCTAAAGAAAAACTTCTGCAGGCCAAATCCAACTTTCCCAGTTGTTTCAGGCCCTATATGCTGTCAGTTAATTCTAAATTCTACTTAGTTTGCCAGTTCTTCCTATTCATCTCAGGCGGAGATCTCAGTCTGCCAGGACATGCTTCACTAGCTAACTACCTGGAATGACTTCAGGCTCCTAAAAATGAGTTGTCTCTTTAAAGAGCTGTTTGCTGAGATGCTACAGTACAGTGCATAGACACAGCTCTTGAGTTTTCCGAAGAAATACTTCCTCTGGCAACCTTCTCCTCCTGGGATAATAGTCTTTTCATATAATTACCAACAATTTATCGTCTGCTTTTGCATTACAGATGTACAAGACCTCAGACGTTGGGTTCACAGAGACAGTATTAATGTAACCTAATCAGTCCTGTAACTTCTGAACGCTTCTGTTCAACATCACAATGTATTTTTTCTGTCATTTCTTTCCATTTCTGTGATGACGTCACTTAGATTTTATGTAATGAATGAAGTAAGAGCAAATAGATACCCAGTAGCCAGACAATAATGAATACATTGCAAACCGAGATCTGCTTCGACCACAGCAGCTGGTTTGCATCCCATAACACAAACAACTTAGCATCTCTACTTCCTTTTTCAACCTTCATGAACTTACACCCTGTAAACCCAAACCCTAGCACACTGCATTTCAGTGACAGAAGTCCTTACTAATCCACTTGACTTAGTTTAGGTTGACCTGATCCTGCAGACCGCTATATTAGATGATAACGTCCATTGTTTTCAGCTATTTCTGTAGCATAAAAAGGTCACTTTTTCCACCAGCAACGAAAAAGTGAGCTGTGCCCTCGTATACTAACTGGGCCAGTGACTGACTGTCCTTTTTTCAACACCAAGATGTAGCCACTAGGACCTTCCTCCATAACACTGTATTGCCCAATCACCAGTAATAAAAATATCTGGTAGCAATTTATAATAGTCACCAAAACCACCTCATGGTCAAAAAAGAAAAAGCCTTTTTTAGTGAGAGGCTGAATATCATGTTGGGCTGCAGCAAATGCAAAGAAGTACGAGATATCTACATTCTGCTTACAAAGCAGCAGTGAGAGAGAAAATATAGTAAGGCTGAACAGCAAGGATTTACCAATAGGAGTAATCAATATGTAGCAAAAGTTTAACCTGAAAGACAGGTGTGCTTAGAAACAGATTCATGTTTTTCCTTCCAGACACATAGACTGCGACTCCCTTCAGGCATGCACACCACATTTCCTGTGGAAAGCAGAATACGATGAAAGCAAGGCACAGAGAGAAAACATCTTACACTCAAGTCTTATCCCAAACATCAGACAGGATTCAAGAGCTAAGCACTTATGTCTGCTACAGAACAAGCTCCATACATCTATAAGGAGAGTCAACAAACAGTTAAAGTTACATGTAGTTGATAAATGCACTTTTCTGATTTGGCTTTGGGTCATCTCTTTCTATATTCTTAGAGCTGAGTAGAAGGCCACTGAAATTATTTCCCTAGACAAAATACAGTGCCCTCCTGATAGAAATGTTTAAGGCATAGGAAACTGATTAAGTATTGTCTTTGCTACTTTTGCAAATCTGGAAAAAATATAAACAAACTGCAAAACTGATCACTATATTAATGTTTGGCACGAGATTCCGTGGCATAGCAAATGCAAGGAGAATCTAGAAACAGGTATCATCAGGGAGACAAGGCTTCTGTAGCCTTCTATCTGAACCAGAAAAACTGCAAGGGACATGATTCCTCATTCTGCGACATTGCTGTGAGCTGGTTCCTCTATTTCCTCAAATTCAGGGTCCTAGAATGCGCCAACTCTCCCTCCAGCTAGTTTCCGCGGATTCAGTATTTATGGACCTAACAGCACAACAGAGACACCGTTCTCTTCCTTATCCCTTAGAATGCCTGAAGAAAACCATCTTGATCTTTGTAACTACTATGTATTTCAGTGCAGTTCTTACAAGGCGTAGCACATATTTAAGAATGTAACACATATAGTGCAAGTTTGTACCGGTAACCACATAACCACACATCTGTTCAGAATAAAGTCTTCAGATTGCAAGGCCACAGTATGCTGAGGTGATCTGAGCAGATAACCGTTCTTTAGTGCTCCATTTGCACAGTCGTAACCATGTCATAGAATACAGCTTCTCAGATATTTTATCACATAGGCCAACTGGTAAATATACAAAATGTATCTCTAATCTTTGACAGTAGACCGATATCAGCAACAGGCATTAAGACTTTTCTTAAAGTTGTGTTACTGAATGATTTTCTTTAAATTGCTTTGAAGATAATGCATGTTTATTAATCAGGTAACACAAGCAGTTGAATAGGGACCAAAAGTCCTGGTGGACTTCAGGTTTAGTATTTCTAGAATTTAGTTTAAGATGTTTTGGCTTATTTTAACCATGCCTTCTGACTATTTCATGAAAAATTAATCCACTGGATTGAACCTGTAATATATTTATCAATTATTGGCAGAATAATCCATTCCTAAGATACTCTGTTTGAACAGTTTCTGAAAACAACTACCCAACAAATTCGCCCTTTCTGCTAGTGGTACCATTATTCAAGAGTATCAAAGAAAAAATTGAGAGACCACACAAACATACCTATCTTATTAAATTTTACTGTTTGGGTACTACTGCCCTCAGATCACTTATTTTCAATTGCAGTTATGTCTCAGGAACACTCATCTTTAATTATGAGCTTGATCAGTTACATTGACTGGTGCTGCATAAACCTGGAACAAAGAGCAACGTTGCTCACTTCTCTTATCTGCCTTTTCTCAGCTAATTGGTTGCTAATCTTGTACAAACAATGAAACAATTTGCACGTTTTCATATTTATTCCTGTAAAATTCATTTCAGCAGTGGATGGATGAGTGTACTTTTTTCATCTAGATGAGTACGGTAAATGTATTTTAGTAGTGACCTTGTTTGTTGCAGCATCTAATAATCTACATTTTGCAGATGTAGGCCTCAGTACTGCAAATAGATATGCATGAAAGTTCTGTATAGTCCCACTGAACTGAGGCAGTGGCATCAGAATTTTAAAGTTATCCACGTAATTCCAATACTGTAATCTTTTATGACTGGCAGTTCTGGGATCCTAAATATAAAAAATAAAACTCTGCCCTTGAAGCTTCAAAATCTTCAATACCAAAACTCCCTACACTTCTGTTACTTGCTGTGAACTGAACCCCCCGCCCTCTGCTGATGGCACTAAGCTCTTCGGTGCCTCATCCATATCAGGATCATAAGTCTCCTCTTTGTTGCTGAGACTGAACTTCACAATAATTTCAAAATCTGTCATGAGGTCTTCGCATGCTGCTGGGAGCCCAGCCACTTCAGTAAGGGACACTGATTACAGAAATAAGCAGAGCTCCCAAAACTAGGGTGCTGGAGGGCTGATTTTTAGACTCTTGGCATATAGAACACCATACACCTAAACTGTAATACTATATATGCTACAGTATGGTAACCACTGACTCTTTTAAAGGGCCATTTCTGTAGAAACACCTTTATCCCCATGTGCACACAATACCATGAGGATTCTGAGTGTTAAGCCCTGTGTTATTCAGCAGGTCTTCTTCATTAAATTAAGTAAAACCAAAAATATTTTCCTCTTTTGAGGGGATATTAAGGAAGCTCAGTTAGATCTATTAGTATTACTGTTCCACATGAAAAAATTCTAGGGCAGTACAATGTAGGGTATAGGACATTTGTGCATAGAATGTCCTGGGATGGGCCTAGGAAATGAGCTGCAGTTTGTTCTTGTAAATTCTCTGGTTCTGCTGTATTTCCACAAGTGAGTAGATATTTTGCACTGTAGTTTTTCTCCCTTTTCTCCATGCCAAGAAGAAAGAACAATGTGGTAGTTGGAAAAAAGAAAGAGATCATCAGTTCATTTGGAACTGTACCAAATAAAGAAATATTTTCAGACGGAAAATCAAGAATACCTGTTCTTGTTAACACTACCCATGAAAGAAAATTTAGAGACAAATTTGTGTTATCAAACAGTTTTATGTATTCTCCCTTCCCCACTTTCAGGACTATTACAAGATTTCAGGACACATTTGATAGGGCCATGTGTTTCCCATTTACTAAAGAGCCACAGGTTTAATAAAGATTTAATTCAAGATTAATTAATTTAACATATCTAGTGGAAATATGATATATATCATACTGTTTGAAATTTATTTCATGTAACATAAGCTCACATCTCCATTAAGCTCCTCTATATTTTGAGATACATTTACTTTATCATCTTGGCTTACAAAACTGAAGTTACAGTATTGAATGCTACAGCTGTATATGTGTATTTAAAAGGTAAACATGATAAAAATGAATTAGTACATCAGCATTTTGCATACACTGCTCTTATCTTTAATAGACTACACTGTAGAAGATTTAGTGAGCAGGGTAGATGATCAAAATTAAAAGCATGCATTAGAGATGAATGAATCTGATTTAGTGAAATATATTTTGACACAGCTGTTGTTTCTTGTCAGTTCAATGAGTTTTACTCAGGGGATATCACTTCTGGCCATAACTTGCATGCTTCAAATGATAATCTGCTTTACACACAACTGCTTTTTGTCTGAATTCATGCAAAGTTTGGTAAGAGCTATAATTCTGGTTTTTCATAGTTTATGGCATTTAATAGTGAATTGTAAGGCTGTGTTTACAGAACATCATGCATTCAAAAAGACAGAAACGTGTTTCCTTGCACATTTAATATAAACTTGTAATGAGCAATGTCTGGTCTTTATTAAATACTTCTTTAAAAGGATACAGTCTCATTTTTAGCATATTCAATCCAGCCCAAACAGAATACCAAATTAAACCAGCAGTTAGCCTGAGTGCCTATGAATATCTCGTATAAAGATAGTCCCCAAAAGAAACATCAAGAATCTAGAAGCAAGGAGAGGTGTTGAAAACTGTTAAATTTATAAACACCCATTCTTAGCTTATAGGTACATTCAAAATAGGTAGATCAGAAAGGATGAAGTGTGTCTCAGATTTGAGGTCAGTGTAGCAGGGCATTATGACTGAATAACATTTAAAGATGTATTCACAGAGTAATGCAGTCACTGAATATAACAGGGGAAAGATTTATGCCCACACACAAAAGAGATTATTTGCTTCACTGGAACCCAAAGTTTCAGTATTTACAGGTAGAGAGTTCCGCTTAGAAAGTTATGAACAATATGTTATGAAAAGTAATTTTTTACTGAAAGGTTAAAAGATATTTCCAGTTATCATTAGGTTATCCTCAACAGCTCACCAAGATTGGACTAAAGGAGAAAGGAAATATTGCAAACAAGCAAAATAGAATGAATGAAAGGTATATAATTTAGATGTAAAAATTACTCCCTTTTCCTTCTGGTTCAAGCTATTATGTGTGGCTCAAGTGTACCCTTGTTGTTCAAATTATTACAACAACAAAAGTTATCTACTTTTAGAATCCTATGTCAAAATCTCACTTTGTCCAAATCAATTAGATTCTGAGACAGTCTTAATGAAACCTGAATGAGGATAGGAAGCCTTTTTTTTTTTACCTTCAGTTATCACAACCAGATAAATTTTGTTGAGAAGAAATTTAGAACTAAATGCCAAGGAGATACTGGAAAGTTAATATATCACGTATTCAGAGGAAGTACAGCCATTTTCCGCAATGATATCCCGTGCAAGTGTTCAGCAAAGAGAGGGAAATAGAAAGAAAAAGTACTTGTCCTTTACAAAGTCTGGCCCTTGATTAGTGTTTCTGCCATGGCTTTTGCTGTTTTATTTCGTCTTATACACACATGCATGAGCTACGGAGAAGTGCCTCTTATCTTTATCCTTCATAACCTGAACATTAAAACTGAATGTCTTTTAATATCATATGTCACAGTCAGCTAGTATGAGAAGATTGCAATTGATTACTTTCCCTTGTTTTATACCAGTTTCAGGGAAAAGTATTTTTTCTGGTCAACTAACTTCACTCCTGTAGAAATTTTCATTCATTGTTCTCGTCGAAGAATTTTTGCCTAACAATTCAAATTGACACAGATCCATAAACACAGCTTTGACAATCCACCATTTCACCTCAAAGAAAAGAAGAAAGAGATCTGAGGGTGAAGGGCCCATATTATCCTTCACAAGTTGGGCAGGATAAGATCTTCCCAAGCATCCAAGAGAACTGGATGTTTAGCTCCTTCTGATGCTTTTTGTTAATTCCATTAATAGACAACCTGACTATTAAGATGTCATAAAGGAGGCATAAGACTGATGGTTTTTTCAAGTTCAGTATGATATAGAATGGCAGTGAACTATTTTCAGTTAACAGGTACAAACAGAAGGCCTGTATTGTCTCCTTTTTATGACATTTACTGAAGTCATTATTGTTTGGTAAATCCCTGCTTTCCAAAGTTTGCAGCCGCCTGAGTTTATTTGCAATTTTTTGTGATTTTTTTTTAGTTGGATACACAATGAATGATCTCATTTTTGAATGGCAAGAAAAGGGAGCAGTTCAAGTAGCAGAAGGTCTCACTCTGCCACAATTTCTGTTGAAAGAGGAAAAGGATTTATGTTACTGCACCAAGCATTACAATACAGGTAGGAAAGCATATTAGTGATTAAAACTGGAAAGACATTTAACATTTATTGTTATTTTGGAGAGTTGTGTGGGTTTTTTTTAATTCTCACTGAACTCACAGGAAGATTAAAATGTACATGTGCATTGTGCAGGGTAATGCAGTCTGAAGTGATTGACACAATGAAGCAAAACTACCTGAAGTCTGATCAAACTTCTATTTCAGCAAACTTCAGGAAATACATCGTTGAAAAGATTCAGAAGCATTGCAGTCAGGAGTTTTATTTTAACAGTGGGTGCTACGGCCATATCTACGCTGTGGGATCTGAAGCACTGCTAAAATCCAAAGGTCCGCATGGCTTGCCTCAGTCAGGAAAGAGGGACACGGGGTTGCCAAGCCAGCTGTCCCTGCCCTAGTTCATACAGCAAGGGGCAATGCAAACAAGCTGAAAGCATCCCTAACGTACGATGGTCAGGTGTCCAAACTAGACCTGGCCTTTCAGAGTGGAAGTCTTTGTAGAACCACAATGTTCATCTCATCATCTCTGGGATTATTTGAATTTTCTGGGGGAGTTAACATTACTAACATAGTTATTTTATTTTTAACTGTACAAAATTATCTCAATAACTGGACAATCAGAAGCATAATAATCCTCAAAAAAAACATGCAGCAAAGGCTAAGAATGCATAGCTTCCGTCTTCTCATGGGGAAAAAAAACATGAAACTCTTTCATTCTAGCCTGTATCTCTTAATTTCTGCTCTCAAATATGATTCTTAATAGATTAAACATATCTTGAAATTTAAGTTTAAAACTGATTTATTTGTATTCTGCTGAAATAGCAGAAGGGATAAAATTCAGTAGGTGATGTTCATAAGGAATGTCCTGTTGCAATCAAAATTAAGAAAGAATGCCTTTCATCATTGAGTTTTATCACAGCTGCCACGGTGCCCTAAGGGAGGGAAAGGTTCTCTAATAATTTCCAAGTAAAGTGGGGAGAGACTGATAGAGACATTTTGAAGTGTTTCCTAAAACAAATTGGAAATACATAACATGCACTTTTACTGTACAAATACTAATATCTAGCTAATCCTTAAAATCCTTCCAGAAATGGAGATATGTATCTTATGGCAAGATATTTTTCTTACTCAAACATCCCTTTGTTAATGATAATAATGAAATTAATATTATACCTTTTTTCTTTTTACCACAATCTCTATGACAAACAAGAAAGTTATATTTTTATTATTTTTTCTCTCTGTCTTCTTTGAGACAAATAGACAATCTCTTCTTCCTTTTTAGGAGTCTTCTGCTTTTGTGCCATTTTAACATGTGCCTGTAACTGTACTTCTATAACCTGCATAGTAATATTAAAGAAATGAGAATCTGTGGTAGAAAGTATTCTCCTCATTTTTCCAAAGTTCATTTGGACAATATCATGCATCAAAAATCTCTAACTGAGGAACTGAAACAGTACCCTGGTACTTCATCTGATATTGAATGGGAACCTGTTTTAAAATGTCAGAATTTCCAGTGATTTCCAAATGTCCCTCCAAACTTCTCATCCAAAGCTGAATCATACTCTTACTTGTTTGTCTGAGAAATTTCATTACAATCATCCTAGTTTACACCTTTTAATTTTGACTGAAACTTCATTTTTTCAAAATTTTTGAGCCACTACCTTTTTCTTCATAACCTTTGTTTCAAGCCTATTTAACTTGGTATTAATTTTCTTCTAAGCAGAAATAGGAAAACATGCTAGGCTTAGGCATAACACAGTAGCTTGCTTACACCGACGGTCTTTTTCACTGTGGCCCTGAACTGAGCTGAGAAGCAGGAGGAACAGATGTTGTCAACTGCATGTGAAGTCTCACGAGTCTCAAAATGTGCCTACAAGACAAGTGCACTTATCCTTGTGAAATGCTGTAACATTTAGGTGAGAGAAGTGGTTTGCTGTCACAGCTCTACAGGACAGAGTGGCCAATCATCAGTCTGTTACATTCTGTAGTGCTTTGGCCAGACTTCATTTCCATAGCCAAATGGGTGCTCTAAAATGTGAGCACGGACCACAAACCTGAAAAGATGTCTGAAGTTTATGCCTCTACTTGAAAAAAATAATTGGGCCATTTAATTTGTCAATAAAAAGTCAAGCCATTTACTAATACGGAAAACCTGGAAGCCTGGATGCAGGACTCTCCTTACACGTCAGGAGTTTAAAAGGCCTCAGCAAACAAGGAGACAATTTCACAGCTGTAGGGCCTGCCTATGATGGGCAGGGGGAAAAAAACTGCAGTGCTGAGTGGCACTAGCTGCAGGCAGAAGGTGTGTCCTCACCAGAGGAAGCAGCAGAGCAGCCTGCTCTGAGATACAGCACCAAAATCACAGGTACAAATCTGGAAGAACTTCGGCAGGGCAAAGCAGAAAGAAAAGATGTTCTTACTCATGCAGAAGTACATTTGTTGTGACATTTTCCTCTTCAAGATAACGGTACTTTCTCAAAGTATTTATTTTTTTATTCATCTTCAATATTAATTTAATTAAATTAATTTAAAAGTTAATTTAATTAAATTAGAGGGGTTTGGTTTGATTTCTAGGAGAGTGGGAGTGCCTTTCATATCTTTGTTACAGCCAGTACTATTAACTACTATGTGTAGGCTAAAACCTCTGAACACTATATTAAAAAACCACAACACCTAGAAGTTTCTTTTCCTCCATTACGTCACTTGGATATGTAACCCATAACGTGCCTTCTTAAGGCTCCCGCAATGAGATACCGTAGATAGATACCCCTCTAAGATACTCCACAAGAAATAAAAAAAAAATCATTTTTCAAAACTAGAAATAACGTGTATTTCTCTGGCCTAAGACAAATTAGATACAATGAATTCTTGAAAGAGTGCTAAGCAACTGCAGCTGGTATGCAAGAACTGACCAAAGCCGAGTTTTCAATTTAAATTTAGTTACAACACAGGATGGAAAGCTCTTCTGAGACATCCCATAAAACAGAAAAAAACCTCAAAAGTCTTGCTGTAAAACAAATTAATATGAAGCTTCAGGTCAGTATGTGGAAACTCATCAGAGAATGTCTCATCAGTGTTTCATGCCCAACTGAAAATGGATCAGTGTAACCACAGCTTGAAAAACAAACTGCTTCTAAATATAGGGACATAACAATTTCATCAACAGTGCAACATAATGGCTCATCAAGACTTGTGTTCTGAAGTGATGCAACAACATTTCTGATCATTTTTGTGCTTTTGCATCTACTGGCATATCTGCTGTGACAAGTTTAGGAAGTGAAGCAACATAACAGCCAGAAAAATCACATGTGAACATTTGCATTAAAGGGAAGGTCTTGCTTTACTGCCTCATTCACTTCATGTGTCCCATGCGTTGCTTCCCTGAGCTTTTATGCAACACCCAATTTTAATCTCAATCACAAGTAATTTCAATCACGGCTGCAATAAACCCAATATACGATAGCAAGAATTTATACGTAATAGCATTGGCTAACAGGCACAAACCGAAATACTCTGAATCTTGGTTTTAATCCTGCACCATGGATAACTTCCTACACCTGCACTGGAATGGTGCTGCCCAGAACTGCTTTACGTATATTGATGAGTTTTGGCTCCGAGTATTGGATGTAGTAGTCCTGGAAACAGTGGAGCTATGGTTGCTACACTCACCACCAGAACTGATGGGTTCTGTATGCAACCATTTCTGATAACTCTGTATCCTGTAATCTGCGATCTTGATGAGCAGCATTCCCCATTCGACCTCCTAACACATATATCTCAAACACAATATTTTTTCATGATCCCTTTGGTTCACCCTTAACTTCAAACAAGTTGCTTAATAACCTGTAGATCATGCCCCTTTTAGGTCCTACCTTCAGCTGACTTCACACCTTATATTGGGCCATTTTGCTGCTAACATGATGGTGGTTAAAGGAGATATATCTTTGATGCCTGACTCTGCCAACAAGAACTCAAACCCCTACTTGTTTTGACAAACACCTAAAAAAATCTTTTTGAGACTACAGCAGAGATTTTTTAAGCCATGGCTTTTTAACCCCTCTGTTTCATTTTCATAGACTACGTCTCTGAAAAAGAAGTTTGTACTTTCTATCCAGGAGGTATTCTATGGGTATGCAATCTGTGAAGCTGTTTGTTCCTTCAATGAAAAAGGAAAAATCATAAACACTATGAGAAACACAGTCTACAGCAGGCTGAGGACATGACCATCCCTAGACACAGGGACTCCAACAGGCCACTTTTCTCTGCAGGAGAAGAGGCCTCAGTTGTCATCCTTCCACTTATCAAAATTTAAACATTCTACCTTAAAGATTAATTGAATAAAAATTAATCAGTTGTCCTAGAATTATAGGCATTACATCTAGATGTCCTTGCTATTTTTGTTGCTATCAGATTCTCCTTAGTTTCTACTTGTCCGCTCTCTGCCCTGCCTAACACAGTGCAGAACATGACTGGTCTTTCCCATCACAAGACTTCTGTTCAACTCATTATCTGTTCTGGTGGCTTCTGTTCAACTCAATATCTGCCAGGCTCCTAGGTCTTTAATGCAGTACTGCTACCTACCCAGTCCATCCCCAGCCTGTACCAGTGCATGGGGTTACCCCATCCTTGTCGCAGAACTGCGCATTTGTCATTGCTGACTACTGTGATATTGCGGTGGGTCTGTTCCTCCAGACTATGAAGGTCCCTCTGAATGGTTCTCCATTCTGAGAAATGTGTGAATTTCAAGTGAAAGTTCATCAAGCGGAAAAAAAATAGTTGCTCTTTTCCACATTAATTTTCAGCTTTCTTTTACTGTGGTCATTATCAGTCTTTCACAAATGTTAACACCTGTCCCAGTATTTGTTCCCAAAGTCACTTCTTTCCCGGCTAAGAACTTCTGTAGTCAACGGCAGGAGACAGCACCAGCACTGATGTCCATCAATACGCCTCTGACACTCGCAGGCTGTAACTTGGAAGAAAACCTGAATGGTAGTACATTCCTACAGTCATTTCGTGAATCTTGGCTTTAGACACATAGACTCTAGCCATGTATAAGAGAACTCATCTAGTTCTACGTGCCAAACACTCAAAAATCATCATTTCTTGTCAGGCTACATGATCATAGGTACCTCCTGAATATTTTACGATGAGGAAAAGGCAAGTACTTTTATAAACAGTTTTTATCTGTAAAACATACTCAAAATGCAATTTATATCTCAGTGTAAATTGCAAAAAGTGTATGGAGACTACACTTACCACGCGATTTTTTATTACCTTATCTCCTTCTTAAAGAGGTATGAAAATAATTTCAGCTAATTTTACTTATATGTAATCAATTTTATAGACACAGTCTCTTGAAATATCCAGCTTTACACACACACATAATTTATGAAGTGTCATGTTTATTTAAGAAATTTTATAACGGGAAGGCAAAAGGATAGAAAGTATTTGAATGCATTTCAGTAATAAGTAAAGCAGAATGCCTCTCAAATGACAGCGTAACATTCTTGGAGGAATAAAAAGGAAGTCTTTTTAGTGAGCAAGGTAAACTCAGCTAGACTGCTTGCCTAGTGGTGATTCGGATAATGACTCAAACATGAAAAGAAAGTAAAAGGAGCACTACTGCCTCACGGAAAAGTCAGTTTATGTATTTCATTCTCCTCCTTCATGCTTTCTGTGAAAATCATGTGCCATTACGATTGCAGTGCGATACATCACGCACTGTACTTTGTTGCCTCGAGAGGTTAATTGTGGTCTTTTTTTAGCAGATGCTAAAAAGAAAGCACATAACAAAAGGCAGAAGGACGTGGTCTGTGTCATCCCTCTTACGGCAATAGAGTTTTATTTCATTCTGGGATTATGTCTTGTTTTCAGCCAAACAGCAATTTCAGTCAAAACGCAAAATTGTCCTCAGAAAATTTCTTTCAATGTTAATAACTTTAAAAAAAAAAAGCTTTCTCTTTGGGGTTTGGAGTGGGGTTGTTTTATTAATTCCATTTTTCTAAGGACACTGGGAGCCAATACCCTCACTCTCACTAAAGACAACAGCAACCTTTGCCAGGTGCTTCCATCCTATGTAGTAGATAACCTAAAACATTAAGGCTCACATATGCAGGGAACTTAACAAAAGCCTTGATTAATTACGTGATGAATGGTTTGCTTTCAGGACAATACTGATCAAAACTTCATCTATCTGGGGCTCTAACACACACAGACATAAAGGACTATCTTTCTGCTACCCAGTACACTGAATTGTCCCAACTCAGAATGAGATAAGTGCCAGGACCAGCCTTAAAGAAGGGCTGGAAAAATACAGCGAAGGAGAAGTCTGTGATGGCCTGCAGTTAAAGCATATTAGGTTGCAGCTGAGCAGCAAGCTAAAAGCCTCTCACAAATTACTGTCCTGTGATAGATGTTTGTTCTGTGTAAGTATTGGTCCTTTTTTCTTCCGTACAAAGGTACAGAGACTAGACGAGAATATTCAAAGCATTGCAATGGCAACTATTTAGCGAGAACCTGGGATTTCAAGGTATTAATATATGTTATATATTACTATATATTTAGAAATATAGTTTAATTGTACGGTTTCTCATTTGAAGCTGGAAGTAGAGCCCTAGTCAGATCTTGCAGGGTGTGTGTGTGGATTTTCACAAGATTTTCTTTAAAAAAAAATTATCTAGACATTCTATTTTATCTTTATAAAGAGCTTTCATGTTCCCTGTCTATGAAACCTCTCTGCAGAGCAACTTACATGCAAAGACTATAATACCAAAACTGTATATCCAGAATCTCACACTAGCATCAAGTAACCATGATTTTATCTAGCTAATCTAGATTAAACCCAATTTTATCTAGATATCTCAATAAAACTAGCTTTTAATCTACCTACTTTAATCAATCTCTTCAGTTACACTTATAGCAAAAATTAATTAGGCAATTGGTGTGACTATATTCACCACAGTCATCTGTACCGTGTTTTCTATTCCTTTCTTCTATGTCCCCGTTTCTTGAGTCCATCTATTGTTCTGTCATAGAAGAGTCTTTAACTTTTGCTGTTAGAAGACAGGACTGTCTTTACTTTTCTCTATAGAAAGAAAAGTGTGTCAGCTATCTTCTTCAATATGTTGTCTTCTCCACAAAAGAAAGAGGAACTTTGATTTTTACAAGTCTAAAAATGGTGAACACCACTGAGGTTCAGAATAGCACCTAGACATAAATACTCTGTCTAACACAATTTTCAAGTTCAGATCGTGCTTGAATGCTTAGGACCTTGATGGAGGGTAGAGGAATTGAGCTGCTTAAGGAAGGCACTTCTAGAAGACAGAGAAATGGGAGAAGCTCTATATTGTATTAAGGGATCTAAATTTAAGTCAGATTAGCATATCCTAGCCACTGCAGAAGTCTCACTCTCTCTTTCTCTTTTCCTGCTGCGTCTCAGTACTTAATCTCATGTTAAATCTGTGTCTCTAGCGGTTTTTCAAGGGGGGAAATGCAGTGCTAGAGGAGAGGACCGTCATCACAGTTCACTTGCCCTAGGACTCTGTTAGCAAACCTCTATAGCTAGCAATACTCTGGCCCTTGGGCTGGCTGTTTGTTGGTCATCGGTCACTGGTAAAAACAGAATTGTGTAATCTACATCCATATTGACAGATGTGTGGAAATCAGAATATAAAATATCTGCTCCCCAGATCTAGGACTCATACTTGCAGGGCTCCAGGAAGATTTATTCAGAGCTGCTTAACACAGTTTAGTTCAATTTTGCTAATCTTTGAACCACTGTGTATTCAGCAAGTATTAAATGAATATTTTAAGTAAATAATTTAATTTCATTAAGCTATATAATATTTAGGCCACAGTCCTCTCTACATCCATAAAATATTTCACTGTAGATCAGCTATTAGCATTATCAATGGCTTTTCTTATAAGGAAAGCCAGATTATGACTTACTAGTATCTAAAGTAGTATCAAGAATCAGCATCTTCAGCAGATCTCTCTCCATTCTGCATGGATTAACAGTGAATCTCTTCATATTTAGTTCCTTTTTCGTACATATTTATTCATTTTATATTTTATTATGTTATCTATTTTTCATTTCATTGTGATTTAATAACAATTATAATCTTTAATAATTTTTTTTCTCAGGCACACTATTTCGTTGTCTCAGTTACCAAAGCTGATTCTCCATTATGAAAACTTTCTGTGTAGCTTCAGAAACAGCTACTCAGCCCTCCTGGGAATTGCAAACATGACCATGACATTGTAAGGGTACAGTAATAAGAGCTTCCCTCAAGTGATATCTTAAGGGTTGTTAAAAGGGGACAAATATATTGATGTTCTATGAGCTACTTACTGCCTCTGGAGCAGTTTGAGGCAGATGAAACAGAAAAGAAGGACGGCTTATGGCCTCAAAGCAACTACTTAGGCTTGATTTCCCTTGTACATCCCACAGTGCTGCAAGTGTCTTTTAACCACATAAGCATACTGCTGCCTGCATAACTGCTTAAACAGCACCTGCCACAGCCTGAGGAGGCTGTGCAGTGTGAAGGTGTGCTAAGGTAGAAAAATGCTCTTCTTGGGTTAGTCACAGTTGGCCATAACAACAACTATCAGAAAAGAATGTGACCTAGACACTGACTTCCAAGAAAAGCCACTTGGACTTTCTGGGGGAAGGAAAAATTGTACATACTGACTAGAATATACATTTTTCCACTATAATATTGGTTTCAGTGTGGACATTGCATGGAAATCATGCCATCCCAGCAGATCTGACATGAGACATGTTACCAAAGAACATGTGTAAGAGAGAAAGATGCAAGGTCACATGCATATATACCAGTACATTCACTTCGTACGCATAGGTACAGCATGCAGCAAGGTAGCAATTTTGGTGCCTGTATCACACTTGAATCCCTGCTTTGGCTAGACTTACAAACACAAAGACATGACCTCTGTTTCAGGGAAAAATTATTATCATTTAGGAAGCCCTTAATAGCTCTTCTTTCTTTAGCATTACAAAAATTTGTCCATTCTATGGATTGCGTGCATGTCTATATTTAGCTGTGGTCTGAAACCAGCATCATGTGTTAATATGTTACTCAGCCTCAGAAAAACTGCAATACCACAAAGGTTTCATATAAACCTCCTAGCTGCTCTCTGTGACATTCACAACGCATATCAGAATGAACGAAGAGCTTACCTTTTATGTACTGTGAATGAATTAGAGCAATGCTCTTAGCTGCTTGTCTGTCTCTTTCCCCAGCTGAGATGACTCTATAGATATGTCTCTTCTGATCCATTCAAGTATCCAGTCAAATAGGTTAAACCACAGCTAACCTGGCTTTGAATTCGAACTAGAATGCAGGAAGAGAAAGGGGCTTGACGACTGGATGCTGGCTTCAGCTGGGAAACAACAGCACAACCTCTGCTGGCTGCCTCCTAGCTGAAGCTCACTTCTGCTAATGCAAATGGGGTTTTTTCCATTCTTGTTCACTAGCAAAGTTTATGCAGGTGGTTCTGATCTCAGCCAGGAAGGGCACAAGCTAACATCAACCCTTCCACACTTAGACCAGCAACTGCTGCAACTGCAGTGCTCAGACCGACTTCTAGCTGCTGTCTTTCTCCTGTGCTGTCTTCCACTGGTGACATAGCCAACAGTCAGCAAAGCAGTGACAGAGGAGTGTCTGCTGGGTAGCCACCAGTCTGCCTGGGGAGTTGCCACATATTGAGTTCATTTTTCAGGGCTACACCAGAACAGAGCAGATGAGAAACACAGTGGTCTTGACTGGGAAGCAGTGGACAGGTGACTGGCGTGTCCATAAACTCACTGGGCCTAAGACAACAGCAGAAGTCTAAGTCACACATTCTGTGGAGTTAAGCAAAGATATTTTCCACTTTGAGACTCTTTTTTTTAATTCTTTTTAATGGTTTGAGTTTTGGTTGTTTTTTGTGTTGGCCAATGTTTACAAAAGTACAAAACCAAGAAAAATATTATTCAGTATAATTCCCCTGACAGATCACTCAGTTCTAGTTCTGGCCTCTTCATAATCCCACCTCTTTTCTCTTCTTTTCTGTGGTTACAATGTATTCCTTTTGCCCTCTTTTTATTCAGAATATCTTTCATTTTGTTAGGGTTCTGTTGTCCACAGCTGTTCCTCTCTTCCTCCTTAGTTCAGACAAACTTAACAAACTTGCAACTACTTAAAAATAATCCACATCAGAGCTAACAGATTATTTATTGCTCCTTGTTTAGGACCACAGTATTTTTGTGCTGAGATCTTTGTAATAATTCAAGCCCACCTGAGTGTTCAGGAAAGAGACCTGGATCTCTTATCCCACCTTTCTCTGGAGAGAAAAAGAATGTACAAGCAACAGCCAATGTCTATTGACACACCAGTTATGCATATATTAACCATTCTGATGCTCCTTAGTTTTTCTTCCTAATTTGTTTTGAAAGAAGAATATAGGATCCTATAAGGAGAAAATGTCACTTGTTGAACTGTAATACTTGCTGATGTGATGCCAAATAAACTGGCTTTGCAACAGACCTAGATTTGGTTGATGCATTTCCATCACTCCTCACCGCCATGATTTACTGTGATGTATGAGAGAGCGACCGCTGCTGTCCAAGGCTGCGGAATTAACAGAACAAATGTCACAAAAAAGAAATCTTCAGGGTAAGGACCAGCTTGATGAAGAGTATGATTCTGACAATGGCTGGTCAGAGCAGAACTTCTAGCTACGCAGGTTCTGCTGAACTGTTAAGTGAAAGATTGTATGGTGTAGATATCCTTTTGAAGATGCTGGAAGAGAAATGTGGGGGAAAATCCTGACCTTTTCTGATGTAAACACCAAAATTGCCATTCGCTTTGTTAAACCAGGACTTTATGCATTGATTGAAGCAGAAATCAGTTTTGAAGCTGAGGCAGCAAATGGTTGAGCTGGGATTTGGGACACAGATTTCAGGAGTGTAGATAGGAATCAGAAAGCACCATCAGTTAGGAACGGAACCAGAAACTGAGCAGGCAGATATAAAAGTCCTGAGAAATTCATGTCATTTTAAAATTGAACATCCTAACTAGTGTCTATCTAAATATGTTTTTTTAACAATTACTTACAATTACTTTTATTATGACATCATAGAAAGAACTAATGACTTATTAAGAGAACTATTATGAAAATAATGAAGTTCAGAAGATATTTCCAAGCACTTAATAAGCCTAAAATAAAAACATAGCAGCTTGACTTTATCTGAAGCTCATTTCTGTATGCCTAACACCATTGTTGCAGCATAATACACAATGTATTAAATTAGTATATGATAAGCTCATAAATCAGTCCATTACATAAATTTTGTTAATATGATAAATTTTAAAGGACTATTAATGTGAATAATTTGCTATAAAATGCCATTTTCGGAAATAAAAAAGGGTTACGAAAATATTTATCAAAAACTACTGGAAAACGTAACCAAAACACTTAGTATCTCTAAGAAACAAATAACTACATACCTTTCCCTGTTAAATTTAGAATTAGGAAGTGTTTTCCTTCAAATAAGGAAGAAATCTATGTATTTCTTGCTGTGAGAAACTTTCATGTATACATTATTTAAAGTAACAGCATTGCCTTCAGCACCATTCATATGTGACTGATACTAGCATTGAGCAAGAGCATTTCTGTGAGCAAACAATAGGGTCTTTTGTACTTGTTTGGGAGTTGCTTGACGTTCAGTATTTGGAAAAGTTAGGCCTTTTAATCGGCTTCCTAAAGTTGCCTGAGCTCAAGTCCTTGATTTCTCTTTGAATCTCAGTCGTCGTACTTTTGAGTCAGAACAGTTTGGATGGGAATAAAGGGAGAGATTTAGCAGAATCTCCTACTGATACGCCACACTAATCTTACTACATTAAGCTTAAAATTAAAAAAAAAGACAATGTAGATTTTACACAATGAGAGAGCAACTTTTTTTTGCATACAGCAATATTTCCAAAAAAGTGGCATAACACTTCATTGCACAGAGGAACTTTCCTATGTCATAATGATTTCTGTTTTGGTCATCTATTTGTTTTTATAGAGAAAGAAGAGTTCCAGAGGTTATCAAATTCTTAAATTTTCAATTTTTCTGTCTGCTTTCTTTCCAGTAGATACTCCTCTTATAATGAGGACTGTACATACTAAAAATCACTGAAAACAAAATATTCATCTTTCATTAGATAACAAATACATTTGACAGTGTAAATTCTTTAGAGGGTGCACTAGTTCTTGACAGTAAAGAACATTCTATTTCTGTTGAATATTTCTTCTTTGTTGTGAAAAGGAAAGTTTACATGTATTGAAGTCCGATTTCACCTTGAGAGACAGATGGGTTACTATCTCATCCAGATGTATATACCAAGCCTCTTGATCGTCATTCTCTCCTGGGTGTCATTTTGGATCAATATGGATGCAGCTCCAGCCAGAGTGGCTTTAGGCATAACAACTGTACTGACCATGACAACACAAAGCTCAGGTTCACGAGCATCTCTTCCAAAGGTAGGCAGAATTTCCTTTGTTGGTACTACATTAGTGTAAAGTCATAATGCTATGTGACAAATAAACACCGTCAGTCAACCTTATAATAAGTGTTTAATTGTTAGCACTTAAGCATCTTCTAAATGACATAAAGAATTTTGAAATATTTAGGTGTTTTTTGAGTCACCAATCAAATATATTCTATTTCTCTCCTGCCTCAACTATTTAGCTAACCACATATCTACCAAATGCCATAAACCTCAGCTAGTGATGAAAGAAATGTTATTCAGTACTACATAAATGCTGCCTAGCAATTGAATAGCTCGTCCTTTTCCAGATTCCAGTATCCAATGACAGGCTAGCAGGTATGACTGAATTTCTAAAGCTCATAGACTCCAACCAGTTTTCAACGACAATCCTTTCCCAAAACCTGCCTATATTATGAATTAACTCACTAGTTACAAATATATTTACATTAAAATGTAGAAAAATGGGAGGCTAAATAACTCCAGATAGTTGTATAAAGAATGGTTCATTACACAATGTAAATAGCTTAAAGTATATTTCTGTTTAATTTGTCATTGCTTTAAAGATTTTCATTTTAAGGATTATTCCTTGACCTTCTTCATGCGCCATTGCAGTTAACAGAAATAAACTGTATACAATAAAAATCCACGAAGTCCACTTCTGTCTTAGTTTTAACATGGCATTTTTAAATTTGTTAATTAGATTCTTTTTCTGAGTAAAATAGATAGCCCTAACAGAGGTGAGCGCATTTTGCACCTCAAATACATGCATCTGAATGCTTCTGAAATGTAACATAAACAGATAAGAAAACGGAATGCTATAAAAACTCTGGAAAACAAGAATGTAAGAGGTTACCAAAGAGAGCTACAGATGTTTTGGTTATGTTGGCTTACATGAAAAAGCTCTTGTAAATCTTCACACAGAGAGGGAACAGGCCCTGCTTTCCTAGTTTGCATTATGCCCTGTAGCTGAGCTTGGTAATAAAGGATTGCAGTCAGTTCATCTACTCTGTAATTGATTTTCAGTATTTTCACTGTGTCAAAATTACAGGACTAATCTGAACTACATCTTTGATTTACCATGCCTGTATTAGCAGAGAATGAACATATCAGAGTTCTCCATCTATCTCCCTTCTTCTACCTAATTTCTATGCCAGGAACTTTAAATCAGATCCATTATAATACAGAAATTCCCACTGGTCCTACTATAAGCTATCCTCTTGTTCCTTAGTATCATTGACAGATCTCAGTGGGACAAATGGAGGCAGAGCATGAGATTCTTGTGGATTATTTGGTTTGTGATCAAATCCACAGTACACTATGAGGAACGGTTAATGGCATAAACAGTAAACACATTTTGTGAAAGATTACATTTTCAGAAATAATATTTAATGCTTATAGATTGAATTACTGCCCCTCTTATTATCTAGCTTTCATGTAAACTTTTGTTTGGTAGAAGTAGTGTTGGGATGTGGAGATATTAACGTACTTCCTCCTGACGTGAAAGACTAAACTTCACATCTGTGATTTTAACATGTTCAGTCTTCTGCTCTGTTCTCTTCCTAGGTGTCATATGTCAAAGCGATTGACATCTGGATGGCTGTGTGTCTGCTCTTTGTATTTTCTGCACTTTTGGAGTACGCAGCTGTAAACTTTGTGTCAAGGCAGCATAAAGAACTTCTGCGATTCCGCCGCAAGAGGAAGAAGAACAAGGTAAAAGTAACAGCACTCACAACTTTGAAAGAGAGCTGAGATTGATTTATGCCAGGATATAGGGTTAATTTGGTAAACATACCGCAGCTTAAAGTGGCAATATAAATAAAATGGCAGCACAGAATGACATTCACTATAGGCAGGGGGTTACTGCAAGGACTATGCACTGCATAAATCCAACTGGAATTCGCGAAAGAGGGATTAGGAGGGATTTAAATGAGGCATGGGCCATGTGGGAGCCATCTGCACAAGCATGTGAATGTCACTCTGCTAGAAGAGTCAGATTATATATACTTCAGTGAACGAATGTTACTGGTATTTGCAGCAGTTTGTACTGCTCTGAGATTCAACAAGTAATGTTTTTTAATTTCATTCTAGTATTCGGTTCAAAGCCTTAACATCTATGTTTCATGTAAATACTTTTAATATAAAAGCATTTTTTCAGTTAATGATGTTGGTGGAAGCACAAACATTTTACTTTAAAATGATGAGTTTTTTCCTTCTGTCATGTTAATTTAGAGCAAATTGTTCAGACAATTAGTAAGAGACTTTAATACAGTAATGGTTATTAATATTTATTTTATACAGTAAAATTAGTCACTACCAACGTGCAAAGTCATACAGCGAAAGCTACAGGTCTGAATTCTGAAGTCTGCAGTTAAATCAAGTAATAAGCAAAATATCTTACAACTATATGTAACTCCTAATTCTGATTTTTGAAAGAGTAAATATTTCTCCAACCTACTCATTAGCTGAGTACCCACCACCGATGTCACGCAGAGCCTTTCCACTGGCTTTCAGTCACTGCCTAGAATATTACCATGAATGAAATTCTGACTGCAGCAACATGACTCAGTTCAGCCATCTTTCACTCCTGATGGCTGACCTCAACTTACTACTTACATCACAAGGAGAAGACATTTCACAGATTGTCTCCTTTAGAAGGTATTGAAAAACTGCAATGCTGCAAAGCCTACCTAAACAGTCTCTGCTAGCAAGCTTACATGTTATAATTCAGGCTGGACAATCAAATGAAAATGACATTTTCATATATTTGCCTGTTCCTGTGTGTCAAGTCCTAGATTTCTTCAGGTGTAGAGAGGAACTCATGTACTGCAGCCTAGAGGATGATTCAAACTGGATGTATCTGTGAAAAATGTGCTTTCTTCTTTTGGCTAACAGTAGCAGAAAAAACACTTTCTAAGACACGTAGGAGCGAAGCAGCATTTTTGTGTCAGGGTGTTTGTTTCTGAAGTATGGCAGCTGTCTGAAAGCTGCTTAAAGGTTTGGAATGAGGGAATGGGACAGGCAGAGACGGATTACCAGACAGGGGGCAGGTGAGCCACAACACATGCATCATGTATCACATACAAACAGCTGTGGTGAGTGATATATTATGCGACTGAACTTTTAGTCTATTCTTTTTTTTCATTATGTATTATAGTGCCTTCTGGATCTTGGGCAAATTTACCATATTCAACTTTAGTGATGTCTTTTCACTTCCTTTAATACATGTTAGTTATTATAATCGCAGAGTTAGAAACTGGCAGGTAATATTACCTTCCTTTCTCAGAATCAAACCAAATCTCTTTCCAACCCTCTCTTAGAAAGACTT
>Ga0065711_1029892_pt1 | contig 34470 bp, 27 predicted proteins | sample Hoacrofraction12_FD_59098 | JGI IMG/M metagenome (GOLD analysis project Ga0065711, IMG submission 59098) | Hoatzin crop microbial communities from Cojedes, Venezuela - Epithelial fraction 12 v2 (version 2) | ecosystem: Host-associated > Birds > Digestive system > Esophagus > Crop | place... | reverse complement strand
AAAAAAAAAAAAAAAAAAAAAAAAAGACACCATTTAATGAAAAGGTTCAAAGGAATTTAAATGCAAATTGTGTAAGAGCACAAAATGTTTTCTACTTTCCACATGCAATGGTAGCAGCAGGCTAACGCAGATGCTTTTAAATGTATTCAGAATATGGAATTTGCATTTTTTTCCCCAAAGTTTTAGAATACATACACAAAACTCTCAAAAAGCGGCATTTAAATTGAGGTTTATGTAGGATTCACTAAACATGCCCATACACAAGCACAGTTTAAGTAGTAAAATTTTTGCACACAAATTCCCTAATAACTTAACCATGGTCTGTAAGACACTAAATGCCATTACATCCTAACTTTGTTGCATGTAAAAAAACATTGAGGTAAGGAGCAGCTGGTGTCTTGTAAGGTTTAGTGAGGTGCAATGGTGGTCAGGTTTGCAACAGATTTGGTATTTTTAATGCAGGTAGATGCATCAGCATTTAGTGTTTCTGCGGTGGGCCCTATCCCAGCGCCATCAGGACCTGATTCAACAAAATTTGTCATAAGATACTCGAGTGTTATTGTCTAGCAGAACAATGCAAGCCAGCCTTCTGTCCTACCAAACTCAGCAGGTTCTCATCACCTGTTTAGAGTCAAGCGCAGGCTAAGGCTAAGGTGATGTATGCAGGATCAGGGCCACCCTTCCTCCCCCAACAAGGCTGGGGTTAGGACCACTTCCCTGCCCGACCCAGCTCCCCCGGCCAGTGCGGGTCCCACAGCAAAGGGCTGGGACCCACTTTGGCTGCTGTCAGGGGCCGTCAGGAGTGCAGGGCAGCCCATACCCTCTGCAGAGCCCCTGTGGCAGCCCGGGCTGCGCCCGAGCCCTCCAGGAACAGGGGCAGGCACAGGGGTAGGGCTGGCGGGGGGCGGTGGGGCAGCACGGCGGTGGGGAGGCTGCCCCACACACGGTGCAGCCCCACCGGCTCGGGGCCAGACGTGCTTGGCTTTCCCAGAGCTGCAGGAGCATGGGGCTTCCCACAAATCAACAAGAACAACGCAAACAAAGCACACGGTTTCGTCTTAATTACAACCCACAATACAATAAAGAGCTTTTTCATTTTAAAGGTGTGTAACTAATTCTTGGCTAAAATCTTTGTGTGAAGTAGAGCTGCTCCCAAAATAACGCCTCATGGTAGTAGCTTTAAGTCATAAGGAACCCAAGGGCTTGCTAAAGTTAAAAAAAAAAGTAGGGGCAAAGCAGTGTCACTGGGCTGAAATTCCTTTGACAGATGTAAAGGTCTCGATGACAGTTATTTTCCAGGTCTGCAGCTCAGCAATCATGCCTTTGAACGGTTTCCCATGTGAAGTGTTTGAAGAAGCGGTCGACGTGTGACTGATCTCTAAGGCCCACCGCCTGGTCTTCTTTAAGGATGAGCCAGAGGCAGAAGGAAAGGTGATGCTGATAAGGGAATCTGAACCAAATGTTGTCACGTTCTAGAGATGATTAGATGCCCTTGCTGTGACTTATTACACAACCTGAGAGTGGAAAGGGAAAACCTGGGATGAAATGTAGCCGCAAGAGGGGGAGCTGCTTTTTCAGCGAAGAGCAAAAGCCAAGAGAAAAATTGTTGTTGATGCCTAAGATCAGGTTGGGCATCAGAGCATTCTCTGTGCTGCGGGATAGATGTGATACTGCAGTAAATCTACCCCCAAATCAGACCTACTGTGATCTGCATTTATACATTCGTTAGCTGCTGATTATATATAAAAAAACCTTGTCTTTATTAAAGAAAAGGACTACAGATTTAAAAGACACTTTTGATTGTTCTGGCTTATTTCACTCTTTACCTTTTTCCTTGCATACATTAATGAATGAAAGCTTTGAAGCCTCATGTACACAGAAGAATTAATAGACTTAAATTTGAAGCACTCTCTAAACTTAAGAAAATGTTTATATATTTGCTTATAAGAAAAACTATTGATTCATATATTTCATATGTGCAATACACAGCTTAAAGAAAGTGCAGCCTTGCTCCTATATTTGCATTTTCTTTTAAAAAGACAGTTACCTGTAGCCCTATTCCTAATCTTGGGCCTAGATTTATCTTCTGTGTATCACCCTACAGTTTGTCTATGATGACGGGGTATTTATCTCAACAGAAAAGAGCAGGGAGCTTGAGATTCTGGAGGAGCTCTTTGGTCGAAACACTCCAGTTCACTCAAGAGTGCTTTCACATCAGTAAAACGCTCTTGTTAAAAGTAGCAGCAAAAAAGTCTGCTGCTATGGAGAGTACTGATTTGTCACATGAAACACAGACACCAAGAACAGCTCATCCATGATCAGTTACACACAACCACCGCTGCGTGGCTTAATTTGCAGTATAAATACAGAAGTTACATTAATATAACTTCTCAAGACATCTGCCACTTACTCGCTCATGAAAAAGTACCTCCTGGACTGTTTTGTTACCACAGAAACTAGTACAGTTTTTTTTCCAGTGATTTCTGGACAAACAGTGTCACCGCTTACATTCACCTTCCCGCAGATCCAAGGATAGGCAAGGGCAGAGCCCTTACTAGCTCTGCAGCTCAGAAGAGGTGTGAGTCAATGTTGTTTCGGGAAAGGAGTGTCACTCTTAATATTAGTCATGGCTTATGAAATGACTAACGTAACCTTAAGTTTTTCAAAAAAATTTTTATCAAGTGTGACGACCCTGAAGCAAGGATTTCAGGATTTAATGCGTTATCATGTATTAAGTATGCAGTATTTCTAAATATGCATCACTGTATGAGTTGATACAATAAATTGCTGTGCAAGTGCAAGGGAAAGTGCAAATTTTCCTAGTACAAGGGAAAAACTGACAATCTCCTGCTTAGCCAGGTGCCACACTTACCTCCAGCCTCAATATTTATCACATACAGCCTGGTTTTGTTCTGCTTCTGGATGCCAAGGTAGCTAGTAATTGTCCCCTGGCTTACTATTTAAAGGTTGGAATCCTGACTGAGGATGGCAGCTAAGATGCCATGCAGAAACACCGGTCATTCCCCAGATGTCCAAGGGATCCTAAAAAGCCTTTCAGACTCTGAAGGAGGATTTGGTCTAAGGGGGATTTTAAGCCCTGTTTGATAGACATCTGCTCTAGTTCCCCATGTTCAGAACGGGTCCGATGATACAACACAAGTCTGTACGAGTGGTGAGGCACCAGGCTGCTGCTGAAGTCAGCAAGCAATCTGAAGAACATCCTGGAGCCAGGCAGAGCTTGCTGGGGTCACCAGCCAAGTAGAGGCAGCAGCTCTGCCGTGACAGCCTCAGCACCCTGTTGTCCTTCCCTGAGGTGGCTGAATAGCTATTTCAAAGTCTGGCATCTATCAGGCCTGCAATCGACTGAGTAAATCCCTGGGTGATTACAATGAACAAAAGAAGATCCCTAGTCTGGGAAAGATCAAAGTGTGGGCTCTACCTGTTGCCTCACTTTTCTAGCTCAGGAGGAACCGTGGTGAGGCTGAGGTTTTACCACAACATAAATTGTCGGTTTGGGAGTCCCAGAAATGCTTGTCTGGAGGCAGCCAGGTGGTTAGCGCTGCTTTGCAAGCAGCTGCGGCAAGGTGCTGTGCGGAGCTGAGATGGCTGAGATCAGCAGGAATTTGGGTTGGGAATGTGGCTGTGAGAGAGAGGATCTATGGCTTGAAGTTTCCCATCCCTCCGCCACAGGATCGTGACTCACCGTGTCAAGGAAGAGTTTGTAGGAAGTAAGAGGGCAACAAAGGGACAGAGAGAAAAAAAGTCCTCCTTGGCTCCTACCTCCCCCAGTGTTTTACCTCAGCAGTTTGAGAAACCTGTCTTTTTTTATCTCCTTCCTCAAGCCTAGGGAAAGTTAATGGCTATCCGTGTGCTACTTCTGTACCTTTCACTGTCCTGCTCCCCTTCATCACAAGCGCTCACCCTCACCTAACTCCGGGCAGGTTTGTACCGCAGAGGCCGGCAGATGAGGATGGCTGCCTTCAGCACACCCTCGTTTCACCCCCACGTTGCCCTTCAGCAGCTCCTCATCACCTGTACGACCCCGCCCCTTTGCTGTCAGCCTCAAAGGGGTCTGAGCGGCTCATCCTTGACTTTGGGGCCAAAATACATCAGGGGCACAGTGAAGGGTGCTGCCTTTTGTTTCATTTTTGTTTCACAACTAAGCAAGAAGCTTTACAACATGGTTCTGCAGCACAGATACTTAGTTTACAAACTCCTGCCCCGTGTTTGTACAGTGCCTTCACATCAGGAGGGCCAGCCCAAAATAATAACCATACTGAAACCCATATGGACATTGAAAAATGTGTCTGCGTGCAGAAGGATACTGGAGCTGTAGAAAATGTTCTATCACTTCCAGAGATGACTTGGGCAGCTTGTGTAGCTCCTTGTGTGATGAGCAGAGCGAAGTCTCTGCCCAGATGTCAGGAGGGTCTGACTGAAGTCTGTGTTCAGCAGGGAGGACCTAAGAAAGATGCAGCAACATATGACAGCAGCACACCATGAAAGCACTGCTCATAAATGCACACCATGTGGCTTTTACACTCTTTCTCACAGCAGCCAGCTCTTTTAGGTATATGGCTTCGTCCTGCTCGATTAAACCAAGGCTTCACTTTTCCTTTTGCCAGGAAGACAAGCTCAGCGTTGTTTTTTCCTCCAACATGCTACCCAGCTGTCTTTCTGGTTACTTGACATAGTCTCATGTCCGCAGCTGCTCCATTTAGCAAGGAAATATCACTCCCATTTTACAGGTGTGAATGTGAGGCACAGAGTATGCTGAGACACATCACCTGCAAGGAGCTTTCTTCTGTTTCGCTTGCTCTCTTCAGTCTGTTAGATTGCTTTTCCTAAGACCAACCAGGGAGGGAGAGAAGAAAAGAAAGAGAGCTGTGGCGCTGACTGAATGCCGACTGCTTGCCGTGCTTTGCTGTGCCTTAGCTTTTATTTAGAGGAAGCTACTGAGGCTGCAGCCCAGACTGTCAGAAAGTGATGGAAAAAGGTGCATGATAATCTACAGGGGAAAAAATCTCGCTTGGAATCACTCCAAGTGAGCACACACTTTTCAATCCGCATCCACCACAGCTGATACCATCAATGGGTGTAAGACTCATTTTCCCACGTACATCCCTTCAGCAGAGACTGTGGGCAGGAGGACGAGGAACCTGCTCTCCTCTCTCTGCCTGTTTCAGCATTTCCCTTTGCCTTCCTTCCTCTCTCAGTTCACGCAGCTAGGTCCTACTGTGTCCTCACCTTGCTGAAGGGTTAGAGCCTGCTCTGCCCTTCCAGCTGCTGCTTCAGCCGTCACTTTTGGGGGACACATTATGCTGCAGCCCTGTCTACAGTCAAAGCTAGCTCAGGGGAGATTGTTTTAGCTGCTGGGCTTGCAACAGTCATGCACGGTGAGAGAGTCAGAGGCTCCTCCGATTGCTGCTGAAAGATGAGCTAGCTGGCCCCAATACATCAGATGCCAAGACGGTGGGGAGGAGCCAGGAGAGATGAAAGGAAGAGATGAAAAAGTGGGAGGGAAGATTTGCTGTTTCTGTGGAAACCAAGACTTTACTCAAACTCAGGTTTTTGCATCCCTGACCCTCAGGTGACCTGCTGACCTCTCCTCCCAGCCTGACTCCAGCCCAGCTGTTCCTCCTGAAGGAAAGGGGCCAGGCTCACCTCCTGCTTGACAGCATGTCCAGGCAGACTCCTTCCTGCCAGAGTAAACACAATTAGAAGAGCATCACGCACAGAGTTCGGGCCACCTAATACCAAAGAGGTCAACATGATAGGTGCCCCAGAAAGCCCCAATATGACAATGCCATCATAACAAGTAAGTAATAGCACATGTGCTACTCTTTCAAGTTTCCTGACCGTGTAAGTCAGAGCGGTTGGATGTTGCTTGTTCTCCGCACATATGTAAAAAGCTGTAAAATAAAGTTCTGAAGCAGCCCATGAGGTTATGAATCCAGCTTCCAAAAGATGTTTGCTAACCACTTTCCTAGTCCAAAGGTCCTAATAAAAAAGTTGCGGCAGCATGCAGCGTGAAGGCTAAACCAGCACAGACTAACAAAGAAGCAAGAGATGTACAGCTAGCTCCTGACGGGAAAAATTTATTTCAGGGGAGGAAGCAATGTTTAAAAAGCAGTAGAGGAATAATCTAGTCCACAGCCAGGACAAAGCAACTGTAATTATGTCTGCTTGTATTAGGAAGGAACAGTGGCTCCATTGCTAAACTCCTTCCTCAGGCAAGACATCAAAGCAAATTACACCCATAAGAAGAATTTCTACAATGCCTCACTAATTAAATAGCAGTTGGTTCGTGTAATATTGAAATCAAAAAACATGTAAACAAACCTTGAGACAGGGTTGAATATTTTCCATGCAGACATGAGCCCGAACAATCTCTATCTTGCATTGTCCCCGAATTTTGGACAAGTTTGAATCCAAAGATGGATCCATTTTTTGTGCCCCAGACACATCTCCACTTTATATTAACAAAAGTCAAATCCTTAGCAAGGAAAATACAGTAGCTTGAAGGAAAATGCAGAAAACAATCAATGACTGACAACAATATGTAAAAGGATTCCAATTTCAGTGATATTTCAAATCTAAAAATGAGGCTGACTGGTGTCTCAGATGCAGTAAGTGTAAGATAGTCAGCAATTATTAAGCTCCTGTAGTTAAGAAATGGAATGAGCATTACAGTAACCAGACTAATAGCAATACCTTCCAGCATGACTGAGAAGGTTCCCAGGGTAGTGACAAGGCAGCAGCAAAGACCAGCAGCATCCTGCTTTCACCCTCCCCTGTGAGTGAATTTACATCCAAGAAAGTGAATGAGTGCTGCAACATATTCAGTGCTGGGCTGGATGGAAAGGGACAAAATAATAACTACAGCTTGCCACAACTTTTTACAAAAACACTGCTGAAAGTCTATGAGCCCTGACTCTGTGTCACCTACAAATCTCTTCCATCTGACAGAAGCAGAGCCTGTGTTTTGGAGGGGCTGTCCCTGCGGCCACTTGTGTTCACCTAAAAAAAATATACTACCTAAAACCAGGCAGCTGGGGATTTCTTGGCTCTTTTCCATTGTATGTCTGTAGTGGGAACTTGCAGCATCTCTGCTTTCCATTCCCAGTTCCTTCTCGTTGATTTAAGGATTATCTGCAATGCCTCTGTCCATCAGACACCCCGCTGGGAACACTGGGAGTGTTTCCCCTGCTTCATGGTGGAGATGTGTCTTCTCCCAAACCAGCTTCTGCCTTGTGTACGCTGGTGTTGCGCTGCCTATGTCTGCTCCAGTAAATGCAGCAAGGCCAGGGAAAAGGCTGAAGCATTGGCCCACAGCTGCCTCCGCTGTTTGGCTGTCGGCAGACTCCGGGGAGCAGTGCCCACGGCTGCCTCCTAGCCTGCTCACATTGCCTGGGCATGGTTTGCAAATGCCAAGAACCATTTTCTAACAGCAGAGGTAACCTGTAACCTCCCACCTCTCCCAGTCACTGCCTCTTCCCCATATTCCAGGACCATTCCACCCCATCCCCGATTCCTTTTCTGATAACCCGGGTCTGTACACGTACACACAGCGTATTACCACATCCACTGCTATTCCTGTTTTTCCCTTTGAATCATAACCCTGGAGCCCTGCCTCTCTAGAGGGCCAAGCTTCTCTCAGAAAGAAGATTTACGAAATGAGAATTTCCTTCTCAAGAGCTCATCTGCTTAGTCCCCACCTGCACTCCTAATCCTACCGGTGACATCAGGGGGAACGGAGAGACATCCGAATTTTCAGTAAAAGGCAAAAGTGATTGGTCTCATATTCATTTTCCACACCCACACCCATCTGCTCCCAGAAGAGCAAAAGAGAAGTATGTAAAAAAAAAAGAGAATAAGCAGAAATTATAGCCAAAACCCCTGCACACCCAGAAATACGGCAGAATCACACTATGTCTGAAGTGAACACTTCTGAGTTTCCCATAACAACAAACTGGATACTCGGTTCAAGTACCCTTTAGATGCATAACCGGGAGCTGGAGCAAGCAGCCAAATGCTCGGCATGGCCCTGGCCTCTCGCCAAGGGCAGGGCAGGGAATTCACAGAGGCGATACTTTCTCCCCCCAGAGGCAGAGCTCCAGGAAAGCACATCTCCCTCCCAGTGAGCCAGGGTGGCTACAGACCTGGCCCGGCTTCACAGGCAGCCCGAAAAATCCTCCCGTCCTTTAGGTTTCCCCCAAAAGGACATTCCTTTCCCAGCTCACCTGTGCCAAGCGCTTCCCTCTTGGGGCAGCTCAGAGCTCTGCTGCCTACCACAGGCATCTGCAGATGGCTCTTCTGCGAACAGCTGCTTCTAGCCAGCTTAACCTGCACAGACTGCTGCCTCGCTGCGAAAGGACATGGCTCTTAATTACACGTCCGAAAAGCCCTTGCGCGCACACGTGCACGTAGACACTTGCACACACCGCAGACATTCACGTGTATGCACACACACACTCCCACATTCCCCCTCACACAGGCGGGTACCAGCCGTAGCCTGAGGACGAGTATATTCAGCACTGGCTTAAAGCATAACTCCACCGCATCCCTCAGCTTATGAATAAAAACTTAGCGGAAAAATGGCTTGGGAGGAAAAGCCACAGGGCTGTTACAGCTTTAACAGACCCCGAGCGCTTATCTCAAGCTGAGAGAGTGATTTCATGGCAATAATTTGTTTAAAGTGTTGCTGATTGCTTCCTATTTCTTCCTAGCAAATGACTTTTACACCTTTCTACTGTTGCTTTTATATGAGCTGCTATGGCAATTACTCTGCGGGAGGCTGTGTAAACACCACACAGACCCTTTCATCTGACTACTAAGGGCCGTAGAAGACACTCCTGAGACCTGATAAAAAGTATTTTCATACGTTTTTCCCCTTCCTTGAAAAAAATATTGTTACTAGGTTGCTACCAGAGTTTTCTCTATTCTTACAGAACACATTCAAGTGTACTTCCAACAGAGACTGTCTGATCTCTGTATGTAGCCTCTTTGAAGGGAACTTCAAGAAAGTAATAAATAAAATTACTGAGAGGTCCTGGAGGGAACGAATTGCCCCTTCTATGCTAAAATAAGAATTTCTCTGATAAAATTATTTCGAATTAAGTTGACTCTTGAAGAACCAGAGTATGCAGTGATTCGGGCTAATGAGAGGAATCTCTTTCTGGTTCATCCTTTTATTCTCAAGTGCAAGCGCTAGGTGTCAGCTACCCATTTCTCCTGTCCCTGCTTAGGAACAGGTTGATGCAGTGATGTTTGGATTCTGACCCAGGAGCTTTGCTTGTTTGACTGAGGTGCCAGCCCAAGGATTTGGTTTGGCCCATGAAAGTTTTCTGCTTTATCCCAACTTCAAAGTTTCTGCATTTTGCACTCTGGATCTCTCGGAGACCTGAGCCCTGTCAGATCACCCATGAAGCCCCAGCGTCATCACACAGCCACATGTCTGTCAGATTAACCAGAGCACACACTAAGGACTCTCTGCCAGTTTTAGGCTTTTTTTCTGCCAGTTTTCTTCTGACTTGAAGAAGGCTTAAAATAGCTGAACCAGCACAAAGTTAGAGCAGCGCAGGAAGGTAATACAAGATCTGGCGTAAAGCCTGCTGGTACAAAGTCGAGTTGTCAGTGTTGTTTAGCACATTTATTCTGACAATGTGAGTTCATTCTTGATCAGTGTTTTGTGTCGTGTGGTCATGATGGGGTTTTTTTCTTATCAAGAAAATCATTATATTCTTCCACGAAGAGTGAGAAAGACAGTCTGATAGCAGTTAGTAGCAAAACAATGACAGAGCACTAAACCTTACAGGATGATTAACTCAAAGATTCACTGTTGTAGTTAGGATTATGGTGCAGGTTCCATTTTAATCCTTGATTTTCAGTTGTTTGGGCAATTTGATAGTTTAACTAGAACTTGTACAAAAAGAACGATTAAATTTCTGCATGATTACCAGCACATTAACTTCCTTTCTATGAGTTAGTACAGCATAGTCTAAGTTACACGATAGTTCTTCCCCTAGTATTCCATAGGAACGACGTGTTTCAAATGTCTTATGAGCAAAATAGCCAAAATGCAAGAGAAAAATTTATAAGACTTCTACCTGTAGGCAAAATGGGGAAAACATTCCTCAGTGATGCTATCATAGGTTCTTAATCATCAATTTCCATTTTGTTTATAGTTTCTACTATTAACATTTCACAATCTGTGAATTCTTACTTACTTTTAAAATTGAAAGTAAGCACAACAGTTCACTTCTGAAAGCTGCCATTTCCAGTCACCCTGTCCCAGGGATAAAAAGCACACATACAATGTTGTGAGGGTAGTACTCTTAGATCAGTCCAAATGATCAAGGAAAGTTTTCTGAATTGCAGGTAGTGTTCGTCTTCCAGAGCATTTGCTGCCATGCCGGTCCCTCTGCTGCTCATCCACCCCCACTGATACACCACCAATAATACACAATGACAGCTTCTTGTACTAACCCCCCACAATAAGTTATTGGTTTTTATCAGTGTTTAAAATGTGTTATCAATACTAGCAGAGAACAGGACTCCAGTAGATACTGGGTCAAACTCACATTCAATAAAGGGAATAAAGGACAGTGTGCATATCCTTACCTACACACAGAGTTCTCTCCTCATTTCTACTTGCACTTCTGGGCAGTGATAAAAGCTCCCTAGCTTTAAGAGAGGAGCAGGTACTCGTCAATAGGCTCTACAACATCTGTTGAAAGACGTGCTGTGTGCAGCATCATGTCAAACAGAGTGAGCAAGAGCTCGTTAGGAAGTTATGAAAGGACCTTCCTTGTTCCTTGGACTGAAAACCTGTTTCTGTCTCCAGGTGGTAAAAACACTAAAATTAGACCGATTGTGCATTATTCTCACTGCTTATTTCACGCAAGCACAAACTGGTCTAGTACAAGAACTGTCTGTCAAGCAAGTGAAATGAGATAAGCAGGACTAACTCTGTATTATGCACTTAGCATAACAGTTCACTACTGTAACTTTATCTGGATGGCTACATAAATCACTCACTCTTAAGTATTCCAAGTGTTGTTACGTGCATTTTCTTCACAAACAGGCTCGGTAACATTGTTCATACCGGCCTTTTCACATCCACATACGCGCTGCTTCAGCCCTTAGAGAGTGAGAACCGTAACTGTACGAAACAAAAGCCGAAATGATTATTCACAGCAGTACTACCTAACTGAAGCAGAAGTCTTCTGAGATCTATTTGCTATATATGTCCATAGGCATACGAAAATACAATGTAATACCGCCCTCTATTAAATGAACATTCATTTACCCAGCATAAGCTCGATAGTGGAAAATCCTGACTTGAGCCCCAAGATTTGGGTAAGGATACCACTCAGACCAAACAAAGAGGAAACTGTTGTACAGTATCTGATGTTGATTTGCAACCCAACGCAGAGCTGACTAATTCATCACTGCTCCTTCATCACTGCTCCTTAACGATATCGAATTCAATCCGAAAGTCCCACTTGGTGTGAATGGTGACACTATTCCACCACAAAAACTTATTTCAGTTTTAAAAAAATACACACTGTGTCAGTGTCTAGTCAAAGCTGCTTCCCAAATACAATCCCCTTCAAACCTTTTTATACAAATGAGGCTGTTTCTGACCTGTTTAAGTGTAAGAGGAGGAGTACTTAGAAAAAATCCCTTTTCCCCAGCTAACTTTAGCAATTTAACTATGATCTAGTGTGATTTTACAGCTCTTAGAGAGAAGTGCGGGGCCCCTAAACTGCCTTACCCACCCCAGGTGCCCTTCGGTCTCCCCTCCCTGTCAAAGCACCTTGGAGAGAAGATCCTCATAAGGGGTACTCTTTGGTTGACTGCAAGTAGACACAGAGATACCCTGTACGCCCCCTGGACACTGCAGACGGAATGGGAGGCTGGCAGGCGGGACCTGCGCTCTCTGGGCCAGCAGCAGGAGCACCCTGAGTGGCACTGAACATCAGTGCCTGTGGAGGTGGTCATCTGCTAGTTCCCGAGGACAACCCGGGAAAAGCAAAGACAGGGACTCTTCCCACAAGGTAATAAGGAAGGGTTTGGCTGTACAGACACAAGCTATGCCATACCACTTACTTCCAAGGGCAGAGAGCAGCCCCTGGTCCCTTGATTTACTAGTGCAGGTGTAACCCTCAGCTTCAATGGTGACATTTCTTGAAGAACTGCATGATCTACCCAAAGGGAGTGAACTAATATATGCCAAATTGTATCTTACTCCAACACATTAATATTATCATGGCTTACTATGAAATAAATATCCAGATGTATATTCTCTAGCCATCTCCAACCACATCTGAGAAGTCACAGATCTCTCCTTAAAAAAAGAAAACAAAACATACACAGAGAATTAAAATTTATCGAACATTTCTGTCTAAGCTACTTCTCTCACTTCTCGAAGATGTTTAGGACTTTCTGTTGCTTGCCCCTCTCTAGCTGTCCCTTCAGAGGCTCTGGGGATTCATGGGATGATAACCCCTGAGAGCTTGTTGTCCCCAGGGATCTGGCCAGCTCTACATCCAGCCTGACTCAGCTGCCATCCGCCTGGCAGCCTGAGCCAATTCGAGTTAACAAAGCTGGCTGCGAACAGCCGAAGAGCAGTCACGTCATCTGTCCTGCCACTCCTGAAAGAAGGGAAGTCACTTCTAAACCAAGAGTGGCTGCAGGACATGCCCATGGGACTTGGGGTCCTAAATCACTGCTGTGAAAACTTGACCCCAAATCTGGAGCATGCTGCGTAGCCACTCGCTACAATGTGAGGAGACTTGGATTTCTGTGTGCTTAGCGGTTTGACTTTGGTTTCTTGCTAAAACAAACATTTTAACAAGTTTGTCTCTGGAAGCCTTTGAATTTATTATGCTTGTAGTGTTTGTTCCTAAAATAATCTCTTGCAGGAAACACTTAATATTTCACATTCCTTTTGTGTCCAGTAACATATAAACTTCAAGCCTATAATTCTGTTCTTTAGAGCAATTGTAAATCATTACATTTTCTTTCTCACTTCCATTTCTCTAGTACTCTTTAGATAACAATGGCTATAATCCACAATCTGCAAGATATACGGTGAAGTGTAGATGACAACGAGTAAGGCCAGGCACACTGCTCCTCATGTGTCCTTCTAGTCTATGCTCCCCTTCCATTGGAAAATAAGAAGCTGTTGGGAGGGAGGGTTTATAGATTTCTTTTAGGTCTGCTCAAATGATGCGGTGATTGCACACAGTCTATCTGTGAACACTTTCCACTGAGACTCCAGGAACTATATGGTCTCTAATCAAATATCTAGGAGATATAAGTCTTATTTTCTACCTCTACAGAACAACTACAAACCTGAGAATATATAAGGCAATAACAAACTCCTTTCTTGTTTCCTGTTTTATTCAGTGTAAAAAATTTTCCAATCTAAAAGCAGCTGCTGTAATATTTCATACTACTTTCTATTAGGGTACTTTTCAAATTATTTACTAACTTCAATGTAAGACATTGTTTTCAGTTTAATAATGTATTACATATCATGTAAGAGTTTTTATACGTAAAGTTTGTTGTCTTAGTGTAGCCATCTTCCTGCTGGAGGGATTTATGAGACTACATATTTCTCATCCCTGTAGGCAAAATTATTAGTTCGCTGTCATCTTTAGTCACCTGATTTCTCACTACATAAATGTTTGGTACAACTGTCAAATAGGAGTATTTTCCATATTTCCATGTTTACTCATAGTTTACTTATATTCTCTTACCCGAGGGTTCTCAGGAATGTAAAACCATCCTTTAAATCTTTATGTACTTAGTATTTCAGAATTTATCACACATTTTTAAACTGGACCAGAGGCAAATAAGAGGTACCTGTTGCACAGAATGACCAAGTTAGTGGCATTCCTTAGGGGAATGATGCTTCATTTTGATTTAGGAAAAGAAAATATAGCAAAGTATTCATTCTGCATATCAATTAAAGTGACAACACAATCCTTACCTTTATGTAAATGAAGAAACTCCTTAAATTTATATTCAGTGCTGTTCCCCATACCAGAAGTGCTTATGGGTTGAGAAAAGTGTTTTCTTTCAAAGGCACAAGCTGTAGATGACTCAGACAATTTGGCAGTATGTCTGGCAGCAGACAACATAATCTCTATTGTTCTTAAACCTCTTTGAAATATGAATGAAATCCAGCAGAAAATTAGAAACTGGGCTGACTTCACTCATCGTCAGTGGTTTCATATAACCAAGCAGCAGCCAAATCTGAATCCCACTCCTGGAAGGACATACCAGTTACCAGTATATCACCTTGAGGCAATTCCACTCTCACCATTTTAAAAAGCTCCCCAAGCTGCAGTGATGCAAGGTCACGGTGAGTAAAGTTACAGAGAACAGACAAAGCAGCTAACTCTTAACTAAAAGAGATGAGGTGGGAATAAAGAAACAAAGAGCAAGTGAAGATTTCTCTGTTATGGGTACAAGCTACACAGGTGCCTTAGTTGCCTGTCTTCATGGGAAAGAAGAGGTGGAGGATGAGCTGGAAGGGCTGGAAATTGCATGTTGACAGCAAATGAGGTTTTGCCTAGAGTGTAGACATCTTTGGCCAACACTCAACCAACACAATGACCTTTATGTTCTTGTTCCAGTGGGCACAAGATTGACTCTTGGGCTGTTCTAAATTACATCAGAAGCTGGAGCCTGTAGGCTTAGAGAAGCACTAAGTTTCTGCAAAGCATCCTGCCTCCATCTTTGCTCTTTACCTCTTCAGCAATCCAACTCAGTCTATGTAAGCTTTTTTGTCTGCTCCTGCGATGCCTCTGATATGTTCAGGCAGGAGATGACAGCCATCAGAGCAGTGTGTGCCATTCTGTGATGGAATCCATGTTCATAGACCTTGGCAATTATATTATAGGACCTTATCTGTTCAGTGTTTAATTTGTGAAATATTGTTTAAATGCAGAGATGAATTTCATGACTCGTGCCACAGGACACAGCAACTTTAGGATCCTACAGTAAAAGCTCCTCTTAGATGGTCCACGATATATTTCCCAGAACATTTACTAAGCTGTTGATAATCTATATTTCACCACTGTCCTGATTTCTTTTGCAGATTTTTCCTTCTGTGACTTACATGTTTGGTAACCTAGGCTACTAGCATATCACTGAACCTTACATACAGAGGAGCCTTCAGCACCCTGTCCCTAAATCCGGACAGGAGCGGAACTGACTGGCAATGCAGTTCCCGGTACCCCACCATGCTGTTGTGCAGGGGGGGAAGAACAGGAAAGTTAAGCTCTAGCAGGATAACTCCGAGCCTTCTTTGCTGGAGTTTCCCAGAGACACCAGTTTTTGAGGTGCAAGAATCAGTCTCGCACAGAAAGAGATGCTTTCCAAATTACTTATATGCTACTATAGCATTTTCAAATGGGTTAATAACAAGTTACTTCTTGCAGGATCTTCACCATAAGCTTTATGTTTCTGATTGCACAGCTCTGTTAATCAATCTTATGCAACTAATGTTCCCGATCTACTGCCCAAATGTGCCCTGGAGAGTTCATACAATTTGCTGTCAGCCCGACGGTATATTTCTTAAATTAGTTTGCCTTAGAGGGGAGAAGATCAGGGCCCTGTAGGCCCTCGAGTACCTAATTTTAGGTCTTTGCCAGAAGATGTATCTCTATTATCTCTCTTGCAGAGAAAAATTCTCTCATTTTGTGACACTGGAAGTAATACTCCAAAGACATCCACTATAACTTGAATGTCAGAAATTTGAATAGTATTTAGTTCATGGCAGCCATGTTATTGGCTCCAGGTAGGAGAAAAAATTCTCATATTATCATGGTGCAACTTTTCTTTGTGCTAAATCTAGATCCACCTCAGAGGATGTACTGATTTACTTATTCCCCTGTTATTACTATTGGCATAATGTGCAACAGGTTTTATGTCCCAGAGTGCTTAGTGCTTTATCTCTGCGTTGAATTTTAAGTTTGCATGGAGATGTAAAATACAAACAGTCACAGATATTTTCTGTGGTCAACAAGTTAGAGAGACCTAACCGTATAATGTGGTGCTTTCTGGAACGAATACTCTCCTGCAGGATACCCCTAGTATATTAAAGAAACATTTCACTAAAGTTATATCAGCATAAACAGATGCAGAGAGAATCATAGAATCATAGAATCATAGAGTCATAGAATTATAGAATCATAGCTTGGAAAAGACCCCTAAGATCATCAAGTCTAACCGTCAACCCAACACCACCATGCCTACTAAACCATATCCCGAAGTGCCTCATCTACACGTTTTTTGAACACCTCCAGGGATGGTGACTCAACCACCTCCTTGGGCAGCCTGTTCCAATGTCTGACCACTATTTCAGTAAAGAATTTTTTCCTAATATCCAGTCTAAAACTCCCCTGATGCAACTTGAGGCCATTGCCTCTCATCCTATTGCTAGTTACTTGGGAGAAGAGACCAACACCCACCTCATTACAACCTCCTTTCAGATAGTTGTAGAGAGCAGTAAGGTTTCCCCTCAGCCTCCTCTTCTCCAGACTAAACAACCCCAACTCCGTTAGCAACTCCAGATAAGACTTTTTCTCTAGACCGTTCACCAGCCTTGTTGCTCTTCTCTGGACATGATCTAGCAACTCAACTTCCTTCTTGTAGTGAGGGGCCCAAAACTGAACACAGTACTCCAGGTGTGGCCTCACCAGTGCCGAGTACAGGGGCACGATCACCTCTTTGCTCCTGCTGGCCACACTATTCCTGAGACAAGCCAGGATGCCGTTGGCCTTCTTGGCCACCTGGGCCATTTTTCAGTCCTAACGCTGGATCTGCCATCATGCATCGTATTTTGGGTAATCCAGAAAAATAGAGCTTTCTAGCACCAAGATTTCTCTGAAGACAACAAATTGTGGTAACCTTCACTGCAAATCTAGCCAGCTGCAAACACACTGTCTTGTTACTAGCTTTCAGACTGTTCCCCAATGCATTTTATGTACCTTCCTGCAAAGGCTCTTAAGACTTTCCATGCTTCACCCTCATGTTTTCTTGAGGCTCTCTTCAAAAGTAAAAGATATATGAATTTACTTTAGAACTTAAGATGAAATCCATGTCTGCTCCAGTGTGCCCAAATCTGGCTTCTTTGAAAAGGCATAGGTAGGATATGACATCTGATGCATTGGGACGGTAAAAAACATAAAGGTGGAGCATAATGTTTTATTCCGTTGCATGCAGGTTCTTATGGCACACTCATTACTGCAATATCTACACCTTGGAATAGTGCACTTAATGTGATGGGTGTACACCAGCCATCCTGGGCTGCTTGTTTCCTCATTTTCTCTCCAAAGGGACAAGAATCTACGAGGAAGTGTCTTTTGCGATTAGCTCTGGGAAGGTGGGAAAAGCTATCTCTTTACCTTTAACATTCCTACTGTGGTGTGTGTAAGAGAGGGCAGAACAGAAATATGTTTGAGGCAAAAAAATGGTGACATGTATGATGACCTTTAGATTTTGGGGTGTTTAATACAGACTCTCTGATTTGACCCCAAAGAAATGTATTTTTGTCTCACAAGAAATATTTTGTCTCTATGCAAACTGTTCTGTTGTGTCAGAGGCTTTGTGAGATAAAGCATTGAACTTTTTCCTGGGTAATGCTCACTTTAAACCTCAAAAAATAATCCCAAACCTTCCACTGGCTTTGAAATGCTACAGAAAATCAGCATAGAGAGATGAGGGTGTCCACAGGTGCCATGGCTGCTGGGGAAATGCACTCAGTACTGTCTGAGGTGCAACACTGGAGCTTCAGGCCCAGCTAAATGGTATTCACATCATCAAGGGCAGGATGCTCGGAGCACAAGAATGGTCTGAGGCAATGTGCAAAGAGTTGAGCAAGCATGACATCCATGCCAATCTGTGCTGTCGTGGATGAACATGGTGATCCTAACTGAGCTTGAGCACAAAAAGGAAGCACACAGAGACAAGAGCAGGGACAGACCCGTTGGGAGGACACAGAGACATTAGCTGCGCATGTAGGGACGGAGCAAGGAAAGCCAAAGCTCAGCTGGAGTTGAAGTTAGCAAGGAGGGGTGAAGGACAACAGGAAAGGTGTCCTCCGTAAGTACATTGACAGCAAGAGGAAGGCTAAGGAGAGTGTGGGCCCATTGCTCAGCAGGATAAGGAACCTAGTGGCAAGGGAAAGGTGCACCTCTGTGCCTTTTTTGACTCAGTTTTCACTTGTTCCCAGGCCTCACAGGTCCCTGAGTCTGCTGACGGAGTCTGTGGGAGTGAGGCCATACTCACAGGAGACAGTAACAAAGTTAGGAGTCACTTAACCACTTGGACATGCACAAGACCTTGCGACTAACTGGGATATGTCCAAGGGTGCTGGAGGAGCTTGTTGATGTCATTGTGAAGGCAGTCTGCATAATTTTCAAAAGGTCATGGCACTGGGGGGAGGCTCCTCAGGACTGGAAAAAGGCAATGTCACACCCATTCTCAAGAAGGGCAGGAAGGAGGATGCAGGGACTTGCAGGCTAGTCAGCCTCACCCCAGCTCCTGGGAAGGTGATGGAGCAGACTGTTTTAGAAACCGTTACCAAACACATGAAGAACAAGAAGGGGGCCGGGAGCAGTGAACATGGGTTTGCCAAGGACAATTTATGCCTGGCCAGTCTCACTGATTTTTGTGATGACACCCTGTGGACAAGAGGAGGGCAGGGAATGTCATATACCTTGAATTTAGCTAGGTCTTTGACACAGTCTCCCATAGTTTCCTTATCACTGAATTGGTGAGATATGGGCTGTACAACTGGACAATAAAGTGGGTGAAAAATTGTCAGGGCTGCTAGGCTCAAAGTTGTGATCAGGGGTGCAAAGTCCAGCTGGTGTCTACAGATGAAGATCTCCAGTAACAATCTGGATGATGGGCTGACAGGAACCTAACAAAGTTCAACAAAGACAAGTGTAAAGTCTTACATCTGGGATGGAATAACCCCCCACCCCAGCATAGGCTTGGGGCTGACTGGGACACAGCTCCACAGAAAAGCCTTTTCAGTGGAAGTTTAGATATCAGGTTTTAGGTTCAGCAAAGGACTCCAAGAACTTTTTGAATGGTAGGCTGTATCAGCACAGGAAAGCTGGCCAGAGCTTTTGAGACTCACCAGGAGAGTGTTTTGGGGCAGTGTTCATTATCAGATGTCTATTAGTCAAGATTTAGGCTTTCACTGGCTTACATGAACCTAACAAGTCCTTAGATGAATAGAAGTAGTCTACCTTGTGCTTCTCAGGGAATAGAAACCACAGCCTATGTCTTCTCATTAATATCTCTATATTGCTTGTTTAGAAACATAAAGGAACGTTTGCAGGCAAACACCCTGCCTGCTTCCAAGCTCTCTTAGTGATCTCTCCCAAACATATCTCTCTGTTCTCTGCTGCTCAGCGCTCTAGACCCTGACCAGGACTTTCTCCTACAGAGAAACACAAAAAGCTCTATATTCTGGTCTTAAAGCTGTTCTAGCTTACCAAACCTACCTCAAATGTTAACAATATTTACAGAGCTATGAAGAAAGAAGTCGGGGCTGGGGCCACACCATGCCATGCATGTGTCCCTCGCTCAGCAGGACGAGGGTGCATCCTTTGCCAGCCAGTGCTGGGTGGAAAGCACTGTGGTTCTCCTTTACCAAGCCCCTGTCTCCAACCAACCTGCTCAGCTCCCCTTCTCACTGTAAATTAGAGAGGAAGGAGAAAAACTGTTTACTCTTTTTTGTTTCTTCATTAGGGTCATGATTATCTGTTGTTTCTGTGCCATCTGGAGTGCTCCCATGAACTACCAGGTTTTGAGGTGTTGATGCTGCAGCAGGACAGCAGTATGTTAAAGACTTCTGCCGAGCAGCGAGAAGCTCCTTCTCACTGCTGTCCTCTGTGCCTACAGAGGCAGGGGACAGAGCAGTCTATCTCCTTCCATCTCAAAAGCTGCGTGCCGGTGGGAGAATCAGGGGAAGGAAGGAAAGTGAAATGGAGAGGGGAGAGAAGAGAGACCAACAGCAAGAAGAAAAACACGGTAAGGAGAGAAGAGCCTTGCATAACCTTTGGACTTGTTGCAGCCAAGTCACATTTTTTACAGTTCCAAGCTTCCACATCTTGCTGGGCTGTTCAGAAATTGCTCCCACAAGAAAAGGATTTTAACTTCTAAAAAAGCCCTTCATTATTACTATTTATTGTTGCATCCTGATAATTTCCAGGATTTCTGGCAACATTCCAGTTTCCAGGGAGCCGCAGAAATCCATATAAGAAAATAATAAAACAAGAAGTCCATATAAAAATTAATAAAACACTTGCTGTTTTTCCTTTTGTTTCCTTTGACAAAAGAGGTCATTAGCATCTTTCAGCTGAACAGCTTCCACCCAGTTCCTGCGTATAAGAGCACACATCAGCAGCACCTCCATGTGAGACTGATGTATTCATCAAAACCCCCGAAGCAGGCACAGTGCACCACAGGCTAATATTGCAGACCTCCAAGCCTGCTTAGTGAAAGGTTTTTTTTACGTCTTGAACAGTAAGCACATATTACTATACTGTCTGTCACATCAGCTAAAGGGAAAAGTCCTGATCCTATTAAAAAAGAAAAAGAAACCCTACCCCTGTTTTAGGTGGTGAAACACTATGCAAAGAACGACAAGCATCCCAGATTAAAAATGGCACCTTTAAAATAGTTCTTCAGTGCTTATGATCTGAGGATCTTTAGCCTCCAGAAAGTCACTAACATGCAGAAAAAATGCTTATACCTCAACACTTCTGTGACACAGCCTCCCAAAATCAACCTCTTGTCCTCTCCTGTAGTCCTGTCTTTCCTCTATAACATCTAATTTTTTGTATAGAAATAAAAAAAGGCACACTAGATTTTCTTTTCTCTCACTCCCTTTTTCTTTTCAATTATGGGCTAAAAGATTGAAAAAGTTTGATATTTCTTATTCTAGAGCTTTAAGTTTAAGCAAGTGAAGCAGAAGGGAACGAGAAGCCCCAGCGAGCACAGATCACCTTAAGCAGTCTACGTGTACGAGGAAAAAAGCGAAGCTGGAGCACAAGCACGTATGGCGTGCTCTCCCTCTTTGCTCTATAATGTCCCAGATCTACTAACATCACAAAGACAAAGCAGTACCGTATTATTTATAATGTCATTTCTCAAGAATGCAATGTCCCACCCTCTCCCACTCTCAGCTTTAAACTTGTTTGATGAACACCAGTTTTCCAGTAAAGACAACATGGTATTTGGCCAGAGTGGTGGAATAAGAAACACGATTCTTTTCGTGTTGGACACTTGCATAATATTTCTCAACATCTAAAGTTGGGTTTATGCAGGATTACAGCAATCCTTGTATTATTTATGAAAGACGACAGCATGTCATGTGATAATGTTTAGGTTAGTCATCATGCAACCTATAATAGACTACGTGGAGGGAAATATGAAATTTTAGTTAGCAAAGTGAAACCTTTAATTAATTTCATCTGTCCAACAGTTGCTTTTTTTTTACCCAAGCAGTAAATATCTTCCAACAGATTCACAAAGCAGAGACTTGTCTTACAGTGACAGCTAAGAAAAATGCTTATTAATGCTCTCAGCCTGCCATGTATGTCTGACACAGCCAGGTTTGTCACGCTGTTGGTCTCAGATCTGCGTGAGAAAAACAGATTGCACACAAGCCTTCACAGCTTCTCCAGGCCTGCGAAGGCTTGCATGGTCTACGATGGAGAACAGTGTTCCTCTCTGGAAGAGGAAAGGAGACAACTCCCAGCCCGTTGCCACTTCTCCTCATGTATTGCTGCCACATTCACCAGGGCAGGAGAGACATCCTTCCAGGAGAGATGAGGAAAGAGCAGTGAAAACCACACGTGAGACCCGTTGAGATGATAAACATTTCCAAAAAGTCTCCAGCTGACCCTCTGGATGCTATCAATAATGTTAATTGTAGATGATCTTCTGAAGACAGTGATACAAGGCATAGATGGGTTTTATTGCAGTACATCCATAAATAATTAAATACAAAGTAATAAATGAGCCTGTCAAAACCAGCTGGCATAAAGTTAGACCTACTAATCTGATCTGACTGCCAAAATCAGAACTCAAGCAAATCTGCATCTGTGAGCTGACTGCCCGAGGTGTTTAGAGGGCATGTTGTGCATGCCCATGTCAGCTACCCAGAGCAAAGCTGCTGCTCAGAGATGTCCCACAATGGCACATAGATGTCCCATAGGACAGAGGAGTGTGGAGGGCAATGCATAATTGCTACTGCATATGGGTATGTGCCATAAGTACAGCCTATCACTGGATTATAAAATTTTTTTCTACATAGGACTAAATACTTCAGGGAAAGCTGACTCTCTAGTAAAAGCTTTTTCTTGTATGCACATACACCACCTTTTACCTACAGGAACTGTATTAATAAAATCTCTTTGGTTGTGTGAAAATTTACTAAGAGCCAGGAAGTTAAAACTACACCCTTAACTCAGAGATTTAAGCATTTATAAAATGTGACTTTTTCCCTCCTTTCATTGTGCTAAAAAAAAATAAATAAAAAAAGGAAATTAATCTGCAGCTCATCAAAACACACAAAAATGTTTCATAAAAAAATTGGCATTTTTAGAAGATGACTATTGGCCACACATTGGTGATGTTATTGCAGTTTTTCCTTTAAGCTGAGACATTTAATCTAAGTATTATTAACACTTCAATAATTTGCGAATTTTTCCCCTTACTAAGCTTTCTTTTTAAGAAGGTTATTTCTTTGTTTCCTTTGAAATTGTGTTTCAAGTGTGATTTTTAATGAAATTTCAATAAAAATATCTCTTTAAAAAGTCAAATACTTTTTTGAGAAATGAAAAATGGCTCTGAACAGAGAGCCTGCGAACTCAAATCAGTCTCAGTGTCTTCTGTGCTGCCTTCTCCCATTTTTGACTGACTCTCCACTTCCTTGAATCTCAAAAATCAAACAATAAAATGTGTTCTATGTGTATATACACACATACATGTGTAAAACCACACACACGCATACATACATACTGTTTGGTGAGGCCAATTTGGAAAATAGAAAAGAAGTTGATAACGCCTGAAAACGGGGATCTCTGATGGGAATAACTGTGTAGCTACAGTAGGCATCAGTGCTACCATGAGTTTGCTCTCTCCATCTATTTGTACTTAACTTTCAGTGGGCAATTAGAGATGATGTTGTAGTTTGTAATCTGTCAGATCAAGATGATGATTTAGATTTTTTGATAGTCTCTTTCTGCTGTATGGGGAAACATTCACGTTTTTGGGGTTTGGATGTTGTTTTGAGAGGATTCTCCACCATGTAACAAGACCAGAGCTAAAACAGCTGACAAGCATTTCAGTGTTAAAATTTTTGTTGATGCTTACACACCCTTGTCTGCCTCTATCTCTTTTACATGAGGACAGTAAAGAGAAGGGGATATTATCCTTGCATGTACTGATACAGCATAAATATTTTGAATTTCATCATGTAGATAAGGAAAAAGATCCTGTTTCCACCTCCCTTTTCGCATCAAGTTTTGCCAACAGCAGCTTCATTTAGCTATTGTCAGGCATGCTGCATAAAAAAATCCACGTAGTCTGAGGGCAGCTTATGTCTGAGTGACATTAAAGTCAGAGTAAAAGAGGGGCAGAGTGGATGTGGGTACAGCTAAGGAAGCTGTGAAACTATCATCCAACGCATTTCAAGGATCTTCACACTTGCGATCTCATCTTGGTTGCAGGACCTGTGGCTCCAGAAAGGCCTCCAGCCTTGACTTTCAAGACCTCGGGAGATGGGTCCGAGCACAGCATCTCTTGCTTTTCTGCCCTTCCTGCTGGGGACGGGTGCTGGCAGGCACCAGGCTGTAGTGCGTGCCGTGGGTCGACGCGTCTCCACACGCTCGCCAAGTCTCCCCACGGCCCAGTGCCGATAAATACGCCAATAAATCTGCCGTCTGCTCACACAGGGCTGCAGTCTGGCACCCACCTCCTCCCCACCCGTGTTACGGGCTCCTAATCAGTCTTCCTGCAGGAGCAGCCATACCGGATCAGATGGCGGCACATTTTTGTGCTGGGTACCTGCCTCAGTGCAGGCCTTTTCTTTTGAATTGGAGACCGCAGCCAGCTGGACGGAGCGGCAAAGGGGCTGCCGACGCTCAGTCGGAATGTCTGGGAGGAAGGCAGCCCCGTGCGGAGAATGGCAGGAAAGCCGCCCCGCTTCCCAGTGCCTCCGTCTGCCGGAGCCTGCCTGCCCTCCAGGCGCTTCCCGGGATTTCCGAGCCGCGGCCACGGCTCCCGCTGACAGCCAGATATTTCACTCTCGAGACATACTACACTTCCTGATATAGGATGCACTTGCATGTCTCCCAGTGACCTTAAACGCTAATAAAGGAGTCATAATATGACCTAGACGGGCCTCGAGAGCCAGCCGTAGTGTGAGTGATTGACGGGGAGGCTGAAGGGGTGGGTGCGCTTGTCTGCCCTTTGTTCGGCAGCTTTCGGGTCGTGTTCCTTTCCTTTTGATTACGCAGAGGAAAAGATTTTAAAATACATTTGTGTTGCCCTTTTGCCAGCAGCAAAAGTTAATCCGCTGGGCTGGGAGAGAAAACTTGAGTACAGCGTCCGACCAAGGAAAACAGCGACGCAGTGCGAACGCCAGTCCTCCTACACAGTCACCAACTCCCACTGCCTGCGCAGGCAAGAAACGATGTGCATGTGTGTCACGGACCTTTTAAGGCCGCTTTGCAGTTGTAACCCACGCAGAGATACCCAGCTCCTGTCCAAATCACAGACTGGAGAAATGGTGGGGTTCTCGATGTTGCTGGACCAGATTTTCATCTGCTGACAACAGACTTATCTGCATTCAAAACAGCAGAGGACTTGGCCCCTCTGGTGTAAGGAAACACAGCGGCTATCACTTGCTGCTTCCTGCCACACGTTGAGTTTTGTGCTGCCTTGGCCCTACAGGCTAAGTAAGAGTGAGCAGAAAGAGGCTAATTTTGGATCACGCTGGCAATCCAGCTATCAACCATAAAATGTGCTCAGACTTGCTAAGTGATGAGTGAATGACGACTTTGTTACCAGCAAAACGGTCAGTGTTACAGAGATCAAATGCAAGTGGAGGAGAAACAGGAGACCACCGGGAAAAGAGGCAGACTTTCTCATCAGCAGAGAACTGTTCTAACTGCTTTAATAGCTCTAAAAATACTTAATTTGACCATGAACCCATGTTATTTAGATCTGTTTATTTTTAAAAGGAAGGATAACAGTCTGTCTTCAACTCTGTATTACATAAGATCAGCTGACATTTGTTATGATATCATAGACCCACAAAATGAAATAACCTGCAGAGAAAATATTTACTTTCTTTGTCTGAAATGAAGCCAGCAGACACAAGAGAGATGAATATGAAATAAGAGAAAATGTTAGAGCAGTCTTACCCAGACTAAATTTAGATACAAGCTGTGCATGACCTAATTCAGGAAAGCTCAAGAAAAAAGGCTTAGGCATTATTATCATTAATATAAAAGCTTTAAGTTGCAGAAACCAGTCCTTAGCAAATGAACAATGCAGTTAGACAATTTTCACAACTGATGAAAACTTAAGTGCACCATGATCTCACCGTCCTCCGATATTTTCACATAATTCCCACTGATTTTGACAGGAGCTATGCATACATTTTGGAGGGAGGCCTTCAGTTGCATGGAGAAACAGGAGGCAGAACCTGTACACATGGCAATTCTTATTGCTCACTGTCACTGCACAGGCCAGCAACTTAAAACATTATAGATCCGCTCCCAGCTAAGACTCTAATCAAGTAACGTCACATCTGACATGCCCTCGGAGTCTCAGTCTGCCTTCAGGACTCTTTCCCAGGATCTGACTGACAAGGGCAATTAATCAGGGCTGGGTCCACTGTAGCCAACAATGTGACGCCAGTGCAAAGTTGGTGAGAAGTCCACACCAGACCTCTTTTTCTGCACCAACTTTATTCTTGACATAGTGCTGTTGCTCACTTGCCACCTCATTTTCTAAACTAAATGTACATTTTTGAAACTGTTGGTAGGGTATGTTCCTCAGCTTGATTCAACTCAGTAGACTTTAACTGGAGTTTCTACAAAATCCTATTCACTCCTTACACCTCTGACAAAGAGAACAAAGCAATGATGACTGTCTTTGAATATTTCTGTCTGTCCTGCAGACCTCTCCCAGATTTCCTCTGTACATTCAGAACAGACCCTGTTATAACTCTTCTAGGGTCTGATGTGTCCATTTTGTTATTTTAATTCACCGTAGTGGATACAGAAATACTTCTCCTGAGATCTTCCCAAACTCGTCATTTTTAATCTAATACGTCTAAATAACAATTCACTATCTCCCCTTGATCCTAGACTAGGAGGGCATGAAATGCTGTCTCCCATGTGCTCTAGGGTTTTAGTATTGCAGAAGTTTTGAACCTTAATCTTTTTTTAATATTTATAGGAATTGATTCATTACACTGCATCCTATGTCTGAGGTTGATCTTGTATTCAGAAATCACACCATTTCAAGAACTGTGTTGAGTATCTGATTCATTCAGTGTCTGACCTGTATGTAGTAAAATCAGATTTAAAAGATCTTGGAGACCTTGTCACTTCTTAGAAAATCCTGGATTTTTCTGTTATTTCAGGTTTTTATGGCTTCTTATAAAGCAATACTTCTGTCTCCTGTTACACCTTACCAGATCTATGCAAGCAGGTTCGTCCAATGTCCCCCTCCAACGCTCCAGGCCTCTCCACTCTTTACTTCTCCCCACTGGCCTTTTGTCTGCTGTTTCCATCATGCACTTCTGCACAGCATTTCGGTTTCTTTAAATGCGCAACCATTGGAGCCTCAGCTGATCTCAATTTGTATGTCACACACACACAAAACAAAACAGTCTGAAATACCATTTGCTTTTTACTGTCTAAAATGCACCATAAGTTCACCTCATGTCATGTGCGTGTTTCCATTCTCCTCCACACCAATTTTTCCATGGAAACTTGCACCGGCGTCATATAGTCCCGTAACGCCCTGCGTCTGGGCTGCCCGTGCGTGAGAGGAGGACGGGGTTGCTGGGAAGGTAAGTGTGACAGACAGACAAACGGCCTGCAGCTCTTGGGCACATGTGTTTCTCCAGCTCCAGTTGCGAGTTGACATGTTTACATTTCAAACCATTCACAGATTGCAGCGGGTGCAAACAGGCATCTTCAATTATTCGTGTGGCCTCTTCCCCATAAATAAAATATTAAGAAAGAAAGAAAACTGCCTCCTAGCCTGTTTACTGACGGGATTTATCCCTTCTTGTACTTCAGCAGTGTAACTATGAGGAGTGCACTTGCTGTCATGGAAATAAAAAGTTATGACGAATAAGCCCAGAGAAGGGTTAGGTAGCTGCACTCCCCCTGGGACCAGGAGAAAGCACCCCAATGAAGGGATGGCTCCGCAGCAAGGCGGGGTTCGGGGCCCCAGCTGACATGCAGGCTTACTTCAGTACCTCATGGTGGATTTGCTTTCACCCCAAAACAGGGAGCGGTCGGATGTCTCAGCCCTGCTTGCCCTGGAGGTGGGGTGGGATGCGGTGCCACAGCCATGCAGCCTCTGGGGCTGCTGCCACCACTCCCACCGGTCTAGGTAGATTTAAGGTGGCATTTTTTAAAGCACCTATTTTTCAAAGTGACTTTAGGACCTACCTCCCTCCAGCTTTCGGTGAGGCGAATGGGTTGTCCAAGCTGGCAATCACAGCATCTCACACGAGGCTGGGCTTCACACCTCTTGATTCATAGATGTCTCCCCCGCAATGGACGTTCCTGTTCGGCACATGGCAACGTGGACATGAACATGTGGTCATGGGCACTGCGCAGGGCACAACACAACACATGTGTCTTTGCCCAGCACACACGTGAAAACAAGAATTTCAGTTCATTCTGGGCATATTAGCAAAGAGTGCAGGACAGGTTTTGCCAGTTCCCTTTAAATTTTGAACTTTTATAAACTGATGAAAAAGAAACTGGTAGGCAAATAAACTCATGAGAACAGAGAAAAACCACACTTTCAGGAAGACCAATCTCCTGCAAAAATCTGTGGACATTGGTTCAACAATATTTAGACAGTTTTCTATTTCACTATTCCCTAGGAGTTGTATTCATCCTGCCTTCAAGAACTGGTGCCCCTGCTTAATCAGATTTCTAATAAGTCTAATATCTAAGTTCTTGAGAACAATTTGAGATTTCCTTCCAGTGAACATTAGAAAATGATACTGCGATTAGCTGTGATATCTCTCTGACTGAGACCACTAAACAAAACAAGCGGCTGGCACAACTATTTTATTTGGGAAGAAAGCGAAGCAAGAGTAATGACAGCCAGTTTCCAGGTTTTTATTAGAGGAAATGTTTCTGATACAGAAGTCCCATCCCAGATTTATCTCAGTTCACGTACTAAATAACACGAGCTGTTTCCAAAGCATGGAAAAGTTCGTAGAAGCTGGTTAAAATGATTTCTTACAGCCCTCTCTTCACTTTTTTCTTTATGTAACCCCACGAGTTAAAGGAATTATGACGTAAAAGATAATCAAAGGGTCACTCCTGCCCAGAGATGTAGTCGTCAGTTAAGACAACAGCAGAAGTTTGCTCAGCTTTACCTTTGAACTATAAGGACTTTGCTAGCGTAAAAGGAGACAACCTTATTTTTCTGAGAAATATGATGCCACTAGAGCTCTTGAAGAATAAAAGAAATCTTTTCCTGCATTGTGCCATACAGTCTTAGAAAAACAGTGCACTGACTTTCTTCTCATGTTTTTTACCACAAGTGATGCACAAGGTAGAGAAAAATTGCTGAATAGATTCTGAAATTTTATGCTGAATTGGCAAAAGTTAGAAAAAACTTGCAGATTTAACCACTGTGGCACTGAAACAAGTGACAGAACAGAAATACGCAACTCTCTATTTTTGTTTTCCATGGTTCAGTTTAATCCCTCTTAAGCAGAGTAGACCTAGCGCTGACTAGAGGGCTGTTGCTTTTTCTTCATGTCGCAGAAATTCAAATTTCAAAGTGCTTTTTACTCTGGTCTGAAAATGGTTTAAAAGTAAACATCTGTCTTTCATTGGCTGGATGGCAATTAAACAAAATCTATCATTAACCCCCCAGCTACCTCTGCAGATTCTGGGTCACTGGGAGGAAACGAAGCTTGGGGCTCTCAGGGGTCCTTGGGTGCGGCAGAACCCAGTGCATCTACACCTCCTTCTGTGAAGAAGGGAATACGGCATCAGGAGTGCCTCTCTGCAATACACCTGGGAGACAGGAAAAAAGTCAGAAATGGATCCTAAGACAAAACGTCACCTACAGTATTTGTCTGTTCCTACACGTGTTCCCAATAGTGTCCCAAAGACAGATATGTGTATTCGTTTTTAAAAAATGAGAAATAGTAGCATCTATTACAACTAGAGAAGAAATGTACTTTGTGGTATTTTTATGTGTAAAAACACATTCAGCCCTTCCTGTCATTTGCCTGCTCTCATGTTTGGCACCCAGGGCTATCTACTGTTCTCTTCGGAAGCAGCCTTACGAGTTCGCCTACTGGCAAATACTTGAGGTATTCAAGGTGCAGGTACTTGGCATTCCGGGACGTGATCCAATCCGTAAATCAGGAAGAAAACGCACTTCCTCCTTTCTCTGACAAGCCACCTAATATCTTGCAAGGAATATGAAATGCAGAGGAGAGGAGCCAGTCTGAAATCCCTTGCTCAGTGTCTCCGAAGAGGCATTTCCGTGTGCTTGGGATGAGCGCTGGATACCATCTCTTCAGAGAGAGCGAAGACACTGAGCTTTATCCCACCCCAAACTGGCTGTCCCAGGGTGCGGAACATCCAGACGTGATGGCCTCAGGAAATATAAACTATTACCTGGCAAATGACTGCATAGGCACTAGGGCAGAGGGTGGTTTGGGTGCTGGCATCCTTCATCCTTTCTGGTGCTTTTCAGCCAGGACAGCAAGATGCCTTTGACCAGGGAGCAAGCCAAGAAGTGGTGGTGGTTAGGCTCAGGGAGACCCAAGTGCTGCGACTTGCTGCTAAGACATCGCATGTGTTGCAATCAGCATTTAACACAACGTGCAAGCATTCAGGGGACAAATGCCTAAATATCTTTCTGCCTATTCTCTTTCGCTGTACTGGAATTATTGTGCCATGGATGTGGTGCATTTTCCAGTGGTACACAAAGCAGCCTACCTCTAGACCAATTTTTAAAAATAAAGGATTTCAGTTCACAAATCAACCACAAACTTTTGAAAATGTTACTCCCGGTTGGACCAAGCTCCTTGGGCTTTCCCCAGAGAAGCAGCTGGGATGCCTGGGACCTACCAGCACAGAAGCAGTTAATCTCTGTGAAGACTCCGAGAAAGAAAAACAGTCTAAGAACAGCCTTGTGTTGGGAGGAGGGCTAGAAAACGAGGCTGTTGCTGTTGTTTTCATTGTGTGCACTCTAATCAGAGAGAGTAAGAACAATAATGCATGTAATGCTGATTTTGGACCGTTTCCATGCAGCTTTTCCCAGGCTAGGCAGCCTTGGGAACCACTGATAGTGTGGCACACCAGGGGCACAGCCTCAATCACCAAGCACAGGGCAGGGCAGCCTTTTCTGCGGATAAAATATGTGAGGGATGACAAGAATCTTCCCAGCATGGGAAGTGGCAATAACAAAAAAAAATATACAAGGGGCTGAAGCTGAGTGCAACATCCACTGCAGAGCGTGCCTGCAGGCAATGCTCAGATGTGAAAGGTGGACTGCTATTTTTCATTTCCTCCCCCATTTTGTGTTTGTTTGTTTATTTGTTTGTTTGTTTTCCCTTCTTTCATTAGATGCCCCCCTCCCCCTCTCAGCACCACTTTGAAGCCAAGATGAAAGAAATGCTGTGGCTGCTGGCACAGAGCACACACAGGGAGACCGACTGAAGTGTGCTTTAGTTTAAGATGCCATGGCTTTTTTTTTTTCCCCCCTAAGTAGGGGAGGGACGGGGGGGAGGGGAGAAGAGGAGAAGAAAGTTATTCAGCTAAAAACAATATATTACACTCCATTGAAAGGCATATTGTACAGCTTGGGTTGAAACATGGTCCTAATTTTTCAAAGCTTTGCTCTTCAAGGACAGAGGGTTTGGGGTAGCTAAGATGTGGCGTCCTCCCAGACAGCAACTGCCCATATTTTATTCATAAAACCTGTCACATCAGTATATGATGAGAATTGACACAACAAGCTGTAGCCTCGTGATCTGTTTTGAATAAGCCAGTCAAATCAGTGATGTTTGTCCCTTAGTAGCAGAAATTTATATAGCCACTGGGGGGTAGAAAAAAGTCGCTTGCCCCATTTTTGTTCCTAAAACAAAGAGATGCTTTGGAACAGCAACAAGAAAAGGATCAACTTGTTTTCTTTTCTTTTCTCTAGGCAATTGATTTCTTTTGACATCCACTTTTAAAAAAAGAAAAATCTGGCACGGGAAAGGGTAGAATTCACGCACCTCTGCCTTGACACTGTAAATACTGGAAGACATGATTAACTCTGAGTGGCTAAAGAATTCAGATCTTTGGGGAAATCCTGGTGCCAGTGATATCGACAAAGGATGTGTCAGTGACTTCAGCTTATCAAGGTGTTCAAATCCCACCAAGTTCATTATGTGCCATCCAAGCCTGAAAGAACAAGGCCCTTCCACCAACTCAGGCTTGTCTTAATGCTGGGAAAGTTGTGCAAAGACTCTGTAAAATCCAGGGGAAAAGGAAGGTCACCATGGATGGCCGCAATATTTTCTCCTGCCTTGAGCTTCCAGCCCTTGCCCCTGTAAAAGTGTCATTCACCACTAGAATTTCATGCTTATTTAATACCTGTTATTCACTGTTAAACTGCCAACAGCTAGCTAAATTCACACTAATGTTCTTTTAAATATGCAGCAGTCCTACCATTTACAATCATTATGGAATTAAACTGTAGAATTAAACTCTCAGGTCAAATACCTTAACATATATCTAAAACAGCATTAATTAGCATGTCCAAGGATTTTTTGGAAGCCCTTGAAGAGAGCAATTACAGCAATTGGTGAATATCCTTTGAAGGGTGGATTGCAAGCAGCTTAGCAAGTTAGAACTTCTGACTATTAATTTATTTTGAACTAATTCTGACCCTGCTTCTGTCTGCTAACTGCAAGCCAATTTTTGAAGGCTAACTATACTGGTGTACACAGTAAGCCAAATTTTCTGGAGAATAGAAAGCAGCAAGCCAGCTCTCAAAGGGATGGAGCTGGTTTAATTAATGGAGAAAAAAGAGACTCGCAAAATAGGTGTTATCCTGACCCGTTACACAGGAAAATAGTTTTATAGCAATAAGTTTTGTATACGGAAGAACCCAGGGTCCGTGTTAGGAAACAGCACAGCCATTGTAAGTGCTTTGTCACACCAGCAACAGAGAGGATTTGTTTCAAACTAAGCCGTTTCCAAGCAAATAACAAGCAAGGGAACAGACCCATTGGCAATCGTGGCATGACAAGGGAATCTCAAGCAGATTTTAAATGACAGACAGACAGAGTATAGGGCTTGAAGAGGTTTTCTGACTCGACCCCGAGGAAGGACAAGTTATATGTAAACTATTCCAGGCAAATTTATGGAATCTGCTCTTTAAGATCTCAAATGATGGACATTCCTCAGTTTCCCCAAGTAACATAATTCAGTATGTAGCTGGCTTCACATTAAAATAATTCTGAAGAGCTTCCTTAGTCTTCTTTATTAGTGTTTGGTATGCATGCATCACATTCTTCTGGAAGGCAAAATGCATTACACATCAGCATTTTCATTTGCGCTGCCTTTATCCTTATCGTTAGTAGGTCTGGTCAGACCCATCTTTCCTCCTAATGGCACCAGGATGGTGTGATTAAAGCTGTAATATGCTCCAGCTCTTTTCTTTGCTGCATTTTGTCTAGCTGATTCCTAATTGCAGGATTCCCTTTTGTGCGTAGTGCGATACACTTCCTATCGCCATTGTTTTAAAAACACAGGCCCTTTCAGCAGCCTGAGGAGGAGGGGATCAGAAGAGGAAACGTCCAACATTTAAATCAATTGCAGTACCCGGGTGCCAAGACAATGAGCAATGAACTTTGCGTATCAGGCAACCACACGGACCTCCCTCCGTCCGAATCGATCAGTGAATATTCCCGAACTGAAGTAATTTTAACTGAAAGATAGAAAGAATCAACACAACAATTCTGCATATGGTTATTCCATATTCCACACAAAAAACTGCTACAAATCGGAAACAGCAGAGTGAGGAAAAAGCCAGGATCCACACAGAGTTATTTTTCAATGTGGTGAGATTAACAAGAGTTCTCAAAAATTCACTCTTCTTAAATCAGTGGGTTTGGTGTTTCCTTGGGATAATTGTAAAGCAGTGACACAGGAAAGACAGAGGAAGCTGTAATTCTTTTAGGTAGCATCCAAGAAATACTCCAGTTATTGTACCAGAAAGAAGGCTCAAGTGTCTTCTGGAGGGGCTCACTAAAAATATCTGTTCAATGTGCCTCCGAGACAGAAAACTCAAATTGTTAGTGCTTCTGGGAGAGTTAACATTTGAAAAAGAGATTGGACAATTATATGAAGAATAAAAATATAGAGCTTTGTAAAAGATAATGCTGAAAAAAGGCCAATGGGGACATTAAACCTGTTGCTTCAGAATTTAGATGGCTCTAAATATTGGTGGTAATGAAGAAACCTACTGGAGAGGAACACAGAGCTGCCTGCCTGTGTAAGGCAAGATTTCCTCACTGAGTGTCTAGTGCTGATTGGTTTTTAAGTCAGCATATTGAACAGGAAGAGCCACTTACTGGTCTGATATGAGGACTACCAGGTTCCTAAAGAGAAAGAGATATTTTAATAATTCTAGAGTCAACCTTAAGGTAGCATCTTTTCCCTTTTCACCATCATATCTGATATACAAATGTTTGTGAGCACTGGTCACTGTTTAACCTCCTTCACTAACTCTTTCTTTTTACCAGCTGAGCTCTAGGTGTCAGCTGCAACACTTCAGCACCATAGTCTTAGCTTTAGCTTTTTAGTTACAGCATCCTACCTCCACTACACCTGTGTGCTCATGAACCATGGGAGGCTTTTCCTGGCTGCGTGCCTGACCCCACGAGGCTCTCTGTGCGCAGAGCTCTATAGAAAAAAGCATCTCGTCCTGCCTCCAGCACCTTTACTCTCAGTCCCTGCACTGTCCTACAGGTACAGCAACCACGATTTCTGCGAATTCTTGAGCTTTGCCTAGCTTACATGGCCTAATCACAGAATCACAGAATAGTAGGGGTTGGAAGGGACCTCTGTGGGTCATCTAGTCCAACCCCCCTGCCGAAGCAGGGTCACCTACAGCAGGCTGCACAGGACCTTGTCCAGG
>Ga0065711_1029891_pt1 | contig 34470 bp, 29 predicted proteins | sample Hoacrofraction12_FD_59098 | JGI IMG/M metagenome (GOLD analysis project Ga0065711, IMG submission 59098) | Hoatzin crop microbial communities from Cojedes, Venezuela - Epithelial fraction 12 v2 (version 2) | ecosystem: Host-associated > Birds > Digestive system > Esophagus > Crop | place... | reverse complement strand
TCTTGAATATCTCCAGAGAAGGAGACTCCACAACCTCCCTGGGCAGCCTGTTCCAGTGCTCTGTCACCCTCAGAGGGAAGAAGTTCTTCCTCATGTTCAGACGGAACTTCCTATGCTTCAATTTGTGCCCCTTGCCCCTTGTCCTGTCACTGGGCACCATAAAGGAACTCAAGCCTCCTGCCTTCAGCAGTGTCCGTCACTGCCTGCACTTGGGTGAATATGGAGATGTGAACCCCCTCCTCTCCCCCTCAGGGCTTTTCATGCTTCTTGGCTCCCTCCCTCTGACCCTCAATATGTTGCATGTACTCCCCAGTTTGAGTCGCTGTCTCAAATAGGTTAAACTCCCAACACTATTCGTTTTGGAATTCAGTTTTAAACCACCAGATATAGCAGTGTGTTGCTGCATAGTTCTTAGTATATTTTAAATGTGCGTCAGTCAGTTTTGATTATTTAGGCCGTTGATCCTGAGGAGCTGTAACTCTGGTTTCACCCACACTGAATGCTAAATGCAAAGTGCTGTGACACTCAGGAGCTCTAATTTCCCTATCAACACATCTGTCATCATTGAAAGGGAAAGCAGATTTGGCATAAGGCATTTATTTATTGCTTACCGCTTTCAGTGACTGTTAGATGTCTAGGCAGAGCGTTATTTAGGAGAAGGTTGGTGGCATATGTGAGATCAGTTTTGTAGAAAAAATAAAAAATAACAGCAAAAAAAGTTTAAATTACAGCAAAGCCATTAAATAGCCTAGTTTAGGGAAGGGGAGGAAACTACTCTGTAAGAGAGTAAAGAAATCTAAGAGCACGTTTTCCAGGGACAGTAGTAATGTTACTGCTATGTTATTGTGCAAAACAGGAAAGAACTTCCTGTTTCCCTTTTTCCTGAAGGTACTTTCTCTGGTTTTGGTCTAACCAGTAAGACTTAAAGACCATTCAGCTAAAAAACTGGAAACAGAGGTAGAAGACACACTTCGAGCGCTGGAAGAATTCATAACAGAAATTACTGGTCCCTTCCAATCCCTACCATTCTGTGATTCTGTGATTAGAATAGATTGACATGAACCTTGGTTCAGTAGCCACAGGCAAAGTTGAGTTTTAAAAACATATTTTCTTTTGCAGAAGTGCTGAATGCTCTCAGAATAAAGCACACATAGGAAGTGTTTCTTTTGTGATTGAGTTGTACTGAATATGTCAATGGACAAAGCATGTCTGAACTGATACACTGGGCTAGTTTGTAAAACGCTTTCAATTAATGTGATCGGTTGTGGCAGTGAAATAAATACCTGCTTTCTCTGAAATTGTATTTTAACTCTAACAAAAGCTGTCAAAAAATCAAAACAAGCAGTCTTTGCTTTTGCAAGTATTGCAAATACTGGACATAGTACAAAATTACTGGATTTTATGTATAAACCAAGATGCCTTTGTAGTTTTTGTAGGGCATCTGTAGCTTTTTCTTCTGTTGCTGTTGGAATAAAGGTACAGATTTTAGAAGGGTAGTTACACGGAAGGGTTATGCAACAATTAGATTTTCCATGTTTGAGCCTGGTGTATCTGTTGTTGGCATGGCAGCTTCGGTTCAGCAGTATTGAAAGAAAACAAAGCTTAATCCAGTGCATGCATGAGCATCACTTTTTGAATACTGGAGAGATTACGTTTATCATCAGTAGGTATATTCCCTTGGACTTATTCCTGACACAGAGTGGGGTGTCTACTGTATGCATATGTGTGAGCTTTTAACAGATTTCATGTGAATTCATAGTCCTGATCCTCCCCTCCTGGTACTTCAGTTAAATTCCTGGATCCTGGTCGGAGTGACACAGCAGGAAAATCAACACGTACAGGATCTAAAGTTAAATCATAGTGAGTTTATGGAAGAAATAGGTGCATTTTCTTTGGATAGACTTCTCTTCCAAGATACTGAGTCACTTAATGTACTACTTTGTATCCAAGTTCCCTCAAAAAAACGCTTTCTTAGGTAACATAGCTTTTAAATACAGCCTGTGCATGGGTAATAGAGATACCAAAAATAACTGACGGAAGGTAAGTTAGAGTTGATTTGAAATGCATATTAAAAAACATGATTTGGTACTGTCAGGTCAGGAACTTGGTATAGAGCCCCTGTTACTGAAACAGCTTTCCAAGCATTAACAGTGTGATGCAGTATGAGAAAGGAGCTCTGCCATCCCTTCAGGTAAGCTACACTCACAGATCTGCATCAGAATTAGGGTGCTGGGGTCTTGGCTGACTCCTTGTTTCCAAACATTTTTCAGATTTGGTTCCAGTTTCAGCCATAACTGAAGTTGCATCTGCTTGGGAGATTGAAGTTGAGTTCTTTCTTCTACCAGAGCTCCTTGTTGCAGATCTTTACAAATATTTAGGCAATTACTGACTAATCTTTTGACCTTTTGTCTGCATCGTTGTTCTTAACAGTATAATGTAAAGTTGGTGATGTTACAGGAGAAAGGCAGAGAACCTTCTGGGAAGGTCTCCTACCACCAGTGGCTGACTAACCCTGCAATAAAGTGTTCTTTGCCTCGCTTTTCCTGTTCGAGAGGGAGATTCAGGTGTCAAATAACTAGCTCATTCCTGGCCAGCTCTATAAGGAGCTGCAATGAAATGGTGCTTTCTGCCTCAGCTTTTAAGTCTGGTAACATTGCGCATGATTTTGATGTATACTTAACGTGCTGTGACTCATTTTCAGGGGTCGTAGGGTTAGTCTCACATCTTTCCCCTCCCACCTCCTCAATTGATAAGATCTGTATCTGTAACGTAACTTTCCTTTTGGCAGGTAATCGGAAAGGATGATGTAGCTGTGCCATCCCACCTATACAAGGTGATCCTTGCCAGACGGAGCAGAACGTCCTCAGAGCCCTTGGTACTGGGGGCTTTTGTGGTGCCAAACGATCCCATAGGCTTCAGCCACCAGCTGACCGAGTTCCAAGTAAATGTCGAAGATCTGGAAAAAATGTCAGGTTTAGTTTTTTTCCCCCAGGTGGACAAAACCAAAGCTATTAAAAATATCTGTGAGGTGGATACCTGTAAACTGATGGGCTTCCAGGAATTCACTTTGTACATCACTGCTCGAAAAGTGCAGAGTGCCCGTACGTTGCACCGGTTGGAGAAAGCCATGTCGGAGTTAAGGGAGGCAGGAATTGAGCCTGATGAGTATCTTCTAAAGCTTCACAGGAAGAAGGAAGAAGAACTACTGCAGGAAAAACAAGTAGTAGCTAGAGAGGGGAAAGCTGGCTGAGTACTTGTTCAGGAAGATGTTTGGGCTTTTGTACTTTGAAAGAGGAGCTGAAGGCAAGCACAAAAGATGGGCTCTATGAATTATGCTTTTTGGAATCGTGAAAACAATAAAGAAACATTTGGAAGCCGATGGGTTTGGAATAACGTTCATTCTCGTGTAACATGATGCACACGCATGGTTTGCTGCAGTAGTTAGGTGCGGGAGATGAAAATGACCCCTTTCTGGCATGACTAGATTACTGGACCTCCAGAAAAGGCTTTGTGCTATTTTCCAAGCGAGACGTCAGACTTGGTGTTTGTATGGAATCCCTTCTAGGAATATTATAAAAATAGACAGTAGACACCTTGGGAGTATAACTGGAACATGTTTAAATTCTGCCTGCAAAGGTCTTTCAGTATGAAGCTGTAGAAACAATGGTACTTTCTGGGATTTTTTCAAAATTGAATTAATTTAGAAATATTTTATTCAGCACTCTTTTATAGAGACCTGCAAGACATAATCTGAATCCCTTACAGTCTTTACTCAGTTGTGGTAACCAAACCAGATTGTCCCTTACCTCTCCTGACCTTGTGTGCTTTGGATACTTCAGCATGCCAGTAGCTATCAACTGTTGTCATTTGCAGCGAGCTTCTTTCATTCATATGTAATTCTGCAATTTAAAAAAAAAACCACAATAGAAGCAGAGTTTGCACAAGTTGCCACCAGTGTAGACTGGGTCTTCATAAATTAGTGTAAGCTTAAGATTTCGCTTTCACCACAAGGTTTGGCTAAATGTGTTTTCTTGCATATTGTTTGATTTGGGAGGTGAGCACTTCTTTCTTTTTGTTTGTGGTAGTCACTCGCTGGCTTTTTTGCCAGCATCAGTCTTTGGTCTATGAACTTCACAACAACACTTCTACGTGAAAGCAGAAGATTGACTAAAAATGCATTTCCAGTTCTGTTTCAGCAGCAATTGAGCGATTGAATTGCTCGGATTTGCATCCGCTTGGGAGATTTAATGATTTTTTTTTTCATTGGTTTCATCTGTTTGTGTATACATCTTGAATTTCAGACATATTTATGTATGTATCTTGAATTGCAGACATAAATTAGTGGGAATTTTCTCTGAGATTTTTCATCTGGAATGAAAGAGTAAAAACTAGAAATATTTCGATTTTTTTTTTTTTTTTTAGCAGTAAGAATCTATATGAACTTGAAGTTGTGCCATAAAAACACCTTCAGTAGTTTTAATGTAAGAGTTAATAGTTTCTGAGAAGGGTCATGTAGTGGCGGCTCAGTTGAGCTGTTTTCATAAAGGATGAATCAGGAGCGTTATTTGGATGTTGTGAATCATCAACTGGGTGTACTAAAAACTATGTAGTTTCCTTCAACTCAGTTCAGTTGCCGTATCCAAAAGTAGATCACTTTATAAAGTGGTTATGGCTCTCGTGACACTTTTGTGTTTGCCAGGGACATATTTACAAAATCCAAATATTTAAACCAGAGAACTGTGACTAGCCAAGGACATCATAAAAGCTTACTGCCCACATAAACTGGAGAGAAATTGGGTGAAATCCTGACAAAATGTTTGCTTTCAATTTTAGCCAGAATTTTGGTTGTTGATCCTATCGAATGTGACAAAACCAGTAAATCGCAAAGCAACAAGCTGCCTCTCCCTGTGCAGAACGTGGGAGATGTCAACGTTTGTTGCCTGGAGTAAAGAAGTGCCAGATGCTTCACGTGCCTTTTGATGGTCTCGCGTGTGCTTCACAGGAGTCCAGGCAGTCTTTTGGCACTGTGATGGTGTTGCCGTTAAGAAAAGGTACCTGCTCTTTGCATTGTCTTTCTCTTTGCCCTGTTATTTATCTATATTTTTTAATTCAGCTTTCCACCTTTGTTTTGCTCTTGCTCCTTTCAGCTGGGAGGTTAGAGATCTCTCCTGCAGTGCTCACACACACCTTCTACGGGCATCTGAAACAGATCTCAGTGCTGCAGATACGTGTCCATCCGTAGAGAAAACGCTGCGCTGGGACAGCACCGGCTGTATGTGAGGAACTCCAGGTATCGTCGCTTTCTGCTGACCGCTTGCCATTTCGACGACAGTGGAAGGACGGAGTGTGGCTCTTGTGGAGGCCTGCTATGGAGACCAGCTGCTCTGTAACTCAGTACCTTCTCGCACCTTCAATTCCTGCAAGCGCCAGTTACCGTGATTTTCATGGCTTTTGGCTTACCGTATAGACTAGACTTGCTATAGAATTTTCAGCTCTGTTTGAGCATGGTTGGTGTTCTCCAGTTCCCCTTTGAGGGTGGCAGCAGGTGGTGAACGGTGAAGCCACTTCCAGTGCTGGTCTGTGATGAAGAGTACACTCACCTGCTTGTCTTCTGCTGGTTTCCTCATCTGAAGTAACGGGAGTTCGGCATATAGCAAAAAAACAGTGCTTTCTTTGCAATAGGAAATATAAGACAATTAATAGCAAGGGAGTGAGGCTTTACACACTTGTTTGGGCGTGCTTCAAGTAGTTGGAGATCCTTCATGAGAACTCTGCTCGTGCCCATCTGTCACTCGTTTTGCACACTTAATAGTTCCCTGCCTGCGTCTGTAGTGACAATACGAACCTCTGTGATGCCGCTGAGCAGCAGGAGTCCTGGAAATGGAGCAGTCCGTTCCTCCGTACTTTCAGTGTGCTTGTTTTTAAAGCTGAATAACTGAATCGCGAGGGAAGTTGACAGCTAGGCTGTGCACAGCCTGATACAGTAATTTTCTGATATTCCCATGACTGCTTTTGATTGTTATCCCTAGTCTCGAATCAGGGAGTAAGTGATGGTAGGAGGAGGAGTAGGAGGCAGATGGGAGCGCAGGGGGAGAGCTGCCGCCGTGCTCAGGGTCTTTGGGCTGCGGACCCTGGCTCTGCTCGGTGCAGTTTCGGCGTTTGGCCTTTTGAGGGCAGGCTGTTTCTGCAGTGTCAGCCTCGGCAGCCAAAAACGATGGGGGATGTGAATCAAATGTCTATGGCCTGTAATAACTGTCTTTCTGCTTGTGATACTAAGATACACGTTTAAAATGAATTGTTGTTCCGGGCATTGTATTGACAGCAGTGCAGAATGAAGCTAGTGATTTTTGCTAGATAAGGGTTTTGACAATAATGTTTGAAAGTGCTTTTAGACTGACCACCCAAGTTGTGTATCTGCTCCAAAGACAATTTTCACTCCAGCTTCTTCATGAATCTCATTCTAAGTGAAGATTTAACCCTGCGCTGATGTCTTGCAATGTTATTGTTTTCCTTCTGTAAACACAACTTATAGGAGGGGAGGGAATTTAAAGTTCTACTTTTTATTTTTGTGTGGTTGGTTCACTTCAGAGCACTGTTTTGCAATTTTCTGTTTGTCTTGCAGTAGGATCTTGATGGGTCTCATTAGCTAGTTGTGCTGAGTGCTGCACTAACCTGTGGAGAAACAGTCCCTGTCCTGAAAAAGTAAGATGTGTTAGATATGGCAGGCAACAGCTGGAATGGGAGAAGATACACACCCAGAAGTTTGGAGATTTCTTTCATCAAAGGGCTTCAGAGGTGCTGCAACACCCACCTTTGCATCTCCTTTCCATCACTGGAATCATCTCCCTGACAGGGACACTCTAGTGTCCTGTAAAATCAATGGAGCCAAGAAGGTAACAAAACCTAGGATTTGCAGAAGCTTCTAATCTGGCTAACAGTGGTTGCTGGAGATGGGCACTGGGTTTCTCTGGGGCTTTCAGTCATGAGCCTTTGTTTTGGAATTGGCCAGGCAAGCTAAGCCTCTGTTATGAAAAACCATTAGATAGAGAAACTGTGAAATAGGGAAGAGTGACTGGAAAGCTGCCCAGTGGAAAAGGACCAGGGGGTGCTGGTTGACAGCTGGCTGAACATGAGCCAGCAGTGTGCCCAGGTGGCCAAGAAGGCCAACAGCATCCTGGCTTGTATCAGGAATAGTGTCGCCAGCAGGAGTAGGGAGGTGATCGTCCCCCTGTACTCGGCACTGGTGAGGCTGCACCTCGAGCACTGTGTTCAGTTTTGGGCCCATCACTGCAAGAAGGACATTGAGGGGCTGGAGTGTGTCCAGAGAAGGGCAGCGAGGCTGGTGAGCGGTCTGGAGAACAAGTCTGATGAGGAGCAGCTGAGGGAGCTGGAGCTGTTTAGTCTGGAGAAGAGGAGGCTGAGGGGAGACCTTAATTCCTCTACAACTACCTGAAAGGAGGTTGTAGTGAGGCAGGTGTTGGTCTCTTCTCCCAGGTAACTAGTGATAGGACGAGAGGCAATGGCCTCAAGTAGCATCAGGGGAGGTTTAGATTGGATATTAGGAAACATTTCTTCACTGAAAGGGTTGTCAGTCTCTGGAACAGTCTGCCCAGGAAAGTGGTGGAGTGACCGTCCCTGGAGATAATTAAAAGACTTGTAGATGTGGTGCTTAGGGACGTGTTTTAGTGGTGGCCTTGGCAGTGTTAGGTTTACGGTTGGACTCGGTGATCTTCAGAGTCATTTCCAACCTAAATGATTCTATGACTCTGCCAGTACACCACCTGCTTTGGCAAGATGTCCAAGCAGACATTCTTTCACAGCCTGCTTTGATTTGCTTCATGGACTTGAAGCCACTGATCTTTCTAGTGGAAACTTCCAGTTTGTACAAAACGTACCAAACTGGCCAGCTAGGGCCATGTTGTCCCCTGGGTCGCTCACCTGAGAGGCAGCCACGTCGGCCCCAGAGGATTGGAAGAAGGTCTGCTGCCTGCCAGGTGCCCTCATCATTTGTGCCGGTGAGTGGAATGGGCTGTTGAAATACAGCAGCCTTGCTTTGGCTGGTTTTGGATAGAGGTCTCCATGGTGAAGGACCTCGGGAGATGTGTCCCAGGTAGGGCCAGGCAGGTGGGTAAACCAGAGCTGCTTAAAGATGGGACGGCAGAGGAACAGTGAGGGGGTTTTTGGTGGCAGCATGCAGAGAAGTGGGCACCTCTGGTACTGTAGTGCCTGGGTCTCTTTAACCTCTGCCAGCCTGTGTGAACCTATGGCCATCCTGGTCCTACGTCTTTGTTGCCCGGCAGTGAAGCTGTGGAGGAATTATATATAAACCCCAAAGTGCTCTTGCTAGTAACCTGGCTCAGTGGGGAAGTGAGGAGCAATTTTGCTGTTATTTTTGAATTGTCTTCTCCTGCAGTCACACAGGAAAAGCTTTTCTCACCATGCAGCAAAGGAAATGTAGGAAATGTTCCTTTTTTTTTTTGATTCAGGTCCATCTAATCAGCTCCACCTACACAGTGGTGGTGTAGCCAGTTCTCACATGCTTCCTAATAGCCATCTGCCTGTGTAATTAATGGCTTCTCTGCTTTTGCCATAGCTTAGAGGAAAAGACCGAACAAGAGCTTTGAGTATTCTTAAAATATCTGAAGTGTCCGTGTGGATGCTCCAGGATGGATACTCAGCGCTGGCTACAAATAACCCCCACTTTCCCATGTTGTAAAATGTTACAGAGCAAACTGGCCTTTTCCATCACGCTTTCGAACAGGACAGGTTTCCCACCTGCCGTGTGAAAAATGAACAGCTGTGGCAACATAATGTTCCCAACATACTCACTTCGAAGAGCTGGATGCAAGGGTTTTGATGTTGATTTGAGAGGTACGATGGCTGGTGTCCCAGCTTCCCCGCCGGTGCCTTCAGCAGGGGGGCAGGGATGCAGAAAAAAGGTCTGGAACAAAGGGCTTCCAGCTCTTCTTAAGAAACAGTGTGGAGGTTTATAGCAGATTGCAAAAGTGAATTTAATTTGTGTCAAGAATAAATATTTCCCAAGACCACAACTAAAGCCGCGTGCAAGTTTTCCTTAGGAGCTCTCAGCAGCCGATGGGGCAGGGCTCGGCAGCGAGCAGGTTGGAGCCAGGGAGGGAGTGCGAGCACCCACTGAGCTGCCAGTGCTCAGCTGCCTCAAGTCCTGTCCCATCTTTGTGCGGATGCGTCCATCTGGAGGAACACCAGCCTGTCTCCCTGCCAGCCTCCTTTTCCTCCCATGCATTAAGAAAAAGAGGCGTTTCTCCCCCCGTGGCTGTTTTATGACCAAGCCAATGCTCTTTGGTAATGCAGTGCCTCCAAAAGCGGAGTGGCCGTGCTGGAGCCCCTGGGGACTCACAACGGGACACAAAGCGTGGTGAAATGGAACCGTAGCTGAATTAGCCTGGCTGTAAAAGTGGGCTTGAGCTTGTGCAAGAGTGTCATCAGATGCAAGGTAACCTAAAACTAAAGAGTGTGAGAGCAAGGCGAGGAAGCTGACCTGATGGTGGTGCTAGAGGGGAAGATGCCAAAGCATGTCCCTCGGCCGTCAGCAGGTCCCTTGGGTTGAACCAGAGCTGCTTCAGTGGCAGCTCAAGGACCTTCTGCAGAACATCAGCCCTGTGATACCGCTCTGCGAGGTGGGCAGGTAGGGCTGTCCCTGTGTCTGTGCGTGTATATACATCTACTGGTCTCGAAAGGAGATGACGGAGAAATGTAAGGCTCACTGCAAGCACGACATCTGCGATACACACAGTCTGTTTCTTTTCGTCAAGTGTGACTTCGTTTTTCAGTCTCCTCCAGCTCTGGGTACTGAGGCTTAAGCCTTTTGCCTGTCTTTGTCTTATCTGCACCTCCACAGGCTGAATTCCATTCTCTGCAAGGAGACACCACTCCTCTCCCACTCCTGTGGAGGAGGGAAGGGGAGAGAGCATAACCACTATCCTGCTTATTTATCTGGGATAGAACGTTGCATCTAACTGCGCTCGCCTCAGTCTGTGGTGTGCAGCAGCCAGAGCTCCAGACAAAGGTGCTGGGATTCACCTGACTTCACTGCATCTTGAAGACAACTGTGTTGCTATTCCTATTGCTACACTATTACTAACTTTATTATTGTTACATTAGTAGTATTTGAGGCTGACTGTCCTTTCCAGTTGAGGGAAATCTACTCAGAGGATCCAGTAGTGCTCACAGCTCAGGACCTCACGGTGAGAAATGTGCTGGCAACGGGGCTGCCTTTCCCCAGTGCCCCCTCCCCTGCCTGGGGGGACTTCAGAGCCCTGCAAATACCTGCCAGGGTTAAAGAGCAAACAGAGTGACTGCTTAGTGTGTCTTAGCCTGGGTGACATCTTAACTTTCCTTTTTCTCACAGGCATCCTGTAATGTCAAGCAAGTGTAACAAGGAGAAGCTGCGCCAGGAGAAGCTGTGCAGGAGTAGTGAAAGGTTGCGGCAATATTTCCTCATCCTCCTTTGTCCCAGCTTCGGTCTTCAGGTGTTTTAATGTGTGGGGAGATTCCCACAGGTGGGAATGCAAAACGTATGTTCATGTGGAGTTAGGATCAGCGTGTGACTGTCAGAGAGGAGTTTTGGCTCCAGGGTTATGTTTTCATTACATGAGCTTTTTGCTGTAGTGAGTAGGAGGTTTCAGGAAAGAAATTGATGTTCCTGCCATCGGGAGAAGTCCCGTCGGTAGCAGAGTGGCACCCTCGTCATCTCTGGGCTTGCCTGTCCAGAGCCCTTACCAGGAGTGACGTGTCCAAGGCAGGCCACATCCTTACAAAAGCCGTGGATATGAAAAGCAGAGACACATATTGGGAGACACTGGAGACCAGTATTCAAACACCCCTGCATGCGGTTTTCACTGGGAAATTGAACTCCAGTTTCGCACTTACGGGGGAAACACATTCGCCATAGGAGCGTAGGAAGGACTGGGACATGAACTCTCCTGTTAAAGCATTTCTGCTGTCCCTAAATTGCTCATAAGCTTTGGCTGTCATTGGGCCAACGAGGTAGGACACAGTCCTTGCTGCACAGCTTATCAGTAGTGCAAGGTGCAAGTCTCTGCCCCACAGAGGCTGTAAGTGCCGGCAAGAAGTGGGTGAGACAGTGCAGGAGCATGTTTGGGGGCTCCGCAGAGAGCATCCCCAAGACTGCGAGCATGAGCGAGAGCTCCAGGGAAGTCTGGGCTTTCCCATGGCTATGGAGTCCCAAATTAAAACCAGAGATGCTCCCACGTGCTAAGACTTCAGGGACCTGGAGATTAAGCCAGGTGATTTATTTTCTAATGCGAGATGTGCTAAACCCGTAAAATACCAAGTCCAGCCATTCCTATGCTCTTTTGAATGCCAAACACTCCCCTGAGCATGACCTTCCTCACCCCGTGGTCCTCCTCACCCCCATGGCCCTCCACACCCCCACATACTCTTTCAAAGCAGCCACTTTGCTTTGTTCTCACCCCTTTGTACTCCTCCTCCTTCGGAAGCTGCCATCATCAAAGTGAGCGCGTTGCTCTTACTAATAGCAAAGTAATCAATTGGAGTCATTGTATACATTAGTAATGGCCATGTAATTCTAGTGCAAATTAGATTTGGGCAGGCTTCGAAACCCGAGACATCTTGTCTTCCTGAGCAGAGCTTGGATTTACTGTCCTCTGGGGAAGGCCACAGCAAAATGCCCCCCTACCCCCCTCACAAATCCTCCCTTGATTGGATACAGTGTGGTCGTCTGATTAAAATTGTGCAGTGGTTCAGAAAATGATTTTCAGCCAGTGCTTCACAGTAAATTACTTCTTTTTTTTTTTTTTCCCCTAAGACAACATATTTTTTATCTCAAGTACAGCTGGACACTGAAACGAGATGCTCAAGAAAAGCAAGATGCCAGCGAGGCAAAGATGGAGAAGGGGTCGGGGAGCACCCGGCAGTGGTGTCACCCAGCCACAGCCATCCTAGTTGCGCAGCAGTGCATCTCCCACGAGCTCAAAGCCTGGCACCCACTCCCATGGTGATGCTGCCCACATAACACCCAGATCCCATTTCTCACCGAGCCAAGCCCCTGGCAAGTTTTGCTGGTGCCATGGGTAGGCGAGGAGCATCGCCTGTGGGCAAATATCCCGGTGCCCACCGCGGCACCCCCGTGTGGGTTGTCCCCTTCTGACTTGCCTTGTCTGTGCCTGTCACCAAACCGCTTGGGGAGGCAGGCAGGAGGAGCAGAGCGTTTGTCCCACCTGCCACCCTCCCTCCACCCCAACAGCCATTGCTGCCTCTGGGGAGAGGAAGGCCCTAGAGCTACGTGCCCACCAGTGCCAGCCATGCAGCGTTTTCCAGTCCTGGGTGTTAAAACCACCTGCTTCACGCTGAATGGTCACTGAGGGAAGTGTACAGGTTTTCCTCAATCCATGGAACAGGTTCTCCTGTTTTCCACATGAGCGTTGCAATGACACCTGGAGACCCGTGTGTCACTAAATCCTCTTCTTGCACTAAACTGTTCATCCAAAACACTGCTGATGCTCTTCTGCGTGGGGAGAGCTGCCCGCTCCCTTCTGTCCTGCGGCAAGAGCTCGGCAGGGAAGGATGCGCCTTCCAAGATGAGTCCATGATGACTCTCCATTTCTTGGGCTGCCCAAAGGAGGGTCAAGAGGTTCACCACTCTGCCAGAGTTTCTAGAATAACATCTTAAGCATCTGCCTGCGGGAAGGTGTCTTTGGTTGTGACTCTGGTGATAGCAATACTGCCCCAGTTTCAGCATGTTCAAGCCTCAAGGAGGAGTGAGATTTAACATGCAGCCATCAGCCCTTCCTGGTGGCCTTTCATGGACCTTGTGTCCACCTAATCAGTGCCCATCCTGTGCACTGGGTGCTGGGCTGGGTCTCCAAGAAATGGGCACACAGCAGTGGGCACATCTGGACTGAGCTTTGCTCCACACAGGTCCCACCCCATGGCAGGGGGCTGTGTCTGTGTGAGGAGGTAGGATAAGGAATTGCAAACAAAACATAAATTCCGTGTAAAAGCTGCAGCAAGCATGTGCCTCAGAAGGAGTTGGTGGTGGTAGGGAAAAAGGAGATGGGATTTTTTTAGTAAGAGCAGGGTAATTTGTTGACTGTGGTCTCACGTGTCAGTGTGTCTGTGTGTCATTTGAAGTGTCTTTCATCCAGTGGTATGGCATTGCTGATGGGTGGTCATACACTGAGATGGAGGTCTGAATTCCTCATCTTTTTGGTTTTTTGATTTCCTGGAGGGACTGTGACAACAGTCTGGGGGAGTGGGCAACAACAAGCGGTAAACCAGCTTTATGTATGCTATATTTAAGTTGTATGCTTGCATTCAAATAAATGTAAATCTGATTTCCTCCCTTTTGAGAAAAAAAAATTAAAAGCTAACTGGAAGCCTATCGATGGCAATGAACCACCTGACTTTAACAACCCTGAAAGGAGAAGAAAGTTTGCACGTGGTGCAAAATAGTGGAGAATCTTTGTCACAGCTGATCCCAACTTCCCATCTTTGCTGCGGCACAGGCTCTCACCACTCTGTATTTTCTCCATGATTAGTGGGCAATGTGGGGGAGGGAAGGGCTGTTTATTAAATTAAGAAAATAAGTTTCATAGCACATTAGCCCTCAACCTGGAAAGGAGCAGCTTGGCTGCCCGCTCCCTCTTCTGGTGTCTGCAGGATCGTTCCCCGCCTTCGTCCGTCCAGTTTGAAATGTCACATTTCCGCCTGCAATTAGAAGGAGCTTTTATCCGTGGGATGTGTATGTGTGTGTGGCTGAAGGGCTGTTTTTATTCCTTCCAGGTGAATGTTTTAGTAAGCAACATCCAACACATAACACAAATACTTGAAAGGAAACATTTTGCTATTACTAAAGACTGTTATTGCAGCTTTCACGACCTTGCAGAGATCCCTGGGAACTCGAAAGAAGTAGTGGGCTTATAAAAGGAGGCATGATCTTGTTTTTAAGCAGGGGCACAGGAGAGAGGTGGTTTTAGTGTGCTCAGTTCCTGAAAGGAGCTGCTCTTGCCCTGGCGGGGCTTGCCAACACCAGCCAGCTGGGACCCAGCAGCAGCGGTTGCTCAGCCCCTCCTGAGACTACCTCCAGGCAGCTGGTAGCAAGGTCCACCACTTTTTGGTGGAGATAAGGCAAGAGATGCTAAGGGGCATGTGCCACAGGTGAAATGGTCCATAGTAACACACCAGCTCTGTGCCCTGCTCTCAGACTGCTGAGCATCCCTTTGCTGAAGGCGGTTGAGCCCAGGCCTGGGGCTCCCTGAGCTGGGCAGGGGGCTGGAGAACCTGCTTCTGGGGACTCAAAGGCAGCAGAAAGCGTGCTAGGAAAATGCATAGGCCAAGGATAGGGCTTGGGTATGGGGCTGTCAGCACCTGGGTTGTGCAGTGTTTGTCACAGTTTCTGTCACCGATTTGGCCTATGCCACCTAGCACTCTTCTGTACAATGCCTGGACATGGGTAGGGTGATGGCTTGGGCCCAGGACATTCCTCCCTGGGAAATCTGGATAAAAGCAGACAGTTTTTGGGGGGGGGAGAGATGCATTACTGCAAGCCACCCTGTATTGTTTGTAATAACCAGGCCTCACGCTATTTAATTTCCTACTACAGACATATCTAAACGTGCCTTGAAGGTCATGAAAGAACAGTCCTGCTCGAGGATTTTGTCCCAAATATGAAGTCCCTCTGATTCTGATTTGACTGTGTATCTGCAAACATAGGATGAAATTTTTGGTTCTGTTAGCTATCAAGTAGACCCACTCTTTATAACGAGGCAGAGTATAGCTCCAAATAAGTCAACACAGCAGAACAGAACCCTTGACTATGACGTGTAATTTCACAGGGTTACGTGTTTGCTTCCTGCATCTTGTGAATGCATGCGAAGGTGAGGTTGCTGCCCAAATGACCAAAGAATTTTCAGGTATGATCCTACAAACCCTGATTCACACAAGTAGTCTCGGTTACTTCAAAAGGGGCTCTTCATATAAAGGAAATTTGCCTCTTTGGAGTTGAGAAGGTAGAAAATTAAAACATTGACTCAGTCACAGTACACCACCCATATAATTTAGGCTATACATTTAACAATAAAAGCACTAATATATTGGGCTTGGCAGCCAAGACTTTCAAAATTAGAGCCCTAATATTAGATCTCTTCAGCTATATTTGTGGTGCAAGAAGCCCTGAGGCATCAGGATACGGAAGAAGATATCTAACTTTAGGTTATTTGAAGGGGTTGTTGACCTTCAGGACATTGTTTGGGCTGGAAGTTCAGTATTCTGTGAAAGGGTGGTCTGAGAAAGTGCTCTTGTTTTTACAATTGCTGTACTCCAGGCTGCTGTTGTTCTTTGGGCATTTACATGTTTAAACACTTTTCACAGGGTAAAGTAGATCTGCACTGCTGGTCAGTGTGCTGGTTCCTTGCCCCACCTTACCTTCCTCATGGTTTTTGCCTCCATCTCTGGTGAATGGTGCTACATCTCTCCCAAGCTGTTTTTCAGCTGCTGGCACCATCATGGTTTTGGCCCCTGCTAGTGCTGGCTTTAGCAGGCACTACGAAGCTGGAGTGTAGGAACAGAGCAGGAAGAACATGTGGAGCCCCAGCTTGGGATGTTATCTCGGTGTTTCAGTCTCCACAGGTCTCATCATCAGATATCTAATGTCAAAATGATATCTCACTGATAAAACATCATTGTCTTCTTCTGGGGTGTCCTATGTCTAAGGGTAGCCTAAACAGCTTGGGTTTTGTGAATAATTTGGCAATTACTCCTGCTCATCCATGGCCTTTCCATAGCATCAGCTGCATCATGAAGGTCAGAAATCTTGTACAGAGAAAAACCTGTTCTGTGTTTGGGTTAGATGCTGTTGGGCTAGCAGGGAGGAGGTGCACTTGCTGTAGGAGTAGTGATGCTGCTGCTGCATATAGCTTGAGGATGGTGCTGCATTCTCCACTTCATGATCCTCAGCTCAGTAAAAGGCAAAATCTGAAGCCTCCCAAGAAGAGTCTTAAAAGCCACCTGGTACACTGAGATAAATACAATCTGACTTTCAGGAGGCACTCTGGGAGATGAGGTCCTTGCTCTCCTACCTCAGACACAAAATAATTAGAATCCACCTCATGTGGGCTGCATTAGTTTGTCGTCAGTCTTATGATAATGGAGGCTGAAGTAGTTCTGTTATTGACCTGATATTTATTTTAAAATGTGCTTACGACCTAATTTTAAGCACTGACATATGAAAACCCTGCCCTTGGTTTTCAAAATAAAGTCAAAAAGGCTGAGAAAAAACATGAGAAAGGAAATTTGTGAGGAGGACTCACACCAAAATGTGTAGATGCCATGGGTCTACCAGCAATTGTAACTCTCTTGCCTTACAGCCACTCTGCTTTACAGCACAGAATGCAAGCTCAAAACTCAAAAGAAAAGACTTTGTATACCGATTAGCATCTTTTCTAAGTCACTGTTATTTCATGTTGCCTGACATGTCCATGTGTTCTACTACATGTGTCCTGTGTGTCCTGCTACACATTTCCGCAAACCATGGGGGTGTGTGTTGCCATTTCACTTTTGGAGTGACTTTGCACGGGTCTCAAACAAGGCACCACGCAGTGGTCCAGGATGCTTGGGGCTTGCATGTAGTCCCCCTCCCACTTTTCCCTCTGCCTTACCATTTTTCAACTGCTTTTTCCCCTTTCACTCTCATTTTGCTTGTTCTTCCCTCGTTCCTCAGTGTTCTGGCACTGCCTTTGCCGTGCAGCTCACAAGGCTTTGTACAATTCGGACAGGACAGACCTGCAGGGGAAAACGACTAGATTTTGCATATACAAAAGAAAAAGCATGGAGCCCAGCATGTTAGTAAGGGGCAGGATTTAATTACCTAGCCATTATTGGATTACTCCAGACTAGAGGAAATATGACTAATGCTATGTCTGTGCTTCTGGCATACGACTGCTGTCAAATTCAATAAGGACTTATTAAACATCACGGAGGTGTGACTAAAGAAAATGATGAGCAGAATGTGGAAAATAGCAATCATGGTCCTATTGTGTGCGCTATGAATTTCTGATCGGGGAGGGGGCGGAATGTCTGTGGGGGAAGAACAGGAAGAAATTGCCATATTTTACCATCAAAGAAAATAAAAGTTAGGCTTCAGGGAAAGCCATCCTGACTATGAAGTGATGGATGATCCTCTGGCCCAGGTAACCCTGGGGTCCTGCTGAGTCTTCTCTTGTGGCCTTCCTGGGTGCTGATCCCTGCTTTAAGCATGGCTTATTCCCTTTACAGGAGACATTCATTGACTGAAACACTCAGGAATGGTCCTGAGAGGAGAGTGGAGCGCATGTCTATCCTCCTCTGTGTGGCCAGCACTACGGGGTGATGGTCTCATTTTCCATCTCTCTGGCCTAGATGTGGTGCATCTTGGGCATCCCATCTCCAGCTCCAGAGCTGGACACAGAGAAAGTCTGACTCTTGGCACACCCACAACCTGTAGGGGTCTGGAATAGAGGAGCTGTTCATTGAAGCCTTTTCTTGCTGCTTAGAAGCTCAAGTCTCCCATCTGTCAACCTCCCAGGGTATCCAGTGCCAAAATATACCCATCCTGCACAGTCTACATGATGGCTTCCTGGTGGTGTTTTGGAGAGCAGGAGCTCTACTTTGACAACACAAGTGAATGCAAAGTGTCTGAAGATGCCCAATGTGAGATCCAGGCTCCAAGAGAGGCAGGAATTTAGGTACACATCTCTGCCTGGGTCCTCCTACCAGCTCATGACTCCCGCTGGCTCCCTCCCAGCTTTCTGGCTTCACGCTTCAGAGGTAGGTCTCCTCCTGCTGAAGGCACAGGGAGGTCCCCGATTTGGGCAGTCTGGATCATCCTAGCGTAGCAAGGCACCTAGTAGTTTTGCTGTCACTGTGCACATGTTGATCACCTAAGCAGGTCATCCGAATTGTGCCTGCAGCCCCCTGAATCAAACTCTGCTGAGATGCACTTTGGTTCAGGAGTCAGCACCGAAGACTGCTCTGGAGAGTCGGGGCCTGCTATGAAACATGCAATTATCTCCTCGGAAGAGGCATAATTGTAGAGCCAGAGTTGCTGCTAATGGAAAAACTGCCAGAAATGTGATGACCCCATCGGGCCCGTGCCAGCCAGTGCCAGCGGCAGTCAGCCCCGTGCTCCCCGTGTCTCCCCTCACGTTACTGGCCCTGTCCTTAAAACAAAGACATAATTGAGAAGCGTTTGCTCGTTTTCGTGCATTAAACCAAGAACAGCAAACACAGAGGATTTCCATCACTTCTCCTTTCAATACCTAACATCAGTATCTTCCTGCCAATCGAATTCTTTACAGCTGTGTTGTTTCGAAACATGGCACAGCACCATTAACAGCTTTCCAGAACAACTGTGTTACTTCTAAGTAGACCATTGTAGGACTGAGTACCATTTATTTCAGAAATGTAATTAGGTAGGTTAAGGAGCATGATGCCAGGTCAGGTGATTGATCAAGTACTGGTCAGCTACTGCCCTGTATTAATGGGATGATCAATAGCGATGATACAAGTTTACTAAAAGAAACAGAAATGAAGGCCTTAACAGGGTGCTTGTCATTTAACAAGCTGTGTGCTGATGAAGCCTGAGAGAGAGAAAATAAAAGCTCGAGCTTACTTTTCTGGGTATGCACTTACCCTACCTCTGCTGCGGAGCTACCCGAACCTGCGGGGTTGCATGTCGCAGCGTGAGGATATCCTGGTGGGCTTATCTAGCTCAGATCCTCTGCAAGCTATTCCAGGGAGCGAAGAGAGCCTCACCTCTGCTGAGCCAGCCACGCTGAACTCAATTTACAATCAGTGCAGAGATGTGTGTGCATCTAGTCCTTTAAGTACTCATTCTAGGGTGGGATGAGTAGCATTTTATGCTTAACTGTCTCTGGTGGCAAGATTTCCCTGTAAGCAATGCTACAAACTCTATTTGTGCTGTGCAGGGAGACACTGCTCATCCCGTGCTCTTTGCGGACTTCCAGATGGGACTGCAAGTTTGCAGCACCCCTGTAATGCAGGTTAAAGTTCGAAGGCAAGTGAACAGATAGACACAACTGTCTGAAGGTCAAACGTGGAGTCAATGAAACCCAGGAGTCCTGGCCCCATTGGACAGGCTTAGCCACTTGATTAAATTATTGCACTGATTTTTTTCCTTCTTTTCCTGTTGTATTACTATTATTGCCTGTTTAATAAACTGCACATATTAATGATCCATGAACATCTTCTAGAGAAATAAAATTAATTGGGAATGTCAACCTCTTGAGACTTTAACCAAAACCCTAAAAGCAAAACCTTAAAGACACAAATTTCAACATAACTGAAGTTCTCAAAGCCATAACTCAGCTGCTGTCTGATCCGTAGGTGCCCCAAGGGTCTAAGTTTCTTTTGATCTACATTTACCCCCTCTTTTTGAGTTTGTATTGAACAAGATATATTGCTCTAACCTATCAAAAAAAAATCTATATAGCAAAATATTGTATTTTATATGGTTTCATGCACAGCAACACAAGTGATCAGGAACTGTCCCCATCAGCACGTGAATGATAAAGATGCGAGGACGCCCATCAAGACCCTCTTTTGCTGTGTTATCAGTGCTGATCAGCAACAGCTGACATCAAAAGAGTCTGGTGGTGTGCCGAAGAGCTGTTATGAAAGAGCCAAGAATCAGAAAGAAAACCTGAAATTTCTTTCAGCTAAAGCCAGGTGACACATTACACCCTGCTGTAAGGAGTAAGTGCATTGGCTGAGTCGTTAACATCACTTTGTCCACAGTGGGACTCATATTTCAGATACTAAACTCTGCTGCCAACCCCACACGGTAAGTGTGTCAAAGAAAAGGAGAATCTCAGCTCTGGAAAGTTTTTTCTCGAATGATAGCAACCGTGTTTCTGTGATATTGCATGTATTTACCTGAATTTTAGGGAAAGGAAGGGAAACAGGTGAGCTAGACACATGTAACATGAGGAGAAATGAGCAGCATTAAACCGTAGCTGGAATTTGTAGATGAGTCATGGGAACAGTTTATAGATCAGCAAGACAAATTTCAGAGGTACAAGATACATCCATCCATATACTGTGCTCCCCTCTAAAAGTGTCTTGCTTGCAGCCATTAGAAATCGAATTATTTCTCATCAAGAAAAAATGGGAGGACATCTTCTGAGCTTATTTATTTTGCAAAGTTTGTGAGAAATTTAAGCCCAAGCCTTGCTTGCAGTTATCCTGAACTTGCGGGGGGGAACCAACATGACTTTCCATCCCTTTTCTAGACCTGAGTTTTGTTATGACCAGTTTAAGGAGTTTTAACATTGATGGAGCATTAAAAAAGAGATCTTAGCAGCAAGCTGAATGATGAAGTCCTTCACATGGTGTCTGCTTAAGAAATCTGAAGGTTTGAGGATCTGGTGTGTTCAGGCAAACAGGGAAGCAGAGTAGTTTCAACATTTGTGTTATAAATCGGGAGCTGTTAATAGAGATGGGTACATTAGGAGGCTCATACATTAGCAGAGATTCACACAGCTTGCCCTTGTGACTTGAAATATTCAGGGCTCCAGCCATGGACACTTCACTGCCGTCTCTTCCCAGGAAGCTGTCCAGGGGAAGCAGTTGGAATGGAGAGGTTTCCTCCACCTCTGTGAGAGTCTCGCACAGCCGTGGTCCAAACCGAAGCAGATATCCCTGATTTTGGTGTAGAGGACATGTCCAGAGGAGAAAGGGAACATCTTTACCTGCCGTTACCCGTGGCTTTGGCCATGGCCTCTAGGAAATTCTGGCAGTGCATTTTGAGCAACTTGCCTGCAACAGAGAGAAGGACAAAGACTCGCTGGGTTTTTCCAGCTTGGGTCTGCATGTGCTGCTGACGGCGGCTCAACTCTCTAGCTTGGAGGCAGCCTGGTACTCTTTTTCTTACTCATCTTTTCCTATCTGTTTCTGAGCATTTTTCATGCTTATCTGTCTGTCTTTGAACACAGTTCCGTCATTTCATAAGCAAGGAGACTCTCGCGGCTTGCTATGAGATTTTTAGCAGTTGGGACTTTCCTCGCCGGCCCTTTTGGTGGTACACTGGGAAATTAACAGTTCAAATCCCTCACAATGAAATGTGAGATGAAAGGGTCAGCGCCCTGTGTCTTTCTGTCTTAGAAGTACCTCCCGACTTCCAGCTTTGTGGAGAGAGACAGAACAAGCGACTTGCTGGGCCGGCCGCCCTTCAGACATCAGTTGGCAGTCTTTCTCCTGACTGGAGGAGTAGCCTAAGAAGGGAAGAGAGATTTCTGAAGTGAAAAGTGACCTGTGATGAGATACTGGAGCCAAAGACATGCAAACTGCTCCTGGACTCCCAGCCTGTGGATAAGAAGCTCGAACAGACACTTATGAGTGAGTGGGGAAAAAATGCCTTAAACCCATATGACACTTATGTAACTTCAGGCTGGGGATGTTTTTCTTACAAAGGAAGGACGAGTATTGCCAGGAGCAGCTTTCGTGATAAGAGCAAGCCAATAACCTCTGAAAAAGGAGAGTTACTAAAAAAGCAAGCCTTCAGGAGAAGCCAGGTTGTTCCACATCAGGCTTGTGTCCCTCTTGACTGTAGCAGGGCAGGGAGCTTGGGCAGCTGCTGATGGCTCCCAAAACTGGCAGAAGCCAAAGACCTGAGATGAACAAGTGTTTTGGTGATACAAGAGACAGGCAAGCAGGATTTCTTGGTGAGGGGAGATGCTGAAGTGTGGGGGTACATAAAAAGAAGGAGAGAGGAAGGTGCTGTGTTGAGAATGGGGACTGACACCGCACCTTTGGAGCAGAGGAGACCTCACTTTACTTTGTGAGGTGGGCACAAGGTAGTTATTTTTTCTGGGAGCTTCCTAAAACCAAGAGGTCCTCCTCACTCCTTGCAAGCCTTTCAGTCCCCTCCAAAAAAGCAGAGAAGGAGAGCTCAGGAGGACTGGAGCAGATCACCTCCGGAGGTCCATTCCACTCTGAGCCTATAGGGAGTGTATAAAGAAGCAGGTGCTTAGGAGCAACAATTAATACTGCACCATTGTAAATATAGAGTAGATGACAAGGAAGGTAGATGGAGGGGATGATCACCATGGCACCTTTGAATGTAAACCTGTACAGAGGCCTTTTGCCAGGTGATCCATCAGAAGCTACTGTTTGGTGGCTCATTAGCTGATGCTGTTGGGTATGTCTGGCACACTGCACTCAGGAGGTGACTGCCAGGCTGAGCCCAGCCTTGTCCAGCTGAGTTTAGGCATTTTGGGACAGGTATTGACAATGGAGAGTGTTCAGACCAACCGCCTACTTTAGATGTTTGCTCCCTTGCAAGTTCTGGAAGAGCGATAAATGCCTCCAGAGAGCTGGCTTGGCACTTCTTACCGACGTGTAGGCAGATTCCTGCTCTGGAGTTTGTCTGCCTTCAGAGCTTTGATTTCCCCCTCCATCAAAGCACAATTGTTAGCACCGCGTTTGACTTCTGCGTTCCTCATCAAACCACGCGCTGCAGCCCTTCGTGCTTCCCTAGAAACGGTGGGCACACAGTGCTTCTGCAAGCAACCTTAACAGGGACTGGTCTTCAAACTCACCTGCCCCACTGCTCAGGTGTTTGCTAACATGCTATTTATGTGCACTAGAGAGGTGTCTAACAGACAGGTTGAAGAGACAAGGACAAAGTCCTCTGCAGCCTGCTGTAGGTGACCCTGCTTCGGCAGGAGGGTTGGACTAGATGACCCACAGAGGTCCCTTCCCACCCCTACCATTCTGTGATTCTGTGATTCTGCGAAGAGGGACTGGCCTTTATACTTCCAGAAAATTAAGCGTGCCCCCCCCCCAAATACTTCTCCCAGGTCTCATCTATTGATATTTAATGCCAGTGGGTTCCAACTTGCTCCAGGCAAAAAAGACACCCCAGTGCAATGAGACTGTGCAGGACTTGGGTGAGTCTCGTACAACTCACAGGTCTCACCTCGAGGATACATTTCAATCTCAGTGTTAGGGTACATGCTTTTTGCTGTCTTGCAGTTGCTCTCCTGTGTGCTGTCTTTTTCACAAACTGATACAGGGCGTCGGGACAGCGCGTGTCCTGCGCAGTGACAGCTCTCCTCCTTTGTGAGCTATGCCCTAAAAAGCCCAAGCTGCCCGACCCTGGCATCTGTGTTTGAATCACTCTCCTGTTCCTCCTCTAAATCCCAACCTGAGGTCAGGCTTTGAAAGAAAGGTCAATTCTATTTGAAGGCTGTTCAGAGAGAGACTGAATCACTTCATGATGAGTCATGTGAAAATTAAATTGATGCAAATGTTAATTTGACAACCTGAACGTCTGGAGAGAGTTCCAGGCAGACCACAGGCTTTGTGCTAATGCAGCTGTGTGTCCGCTGGCCTGGAGGAGGTTTTGCAGCAGGTAAACATGGGGTGGGAGAGAGGTAGTTATGCCAGAATTATCTTTTCTTCCCAGAGTCTGACTCATCAGAGGTATCTCGCAGGAAGGGAATCTCTGCAAAGAGCCCGCATCGTCACCATGTCACCGTCTGGCAGCACTCCTGATCAGCGGCCCTGATTCTGGGCTGTTGAATTTTTGTAATCAGCATCAAAGGTGCTGGGCACAGCGCTGCCGGCTGACTTGCGGAGCGGCTGAGCACTTCCAGCTCTCCTAATAAATCATTAACTACTCCAGAACGATCGCTGAAGTGTGCAAGGAAATAAGCAATTACCTCCTGCCCTAGAGGAGCAGATCCTGCTGAAAAAAAGAAAGTGTCTGGGGATAACAATATAACTAGAATAATTAAATGCGCTTTTATGTTTGTTAAAATCAGGATTATATTCATAGTTTTACCCTCCCCCCCAGTCAAAGTGGGAGGTAATTAACTCTGAGGCATCATTACTGGCATTGACCGACCTTCGCATCATTTGCATGAGCTCAGTCAGGACGTGTTGCACCTGCTTTGCATGGACGTGAACGACCAGAGCAAATGTAAGAAAAAGGAGAAATATGATCTGTGTTTGCCACATGCATACAAAGGTCTTAAGGTTATGCAGCCAAGCTCACACAAGTGTGGAAATGCCAGAATGAAGGTTGTCTCTGTGGCACGTACAGCAGAATATCAAATGGATGCTGAGTCCCATACCAATTTTTAAGAGAAATCTAGCTAAAGATAAGTTTCTTAGCAAAATATAGCCATGTCAGAGCGCTACATCAAGTGACATTTGAAATGCCCTTTATTTTCAGATTCTGATTTAGTGCAGAAACAGGATGACTTGCTTTGTCAAATGTAGAGTCCACTCAGAAAGTCTGAATTCTTTCTGTCTTTCAAAGTGACCACTAAACCCTGGGAGCTTTGTTTGCCCTTTGTCAAAAGGAAGGTTCTGGCCTGCTACATTTGGGGTTGGGTTTTCCATTCTGTTTTGTTTTTTCAATTGTCTCACAGCTCAGGAAGCAGTCAGAAGATACTTTCGAGTAAGGTTTATTATATTACTTGTTTATCGAATTAGGCAATTGCTATACTTTTCTTAATCAGGTCTATTACTTTATTTCACCACTAGTTCACTTTAAATACCATTTCAGGGCATCATGATAGGCCTCCAATTAGTAAACAAGAGTTTAGAAGAATTGTAGTGGATAACATTTGTAACTGAGTATTAAGTGAAACACAACCCCGGCTTCTCTAAAGATGATAAAATCATATCTTCAATATATATGTAAAATTTGTCTTTATACATATAAATAACAATAGAGGTCTTTATCAAAGCTCTATAGGTTTCTTACCTCCTCATTTTCTACCTTTTCTGACTGATCTGTACTAGCTCTAACTGTGTTATTATTTCATTTGGGAACAGATAAACTGGTGCAGGTCAAACACAAGCAGTTCTAAACTTTGGCCCAGGAGGTGAACAATATTTCTGGCGTCTCTCCTGCCTGTTTTCCTTGTGCAAGCTGATTTATTTGTTCCGGAGCAGGCTGCACTTGCCGTATTTTCTGACTGGAGTGATGTCCTGGAATTCCCATGGGAGAGACTGAACTGGAGACACTTTCAAGCCAAGAAATGTTCAAGACAAATAAGTTGGACAAAAGTGGAAGGAAGTACTAAGATAGAACCGCAATCTTTGATAATCAGCCAAGAGCAGGAGAAGTGTAAAATACCGAGGGACAAGTTCTGCTCTTTTAACAGGTAGTCAGCATCACCTCTCTGCAAATAGCACCAGTAACATTCCTGCGGGGCAGGCATGCTGGAGATGACTAAAATTTAAAATATTTAACTTGCTTAAGCAGAAAAACAGGAAGAACACAAAGTTTCTCAGTGTAAACAGAGACTTCATGATTGCCAGGCTGATTTTGTCCCAAGAAAAGAAAATATCAAAGAAACAGAACCTATGGCATAAAATATCAAAACCAGAAAAGTAAAATTTTCTGAGCTCAACTACTTTATTGATTGCCTTTCAGCAAAACGTGGCGCATTTGCCACATGGCCAGCTACTATGGATTTACTGTGTGTTGCAAGATGACGTGATGTTTGACTTGGTGCTCCCAGTACCAGAGAGAAGATGGTGCAGAGTTTGGCTTTCATTACAAAGTCTCACTGTAGATAAAGCCCAGCCTCCTTGGTGAAGGTATGAGAAAGTGCAGCTCTCCTGAAACCTGAATTCTCATTAACTAGGGAACAAAGAACTAAAAATAAATTAGAAAAGAAAAAAACGAAACACACACTGCCTCAGCAATGAGATTTTGGTTCTTCTCCGTAAAGTTTGGAGGGATGGGATGGGGAGGCTGGTGTTGGCGGTGGGGTTGGGAGCATCAGCCCCAGGAAGTTCATCAAGGGAATGCATGAGTGCTATGTCCTGTATGCATCATCCCAAATTTATCTGGCACCAGGCATACCTCTCCCCTGGGATTCCAATTTATTTACACAGATGAAGGCTTAGCTGACTTGTGCAGGGTGAGGCTGAGGATGGGGATGAGGGAAAGGTCAACAGCAGTGGGTGTCACGGCCGTCCTTACAACACCTGCATGGCGCGCATGTGGGGACCCTGCCAGCAGCCCCCCCAGGGAAGCAGCACAGCCTGAGTCCCATAGCAACATGCAGCAAATGCAAAGCATACGCATCCAGCGCTGCGGTCACTCCTTTTTTTGTTCTTGTCGTTGCCACTTTCTTCTTAACTGGAGGGGTTTTTTAATTTATTGTATTTTATTGGATCTCGCTGGGCCTTTGTGAGAGAAGGGAAATGTATGTGGGAGGAGTGAGGGGGAGGTTATGGCACGGCTGTTGTTAGAGACGGGGCTAATGGCCCAGAGATTTGATAAATAATTCTATTTAATTTCAGCCTCGGGAGCTTCTAATCGAATTGCATCACCTGTGGTTCTGCTGCTTTCTTCCAGGCCAGAGAGAATGAAGAAAAAACCCTACAGAAAACCCCGACCTTTTCTACAGCCAGCTGTGAACGGAGGCTTTCCAAGCCGAGTGAGCCAGGTGAAGTTGAAGGGAAGCATGTTCTCTCTAATAGCCCTTTTCCCTGGAGAGCCGAGGGGATGGACGCTGCAGCCAAGGCGCTGTGAGAGGAGGCCTGGGCATCTGGCGAGGTTATTGCAGGTACCAAGTCAGTGAAGCACACCGGAGGGGATGCAGGGTGGCAGCTTTGCCTTGCTCAGTGGCAAAGCAGCTAGCACGTGGTCCCCTCAAAAGCTCCCCCCAAAGTCAATCACCAGCTTTTGCATTTGCTTCCATCAGTTCATGGGTAAAATAAGCCTCGAGGGGATAGGGGGGGAATTTGCCTTGATGCTGCTGACATCAACATGTTGTAACATGAACAGGGCAATAATAGCCCATCCTGGAGCAATGAGGGCTATAGAATATCTGATTTTAGTAGTTACTGGTCTTTTAAAGGGAAAAGCAGAGTTTTCAGCCAAAACGCTGACTTTTTAAAGGTTTTATTCTTTACGCAGGTTAAAACTGGGGTCCCAGAAGTTGCACCTGTCTTGCTGCAAGATTTTGAAAATACCTGGGGCTTCAGGCTTGGAAAGAAAAACTTGGAAAGCAGTGCTTGGAGAAGGCTGCTAATGACCTGGAAGCTGACCGATATTTATCCTCACTGAATTGACAGTAACTCTGAAAGGGATAACTGCATCTTGATTTCAGTACAAATTCTTCAGCTTTCCAGCTCCAAAAGCACAGGGTTAGATTCCTGCTGTGCAGACTGTGCTGGACACACATCTTTTTTAGCTCTCAGTCATCCATGCACAGCTCTGCGCAGGTGGGAAGCGGCGAGAGAGATGTGGAGTGGTCCCAGAAGCAGATGCTGCTGCACAGCAGCCTTTGTCTCTTCTGCTCACGCCGTTCAGCACACTTCTCTCTCTGTTACTACTGAGAAGTGGCTCAGATGTGGTTGGGAGCAAAGCACACTGCAAGCAGTATGAACTAAACTAGAAAAAGGCATTCTTATTTTGCGTTAAAAAAAAGGAAAGAAAAGTCTGCAGAGGGTTTTAACTCTAGAGGGATCATAGAGCTGCAACATGTCCCTGTTTGAGCCAGGGCTTCAAAATCTGGTAAAACTGGACACAGTGAAGGGAAGGATGTGGGAAATGCAGATGGGGACATGTAAGAAAGGGGACAGATTTGCAGAGATGATTGTACATTCGGGGGGACAGGCAAACACAACGAAGGGCTGAGAGCATACATGGCAAAGCAAATTGATTGTGGCAACACATGATCTACTCCTTTGGGGGCACAGGAAGGAAAACCAGCAGGAGATTACAGCATGCAGCTTACTTTTCTGAGCTCAGCGTTTGGCAAGCATCAGCGGGCTCAGAATCAGCCCCGTGGCCCAAGGCAGCACACAGGGAATTGAGGAGGGTTGGGTGGAGGGACATGGGACGTGGGCATGAGAAGGGGTGGAAAGATGCAGCAACAGAGGCCCGTGGCTGCAGATGCCTGCTGCTAAGCACCTGCAGAAGCTGAGCTGGAAATACCTGTCCCATCCATGGAGATAAGATGGAGCAGAAGTAATTCTGGTGGGTCATCTGAGTGACAACGGGAGCACACCGTCATGAAGGTGCTGTTCAGGTCACCAGTGCTTTCCTGTTAGGGGGGGGCTGTCACTGGTGGAGAAAGAGTGCCCGAAGCCAAGACTGAGGCACAGCTGTGTATGTGCGTGGGTGAACCTTGCATTGAATCAGCCAAGGGCTTAGAACGAGTCCCATCCCTTCAGACTCATTTTGAGGGATGTTTTTTCCTCTGTTTAGACCAAAGACCAGGCCAGCCCTTAAAAACAACCCTACCCCACACGTCTCCACAGACGGCTGTCTTCTGCGATCAGATCAGGACAGGCAAAAGCCCGCATCCGAGCTGTGATGCATGGGCTTTGTACGATGCCATGTGAGAGCAGGCACTTGCCTTCAGGATCCAATTGCAGGGTGAGGAGCAGGGTGACTTTTATTTTAGCAAGGACAGGGACAAAAGGAGACCACACCGATCATATGATTCAGCTTCCTGAATGGTGAAGGAAGGTCATGAGAATGCGCCCAGCAATTCCTGCAGCCATCCCAGGCTTTTGGCATGAGGTGATGGGCACCAGCAGCAGCATTTTTAATTATGTGCCCCCTCCCCAAGTGTGTGCCTACCCACAGCCCAAGGAAAGGAGAGCCAAAAGCAGATTTCAGAAGAATCATATTATAGTTACAATTATCACCCTAAAGCTGTATTGCCTATGTTCTTGGGGGTGTCTGTCATCATTTGGGAGGATTGAGCACATGCTCATACAATATTGACCCTGTCGTTTTCCTGCCATTGATTTTTTAAAGGAAACATTCAATTAAAATCCCATTTAGACTGGCTAAGCAGAAGCCTGTATTATTCAACTGATAAAGAGGAGATAAGGCTTCAGAATCTTCATGTGTGTAACAGGACTAACTGCTGAAGTTTGCACTAGGATGTAAATCCACCTGGAGATCTGGCTTACTTGGATTAAATGCTACAATATTCAGCCTGACTCTTGATTTCGCTGACATCTCACGGACCCCGCAGCCTTGAGCCAGACACCATGCAGAAACTGGAGAGATTTGATACCTTAGCATGGAACCAAGAAAGCTGATGGGCAGAAAGCTCCCTAGGCTGGCTCGGAGGGAGCAGGGAAAAAAGCGCCATGTCTTCAGTTCTGCACTTTGCCAAGAACTACGGGTCTTCCAGTGGGTGAACCCACGCACTCAGGCTTGGTAAACTATAATTAAGGAACTGCTGAATAGCAATTTTAAATAACAGTATTTTCAATGTAGCTCTGTGAAGTTGGAATTAGTGGCAATGCTTGTGTGGATTTAACCATTTAGAAAAACTTCATGGCCTCTGGGTAAGGAAGCCCTGGGTCAGACTTTTTCCAGTGTTTGGACCTATGTTATCAGAGGATCTCCAGACTGGACTATCGTAAGCAATGACCTTTTATTTTGTTGCCTGTACAGAATCTCTTTTAAAAATGCAGTCCTAGTCATACCTGCTGAAGTTCCGCAAGAATGATCTGCTCATAAATATCCCCTGAAGTCAAATATGCCAACCATACGTAGCCTTCAATTTGAAGCTAAATTTACTTTCCTTTCTTGTATGTCAGACTGTTTGAATTACTGAAACAACCATGGAGCCGGATGATTAGTGCAGCACATATGCCCATATTTTAGTTGCAGTTAAGCTGGTTTCATAAAGCAAGTCACTCTTTTTTGAAGCACAGTCCCTAGTTTATTTAATGAGACCAAACCCTTTATTTCCAAAAAAATGAGACTGTGCAAATACGATCATTATAATCCAATTCCAGAAGAACTAAGACAAAGATCAATCCAGGAATTCATTAAATGCCGTATGTGCCAAGATGACCTTTAAGGTTTGCTAGTAATCTACATTTTCAAATTTTTAGGCCTTGGAGTGAACAAAGAAGCACTGATCATACTTGTTGCTTGGCAAACGGGGAATTTTCTGACCATTTTATGTCTACATATTTTATTGTGCATGAAGTTAACAGTTATGAGCTGCAGATTCCGAGACAAATAAGGGTGCACTGGACATGTAGGTATTGTGAGCTCTTCTTCTTCCACAACGGAATAAGAGTTATTTTAAACAAAGTGTCAGGGATTGCATCTGCCATCCAAACCCCTCAAAAAAGCAGGTACCACATCTTCTCTGTCAATTTTTCTAATCAGAGAACCAGTCTGCTCCAAATCTGGCATCATACTTGGGGTTGCTACTGGATGGAGTCTGGCTCCATCTCCTCTTTCCCCAAAAAGCTAAACCATGCTGAAAATTAGTTGGGTTCTACTGAGAAGGGCTGTACTCAAGTCTTTATTACATTCTGTTGGCTTCCAGGAGAGTTAGTTATTGTAAAATTGAGTATTTTAGGTATCTAGATTTTAGGTCAAATACAGGAGCCAAAGTTAGGGGAGCAAACCAAGGACATGATTTGCAGAAACAAGGCTGTTGCACAGGGCAGCCACCCACCAGGAGAGGGAAAATCACCATGCCCCTGCCTGCTTTCTCTGGGTAAAAGCTCTGAAGCCTCTTGATACTGGTGACCAAAATGCTGCCTTCAGTGTGTTATGTCTGGTGATGTGGGAGACCCAGTCCAAAGTAGGGCTTGCTGATGAATTTCATGCCTGCTGGGGGCAGTGGAAGTCCAGTTCTTCAGGGAAGAACCATGCTACCCCATAGCATGTCCCAGCCCTGCGGTTTTTTGGATAAGAATATTGGATTTTGCCAACACAGCTGACAAGTCATGAGACAGTGCGTTGAGCATGACCCAGTGCTCCTGGGGTCTTTAGTAACCATCTCAGCTCATGACTCCCACATGCGTCCCCAGGCTAATGACTGACCACCAAATAAGGAGAGAAATTATTATTTGCTTGTTGGGGATGGGAAATGGTAGGGTGCGGGGTGGCTTTGCCCACACAATTACACAGCATGGCTGGGGCAGAGCAGGAAACCCGTCCAACCTACCCCTCTTGCCCATTCCTGTAGTAATTTTCCTGCGACCGTGACTTTTGCTGTGGGAGAGAAAGGGTCTGACTGACAGCACCAAGGGGTGAGAGCTTGCCTTCCCCTACAAAACAGGTACATCCCTCTTATGAAAGGACCACCTGCTAAGTCCTCAGCCTCTCTGCTATGGCTATTAATAATCACTTCCCGTGATTTTCATAGCTTTCTGATGTGGACACTTGACCTCTTGTAATTGTGTTCAGATTCCCCGCTCAGGTTACACAGGATATCCAGCAGCCGTGGTGCTGGTGACGGGCTCAACCTCTCCTCCTGGCCGCTCAGCCCCGGAGCCCCTGTGCCGGTATCCCCACTTTCATCTCAATCGGCATCCAACATGTGGTTTTTCTCATCGCTGCGCTGGCAGCTCTCCATTATCCGTATTCAGATTTAAACACCAGGTTGCACCTGTTAGTTTAGCTGTTGATTGGGAGGAACCGAAGCGGAAAGTGACCCCGCGTGTCCGGCTAAGCAATCCCTCTCCGCTAATGGAAAAGAGCCGGCTGCATTAGAGCTGCCAGCATGTTCCTCCAGGCTATTTGTATCGCTGGTGTTTCTGCCTTATTGACTGCCTCCTTGGAAAATAATTCTGTTGCTTAATTGATTGTAACATTTCTTTCTTCCTTTTTTTTTTTTTCCCCCTCCTCTGCCAGTCCATCAGCCTCAGGACTTTAATTCTCACTTTTATTTGGTTGCTGATGTGCAGCAGGAGTTGATTTTAGGACAGTAGGCAGCACACACTCGTTCTTCCAGCCCATGCATTAGGGCGTTTGATATTGTCCCAGCACAACGTCTTTCTTCAATGAGAAACAAGTGGGTTTTATGCAGCTGTGGCTTTCCAGGCCAACTCCATTCACCTCTGTCCTCTGCTTTGCACAAATACTTGCGTTTTCCAACGTTGTTTCCTGATTGTGTGGTTTCCTCTGTGTCTATGGGTGGGCCCCAGAAACAGGGGCTTCAGAATGAAAGGATATGAAAAAAGTGCTGGCTGCAGACCTTCACTCGAGTAGCACAAACTGCAAGAGTCCCTCAAAATGCCATACCAACAGAGCAAGCTGGGTCCTCCCTGGTGGGAATAGCCATCATCCAGGAGAACCAACCACCTGTGCCCTTGTGGCAGCCCAGGACAGTCTCTGGGAGGTAGTAGGGACGATGCATTTTCCTTTCTTTCTGCTGTTAAAAACTCTGAAAGTCACACGTTAAGCTAGCCCTTGGATCATCCTGTTGCAGCCCGTATCTGGATACCTCACAACAGGCCACAAGAGGCTTTCAGAGGTCCCTCAGGCGAGCCTCTTCCTATCTCCCATCAGCCAGCACCTTCTCAGGGTAGCTCAGCTCAGATAAGCAATGTTCTTATTTTCTTCAGGTTCGCAGTGTGACATATGTATTCCTCCCAGTCCTGCTGAGGAGGGATGATATCACGTGTATTAGGCAATGAGGAGGGTGGAGAGGGAGGGTAAAATAGCTTGACAGTTGCTTCTGAAGTAGACCATTGACGACTATCTGCTAGTAAATTTAAAATAAATCAGGGAAGAGTTCACATTTACAGCTTTCCCTCATTTTTCCACTGGCTAGCAGGCAGGCTTTTGCATCCAACGAAATAACAAGCATTTCCATGAGCTGTTTATTTGACAGGGCATTGGAGGAAGGTGAATGATTCGGTCTTGGGGGTCTTAATGGGGTCATTTCAAGCTGTGGTTATTGGTGGACTGATAGAATGGATTATGGGCTTAAAATGGTCATTTTTTGCTGCTGGGTAGTCACCATTTCCCATTGTAAATCTGCTTGTCAGGGCACCAAGACATTTCTCCATGCATGTTTCTTATTCTTATTCAAAGGTAAGGAAATAATTTCAAAAGCACAAATTAAGCTTGGTTGCCAACAGGAAGGGGGTAAAGTTGACTGAAGGAAAGAAAAAAAAAGCCACTGGGAATCTGCAACCGCACTCCTGCGGGATGGGGGATGTGTGGGCTGCCAGCGGCCCCCGCGTTCGGTGCTGACGTGGAGAGCTGGGAATCAATCACTTTGATGTCTTATCTTATCCCTGAAGATAGATAACAGTGGCTTGTTTGGTGACTGTCATAGTGCTACTTTAACAGACCCTTTTGAAGTACTAGAGCAGCACTTCAGTGGCTGTTGTGAGAGCGGAAAAGCTGACACCAACTCTGCTTCGGGAAACGGCCACCAGGGACGCAGGGAGGATGACGGGTTTGAGCTGAATGGTGTCTTTCCTCGTCACCCATGGGTGTCATGGCTGTGGCTGTCAGTGGGTGGCTTTGTGCATACATCTCCCATCCACAGGCACCTCTGCCCTGGGCACCTTTATGGCTCTGACAGCTTTTGCTCCAGCAGCGATGCACTTGTTGAGCGTGAAGATAGCATCAAAAGGAGGAGTTCATAAGTGTTCCTCTATTTTGTGGAGCTTAGATATCTCACTGACATTTTCGGTATCCAAACTGAGCTGCTGGCTCCATTCCTGGCGAGTCTCTGTGGACAATATGAACTGGGTTCCTATCACTGCCCTTAACAAGAGTCATCTTCTACCCTTCCAACCTCTCCCCATACAGGTGATTTCTTCTTCTTTCTGATTTGTTCTTCCTACCATCCAGGAGATACAATCTTTCCTGTGCTCCCACAGAGCTAAAAGCCAAGAGTTTTCTCCAAGTTTACATCACCCAGATTTGCAGCAACCTTTTCCCTGGCTGTGGCAAACATGGTCCTACTGGGCACATACCTGTTCAAAGCGTTTCCCCATCCCTTTGCTCTGGCTGGCACATCTCTCTGCTTTCATCTTTCTGCTGGTTTGCCTTGTCTTTTGTATTTTCAAGACCTTTGTTGCCTGTTTCTTGCTTCCTCTAATTCCCGTCTCTAACCAGCCCCACACCAGCCTCTGCTTCTCACTGACAGGATTTTCAAACAAGCACCCTTGTGTTTTCCTGTAGGCACCTAGAAACAAGTGTCCTCATTGCCCTCCTTTGAACTTGCCTTTGCTGCAAGACAGCCCTTGGTAGTAATGAAGTTGCTGATGGACGAGTATCACAGCCATCATGCTGACAGACACCACTTCATCATTTCCCAGTAATCTATTGCACCTGTTATTAAATGTGATCTTTTCTGTAGGTTGGGAACTCTTAGGAGGGCTTTTTATTCAGCATTTTTACAGGCCCCAGAACAAATGTATCCTGGACTCTCTTGAGTGCTGCAGGAACTCAGGTGATGAATAGAAGCATGGTAGTTTAGAGCTGATGACTTCTGTCTAGTTCAGAGCTGAGGATAAAAATAAGCTAATTTGCGAAATTTTCTGGTTTGTGGATCTGTTGAAATGAAACGAAATCCAAAGGCTTTGGTCTTCATCAGCTTGGCTAGTTCATTTACAGTGCCACTGTGAAATTTCATTCCATGAATGAAGTATTTCATTTTTCTTTCCTTTTTTTTTTTTTTTTTTTTT